>OIWL01001130.1_pt1 | contig 30515 bp, 33 predicted proteins | sample 1587561 | NCBI WGS metagenome assembly OIWL01 (sample SAMEA3888903, study PRJEB22519) | human gut metagenome | biome: human gut; feature: human-associated habitat; material: faeces | place: Denmark | collected 2010 | reverse complement strand
CAAGTCTATTTGACATTAATGATGTCTATATCCTGTTTTATTAAATGTGTCTTTTTATAAAAGAAAAAGCCTTAATCAAAACAGTAGTTAATAAAAATAGGAAGCAGTGTCGTTTCCAAGACTGCTTCCTCAAAACTAATGTTTTTCCTTGCAAACGTAGTTTAACACAGATTAGTAATAGATGTCAATTACATCAAATAAGTAATCAAATGTTGCCTTAAGTTTCTGATTGAAGCTATAGTCGTAATCTCGGTATATTCTATTCTTTAAAAATTTCAATTGATTATTGATTTTGCGCTTAACCCCATCGCTTGTAATCATGTGAATTGATGCGTAAAGTAGTGTAACGATTTGTCTGATTTTTTCTTTAGCAAGATATTTATCATTTCTTTGACGCTTTATTGATTTTAGACTGATTTTTACTGCATGATTAGTTTGGTGCTTCGATTCTTTGATTGTAACATCGTTTAATATACAATTATTATGAGCAGCTGCATTTCTTAATTCTTTTACATCTTTCATAAGATAAAAGTCATTCAGTAAGTTTTTATCGTTCCATCTATCTGCACAAAATTTATAGAATCTTAAATAATCGCCAAAAGATACAATTTCTATCAATGTCCATGCTGGATAATTTCCATTGTAATGTTGAATGATATCACCAACATAAGAACTATTGGCTTTTTCAAGTATTCTTTTCTCTAAAACTTGTCTATTTTGGCCTAGACTTATCATAAAATCATTTACTATTGAATAACCATCTTCAGCTTCGTCATTTTCCAAACGATGTAATAATTTAAGTTTGGAATAATGCTCTATATCTAGAGCAATTTCAAGGATAATACCTCGCAAATAATTATCGATAATAGCTAGATCAACTAGATATGCAAAATCAAGATTTACATATTTACCTTTGTTTACTCCATCAGGATGTTTTCTAAAGTTTTTTCGGAAAGATGTTAACTTATAATAATAATTGTTGCTTGTCAAATAATCTTCAGCACGTTCCTTGCAAAAAACATTAAAGGATATTCCTTTATCTTCTAAACGTTTCACCTGATCTGCAACGCTTAATTTTTGTTTGTATATATTCATCCTATCCCTCCTTTATATAATCATACCTAAATTACTTATTATCCTTCTTAACTCTTTCGTATTCCATTTGTGTGACTGTATCCACTGTGTGCTGGCCTTTGTCATCTAGTAATCTGTAAATTTCAAGGTGTTTGCGTTCGTGATCAGTTAATGCAATATCAGATGAGTCATCACCATATATCATTATATCTGTAGTAACGCCGAATAGATCAGCTAGTTTTTGTACTATACCCATTGGAGGTGTAGATTTGTTAGCAATCCACATTGATACAGTACTTTCACCACGACCTACTTTTTCTCCTAACTCTTTCATTGTTAAACCATTCATTCGCATGTACTTCTGAACCATGCTAGCAAACTTAATTTCTCTATTCATTTTTTCACCTCTTTCTATTTAATTATAAAATATATTCAAGAAAATCATAATAAAACTTCAAAAAAATTGAAATACATTATGAATGTGCAAGGAGGTGATATAGATGCAAGAAAGAATCAGTATTGAAGAAGCAATTAGGGAAGCAGGTCTTAAAAAGAAATATGTAGCCAATGAATTAGGTGTTTCAGAGACATATATTAATGAATATTTGAAAAAGCCTGGCTCTATCTCGGTTAAAAATGCATCAATCATTTTTAAATTAATAAACATTAATTATATTTACGTATAAGAGATTTCAAAATCATGGATTTATTCCATGGCCTTTTTTTTGTATATTCAATTGAATTGAATATTTTTCTTTCATTGTATATATATTTCGATTCAAAAGCCATATATGATAAAGGTATAGTATACATATTTTGTTTAGGGAGAAGAAGATGGGAGCATATGATAATTGTATTATCCTGATTCCAGCATTACAGCCAGATGAAAGAATGATTCAACTGATTTGTGGTTTACATAATTTAGGCTTTAATAAAATCGCAATCACGGATGATGGAAGTAGTATGGATCGAGAACAATATTTTCAAGAAGCCAAATCTATGGGTGCCTGGGTGATTCATCATTCTAAAAAAATGGGAAAAGGGGTAGCTTTAAGAAGTGCATTACGATTGGCGGATGAAAAAATAGGAGAATCTGATTTCTATATAACGGCCGATTGTGATGGTCAATACTCGCCGGAAGATATTGAAAAGGTCGCAAAAGAATTATTAGAGAATCCAGATTGTTTTGTGCTCGGAGTACGTACATACGAAAGAAAAAAAGGTAAGAAAGTAAGATTTTGGTTGAATTCTTGCCAGAAATTATTTTTCCGTATTACCAATCATGGAAAAGAATGTCCGGATCCTAGAAGTGGACTTCGTGGTTTTCCAGCTTCATTAAAAAAACTAGCTCTTTGTACAGAGGGAAAGTCTTATGATTATGAATTAAACTTTTTAGATGCAGCTATACAAAAAACACCAGTTGTGGTTGTACCTATAAGTTCAGAAACACATAACATCAATGAAACAAGTCATTTTCGTCCGGTTGTAGATTTACTAGGAATGTATTTAAAATTCTGGAAATATCTGTTTACATCAAATGTTGCGACTGTATTTGATTTAGTTTTCTTTATCCTATCTGAAAATGTATTCTCAAGATTAGGAGCAATTTCAATTTTTGTGGCAACTATATGCGCAAGAGCTATTAGTGGTAGTGTGGGATATATATTAAATCGTTATATTAGCTTTCAGAGTAAATTAAATCCAGGAAGAGAAATGGTTCGCTATTCCATTGTGTTTGTATGCCAGATGGCTGCCAGTGGTATTTTGGTATCCTTACTAAGTGTTATTCCAATTCCTACTGTTATTGTAAAAGCAATCATTGATACAATTTTATTTTTTGTCGTCTACAATATTCAAAAAAATTGGGTATTTGCCGAGAAATAAAAAAGACATCCTGCTTTGGAATGTCTTTAAATTTATCTAAGCTTTTCGACTCTTTTCTTATTATTCCAAGTACCGATGACTTCATTAACTGTAGATACAGTAACGAATGCTTCAATATCACTTTCTTGAAGATAATAAAGTAATTTTTTATATTCATTTGTAGCCATGATTGTGACAAGTTCTGTATGTTCTGTCTTATCATAACCACCTTTTGCCGAATATAAAGTAACACCGCGCTTTAATGTGTTCATAATATAATCTTGAATCACTTCATATTCTTTGGATAAGATACAAATCTTTTTTTTCTTATTAAAACCATCAATAAAATAATCTACAGCCTGACCATTGGCTAAAGTTGCCAATGCACCAACCACTAAAGCACCAATATCATATACAATTAGACTTGTTGTACAAATGAGTAGACCGACTAATGTACAAGCTTTGCCTAGATCCATATGTGTATATTTATTGACGATTTTCGCAATAATATCTGTTCCACCACTCGATGCGTTTACACGAAATAGTATAGTTTGTCCAAAAGCTAAAATTAATGTATATGTAGCCATGTCAAAAACAGCATTTTGTGTTAAAGAAATATTGTTTGGATAGATTCTTTCAAATACGGCTAGAAATAAAGGTAATAATAAAGAGGCATAAATCGTTTTTGCCCCAAATTCCTTACCAATTAGAATGATACCTAGAATCAACAATAAGGCGTTGATCACAAAGGTAAGTGTAGAAATAGATAGGCTTGTGATTTTAGCTAAAACCATAGCTAAACCAGTAACACTTCCGGTAATAACACCACTAGGAATTAAGAAGAAATATATGGCGACACTGATGATAAACATGGCGAGTGTAATTGTTAAAAAACTTTTTATTGTATTCGTTTTCATTTGTAAAACCTCCACTTTTTATTATGCCAAAAAAATTATAAAAAAAGAAGAGCATTATCTCTTCTTCGCATCGGTTTTATTAAACTTATCTCTACGCTTTGTAGATTGAATGAATAAACGCTTCATTTCTTGTGTATCTTCTTGTTCTAAAGAATCTCTAAAGTGAGAGATTGAATCGATAAACTGGTTGATTTCATCTAATAAGATATCTTTATTCATAATGAAGAGTTCCGTCCATAGATCCTCATTGATTTTCGCAATACGCGTTAAATCCCGAAAGCTATCTCCTGTATATTCTACAAGATGTGCATTATCATGTGTATTCATTAAAGATACCGCAATGACATGGGTCAATTGAGATAAGAAGCCAATCATTTTATCATGCTCTTCAATAGATAATGTACAAATTCTGCCAAATTCCATCTTGTCAGCTAATTCCTTTACGGCTTCAACTGTTTCATTTTTATTCTTTTGAGTAGGAACAAGAATGAAGTTTGAGCCCTTAAAAATCGTTTCGTCACTAAATTCAATACCACGAGATTCTCTACCACACATAGGGTGAATACTTAATAATTCAAGATCTTCGCGTAATACATCTTGAATAGGTTTGACAATGTTTGTCTTAACACCACTGATATCCATTAATAGTGAATGTTTAGGAATATCATTTTGATAGACTTCAATCCAAGGAAGAATTTTAGTTGGATATAGACAGAAGATAAATGTATCACACTTTGAAATGACATCTAAAGGATTTGTGCTACCATCTATGATGATTTTTAATTCTTTGGCTTTATCAATCGTTTGTTTAGAAACATCAATACCATAAACATTGTAGTTTAAGTGTGTTAGTTTCTTTGCAAAACTTGCTCCCATTAATCCAAGTCCAATAATCGCAATGTTTGTCATAGAATCTCAACCTTTCCACCTAGACTTAAAATATCTTCAAAGAAAGTAGGATAACTCTTTGTGATGGCTTGAGCATCATCAATAATGCATTCAGATTCTGCGCATAACCCAAAAACCGTCATTGCCATAACGATACGGTGATCATTATGTCCAAAGATTTCTACTGTATTATCTGATTTATAGTGTTCTTTACCATGAATTTGAATCGAATCAAATGTGGATGTAATGTCTACACCCCATTTTTTAAGCTCGGTTTCCATAGCAAGAATACGATCACTTTCTTTCATGCGTAACCGTGCTGCATTCACAATGTTTGTTTCACCATTTGTGAAACTGGCTAAGACACATAAGATTGGTCCTAAGTCTGGACAATTAGATAAGTCGATAGTTTGTGGTGCAGGTTGTTTTTTTGCGAATGTGATTGTATCCTTATTACTTGTATAACTAGGGATACAATCTAGTATTGCCTTATCTCCTTGAATACTAGACATGTCCATGTTGGAGCACGAAAGAGTATTGTTTAAAGTGCCTAATACCGCAAAGAAGGCTAGCTGAGAAAAGTCTCCTTCAACAGAAACGTCTTGTGCTTTATAGTGTTGGTTTCCTTTGATTAAATAGGAATTTGAACTTGTTTCTATAATTTCAATACCAAATTTTGCTAACATTTGAATCGTAAGATTTACATAGCTTTTTGATTCATAAGGCTTAGTAATTGTTAGTGTACTATCTTGATTTAATAATGGAAGGACAAACATGAATCCTGTAATAAATTGGCTGGAAATATCTCCTTGTACAACATAGTCTTTTGCTTGTAGATTTCCACGTACAATGATTTCTTTATCCGATTGATTAAATTCAATGTTTTGTTCTTTAAATTCATTTTCATATACATCCATAGGTCTTTGAAGCAATCTTCCTTGACCTAAAAATTTAACTTTGGCATTTGTACATGCAGCAAGTGGAATCAAGAAACGTAAAGTAGAACCGGATTCATTCGCATTACATGTAATATTTCCTTCTTGTTTGAAAAGATTAGTACCGGTTACTTCATATGTAGTTTCATCGATTTGTTTAATTTTAGCACCCAAAGCTTTCATACAGCCTACGGTTGCTTCAATATCCTTTGAGTTTGTGACATTAGAAACAATACTTGTACCATCACTTAATGAGGCGCAAATTAAAGCCCTATGCGCCATAGATTTGGATGCAGGTATTTTTACATTTCCATGTACTTTACTTGGTGTTACTTTTACTTTCATTCAAAATCCCCCTGAAGCGGCTTAATGGCAAGCCTAGACATATATAAATCTAATAAACCAAATGCAACTACACTATCCACAACAATTCTTGCTCGGTGCAAGATGCATGGGTCGTGTCTTCCTTGAATTTTAAGATCCACGTTTTCTTTTGAAAGATAATCCACAGATTCTTGTGTTTTAAAAATCGATGGCGTTGGCTTAATGCAAGTATGGATCAAAATTGGCATACCATTTGTGATGCCACCATTGATTCCGGCATTGTGATTTGTTTTAGTTTCAATTTTATCATTAAAACGGAAGGCATCATTGGCTTGTGAGCCTTTTAATTTCGCAAAGCCAAATCCTTCGCCAAAGGAAACACCTTTGACGGCTGGTACAGAGAAAATTAAGTGGGATAAAATGCTTTCTACAGAATCAAAGAAAGGTTCTCCTAGTCCTGCGGGAAGGCCTATAACGGCGGTTTCTAAAACACCACCTAATGAATCACCTTCAGCAGCTGCTTTTTCGATTTCTTGAATCATTTGATTTTTGACTTGATTATCTAAAACCGCAAAATTTTTATCATTGACTTCTTGAATTTGTTTTTCTAGAACAGTGTAGTCTTTAGAAAAAGGAATATCCGAAAGGGTATATAAACTTTCAATGTGTGATCCGATCACAATTCCTTGTGATTTTAGAATTTGTCTACAAATACTTCCAGCAGCTACAATGCATGCGGTAAGTCTTCCGGAAAAGTGTCCGCCACCACGATAGTCTTGATATCCATTGTATTTTTCAAAGGCAGTAAAATCAGCATGTCCAGGACGCAATCTTCCATGAAAAGCAGAATAGTCTCTTGACTTTGTGTTTTGGTTTTCAATTAGAATGGTGAGTGCTGTACCTGTTGTATAGCCATTATACATTCCAGAAAGAATATGCACTTCATCCGCTTCGTGTCTTTGGGTTGAAATCTTACCTGTTGCCTTACGCTTATCCATGTCCGATTTGATTTGTTCCATATCCACCTTAAAGCCTGCAGGAAGACCATCTAATGTAATACCGATGGCAGGACCATGGCTTTCACCAAATAATGTCCAAGATATATTTGTACCGAAATTATTTTTCATAAGGTCCTCTTTCTAATACTTCTTGTATTTCTTTAAAAGAAAGTTCTTTGATGATATAAGAACCAGATTGTTTTACTAGAATTGTAGATACGGTTTTATGACTGCTTTTCTTATCATGTGTTACATATTCTAATAGTGTGGCAGTATCATAGTCTGGTACTTGTGGCAGATCTAGCTTCTTATATATATTTAATACGCGTTGTTTTAATGCTTCATCTTCAATAAAGAATAACATACCCATCGCCACGCATTCTCCATGAAGATATGTGTTTAAACCATATGCCGATTCAATGGCGTGTCCTATGGTGTGTCCGAAGTTTAAAATCTTTCTAAGATTACTTTCTCTTTCATCTTGTTGAACTACATCTCGCTTTAATTCAATGGAACGCGTAATAATCGCATCGATATCTAATGTTTCTTGTTCAAATAAAGAGACTAAATGATCATCTAAAATCAATCCCATTTTTAAAGCTTCACATAATCCATTATGTTGTTGGCGAAAAGAAAGCGTAGATAATACGTTTGGATCGATAATAACAGTTTTAGGTTGCCAAAATGCCCCTACAATATTTTTGTAGGAACCCATATCAATAGCAACTTTACCACCTACACTTGAATCAACCTGGCTTAATACAGTTGTTGGGATGTTGTAGAAATCAATGCCGCGCATGTAGCTTGCAGCAACAAAGCCTGCAAGATCTCCGACAACCCCACCGCCTAGTGCAATAATGGCATCTTTTCTAGACATGTTGTGTGAAATCATTTCTTCTAAAAGCTTTTTATATTGATCAAAACATTTGGATGGTTCACCTTGTGGTATGGTGCATACAAATGAATCTGGACATTGTTGTTTGACAATATTGACCCATTTTTCAGGCACACCTGTATCTGTGATAATCGCAATCTTTCTTGATACAGGAATATATTCATGTACTTTTTGAATTGCGTTTCTTTCAATATATATTGGATATGAATGATTCTCTAAATCGACATTTAACTTCATAATAAAAAACTCCTTTCGTATATCATACCATGAACATAAGCTTTTTTCAGAAATTTTCTGAAAGAAATAATATAATGAATATATGGAGTACTTAGTTAAGGCTCAAGACTATTTGAAATTGAAAATAAAGGATACATATCGTGTCACAAATATTGGAAAGGAAATCGCAAAAAAAGAAGGATTGAATGTAGAAGATTTAATGATTGCGTGTTTGTTGCATGATGTGAGTGATTTTGAGTGTTAAAAGTTCAATTAAAAATATCCACAGCCTTATAAGCTGTGGATAAATGTTTCTACACGATACATGATTTGTTTCAAATTCTCAATATCTGTTTGAATATTTCCTGTTTCCAAGGAATGATTTCCATCAACAATACTATGAAATTCAATAAGATGATGAATACAATAATGTTCAATCTTATCGAAGTTAGCCCACTGATCTTGAGTTCCAGAATACACTAAATCTTTTTGTTGAAGATATTCCAAAGTAAAATCTAATGGTGTGAAATAGATATTGGCAGTTAACTTATATTCATGGGCAAGTTTAGCTGCACAATAAGTACCTATACTTTTTGAGATAAAGAGAATGGAATCATAAGCTTTTAAATCGAATTTATGAATTTGGTCTTTGGCTTGTTTATATGCCTCATCTTTAGATTTGTTTAAATCAAAGTCTAGGTTTTCAAAATGAATTTCTTTGATTTCATAATCCATATTCTTTAATATCTTCTTTGAATAATATAGTAATGGTTTATCCGTGTGATATCCAATTCCAGGAAATAATATAGCGAGTTTCATGTCTTTAGTATAGGATTATTCATCTAAATTATCAATGGCATATTGTGCTTCTTCAGCCGTGAATTTTTCTCCATATTCCGAAGTTAATTGATCATAGATGGCATCTTTTGACATGCTCATAGTTTCTTGATAATTCTTGGCAGATTTTAAGGCTGCCTCTAAATAGTCTCCCTTAATATTGTCAATGGCATATTGTGCTTCTTCTGGTGTAAACTTTTCTCCATTTTCTGAAGTTAATTGATCATAGATTCGAGCTTTTGACATATGCATCGTCTTTTTGTAGTTTTCTCCGCATTTTAATGCATTTTCATTATAATCCGCATTTAGATTATCAATCGCATATTGTGCGGCTTCTGCATCAAACTTTTCTCCATATTCTGAAGTCAATTGATCATAGATTTTTTGTTTGGACATGTGCATCATTTTACTGTAATTTTCAGCTTTATGCAGTGCATTACGATACTCTTTTGGAACACTAGTATCTTTCTTTGTTTCTACGACCTTTTCTTTTGTGTCTTTATTCTTTGTTTCTTCATCACTCGTTGTTGAACATGCGACAGCCGATAAGACAATAGCGGCTGTTAAAAATACTTTTAAACCCTTTTTCATATATACTCCTTATTTCTTTTTCTTTAGTATAAGAAAAATATAAAAAGGTTTGGTATGCCATGAGCATACATTTAAATCAGAGAATCAATCCACATGAAAAACCATACATCTAAACATACGAATATAAAGAGAATGATGGAATAAAGTATAGGCCATGGGACTTTAGACATGTGTTTATGGAATAGATTTTTATTATAGTAAAGGAATAATCCGAAATAAATAAACACAAAACAACTCAGTTTATTGATAAAGCTATTATGGATTGTTTCACCAGGCTCCATATCGACCACAATCATAAGCGTAAATACGATCCAGGCAAGACTGATCATCTTAGATTTGAATGTGTCATTATTAAGTGGGGGAATAACAACTAGTTTTTGTTGAATGGCTAGATCCATTTCTTTCACAGATTTGTAGCGGTTCTTATAATCTAATTGTGTTGCCTTTAAAATAATTTGTTTTAAATCAAAGGAAATATTGCTTTGATGTTCTAGTGAACCATTTAATAAGTAGTTCATTAATTTACCCAAGGCATAAATGTCAGTTTGTGGATTGGATTGTTGAAAGCCAAATTGTTCGGGTGCTGCATAACCTACACTGCCTAAAATAAGAGTGTCTTTACTTTTCTTGGAATCTAGAAAACGAGCAATGCCAAAATCAAGGAGTGTCACCTTATTATTGTGATAAATAATATTTTCTGGTTTGATATCACGATGAATAATTGGTGGATTTAACTTATGTAATGAATCTAAACACTCGCATAATTGATGCATGATGTCTTTAACTTGTTCTTTTGAAAAAGATTGTTGACTCAATGTTTTACCTTCTATATATTCCTCAATTAGTATTAGATGGTTGTCATTTTCTTGTATCACAAAAATTTTAGGTAAGTAAGGATTCTTTATCTTTTGAATCGTTTGATAAAGAGTCTTATCATAATAATTCAATTCTTTCTGGATATATTTTGTATGTGATATTTCATGTTCTACTAATGAAATTGTTTTATCTTGATCTTGTTTAATTATTTGTAAAGTCTTCATAAATTGTTCTTTCTTGTGTATATTATAAGTATTGTGGCAGAGACAAATCAATTATTAAAAACAATTCAAGAAACAAAGAGTGATGGTTTAAATACTTTAATGGAAAGTCTAGATGATTTAACTTTTTCACAATATTTAAATCACATATTAGAAATTAAACATGTAACTAAGGCACAAGTTTTATCGAAGACAACGATTCAAAGGAATTATGGGTATCAAATATTTGATGGATCCAAGGTTCCTAATAAAGATAAGGTGATTCAGTTAAGTTTAGGATTAGGCTTAGATTTACGTATGACAAATAACTTATTGTCATTATCGAATAATGGGATGTTGTATCCAAAAGTAAAAAGAGATGCCTTATTGATTTATTGTGTTGAAAATCATAAGAGTGTATATGAAACCAATGAGTGTTTGATGGAGTATAGGTTAGAGTTGTTGGACTAGTGATAGATGAATTTCTATCACTTTTTATTGACAAGGGGGGAGCTAAACTCCTATAATACCTATAAGGTTACTAGGAATAATGAGCGGAGGTACTAATTATGAAACGATGTTGTAGCTCTTTAAATGAATTATATTGAATTTGTTTAATAGGAGGAAAAGAAAATGACAGTATATAAAGCAATTTCAGATTTAATTGGAAATACACCATTAGTAGAATTAACACATATTGAAGAAAAAGAAGGTTTAGATGCTAGCGTTGTTGCGAAAGTAGAATTCTTTAATCCAGCTGGAAGTGTAAAGGATCGTATCGCAAAGAAAATGATTGAGGATGCTGAGAAAAAAGGGGTGATCAAGCCAGGAGCTACATTGATTGAACCTACAAGTGGAAATACAGGTATTGGTATTGCGTCTGTTGCAGCGGCTAAGGGATATAAGGCTATTATGACAATGCCTGAAACAATGAGTGTGGAGCGTCGTAACTTATTGAAGGCGTATGGCGCAAAAGTTGTTTTAACAGATGGCAAAGCAGGTATGAAGGGGGCTATCGCAAAAGCTCAGGAATTGGCAGCTGCTACACCAAACAGTTTTATTCCAAGTCAATTTGAAAATCCATCAAACCCTCAGGCTCATTATGAATCGACTGGTCCAGAAATTTGGAAGGATACAGAGGGGAAAGTTGATATTTTTGTTGCCGGTGTTGGAACAGGTGGTACTGTAAGTGGTACAGGTAAATATTTGAAGGATCAAAATCCAAATGTAAAAGTGGTTGCGGTTGAACCTGCAACAAGTCCAGTACTTTCACAAGGTCATGCAGGTCCTCATGGTATTCAAGGTATTGGTGCTGGTTTTGTTCCGAATACTTTGGATACAAGTGTATATGATGAAGTATTTACAGTCACAAATGAACAAGCTTATGAAACAGGTCGTTTAATTGCACATAATGAAGGTATGTTAGTGGGTATTTCAAGTGGTGCTGCTACATATGCCGCTATTCAAATCGCAAAACGTCCCGAAAACAAAGGGAAAACAATCGTCGTATTGTTACCAGATACAGGTGAGCGTTATTTATCTACTCCAATGTTTGCGGAATAATAAAAAAATACGAAGTAAAAAATTACTTCGTAAAAGTCTTGGCATAGCCATGATCTTCTCTAGAACCCGTACCAATGGGTTCTTTTATTTTTCCAATTTCTTCAATTTCAAATGGCGTCAATTGATATACATAGTTTAGCCAGTTTCGATATAGAAGATTGGCATGGCTTCTCCATTTTAAGATTGGTTCTTTTTCTGGATCATCATCGGGAAAATAATTGAATGGAATATGTATGGGTTTATTGGCTTTTAAATCTCTAAAATATTCATCTTTTAATGTTTCTTTTCCATATTCTAAATGACCTAAAATAAATATTTGACGATAGTCCTTTGTGACAATGATGTTTGATCCAATTTCATCATTTTTAGATAGAATAGATAAGCATTTCACTTTTTTGACGGCATCTTCATCAATTGCCGTATGTCTTGAATGCGGCGTATAGTGGATTTCATCAAAGCCATTGGTTAAAAAGTCGTATTCATCGACTAATTGTTCTGGGAAGATGCCGAATACTTTTTCTGGCAAGATATGCTTTTGAACTCCATAATGATAATAAAGTCCAGCTTGTGCTCCCCAACAAATATGTAATGTAGAATAGACGTGAGTCTTAGACCATTCCATGATTTCTTCAAGTTCATTCCAATAATCAACATCTTCATATTCAAGATGTTCTACGGGAGCTCCTGTAATGATCATTCCATCGTAATAATTATTTTTTAATTTTTCAAAGTATGTGTAGAATTTAACTAAATGATCTTGGCTTGTATTTTTAGAAACATGATTTTTGACCATCATAAAATCAATATCAACTTGCAGTGCACTTTTAGAAATTAATCGTAAGATTTGTGTTTCCGTTTCTATTTTTTTTGGCATTAGATTTAAAATCACGATCTTTAATGGTCGAATTCTTTGTCTATGTGCACTTTTATCTTCAATCGCAAAGATTTTTTCACTTTCTAATATGTCTTTTGCGGGCAATGCATCGGGTATGTTGATTGGCATATATAAACAACTCCTTTTTTTGTATACACTTTATTATACTCGAAAAAAAACAGAATGGAAAATTCCATTCTGTAAAAGACTATGCTTTCATGGCGTCTAGTGCTTGTTGTAAATCGTTGATAATGTCTTGTGCATCTTCAAGACCTACAGAGAAACGAATTAAATCTGGAGCAACACCAGCTTCTTTTAATTGCTCTTCACTCATTTGACGGTGTGTATGACTTGCTGGGTGTAATAGACAAGTTTTGGCGTCGGCAACATGGGTTACAATAGAAGCAAGTTTTAAGCTGTCCATGAATTTTTCAGTTTGATCACGATCGGCTTTTAATCCAAATGACAATACACCACAAGTTCCGTTTGGACAATATTTTTTAGCTAATTCATGATGAGGGTCACTTTCAAGATCTGCATATTTAACCCATGCAACATCTTCATTGGCTTCTAAGTATTTGGCTACAGCTAGTGCGTTTGCACAATGTGCCTTCATACGAACGGCTAATGATTCTAATCCTAAGTTAAGATAGTATGCGTTTTGAGGCGCTTGGATTGATCCTAAATCACGCATCAATTGACTTGTAGCTTTTGTGATATAAGCTAGCTTACCGAATTTTTCAGCATATACAATACCATGGTAGGATTCATCTGGTGTAGTTAGTCCTGGATATTTATCAGCGTGTTCTAGCCAGTTGAAGTTTCCACTATCTACAATAGCTCCACCTACACAAGATGCATGTCCATCCATGTATTTTGTAGTAGAGTGAGTGACGATATCAGCTCCCCATTGGATTGGTTGACACATGATTGGTGTGGCAAATGTGTTGTCGATAATTAATGGAACTCCATTCGCATGTGCGACTTTTGCGAATTTTTCAATATCGAAAATACGTACTGTTGGATTTGTGATGGTTTCTCCAAAGACACATTTTGTATTTGGCTTGAATTCTTTTTGAAGATCTTCTTCACTGATTTCTGGGTCAACAAATGTACAATCAATACCCATTTTCTTCATTGTTACACCAAATAGGTTGTATGTTCCACCATAGATAGCACTTGAAGCAATTAGGTGATCTCCAGCTTCGCAGATGTTGAATACCGCAAAGAAGTTGGCAGCTTGTCCACTTGATGTAAGCATAGCAGCAATACCACCTTCTAATGCAGCAATTTTACTAGCGACAATATCATTTGTTGGGTTTTGAAGGCGTGAATAGAAATATCCACTGTCTTCTAAGTCAAATAATCTTCCCATTTGAAGACTTGAATCATATTTAAAAGTTGTACTTTGATAAATTGGAACTTCTCTTGGCTCACCATTTTTTGGCTCGTATCCGGCATGTAAACATTTTGTTTCAGTTTTCATAATAAATTTACCTCATTTCCTATCCATTATTGTAATATTATCTTTAAAAAAAGTAAAAGAAAAGCTTAGATTATATAATCAAAGCTTTGTTCGTGACTTAAAATGTCTTGGAGTGTGATTCCTTTTAAATAGGTTTTAATTACTTGATTTAATCCTTCATAAATATAAAGTGTTGCACAATCTTCTTTTCTAGGACATGTATTTACATCTGAATCTAGGCAGGCAACGCAAGATAAATTTCCTTCGGTTGCGACAAGTACATCATATACGCAGATTTGGTCGATATTTTTGGCTAATTTATAGCCACCTTGAAAACCACGATTGGATTGAACCATTTGGCTCTTGGTAAGAATGGGTACGATTTGTTCCAAATATTTTTTGGAGATATTTTGTCTTGCGGCAATGTCTTTTAGTGTTATAAAACCTGAATCATTATGTTGAGCTAAATCTATAAGTAAGCGAAGGGCATAGCGTCCTTTAGTTGATATTTTCATTTTTATTCCCCTTTTCTTTCTATTATAATAATATATATTTAGTAGGTTTTCTAGCAAAGAGGTAAAAATGGTTAAAATTATTGCTTTTGATTTAGATGGAACTTTGAATGATAAGCATAAACATATTGATAAAGATACAGTTCATAAAATAATTGAACTTGAACAAAAAGGTATTGTAGTTGGGATCGTGACTGGAAGATTTTATGAAGAGTTGGGTGAAGTAATTAAAATATTGAAATTACGAGAATACAATGGTTTTGTGGCAAGTTCAAATGGTTTAGAAATACATGATTTTTTAGATGGAGAGATGAAGAGTTTTACTCGTTTATCCAAGGATGAAGTAAAAGGTATAGTAAAAGAAGCTAAGAAGCATCATTTAATTAGTTATGTTTGGCAAAATGGTGGATATACAATGTTTGGTGTTTCTATCTTGGATGTAGTCAAAAAGATATTTTCACTTATTCCTTTGGATTCACATTACATAAAATCATTACAAAAAACGAAATTTGAAACGGATGTTGTATTAAATGAAGCGTTGTATGATAAGGTTTGTTTTGTGGGTTTTCAAATTGAAAAATTTAAAAAAATGTATTTAGAATATCGGTTTTATGATGTGGGAAAGTTTAGTACAGAACTATGTAAAAGGGATGTAGGTAAGCTTGAAGCCATTCGATATATATGTAGGAAGAAGGGTGTATCAATCTCTAGTGTAATGGCATTTGGAGACAATGGAAATGATGTGGATTTACTAGCTTCTTGTGGATATGGCGTTGCGATGAAAAATGGGAGTGCACAGGCAAAAAAAGCCGCTAAATATATTAGCGACTATACAAATAATGAAAAGGGCGTGCTTCGATTTATAAATTCGTTTTTTGTATGAAATATTGATCCAAAAAGATAAGGATTCCATTTAGTATAAGGAAAGATCCAGTCAAAGAGAAAATAAAGTCTAAGGATTGAATGGGTTTCATAAGTAATACAATCCCGACAACTAAGATAAAGATAGCTCCGGCAAGATTGACTTTCCATTGTTCAAATCCGTTGTCTTTTAAGAGTAATACTTTTTGAAAATGAGATAGGGAATTAATAATCAATATAATTCCTACAAGCATAGGTAAAATACTAATAAATTTCTTAGGGTCTAAACTCATATATAAGCCTGCAGATAATAGGAATATACTTAATATAAGTGTTGTTAGTGTTGTACTATTTCTTTTCTTGAAATATGTATAAAGAAATAGAATCGCAATGACTAAAAAGAAACATCCAATAACTCGCGTAATTGTTGTTAATATGGAGACGTTAAATATGCATAAGATTAAGCCGGATAGAATGCATAGAATTGCTGATGATATAGCTTCTGTTTTTGTTTCTTTCATATAATCACAACCTTTCACAATTATTATAGTCTGTTGTATACTAAATCTAAAGAGGTGACGAACATGAAAGTAGCAGTGTTATTAGAAAATGGATTTGAAGAATTAGAAGCTATGGGTCCCATTGCCTTACTTAGACGTGGTGGACTTGATGTGGATATGATTGGTGTCAACAATGAAGAACAGGTTACAGGACGTTTTGGCATAACCTATTCGAGTGTGTTTCCAATGAACACATATGACTTTAGCAATGTGGATTGTTTAGTTTTACCTGGTGGTCCACATTATCAAAAGCTAGAAAAAAATGAAGAAGTATTAAAATTAGCTCATGAGTTTGCCGAAAATAAGGTGTTGGCAGCTATTTGTGCTTCTCCAACAATTTTAGGTCATGAGGGTATCTTAAAAGGTAAGAAATATACTTGTTTTAAAGATATGGATGAAGATTTTGGTGGTGAATATCAATATGCTTATGCCGTTACAGACGGAAATATCATTACGGGTGTAAGTGCGGCAGCAAGTATTGAATTTGCGTTTGCGATTCTAGAAAAGCTTTGTGGTAAAGAACATACAGAAAAAGTAAAAGCATCAATTTATTATGATGCAAAGCACTAAAAAAATTGTCATCGTGAATGATGACAATTTTTAGTTTATGCTTCTTCATTTAATAAATGGAATTTTTCAAAGATATAGAATAGTAAGGACATGATCATTCCGGTGATACAAGCAAGTACCATTCCTGATAAGGAAATATTTCCTAAGTGAATTGTTACTCCGCTAAGTCCAACAACGAATACAACGGATGTTAAGATCATGTTTACGCTTTTTCCATAATCTACTTTTTGGTCGACTAGAATTCTTAACCCACTTGTACCAATCATACCGTATAGTAAGAAGCTAATTCCACCGATAACTGGATTTGGAATTGTTTGAATCAATGCGGATAATGGACCAATGAATGAACAGATGATGGATAGGATGGCAGCTCCGGCAATAACTTGTACGCTGTATACGCCAGTAATTGCCATAACTCCAATGTTTTCACCATAAGTTGTAGTTGGAACAGATCCAATTAAACCTGAAATCATTGTTGAAAAGTTATCTGCGAATAAAGAGCGGTGTAGTCCTGGATCTTCAATTAAGTTTCTTCCTACAACTTCACCTGTAACGATTTGGTGACCAATGTGTTCCGATGCGATAACTAATAATACGGGAAGCATCATTAGAATGGCATCCATACTGAATTTTGGCGCTTGAAAGTTTGGAATTGAGATAAAGCTTGCCTGAAGGACTGGAGTAAAGTCAACAATACCTACGGCAACAGCAGTTAAATATCCTGTAACTACGGCAATCAAGATTGGGATAACGCTTAAGAATTTTTTGAAGCATACACTTCCAATTACGGCCATACCAAGTGTAACCGCAAAAACAATCACGTTTTTAGGGTCAATGTTATCTCCTAGAATTCCAGCTGTATTTGCAGCCGATGAAGATAATTCTAGACCAATTAATGCAACAACGGGTCCCATTGCGGCAGATGGTAGTACGATATCAATCCATTTTGTTCCAAATTTCTTGATGATCATTGCCAATAAACATCCGCAAAAACCTACCGCAACAAATCCACCACATGCGTATGGGTATCCAAATTTTGCGATAATGATATTTGCGGGAGCAATGAAGGCGAAGCTACTTCCTAAATAGGCTGGTGCTTTTCCTTTTGTGATAAAAATAAACAACAATGTTCCGATACCATTCATGAATAGTACGATAGCTGGGTTAATACCGAATAAGAATGGTACTAATACACTGGCTCCAAACATTGCGAACATGTGTTGAATACTTAATGGTATCAGCAGATTTGCGGGTACTTTTTCTTCAACTTGAATAATTCGTTTTGCCATGAAAAATATTCTCCTCCTAAAATATACCTTAACTTTTATACCACATTTTAATGGATTATGAAACTAATTTAGGCTATAATTATCAGGTAATGCGCCTGTAGCTCAACTGGATAGAGTATCAGATTCCGATTCTGGCGGTTGCAGGTTCGAGCCCTGTCAGGCGCGCCATTTAGGAGAAATATGGAAACAATACTTTTTGATTTAGATGACACATTAATTGAATCGATGCATGTATGGGAAGATGCCATCATTCATTTATTTAAAAAGATGAATTTGTATATGAGTATGGAAGAGGCTCGTCAAATCTTTTTTACGATGAAATTTTCAGAGGTTTTAACATACATCAAAGAAAGATTTCATACTAAACAAGATGAGGCTTGGATGTTCAATGAAGTAAATGAAGATATTTTAAATCAATATGCGTATCATATTGAGGCAAAGAAGGGTGCTTTGGATTATATAAAGAAGTGTGCTTCAGAAAATAAAAAGATGGCTGTATTAACATCAAACACAAGAGCATTATCTGAAAAAGTATTAGATCGACTTGGTATGTTGGAATATATGGAAAATGTATATTCTGCAGATGAATTGAAGATGTCAAAAAGAGAAGTGGATATTTATGAGTATGTATTGAAGGATTTAAATACAACTGCAGAAAGTGCAATTGTATTTGAGGATTCGATGTATGCGATCAATACAGCTCGATCATTAAATATTGAGTGTATTGGTTTAGTAAATCCAAACAATCAAAAGGTGTTTGAAAAAAACCATGTAAAAACAATCGTTGATTTTACAGAATTGTGTTAAAATCATGATATGTCCCAGTAGCTCAGTTGGATAGAGCATTCGCCTCCTAAACAGGAGGTCAAATTCCTAAGCAAGAGGCAAAAAATTGTGGTATTATCTTTTATATATTTCGGTAGCTCAGCTGGATAGAGCATCCGCCTCCTAAGCGGAAGGTCGTGGGTCCGAATCCCATCCGGAATACCATTTTAGCCTTTATTTAAGCGGTTTTTCCGCTTTTTTATTTTTTTGTAATGACCTTTTATAGCATTCAGAATTTTCAGCTCAGATGGTAAAAATGATTAAAATATCTCTGCATCAGATTCGTTCGGATGACCTGTTTCAATCCGAACTTTTTTACATCATTTTTAGGGTCATCTAATGGATTTCTAATGCTATCTAATAAAACCCTACGGCACTAGGCGCACCAGGCGATATGTCATGAATTCTAATATAGTGTTTAATCACCTCCCAAAGTAGCAATTAATAGCTGCAATAATTCGGGATCCTGCTTGATTTTTTCCAAGACCTGATCTATATCAACTTTCTTACTTGCCTGGGGAACTTCGACATAGTTTTCCATGTTTTGTTTATAGAAACTATCTTCAAACTTTTGCGCATTTACTCTTCGATCTTCATCTAAAATATGACTATATAAATCCATAACCATATCAGCTTGAGAATGGCCGGTGTCTCCTTGTGTTGCTTTTATATCTCCATTATTCAATTTTAATTTATAGGTTGTACTTGTATGACGTAAGGAATGAAATACAACATGGGGAAGTCCGGCTTCTTTTTCTAATTTTGATAAGCCTTTACGAATAACACTTCCATCACATGGAATACCGTTTGGCTGACATATCACAAGATTATAATTATGATACTTATCCCCGTAAGCTTCTTTGTATTTATTTTGTTCTTCTTTCCACTGTTTCAAAAAACAAGCCAATGTGTTTGGTAACCAGATTTTTCGAACACTACTATCTGTTTTAGGAGTTTTTAAAACCAGTCTTGTTGCGTTTTTTCTTTCTTCGAATTGTGGAAAGATGAATAGTACATCTTTGTTATTCAGTTTTTCCAGTGCATCTGTACGTGCTCTTTCTAACTGCTGCTCTATATAAATATGTGTATCGTTATTTGAAAAATCATCATCACTGATATGCACATTATCCCAAGTAAGACCGAGTACTTCTCCAATTCTTAAAGAACAGGCAAATGCAAGTTGAATGGCAATCGAAAGTTTTGGATCTTCACAAACTTCAAGAGCTTTGGCAATCTGATTAGCTGTCCATATTTCACGCTTTTCATATTCATGTTTGGGCGTGTCAACTTTTAAGAATGGATTATTTTGAATATATTCCCATTTAACAGCTACATTAAATGTGCAACGCAAAACTCTATGAATCTCTGCGATAACCCTGCTAGATACTTTTCCGGTTTTCATTGTATTTTCACTTTCTTTAAGATTTGCATAATATTGTTCAATCGTTATTGGACGAATTTCATCTAATTTATAGTGCCCTAGATACGGTGAAATATAAGCTTTAAATAATGCTGTATTCTTTTCCATAGTGGATATTGACCATTTGTTACATCCATAAAGATCTACATACGTTGGCCAAAACTCATTTAAAGTCGTTGTACTTGGTGCAATGAATGTTCGATTCGCTTGTTGAAGTTCAACTTCGGCTTTTCTCTTTCTAGCTTCTCTTAACGTCCTGAAAGATTCCCACTTTTGCTTTACTTTTCCATATTTATCTGTGTAATAGTAAATTACATTGTATTTATCCTTTCGTTTTTGTATCGATGCCATCTTATTCACCACTTTCAATTTCTAATAGTTTCATCAATAACTTTTTACGGATATTTTTGTCCTCACTAAGCTGTCTGACTAAATCTACCGCATCTTTTTTATCTTTATCAGGCAATTCTTTTTTCATTTGATTTGAAAATTCGGAGTTGATTTTCGCTGTTTTTTCTTTGGCAGTTAAACCAGAATAGCTAAAGGGAATATCATTGTGTTCATAATAATAAATATCCCTATAAGGTCTTCCATCTGGTGCAACTTTCCCAGAAAAGAATTTCAATCCTGCTAGTGTATGTCTTGGAAGATCCAAAGCACATGTTGTTTGATCTAAATGTTTAAGCAATAAACGATCATCATATGGACTGATTCCAAAAGTTGTAAACATCAATGCATCAGGACTTGTATCAAACTGGAATATGTCTTTAGAACGCTTTTTCCAGTTTTGTAACAATTCATACAGAGTACGTGGAATAGAATATATATTTTCTTTATCCACATAATGATGAACAACCTGGGTTTTAGATTTGATCTTTTTATCATGAACATATTTTTTGATTACGTAGGATTCAGGAAGGAAGAATAATTCTTTTTCATACATGCGTTCCATCATTTTATTTGTTCGAATATAGTACTTATCCTTTTCATGATAAAAATCTGACCATACTAGACCAAGTACATCCGTCACATTCATTCCGGTTGCAAATACGATTTGCATAATGACATATAGTTTTTCCTCTTTGCAGCCATCAAAAATCTGAAGCATGGTTTCATAAGTCCAATCTGCATATTTCTTTGGCCTTTTTTTAAAATCATTCGGATCTGAAATATGAATCTCATTAAATGGATTTTCATCCATGATTCCCATCTTAATTGCATGATCACACGTACTTATAAGCAATAGCTTACAGGCTCGAATCGTCTTTACAGACAATGTACTATTCCTTCCTATACTTTTGATTGTGCAGAGCTGGTTAATAATAGAATTTGCAAAGGCTGAATCAACATCTTTAACTTTAGTTGTTTCTACAAGGCTACGAAGATACACATCATAGTTTTTTTGAGCCTCGTGATATTTTTTTAAATGATCTCTGAAATATGGATCAGCAAGCCAATCTTCCATTACATCCACAAATAAACTATCTGGGGAAAACATACATGTCTCACCATCTAATAATTCTTTGCGTTTAGCTGCATCTTCATAGTTATCGAATAATTCCTTAATCATTTTTATTTCTTTTGTAGGTGTGACTACTTCGTAAGTGACTTGATATTTCTTTCCCAGTTTTAAAATTACAGCCATCCCTCATTCCTCCTTTATTGTTGACTGTCAAACCATTGATCAAAGGACTCCTTGTTAATACGAAGTATTTTTCCAACACGAATGACTTTAAATAATCCTTTTCTTGTTAAGTCATAGGCTGCTGTCCTTCCAATACCAAGTATTTGCATAATTTCAGCAACTGTATATGTTTTCTTTTCGCATATAACAGGTTTCATCGCTTTGTTCCTCCTCACTATAAAATTTTTGAAATTTAAATTCTCACCTACAAAATAAAAGGAAGCAGCTGGGAAAGGACTGCTTCCATAAGGAAAGGGAACATAACCAAAGCTATTTTCTTTGGTTATGTAAACGTAGATCTAGACTAATTTTGATTTTTCGATCAATCGCCATCATATCTAATCTACCCACTGTAGCAATTTTCTTTAACAATCTACTTTTATCAATGACACGAATCTGTTCACACATGACCATAGATTTATATTTCAATCCAATACCTTCTGGTAAAAGATGATGTGTTGGTAAATGATGTTTTGTATAAATCTTGGAAGATAAACAAGCAACAATGGTTGTTGGACTATATTTATTACCACGATTGTTTTGAATAATCACAACAGGTCTTACTTTTCCTTGTTCGGATCCGGATGCATCACTTAAATCCGCTAAATAGACTTCTCCTCTTTTAACTTTCATACATACTCACTCCTTATGTAAAACCAGGAACTAGTCCTGGTTGATGGTTAAAAATAAAATATTTATCGTGTTTTCTATTTATCACCTGATTACCCGAAAACAAAGGAATCCTATTAGACAAGATAGTTGCTAATTATCTTTCATTGGCATCGCACCAACCCATATCACGCTTGAGCCTGTCGCTAGAAGTATCATTATCTTATATATTGTCATGGCACAATCAGCAAAATTGTTTATCAATCTAAAGTATCATCGCTCGTTAAAAACATCATCGCGCAGTAGTGAAATAGCTCGAATATATAAGTGTTGTATCTAATAGTTGTTATGCAATTTTCAAAGATCTGACAAGAGACTTAATTGCCCCCTTCACTATAGAGCCGACGAAAACGTCCAAAAATTGCACGAAATTGAAAAAAAGTTATGATTTTTTTATTTTCAGGAGGAAAGTGATGAAAAAGTCTATATTTTATGATGATCATGTAAAGTCACTTTTAGATGTTTTAGAGCTATATCATGCGATGCAATACTTACCAGAGAAAGTGGATGAAAAAGCAGTAGAGTTTGCAAAATTTTTAAGTGATTATATGTATGGTGATTTCTATGATCAATTCAAAGAATATGAAATTGATGATATAGAGCATCAAGAAATAGTAACGTATTCAAAGTCTAAATTTTAAAAGAAGCGGAATCCATATTGGTTCCGCTTTGTGTGAATTATTCGTCCATTTCGTATCTTCTGAAAAACTGATATAAATCATATAAATTATCTAGATTTCTGCAAACTGTAGATGGATGTACACCAATAATACGTGCTACTTCTGTATCACTATACCCCATATTTTTAAGAAAGCTCATCAGCCTAACTTGTGCACTAACCATTTCTAAAGCTTGTGATAAAGGTACAATTGGGATTCGATCAAGAAATTCTTCCAGTGTTATTGCAGATGATACAAGATCTTCACTTGGTTGTGTAGCAATAGTGATAAATAAATCGCTGTGTTTTGATTTGCGTTCATTATATCTACGATCTGAATTAAAATCCTTACGATCATGAAGATACATTTTGTCGATATTTGGTTCTGACATTCCATTCCGACGCATGAATTCATTGTCCTTTTGTTTCATTTTTTTAAATTCAAGCTCTGCACTTTTGTGATTATAACCTTTAGCCATTTTTAGTTCCTCCTTTACGTCTATAGCTAAGTGAAGGGACATCCCTTCACTTATAGAGCCGACGAAAGAGCTTAAAAATTGCACAAAAAGCTAGAAATTTATAAAAAAAATACAGATCAACTGTCTGAAACAGAGATCTGCACCAATTCGTTGGGATTATGTCGAACTTTATTTATCATTACATTAATTAGAACATGCGAAAAATAATTCTTCAACAAATAAAGTAAAATTATAAAAAACTAAAAAAATATTACAAAAAGGTGATAATTTCATTTATGTTTCTTTTCATTTCCTCTATAATGAGAATTAAGAGAGGTCTATCATATGGAAATTAGTTATAATCGTTTATTTAAATTATTAATTGATAAAGGTATGAAAAAAACTGAACTTGCAAAAGTAGCAGGATTAACTCCTGGTACGCTTGCAAAACTTTCAAAGAACCAAACAGTTTCTATGGATTCTTTGATTAAAATATGTACAACATTAAATTGTAGTTTTGATGATATTGTGGAAATAATTAATACAAAAAATTGAGGTGATTATATGCCGATTGTTTTGGATAATAATAAAGTTGGTGCTATTGGAGAGTATATAAAAGAAAATGCAGAAGAACATTCAAAAGTCACAATTTATTCTCCAATATTTACAATTTATGCTTTTGAAGAACTTAGAAAAGTATTAGAAAAAGGTGATAAATTTCGTTTTCTTTTCAATGAACCAACTTTTATTAAGAGAATTATCGCAAATGATAAAGAAGTAAAAGAATTTGAACTTCAGATGCATCAAAGAGAAAGAAATGTTTCTGAATTTAATTTGGAAATTGGTTTAAAGAATAACTTGGATCAAAATCAAATTGCATCAAAATGTTATCAGTTCATTCAAGATAAAGGTGAAATAAAATCTGTTGTTAAATCAGGTTGTGTAACTCCCAGCAATATTCTTGTAGAGAATCCAGATAATGGTTTTCTAATTCAAGGAAACAATATTGCATTTTCAAAAGATGGTTTAGGATATACAAATCAAATTCGTTTTGATTTTAATACAGTTAATGATGAACAACAAATGATTGAGCAGTACTTAACTTTTATCAATCAAATCTTTGATAATGAAGAATTAGTTGTAGATGTGAAGGAAGAGTTACTAAAGCATCTATCCAATCTGTATAAAGAAAATTCTCCGGAACTTATTTACTATTTAACTTTATATAACATCTTTGGCGAAAAACTTTTAAACATGGATGATATGGCTAGAGTAAAAGAACGTACTGGAATTAACAAAACAAAAGTTTGGAATTCTTTATATAACTTTCAACATGATGCAGTAGTTGGTGCTATTAAAAAACTGGAACTTTATAATGGTTGTATTATTGCTGATTCAGTAGGTTTAGGTAAAACATTTGAAGCATTGGCAATTATTAAATATTACGAGTTAAGAAATAATCGCGTACTTGTCTTGTGTCCAAAAAAACTTCGTGGTAACTGGACTTCTTTTAAGCAAAATAGTGTAACAAATTTCTTGGCAGAGGATCGTTTTAATTATGATGTATTAAATCATACGGATTTATCGAGAGATAAAGGAAAATCTGGAGATATTAACTTAGAAACAATCAATTGGGGAAATTATGATTTAGTCGTAATTGATGAATCACATAACTTTAGAAATAACAATGCCTTTAAAGGAAAAGAAACACGTTATCAAAAGTTAATGAATCGAATCATTAAAAGTGGTGTTAGGACAAAAGTGTTGATGTTATCAGCAACTCCTGTGAATAACCGTTTGGCAGATTTAAAGAATCAAATTATGTTCATTACAGAAGATCAAGATGATGCTTTTAAAGATTCTGTAGGTATTAACAGTATTGAAACAACATTACGAGTTGCACAAACACGATTTAAAGAATGGTCTAAGCTGCCAGAAGAAAAACGTACAACAGCTACTCTTTTACCAATGCTTGACTATAATTTCTTCAATTTATTAAATACTGTAACAATTGCACGAAGCAGAAGGCAAATTCAGACGTATTATGATACAAAGGATATTGGTGAATTTCCAACTCGTTTGAAACCAATTTCTGTTAAATCAGATATCGATATCAATAAGAATTTTCCACCTCTTGGAAAAGTGAATGGAATGATTGCGAGTCTTCATCTGGCTATTTACTCTCCTATGCTTTATGTACTTCCTAGTAAACTTGAATATTATGAAGCATTGTATGATCAGGAAGTAAAAGGCGGTACAGGAAAGTTTAAACAAGTGGATCGTGAAAAAAATATTGTTAACTTGATGCGTGTGAATATTTTTAAACGATTAGAAAGTTCTGTTAACTCATTTACATTAACATTAGAAAGAATTTTAAGTCAGATTGAAATCATGATGGATGTTCTTGATAAAGGTCAGGAATACGATTTTGATGATGACATGTTCTCAAACGTTGAAGATGATGATTTTGATTATGAAGTTGGTGGAAAAATTAAAATCAAAGTCAAGGATTTAGATGCATTAAGATTAAGAGAAGATTTAGCAGAAGATCGTAAAATCTTAGAGGAACTGCTATATCAATCTATTGATGTTACACCAGATAAAGATGCAAAATTACATGATTTAAAAAATCAGATTACTAACAAGGTTATGCATCCAATTAATGAAGAAAATAAAAAGATTATTATCTTCACTTCATTCTCAGATACAGCAGAATATCTATATAAATGCTTAAATGAATGGCTATTAAATACACATGGTTTGTATTGTGGTTTGGTTACTGGTGGTTCAGGGATTAAAACAAATTTAAAATCTGTTTCAAATCAATTTGAATCTATACTTGCTAATTTCTCGCCAAGATCAAACCATTTAAGAACCGATAAAGATCAAATTGATGTTTTAATTGCGACAGATTGTATTTCGGAAGGGCAAAACTTGCAAGATTGTGACTATTTAATTAATTATGATATTCACTGGAATCCAGTACGTATTGTTCAAAGATTTGGACGTGTGGATCGTATTGGATCAACGAATAAAGCAATTCAATTGGTAAACTTTTGGCCGAATATGGAATTAGATGAGTATATCAATCTTGAAAACAGAGTTAAAAATAGAATGGTTATGCTGGATCTTTCAGCAACTGGTGATGATGATTTGTTATCTGCTGAAAGTAAGAATCTTGAATATCGTAAGAATCAATTAAAACAACTTCAAAATGAAGTGTTAGATGTTGAAGATTTACAAGGTGGTATTTCTATTACAGATTTAACATTGGATGATTTTATTATGTCGTTAGATCGATATATGAAAGAACATCCAAATGTATTAGAAAAATATCCTACTGGTGTATATGCAATTGCAAACATTCCAGAAAAAAATAAGGATGAATGTACAGCAGGTGTGATCTATTGTTTAAAACAAAAGAAATATACAGATAATCAAGAATCTGCTTCTTCTTTATATCCTTACTACCTTGTATACGTAAAGGATGATGGTTCAATTCAAGTTAAAAATACAAACCCTAAAAAGATACTGGATCTGTTTAAAGTACTCTGCCAGGGTAAAGAAGAACCAATTGAAAAATTAGTCAAATCTTTTAATAAAAAGACAAAGAATGGATCAGATATGTCAGACTATACATATTTGTTGGAACAGGCTGTTTTTGATATTAAAGGTGTTGTAGAACAAAAAGGAGTTCAATCTTTATTTCAAATCGGACAAGCTACTTTGTTAGATAATACAGTAAGTGGATTAAATGATTTCGAATTAGTTTCTTTCTTGGTGGTGGAATCATGAGCTTATTAGAAAAGTTAGAAATTCCAACATTACAAAAACAACGAATTCCTGTTAAAACACTGATTGAACAACTACAACCTACACCTGAAAATAAAAGATTAATTGAAAGTCATGCTGGAAGTATTTATCTTGTAAGTCTATTAAATCAACAAACGATTCACTATAGACCTTACAAAGATGCTGACTATAGTTATCAGGCTATTTATGTATTACAGATTACATTGAAGAAACCAGATCAATTGACGGATGTATCTATCCAACTGCATTCTGCTTTTCCAGAGCCAACACTATTGTTGCTTGATTATGGTGAAAATGAATGGATGAGTGCTGCACCTAAACATATTAATAAATTGGATGCAACAAAAACAGTATTAGATGATGTCGTTGTACAACAAGTTGATAACAAATTAGATATATCATTAAAACATCTATCTGCAACAGATTTAAAGGACTACTATACACAAATTGTTCAATTGGTTTATAAAATTGGTGTTTATAACGTAATACATATCTTTCCAACATGGAATTTAGATTATAAAAATGTTATTAAAGAGTACCAACAAATAACATCAAATATAAACATCCTAAAAGAACAATATAAGAAGGCAACAATGAAATCTGAAAAGATGGATATTGATGATCATATATATGATGAAGAAATAAAACAAAAACAATTAACAAAAAAACTTAAAGGAGAAATATCAAATGGATAAGATAGAAGGATTAAGTTTAAACTTAGAAAAACAAAATATTGATAAACTCAAAGAATTGTTTCCTGAAGCAGTAGAAGAAGGAAAAATTAATTTTGATATGCTAAGAGCAATGCTTGGAGATGAAGTGGATGATTCTAGAGAAAAGTATCAATTTACTTGGAATGGAAAAGCTAAATCAATCAAGTTAGCACAAACCCCTTCTTCAGCTACATTAAGACCATGTAAAGAAAAATCAAAGAATTGGGATACAACAGAAAATCTGTATATTGAAGGCGATAATTTGGAAGTATTAAAACAACTCCAAAAAACTTACTATGGAAAGATTAAAATGATTTATATTGATCCACCTTACAATACAGGTAATGATTTTGTATATCATGATGATTTTAAAAACAGTCTGGATAATTATAAGGAACAAACAAATCAGATAACATCATCAAATCCAGAAAGTAATGGTAGATTCCATACAGATTGGTTGAATATGATGTATCCAAGACTACAGCTAGCTAAAAATTTATTGTCAGAAGATGGTGTTATTTTAATAAGTATTGATGATAATGAAGAAGTGAATTTGCAGAAGATTTGTAATGAAATATTTGGTGAATACAATTTTGTGGGAAAATTTGCGGTACAAGTTAATCCTAGAGGAAGAAATCTTGATTTATATATTGCCAAAACATATGAACCAATACTTATTTATGTAAAAAGTTATGGTAATACATCTTCAATAAATAAAATTGGAAAAGATGAAAAAATGTTATCTGAATACAATCGCATTGATGATAATGGAAAATTTAGACCTATAGGGCTAAGAAACCGTAATCAAGCATTTAATCCGGAAACAAGACCAAGTCTATACTATCCGTTATATGTTGATCCTGAAAATGGAAATGTTTCTGTGGAGAAAAAAGATAATTATACCGTTGAAGTATTTCCAAACGCCTCTGAAACAATACCAACATGTTGGACATGGTCAAAGCAGAAAGTAAAAAATGAAAACAACTTAATTTTTGCTGAACAAACTACAAATGGATGGAGAATTTTTAGAAAAGATTATTTAAATACTGGAAATTCAGCTACTACTTTAGCAAAATCACTGCAATTAGAAAATGAATTTAATAATGATTGGGGTAAAAAAAGAATAAAACAACTTTTTGACTTAAATATAATGAGTTTTCCTAAATCACCCAACTTAATGAAAAGATTAGTAGAGCTTGGAGCTGAGCGTGATTCTGTTATTTTAGATTTCTTTTCTGGCTCTTCAACTTTAGCGGACGCAATTATGCAATTTAATTCAGAAGATGGTGGAAATCGCAAATTCATTATGGTTCAACTTCCGGAATTATGTGATGAAAAATCAGAAGCATATAAAGCTGGATATAAAAATATATGTGAAATTGGAGAAGAACGTATTCGCAGAGCTGGAGAACAGATTAAAGTCGATTGGGAAAAGGAACATCCTAAAGATACTTTATTATCAGGTGAAGAAGAATTTACTGCAGATATAGGATTTAAAGTATTTAAACTTGATTCTAGTAATGTGAATGAGTGGGATACTAGTTTGGAACTAGACGAAAAAGAATTATCTGCTCGTTTAGGTGAAGTATTTAAACATGATAGAAGTAAAGAAGATATTCTTTATGAAATCATGCTTAAATATGGTGTATTTGATAGACAAGTAGAAGAAATAGAAGTAAATGGTAAAACAATGTATCGAGTGGGTAAACGATACATGATTGTTTGTCTAGAAGATGATCTTACAAGTGAAGATGTAAAAGCGATTGGAGAATTATCACCAAGAACAGTCATTTTCAAAGAAAACGGCTTTGCGGATGATAACGCTAAAATTAATGCAGTATATAATTTAGAACACGCTGGTGTTGAAGATATTAAATGTATATAAGGAGATGTTTGAATGGAACGAGTAGATGGATACAGTTTGGATATTCAAAAACAAAATATAGAAAAAATAAAAGAGATATTTCCTGAAGCTGTAGAAGAAGGAAAAATTAATTTTGAGGTTCTCAAAGAATTTCTCGGGGGGG
>OIWL01001125.1_pt1 | contig 30686 bp, 63 predicted proteins | sample 1587561 | NCBI WGS metagenome assembly OIWL01 (sample SAMEA3888903, study PRJEB22519) | human gut metagenome | biome: human gut; feature: human-associated habitat; material: faeces | place: Denmark | collected 2010 | reverse complement strand
TTCATGACATAACACCTAAACATTTTCTGACAAGAACAAATATAGGTAAGTTATGTGTAAAAGATGGACATAAATTGACGGATATAAAGGCAAGGATTAAAGTTTTATCTTCAACTGGTAAAGTGAATGAAGTTATAATTCCTGCCGCTCATTGTGAGAGATGTGATAAATATTATATCTTAGAAAGCCATTATCAAATGGTAAAAAGACAAGGTGTTATTATTTGCAAGGTAGTAGAAGAAAAGTTTTGGCGTAGAGATAACAATGGGATATCTTATAGTAATTTAAATAAAGAATCAGTTTTACATATAATGGGGTATAATGTAAGTGAAGTGATAGGATTAACTTCAATACAACGACACAGAATATTGGAAATGATTGTTGATGAACATATATTAAGCCGTATGGAGATATGTAATCACCTTGATTGGCTTATTGAGAGGAATTCTTATAGAGACAATTTCAAATATGCGATAGAGAAATGGACAGATGATAGGGAATATATTGCAAATTATAATACAAAAGATATGAAAATTGTGGATGTGGGAATTGTTACAAGAAGGACGTATAAAAAGCAATGATTTGATAGAACTTTGTTTGTGATTGCAATGGGATTGAATTAAAGACTTTCGTAGAAATACGAAGGTCTTTTTTTGTTGCATTTTTATATGTAATTTTAGTATCGGAGTGTAGATGAGTGATTTTTGTGGATTTTATTGGGTTTTGTAGTGTGGGAGTTGGTTGTGAAATGGAGATTTGGGATTTTTGTATCGCATTTTTTGATGTTGTGGCGGTGTTTTTTGTTTGATTTTTCTTGGGTTTTTCGATAAAGGGGGCGATTTTAAATTTTTGATGTGTGATGTGTGATTTTTGTTGTGTTATTTGGGGTTTTGGTGGGTTTTGTGTTTTTTGAGGTTAGTGTGTAAGTTGACTACATATACAGATATAGGAAAAATGGGGCTTGCCAACTTGTTTTTTGTACCCCCTCCATAACTCTTCATAAAATACGCTTTTTTCGCATACCTATGCGGATTTGACTTAATTTTATTATCTGATATAGTCATAATTGTCAAAGGGAAAAGGACGAAAAAAGAATAAGAGGTACACGGATAGCATATCAAATTCAGTCTATCCGTTCCGATAATATCGGATTAATGCTATCTGTATTTATTCAATTTTTGTTTTTTCAAAGTATAGCTAAGTAGCTATGCAAGGGTTATAGGTTTAATCCGTTTTGACTGTTCATTGACAATTAAATAGGTAACAAAGGCAGATACTACTTTTTTAGTTCCATCAGGAGCAACACAAAAAGCAAGTCTGATAATACAATACTTTTGTTACAAGTTTATATAAAAAAGGTGCGGGAATCCGGAAAATCCCGTTGACTATGTAACGGCGGTTATATAGTTACGTTTGAAATATTTTCTAATATTTTGAGCGTGTGAAGGTGAAAATCCTTTATTTCAAGTTTGGTAATTCTTGGGATACCGGTAGCAACGAAAATCCGGCACAAAGCGTTATAAAGTGGAAGTACGTTTTAACGCAATACAAAATTAAACGACTGTAAAAATTACCGTATTAAACTAACTTGCACATCAGAGGTGTAAGCGGTTACAAGTCCGCATAAATAGTGAGTAGTACAATAACAATATCAAAAAACAAGTAAAGCATCCGCTGCTTAGTGCGGAAGAAATGGAGTATATCATGAAAAAGACTAACAAAACAACTAAAGTATCATTCAAGAACTTTACAGATGAACTACGAGGCTACTTGCACGCTTTTCAACCCGCACTTGTAGCACTTGCAAAGTCAGACGCAAAGTTTAAAGTTGAACGTAAGGCTTTACTTGACAAAAGGGACGCAATTCTTGCACAACGTGAGCAAGATATTAAGAACGGTATCAGTGTAGATGACGCTATTCGTGAAAATAGTATCATTGACCTTGAAACTAAAATTAAAAAGCTTGAAAACGCACACAAAGAGGAAGTAAAGCCTCTAAACGAAGATATAAAGAAGTGCTATGCCTTCATTCCGGAAGGTCTATATGATGCGTATAAGATTAAAATTATCGAAAACAATGAAACGTCATTTCTTGAAAAGTTTGACGAGTTTTTGTTAAACATAGGCATAGAGTGTGGCTCAAAAGCTGTAAGAGCATGGAGTCGTAAGTTAAGTACAAACATAGGCGCAGCTTGTACATCAACGGCAACAATCGCAAAAGCTGAGCAAAAGGGCGAAGAATACCGACTAACGAGAGCAATGAGCAAGACGATGTTCAATAAGTTATTCATGTCAACGTTCATAGACCTATTCATCAAGTAATAGGTCTACCATTCAAGGGTGTATGCTAACAAGTGTACACCCTTTTTCTGTATACGCGGTAAAAGTCCGCGTACTGATGAGGCATGAGTCGAAACAAAGAATATGTAAATAATTAATTCTAAGGAGGAATTTATAATGAAAAAGTATAAATGCAATGAGTGCGGAGGCAACTGTTACGGCTGCTTCTATACGGAGTTATGCGATAAGTGGCTTGACGTCGCACCGTATGAGCCATACTTCGAGGAGGTAGACCATGCCTCAATGGCTCTATGTGAGGGACGTCACGAAATCCCTCAAGCGGTAGATGGTTCAATATTCGGCAATACCATCGACCCGTTAGACCCTAATGGTCTTCAAGCCGAGGCAAAGTCTAAGCTCCGAGAGCTTGACATCAAGTCACTTGACTTGTACGTCACTGGCTTGACTGTGGCTTTGATCTCGGTATTGAACGCTTGCCGAGAGTTGGAGATAGAGGTAACACTGTATCATTATGACCGAGAGTCAGGCAACTATTACCCGCAACAAGTATTATAAGGAGGAATACAATAATGAACACATGGAAGAAGGATACCAAAGCTCTATGCAGAGATTTCTGCGTGGATTATAACACTGTAATAAGCCGAGTAGAGTCGTATGTATCTACACATACTCAACCAAGACACTATAGTCACGATTATGACTATAAATACGACATTGCGGTACGTTTTGTACGAGCAATGATATGAGGAGGACAAAACATGAACATGAGGAAAAAGCTATCAATCATCTTAGCAATGATATTGTTATTCATTGCACTTTGTTCAACAGCAGAGGCAATGATAACTTTGCCATTTGGATATTACACTCATAACGGCTTTAAGATTATTTATACGACTAAAGCCGTATGTATAGGTGTAAATACTCTTATGACTCGTGACGGGAATATATGGGAGTATGAAGATAATAATTTCACAATAGGTGGCAAGTACCGTATTACATTTAGTGATAACGGTACAGAGGATGATAAGACGGATGATAAGATATTATCCGTCCAAAAGTGTCATTGAGATGTTTAAGTATATAGTTCATGCTATATATTTTTACATAAAAAAATAGCCTTGTACTACCACTACAAGACTATTTAATATCAATGAAAGGCGGTGGATTGCGATGCTAACTCCGGAAGGATATATTGGCGATTACGATGGAAGACTCTATAGCACTGAGAATGAAGCTCGTGAAGCCGATCCTCGCAATTAACCAAAAAGCCATCAGAGTGAGATACCATCAATATCTCTGATGGTCTTTTATTGATATTAATATAATAGCACAATAATTATCATATGTCAAGCTTTTATGGAGGTGAAATATAATGAAAACTCAAATAGATGTTCGTAAGTTCCAACGGAAACTACGAGCGAATGGCTACACCTTGCACCATATGCGAGGTAGTCATCAAATATACCGAAACGGAAACAGCGAAACTATTGTCATAAACAACAAGTTAAATGCAATGGTAGCTAAGAGACTTATAAAGGAGTTCAATTTGCAATGAAAAAGAGAATATATAAATACTTAATAGAATGCCTAAGAGAAATCATAGGCATTTTTGAATATTTAGAAGGGAGATGGTGAAATGCTCAAAGAAAAAGCTCTGAGAACTATCAAGGCAGAGTTCAAAGAATATAAGCAACGTATTCTCACGAACTTGTCAAAAGAATATATCTTTGAGATTGCATATCAGATATATGTAAAATCTCGAATATATGATTTTTTGATTAAAGGTTGGGAATACCCAAGCGAAATTTATGAGATTATTATATCTTTGCATAAGCACAAGATAAATATCTTAGAATCATTATATTCGTATTTCTTAAAATATGAATATACAGATGTTGAAGATTGGCAAAATATGCAGGAATGGATAAAAGAATGTTTGGAGAAAGAAGGGAACTTAAATGACAAATAAAGAAAAGGAATTAATCAAAGATAATCTAAGAGCATACAATGCAAATTTTAAATACATAAAAATTGTTTCGGCTGACTATGGAGACGGTTTTTATGTTTTCACAAGCGAAGAACGTTTTAAATCAGGCAGTTGGACTCAATATTGTTATAATATTGATTACCTAAATGGTTGGTTATATGGAGCGGTACAAGCAATTCATAAAAGATGTGGTGAGAGAAAGGAACTGTGATGAATATGTACACATTAGAATCATTAAAAGAAATTAACAATAGATTTTGCAGAAGTCATGAAATGACAGAATATGATGTAGAAAAGGCAAATGAATATGTTGAACTGATTGAAAATTCTCGTTCAAAATTAGAATCTAAAATAGGAGATATGATACAGTACACAAATGAATATGGAGAATATTTTGAAAAAGCTCATATTGACGAAATATATGAAGATGGAGAATTGTATATATGTGAGCGCCCATATGTTCCATTTGTCGGAGTAAATGAAAATAATAATGGAATTAGTTGTAGTACATCAGGTGGAGCTTGGGAATATCTATCAAAAGAAAAACTCACGTATGTAGGAAAAAGTAAAAAGCGATTTTGCGTTTGGGGTAATTGTGGTGCTTGTGCAGATGGAGCTGTTGAATTTGAGGCAGAAGTAAATGTATGGTCTTATACTTCAAGTGAAAATAAATTTATCAGTAAAATAAGTGGAAGACCATACACTACTAAAGAGTTCGATAGAATGATAATTCATTATTATACAGATAAATACGGGCACTCCAAAGATGGTAGTGGATATATTTATTTTGGAAGTTTAAACAAAGGTGCATGGAAGTCAGACAAGGAATTGCAAGCATGGTTGAGAACATTTAGAGCGGAAGTGTTTGAATGGGGAAAGAATGGTATGTTTGTTTGGTATTGGAAAAATAAAGAATATCATGTTTCTCCAACGGAATTTGAAAATTTAAAGTTGCCAGAAGATACAATATTGAAAAATGCAAGAATTCTTAGATGCAAAAGAAAGTATGATGAAGATACACATACAGTCCACACTTACTATGTATGGTATTGGGATGAACCAGATAAAGATTTCTACAAAGCAACTGAAGAACAAAATAAAATAAGAGAAAAATTCTATACGCTCGATTGGCATACTCCCAAAAATCAATTTGCATTAAAAGAATTTGAACTTGGAAAAGTCCAACCAATTAATTTGGATTTTATTAAAGGTTGATTAATGATTAGCACATTAGGAGGTAAGGGAAATGAGAAAATACATAGTTCATTACGGATATGGGAACAGGGCATATACAGATACTCGTAATGCACGATTGTTGTGTAGAATGTACGGCGAAAATGTAACAGTAACAACAGTACAAGGCAAGTTTATATGTAGAGGAATTATCAACTATGACGGCACTGTAACTGTTTGTACAATAGAATGATGAAAGAGATATTTCAAAGGGAGGTTTGAATAATGATTGATATATTAGAAAATAAACAATACATAACAGATATTAATAGCAAATGGACTTTCTTTAAATTTCCAAATGGAAAAGAAGATAGAGTTGCTACAAATATAAAATTAACAGATGTTTTACTTGATTATTTTCGTAACGAGTACAGATTTTATAAAAGAATGTATGAGGAATTAAACGATATATCCGATAAAAAACGCAAAGAAGTCGATAAACTTCCTCGCCATACTGAAGAAGAAATAACACATGCGACACTATTTGAAGATATGAATATGAGGACTGATAATGAAAAATTCAAAGAAAAATCATATGAAGTGCATGGTATAAATTCCGTAACAAATAATGCATTTCATATGATGATGTTCTATCGAGGAAAAGTAACACGACTTTTAGAAATGACGATTTGGAGGTAAGCAAAATGCGAGTTAAAGAATTAATTGACAAAGTGATTAAAATTGCAAGAGAGTCGGCAGATAACGAAGATGGAGGTATTCAAATCTATACTGATTACAGAGACAGAGAATTATCAAATGAAACCATTAAAACATTATTTGAAAGCAATAATCCACGAGAGACACTTGTGGAAATGGTGTCTGATAATGAAATGAATTATTCAGATAACTATGGGTATTATGAACTCATAGAAACAATCAACAAGAGATTGACAGATGAAGAAAGGGAAATGTTTATTGAGAACTATGATGTAATATTTGATTATATTGTTGAAAACATTTATTTCTATTATGACATAGAGGAGCTTAATAATGAAATAAATGTTAATATTATGGTTGATTGTGGCAATGGAAATTACGATTATGCTCGTGATAATGTTCTAAATTGGTATGGGCGATATAATGACGGAGAATTTGATGAAGAATCATCTATTCTGTGGTTAGCAAAAACACAAGAAAAGGAAAAGGAACTAAAAGATTGTGTACGTCAAATATTTCGAGAAGACATTAATTATATGGACAGAGAAAAACAATCTGATAAGTTTGTTGAAAGCTGTATTCAAGAACTTGAAAATCTTAGCTCAAACATGGGAACTTTGACATTCCTTGTTAAAATGCCGTTATTCCAAGTGTTTGATTTACTTGAATTGCAAGAAGAAGAATATGACGAAAATGCAAGATACGACCCAAGAGAAAATAAAAAATCAAAATCCTATATGGTACTTGGGAAAGATACAACGTGTGGATTATATGACAGTTGGAATGGTGGTGGCTCGGTATTAGAAATTGAACTTGATAAAGACGTAAAACTTCCTATTAAATACGCTGAAATATGCGTTGAGGGTTGTAGAATGAGAGGCTATGACGTAAATGAAGTTTATGGGTTGATTGATAGCTGTTGGAAACACTCACTAAAGGATGTTGTAGGAATGGAGAAATAAGTTATGATTAGTACAATAGAAAGAGATTGGATTTGTAAAAACGGTGTATTTTATTTTCCAATGAAAGAGCTTCCTGATTGGTATGGAATACCAAATATAGGGTTTGTATATCATGGTGAATGGTCTGATTCGGAGGTGGAATATAAAGGAAAGCGAATAAACTGTAACGATATTGAAGAAGTGATGTGGGAGAATTATAGAGAAGATCGCTTAGAAGAAAGAAGAGAAGATACATTTGATGGATTTTACATTTATATGAAAGAACATCAAAACGAAGTATATGAAATACTCGAAGAAATAATGAATAGAGAGGAAAATTAAAATGGAAAGAGAAATTTATGAAAGACTTAGTACAAAATTAGATTATGAAACATTTATAAAGTGCTATTGCCCTGAATGCGAAAAAGAAAATTGCATTCATAGAGACGCATATAGAAGATTGCCTGAAAAAGTGGGAGGTTTAGGTTTGTGCCCAAATTTGCAGACAAATAAAAATTAAGGAGTATATGTAAATGAGTATATCAGAAGCAATTTACAACAATATGTTAGAACAGAAGAAACAATCATTTTTGAGAAGCGAATATAAAAGTATAAGAACTTGCCCTCTAAAAGAAGTCAATGGACGTGTTGACAACTATTCGGAGGAGCAAGCTAAAACATTATTGAAAGTGATGATATTTGACAGAAGATAATAATTGAACGGAGGTATAAAATGTTAGAAAAGTTAATTGATAAAGCTAAGAACGCAATGAAAGAAGCTTTGGTAGATGCAGAAAAAATTACAGATGGTCGCACTATGTCAGAAAAGACAAATATACTCAATGCAAACTATCATATGGCTCAATTTTATGCCTATTTGGAGTTGATAGAGGATATTGACTTAGATACATTTGTAAAACTTGGTGAAGAAACAATGAAGGACGGAGATAGGGTATTGGAACGTATCGACAGATTGTATTAATTGAAACGACAATTTCAGACGATTAAGAGAAAGGCGGTTAAGATTATGTCAGTTGATTGGGGTTATTTTGATAAATTTGAATGGGCAGATGAGAAATATTTGCCTTGTCGTGGAGAAGGAGAAACGAAAGCAACACAAATTGTAACAGCTATAAGTAAATTGGTTTATAAGTGGTATAATGACGGCGATGTATTTGATAACACACATTATCTTGTTGGTTGGTGGAACGACCTATCATCTTATGCGAATTGGTTGGAACAACATACAGATAAAGCAAGTGACATTTTGCATAAAATATCAAAATGCTATGACGATGGGGATTATGAAGATTTGTTAAAGGAATTAGCTGACACCTTACTTGACGAAAATTATCTTGAAGAACAAGATAAAATTGGGAAAGAAGGTACTATATATCAATGTTGGGGTAGCTTTGAATATGTTGAAATAGATGACGAAAATGATAAGTGGTAAAAACAAGAAATTTAAAAGGAGAGAATATTATGCACATACATACAATGGACGAAAACTATGACTACAGAATGAGACGTCTTGTAGAAAAATTTGTACAAGACTATGAGATTGCAGAAAGAGATCCAACGGAATTACAAGATAAAATATGGATGGAATATGCAGAAAGCTTTGGCAGAATGGTATTAGAAGATATGATTGAATATGCCGGCGATGAATTATTTGAGATTTAGGGAGTGCTTATATATGAAAACAGAAATAAGAACACAAATACAAGAAGTTCTGGTATATATAGCAGATGACGGAACAGAATTTAATACAGAAGCAGAGTGTTGGGAGTACGAGGTACAGAATAAGAGAAAAACACAAATAGAAAAGGCGGAGAAATTGCGTATAACAGAGTTAGACGATGTAATACCTTTAATTAATGAAGATACATCTGTCGCTTATGTATATCGTTGGTATAAGTTGACAAATAAAAAAGATTTCAAAATTGTTGATGAAGCATATAATTGTGGTTGGGATTTTGCAGAGCCTTTAAAATATCCTTCAATAATGTGTGTGGAATCATATAGTGAGGGGTATTATGGGGATGCTTATAATTATCTTTTATCCGATTGTAAACAAGCAGCGGAAAAGTTTTGGAAACAGATGGGATATAAAGTAACGATTGAAAAGGAGGATTAATATTATGAACACAGACAAATTAGAACAATATCTTGACGAATTATCGGACGGAACGGATTTTTCATTTGAAATATCAGAAGCAACAGATGAAACGATTGAGTTGTATATGTACGGTGATAATCCTTGTCGTGAGGATTGGTGTACTGAAATTATAATAGATAATCCAACGACAAAGAAAGAATTAACTAAAATTTTGGCTAATAAGATATTGGAGCTCTATGAGGGTTTTGATGTAGAAGAAGAAACATATCTTATGTTGGAGGCAAAGAGAAATGGGTTTTCGGGAGTGCCTGGTGTGGTTGCCCTTGTACATAATGAAGAATATAAAGAGAACGCATTAAAAAAATTTGCTGAAAAGTTACAAAATTTGTACAATAATTTAGACAAAGAGGAAACAGACACAATGAATAAACAGCAATTTTTTGAGTATATTCAAGAAAATTTCAACATTGACGGTGCAAGTCAAAGATTAATTTGGAATATCCTTAGTTACATAGAAGCAAATTATCCTGAAGAAAATGAACAGTATAATGCGTTGGTTTCATTACTTGATGGTACTATTGGATTGGAAGATAGAGAATTGAAAAAAGTGTATATGTAGATTGGAGTGATTATAATGGAATTGCATTTATATTATCTTGATAGGAAATGGACGAAACGTAGAGATTGTGGTCATCATTATAATCTTGTTGTCGATTTAGACAACAAAACATACAAGATATATGTCAGTCCTTTTTATGGGTATGAACGCTCAAACGATATAGAGGTCAAAAGAAAATCGGATATTATAGATTATATTGAATATTTAAAAGAGAATGGGTTTGTAGATACTGATGAGATTTATTGTGGATAAAATAAGAAATTTATAAAAAGATAGGAGGTATATGTTGTGAATTATACCATAGATGAAGTCAAAAATATTTTAGCAAGTAAAAAGTCGCAAATATGCAATTTAGGTATATCGCATACGGTTTTAACAGTAATACAAGATTTATTAGAATATCAGACACCTAAAAATCCATTGCCAAATGGAACGCATAAAGGCTTTAATAATTACTGTTGTCCGTCTTGTAAGCGTCCATTATCTGCAATGTGTGAAGATTTTCAAATGCCATATTGTGAAAATTGTGGTCAGAAAATAAATTGGAATATGAAACGATGATTTGATTAAGGAGGAAAAGAATGTGTTATTTTTAAGAGAGCTTATTCAACAAAATGGACATAAACTTGTGCGATATAACGAAGCAATTGCAGGACATATTTATATGAGTGTTTTTAATTATAGTGAAAAACATGGTGGAACATTCGATAGTTTTAAGTATTATAACGATTACGTTGTTGATATAACAAAATAAGAACGATGATTTGGATAGGAGTGATTATAATGAAATGTAATTATATTGAATATCACAGATTAACAGATCAGATGTTTTCTGGCGTTGCACAAACAGATACACACTTAAATCAGTATACGGAGATTTTAAGACAGTATCTTATAAATGGTGGTGCAGCAAACACAATGTTGAAACTTGGTATTGGAATACAAGTCACAACTAAAAGATTTATGTTATTACCTAAGGAAGTTGTTATGAGAAGATTTATATGGCTCAAGGGTAGTAGAAAGGGAGAATTATTAGATAGAAATGAAATAGAAGCAATTGGAATGTTTCTTCCGGGTGGTGCTTTATATGGAAAAGAAGATAATTACATATGGGATTGAATCAACGATTTCAAGAGGAGGTAATAGCTATGAAAATAACAAATATTAAATGGGATACTGACGGCGACATGAAAATATTAAAATCGTTGCCGAAAGAAATTGACATCACTGATGAATTTGATGTTAATGATTATGAAGATGACGAAGATAAACTATTGGATGATATATCCGATTGGTTATCTGATACTTACGGATATTGTCATTTTGGATTCGAGATTGAGAGATAAAGGAAAGGTGAATTGTTATGAATTATACGGTTGAAATAGATAGAAGTGTATCTGCTTTATGTTATTGTTTGGAAAGGCTAAATAATGAAGTAGATAATATTGATGAATGGCGAGTGAGCGTAAATGCCGGCGGTATGAATTATGGAATTTATTTTAATTTTGATATTGAAAATATGGAATTGGAAATTTGTAATCAACCGGATTATAACGAAGTTTTAAGTCTTGACGAAGTTATAGAAGAAATAAATAAAAATTGTGAATAAATCAAATATGAAAGGGTGAATTGTTATGACAAAAGAAATGATACAATTATTAAATCAACTTGCAGATTTGGCAGATGAAGCAAGTGAAACAATATTTGATGACGGTAAAAAGAATGGAACAGGCGGAATATTAAAGCTATGTGATAAGCTGACAATGAAGATTGACGAGTATTTAGGTAATTGATTGAGAGGTAATAATTGTGGGTGAGAATATTATAAATGCGACATTCGTTTCTGTTTGGGACGGCGGAATAGCAATAGAAACGGAATGTAAAATCAATACGAATACACGAGAAGTATTTGATATTATTTCAGTGGAGGCAGACGTTGATGTATTTGAACGTCAATATGTTGTTATTGATGGACAAGAATATGACGTTGTATGTGTAGACGAGTCGGGCGAAGTAGGAGAGCGGGAGTATTGGTTTAGATAGAAGCAAGGTGAGTACTATGCAAGAAATGAGGAGTTTGAGAAAAATGAAAAGATATATGATACATGAGAGAGGTAGAGGGTTTGAATTTCAAACCAATTATAATATTGGTACAGAGGGATTTTGGAATGATTTACAACATTATAGAGATTGCTGCGTTAATGGTGAATATTTTCATATCCCTCCGAAAATTGAACATATTATATCAATAACATTTATTGATGAAACGTAGATTTCAGAAGGGAGATTTATAATATGAACAAACAATTTGTATTAAATACAATTAAGGATTTTGAATCGTGGGAAGTCGGACAATGTGTTACGTTCAGATACAAAAGTTCTAATAAAGTCGAATACGAATTGACTATCAAGAAAGAAGAACCGAAGTACTTCCCATTTATAGTCACCGTGACGGGCACACGTACAGGAACGCCCGAAACAATCGGCAGGCGATACACAAGTGTGGAAAGAGCATTTTTGCACATATTTAATTGTTTTAACGAAAACGCAAATGAAAAGGATGATTACGATTCGTTAGAAGAAGCATTAGACAAAATAAGTCTTAAAATTGAATTTCAGAAGGGAGAAAAACAATATGGAAACTTATAATGAAAAGGCAAATGTGCTTATAAAAAACTTAATGGAGTTATTGCCGAGTCAACCACGTAGCTTTGATACAGCGGATAATCCCGGATTTTGGACAAACGGTAATGAGATACTTTGTCCAACAGAAATGGAATGTGAAATATTAGCAGAGTTTTTACAAGATGTATTGAAGGAAGTATCTACACTGACGGTCAAAACAGGATATTATGACCCATTTGAGGATGTAGAAAATGGCAAACAAGATGATAATACAGGATTTTATTACATTGATTTTGAATAAATGAAATGGAAAATTCATGGTTCTAAATACGCATATTATTGTGATATTTTTGGATTTTAAAATAGAATTGGAGGACGATTTTATGATTAAATTTATAGAAAAAGAAAGATATTATGATGATAGTCCATATACAGGAAGTTGCTATTATTACCCTACATATATGGTAAAAGATAGAAAAGAATTCTTTGTATTCAATCGAAGAGATCCTGACGATGAATGGAAGATAAAAGAGGATGAAAAAAGAAAAAATCAGTTGATAGAAAACGAAGGGAAATATTTTAAGTTTAACGGATTTTATGATAATCCACTAGAAATGTTGAAGAAGATTATTGAAAGAAAACATCATTTTACAACACCAAAGAACATGTACTATGGTAATTTAGATACACATAGATATATAGATTTCCATGGTAATAGAAATGAAGTCAGTGCAGCTTTCCATTATAGAATTTATGATATAGAGTTAGCATGTATAATTCAAAAAGTTGTCAAGCTAATCAATAGTGAAGATTGGAGCATGGCAAAAGTAATATTGAATAAAAAACAATGAAAAGCACATTTCAAAGAAAGGAAAATAAATATGAAAATTGGAGATAAAGTGATTGTAAAAAATAATTTAAGAGAAGAACTACGAAAATTAACATTTGATGAGACGACTTGTGAGGCTATGGAAGCCCGTTTTGCCGGAACAACATGTGAAGTATTTGATTTATGGAAAAATGAAGATGGACAAGAATATGCAACAGTCGATTTATGTTGTGAAATTCCTGTTCAGTGTCTTGAGGTGATTTAATGAGTAGAAGAGAAATTTATGCATGTGATTGCTGTGAAAATGAAATCACAATTAAAATTTGCCAAAATAAAAAAAGTCGGATTTAAAGGAGTAAATTAGGAGGATAATAATATGGTAATATATATAGATTATAAATTTTGTACAAATGGTACTTTTAAATTAATTCATTTAGAAGAACTTAATTGTAAAGAAGTGGGTTTGTACGAATATGTAGGGCATGAAAAAATCAAAGCAAATGATAAATCCGATACTATAGAAATAGCTGCGAATTTTCTTGCTAAACTTTTATGTAGGAATATTGATGTCGATCCTCGTTATTATTGGGTACTTGAAAATTTATATGAGTTGATTGACTCATTAGTTGATTTTATTAGAATGTACAAATCAGGTAATGTTGTGCAACGAAAGTATTTGATGTCACCGGGTGACAAAAGTGCGATAACAGTAAAGATTGAGGATGACTAAGAAATGAAAATAAACATAATATATAACTTATACCATGACGGTGATTTCCGTATAGAAAATCCAGAAGAAATTAATTGTCAGAAAATTAATGATTGGAAGTATGCAGGAACAAAAGAATTTAAAGCAGATGATGAATGTGAGGTTAGAAGAGAAGCAAGAGAATTTTTGGAAGAGTTCTTGTGTGAGCATCTGAGGGTTGGAGCCTCTCATTATTGGATACTTGGAGATTTTTGCACGATGATAGATTCATTAATCGAGTTTATCGAAGATTACGAATCGGGCAATGTTATGAAAGTAAAAAGATTGTCGGGCAATTATGAGGGTACGGAAATAATTGTTAAGATTGAGGAGGATTAATATGGAACAGTGGGACGAGGAAGAAGTATGGGATGCAATTTCAGTTATATCTTCAATACGAGCAAAATGCAGTGTGTTTAAGAGAGAACAACGTTCTAAATATCATGCATGTAGTATGGCAATAAGAGCCTTGCGTGAGGTTATCGGTGATCCAGCGGCTATGGATAAAGTAACTGATAGCAGTTTAATATATGAATTAGATAGCAGAGGATATAATGTAGATAATTTGATTGAAATTTTACATAAGATTAAGTCTTGAAAGTGATAGAGACTCGCAATCCGATAGATCTTTAGCCTATCGGTAAAGAATCATATAAAACAGAGAATATACAAACGGAAGGAGGTGTTAAGTAAATGTTAAAAGCTTGTAAATACAGATTATATCCGAGCAACCAACAAGAAGAACAAATTCAAAAGACTCTTGGATGTTGTAGATTTGTATATAACCGAACATTATCTTATAGGAAAGAAATGTATGAAACGAAAAAAGAATCTATGAATAAATTTGCTTGCAATAACTATGTAAATCAAATTCTTAAAAAAGAATACGAATGGTTGAAAGAAGTAGATAAATTTGCATTAACTAATGCTGTATATAATATGGATTCAGCATACAAAAAATTCTTCAAGGAACATAGCGGATATCCGAAGTTTAAGAGTAAACATGATAGTCATAAGTCATACATAACAAATTTTACGAATGGCAATATAACAGTAGATTTTAAGAAGAACACAATTAAACTTCCAAAGCTCAAATGGGTTAAATCTAAAATTCATAGAGAGTTTACAGGAATAATCAAATCCGCAACTATCTCACAAGTTCCATCCGGTAAATATTATGTTTCGATATTAGTAGAGACTGAACACATTCCAATAGAATCTACTGGTTGTATGGTTGGTGTTGATTTAGGTATAAAAGATTTACTTATCACTTCTGATGGAGAAAAGTTTGACAATATTCGTACTACTAAAAAATATGAGAAGAAACTTGCAAAGGAACAACGCAAGTTATCTCATAAAGAAAAAGGTAGTAAAAACTGGAACAAACAGAGAATCAAAGTAGCACAGGTACATGAAAAGATTCATAATATCAGAATTAATAATTTACACAAGATTTCACATCAACTTATTAGCGAAAACCAAGTAATAGTTAGTGAGAATTTGTCTGTAAGTAATATGATGAAGAATCATAATCTTGCAAAAGTAATATCTGATTGTGATTGGTATGAGCTAACAAGACAATTAACATATAAAGCTGATTGGAATAATCGCCAGTATATTAAAATTGGGAGATTTGTTCCAAGTAGTCAAACTTGTAGTTGCTGTGGTTTTATCAATGTAGAAACTAAAGACTTATCAGTCAGAGAATGGACATGTCCTAAGTGTGGCGTTCATCACGATAGGGACATCAATGCTGCTAAGAATATTCTTAATGAAGGATTAAGATTGTTAGAGAAAACAGCTTAGTAAAATATATAGTACGGTAGGAACTATCGGAATTTACGCTTGTGGAGTTAGTAGGTTACGAGGACGTAGAAGCAAGAAGCCACGAAGTCTTTAGCTTCGTGGTGGTTCACAGCAAGGTTTCAAGTCCTTTATATGGGACATAAAAGGGTATAGGATGTATGTATAATAAAAAATATCACAGAATTTTGTTTAAAAATAGCAAATAGTGGTATATATTAAATGAAAGGTAAATATAGAAAGGAAAATTAGAAATGGAAAATATATCACACGAACGAGCAATAGAATTATTGAAAAAATTAGTCGCAAATATGAGGTATGGAGGAAAGCCGTTGGTTGTTGCAAAGCATTTGCTCTATGTCGGATTTGAACCCGAAGAACTTTTAGAACTTGGGTTTAAGAGCAGAAGTGTGGTAGCAGCAGAAGAACAACTTGACGAATATGAAGATAGTTTAATATTTTTGGAAGGCTAAGAATTAGAGGGAAAGTAGAAAGTGAGGAAATAAAATGAAAATTAATGGAGATGCAGGAGAGATAAGAACCATAATAATCGTGGGTTTAATTTGCTGGATACCACTTTGTGCATTGTGTACACCAGTTGGTGGTACACTTCTTACGATATTTATTTTTGGAGTAGCCGGTATTATATCATATTCTAAACACAAAGAAAGAACAGGTGGTAACAACGGAATTTCACAAAGCTTACACGATCAGTATATGGAAAAATTACATGAAAGCAATCGCAAACATTGGGAATTCTATGATAAGTTGACTGATGAAGAAAAGGCTGAAAGACAAAAGGAATTTGATGATGAATGTTTGATTGCGGCGAGAAAACGTGAATGGGGCAAGGCATTTGCTCAAGAATGGATTGACGATATGCCTACTGAATTGAAAAAGAAAGCGATATATGTGAAACGACAAGCGTTTATTAAAGAAGAAAGAGAGTATGGTAGAGATGCTCATGATTATGAGATGGAAGATTATCTTAATATACGCAAAGAGGATAGAGGCTGCTTATCACCTGCGGGGGCAGAATATTTATATGATATGAAATTAAAAATAGATAAAGCTTTTAGTGAATATAAAGGTGTAAAAGACGAAGAAGGGAAATGGAAGAAATATGCTATAGGTGAAGCTATGCCTAACGAATATGAATGGATTTTTCATAACTATACAAAGATCCCTTCGGTAAGTGTTCCATTGGATAAGTTAAGAAAGTTTTATAAATATACACCAGATGGAAAGCTTACAAAAAAATATATGGAGTTTTCTGAACCTCAAATTTGGTGGGGAAATTATGACACGTCTCCAAGCCATTGTCTAGTAACAATGCCTATATAACAAAAGAAGGAGTGAACATTAATGACAGGAAGATTAGAAAATCAAATAAAAACTGAACAGAAAATCAAGCGAACACTTAAAAGTCTGCCACAAATTGTAGCAGACTTTTATTATAACATCTCAACATCTACTGAATCAAAGTCATGTTATATGTATATTATGATAATAAAGGGATTCATTGAATTTATAGAAGAATTAAATATATCTATAAACGACATTGATGAGACTATCGTAACTCGATATTTGAAAACAAAAGAACAAAAAACTAATAAAGAAGGACAAGTTCAAAGTACGAGTTTTTCATATAGAAAAGTTGTTTATGCCGCATTGAACAACTTTCTTTTTTATTTGAAAAAGAAAAAAATTATTAAAGATAATCCTATGGATGAAATAAAACCTGTCCGAAACTCGGACAATGTAAAAAGAATAAGACTAACTGCAAATGATATGGAGAATATTATAAGTGCGGTGGATAGAGGTGTTGGTTCGCATAGGGCTATTGAGACTCAAAGACCTTGGCGTTCAAGAGACAAAGCAATTCTGCTGCTCTTTATATATACAGGAATGCGTGAAACAGCATTAACGGAAATTAATTTGAATGAGATAGACTTTGAAAATAATACGTTCAAAATCATTGATAAAAGGCATAAAACACAAGAATATATTATTAATAATCGACTAAAGGAAGCATTAATAGAATGGATACAAGACAGAGAATTATTATTAGAAGATATGCGTTCTGATGCATTATTTATTTCTGTTCAAAGAAGTAGAATATCTCCAAGAGCTGTTTCGGACTTGGTAAAAAAATATTCAAAGGCAGGAATCGGAACGGAAATAAGTCCTCATAAATTAAGGTCTGCGTTTTGTACAATTTTATATGATGAAACAAAGGATATAAACTTTGTATCTCAAGCGGTCGGTCATAAAAATATTGAAACTACACAAAGATATATTGTAAATGATGGACAAACAAAGAAAAAAGCTGTTTCGTTACTTGACGATATATTTAGCCGTTGACTATTTAACATCAATATGGTAAACTAAAGGAAAGATTAATAACACAATAAATTAGGAGTGATATTTATATGGAGAATAAAATGTTAGTTTCAAGGTATATTGACAATAAGATTATTTTGCAATATAATTAACATAACGAAAGGAGTTGATTGTAATGGCAAACACAGATGTTACAATTCGTATGGACGAAACAACAAAAACAGAGCTACAAAATCTTATGAATGATTTGGGAATGGATGTAAATACATTTTTCATAGTGGTAGCTAAACAAGCCGTTAGAGAGCAGGCGCTGCCATTTAGACCTACAAGACAAGAAACACCGAATTTTGAAACATTAAAAGCAATGATGGAAACTGAGTATTTAATAGAACATCCCGAAGCAAGAAAAACATATGATGATGTGGATTTGATGATGGAGGATTTGCTGGGATGAAATATAAAGTACAACCTTCTACTAGATTTACAAAAGACTTAAAACTATGTAAAAGTCGAGGTTGGGATACTGAGATAATAAAAAAGGTAATAAAAAAATTATCTAATGGTATGCCATTAGAAGAAAAGTATAAAGATCATAGTTTATCTGGCAATTGGAATGGTTATAGAGAATGCCATATTCAACCTGATTGGTTGCTTATATATAGATATACAGAGGACGAACCAATTTTATATTTAACCAGGACAGGTAGCCATTCGGATTTGTTTTAAGAAAAGGAGAAATTAATACAGAAGATAGAGAAAATGGAAATAAGGTTATTGAATTTTTACAGAGTGTAGAAGACGATTCCTCATGGGCGGACGATTGCTCAAAAGAGGAATTATTAGAAGATGAAACAACTATAATCATTGATGAAATCGAAAAAGAACTATAATATTGACGAAAAATATCTTCTTTGGTATAATAGATATATTATATTATAAGGGAGATAATCAAATGTTCAATAATGAACAAACATATGATGAGTGGGAGGAAGATTGCTTAAACAAGGCAAAAGACATTCTCACTATGGACAAAGAAAATAATCGGAGTAAAAAAATAGAGACGACAGCGAATTGACTGTCGCCTTTATTTTTTTTTGTGTAAATTCAATTTGATAATATTAATGCGAATGATACTATATCAAGTATCACCGTGAGAATACAGACAGAAATCATTATATTAAAAATAATTTTTGGTTTAATTAATTTGTTATGTAAATAATTCCAATATTCTTCTGCGTAAGCTATTGGAATTTCTGCAAATAAGGATAAATCTTTAGCATTTTTTAAATATGTAGGCAACTTGTTTTTTGGTGCGATTAAAAGACAAGCCATTAAATTTGCTTCTTGTTCTTCTTGTAAAGAATCGGAAGTATGTCCCAACACATAATGAGCAATCTCGTGGAATATGTAGAAACGCCAATACATAGACGTTTCATCAAAGTAAATTATATATGAAGGCACTTTACCTGATTCCTTGTAAAGAATAGCAGGAGCGGAGATTAACGGATTTGCACCGGCAAAATCTTCTACTGCTTGAGATCTCACTTTAAAAGATATTTGTAATTGAGTGCATAGTAAAAATGGATTACAAGGGAAACTTGTAAACTGTTTTGTATAGATTTGTGCAATATCCAATAATTGTTTAAAACTTCTCATCTTCGACACCTATTATTGGCAAATGAGCCAATCCTTTCATATAAATTAATGCAAATTCTTTTGATTTTGAGTCTAAAAGATTCCATAATGATAGAACGTCTTGTTGTTCAGAGGACAAGACATTATTATCTACATTGTCCTCAATTCCAGCAAAAAATTGAGAAAGTGAAATATTTAGACCGTTACAGATTTTTATTAAATTATATATTGTTGGGATGTGTCTATGTTTAATCATATTATTGAGTGACGAATAAGGCATATCAGACATCTTTGCAAGTCTATATATAGACAGATTTCGTTGCTTGCAAATCTCCATAATGTGCTGGTTGACTATAAATTCATCCATAGAAATCTATTCCTTTACTAATAAGATTATATCTTATTATGTCCCAAAAATGCAGATGTATTCTATGGCAATAATAGTGTTGAGTTTGGTAGTAAAAGAGTCACTACGCATGGTTACAAATAAAAAAAGCAATCCATTGAGGTTGCTTTTTTAATATTGTTCAATCGCATTTTGAATTAAATCTAATATTGCATCAGGAATATTTTTTTCAGCGATTTGCTTTAACAAATTTTCTTTTTTTGCGGAGATATGTTTTCCACCATACGCAAGGTAATTTTTATCTGATGGGTTGATTTTTAGAAGTTCATTCGGTGTAATATCAAAAACTCTACATAAAGATACGATATTAGATAATTTTAAATCGGTGATCGTTCCGTTTTCCCATTTGCTAATTGTACTTTTACCAACATTAATTAATTCGCCCAAGTCGTCTAAAGATAGGTTTTGTGATAATCGTTTGTCTTTTATTATATTTCCAATATTTGACATAACAGTTCTCCTATGTTACAAAATTATTACAAAAGCAAAAAAGCCATTGACAATAAAAAATGACTATGTTAATATATGTGTGTCTTTAAAGAAACGAAATGTTAAATCTGTGTCTTTAAAGAAATGAATCTATAGTATTTAAACATCCCTCTCAGCGATTTTACGTACTAAACCAAATATACGAAGGCGAGTAACATCTTCACCTTCAAATCGTCTTGGTGCATACATCGGATTAAGCGATTGGAGTTCAATACTGTTTGGATCGTATATAACTCTTTTTATAACTCCGTTTTCGCCATCTATCATAACAACGGCATAACTACCATTGTCAACAGAAGTTTGGCAGCGGACAAGTACAATATCGCCTTCTTCAAATTTTGGGATCATACTATCACCTTTAACTTTAAGAAGAACGTGAGGTTCATCGCCACTTATCCATTTTTGAGGTACAAATCTTGTACCTATAACATCATTGTCTGCATAGACACCAAAACCAGCAGAAACTTCACCCAATATAGGAAGTTCAACCATTTGCTCGTTTTGGGTTTCACCTGTTAAATCATTGATTGAAACATTAAGACTTTTAGCAATAGCCGTTAAAGTTTCAATTTTGATGTTTGTTTTAGCTGTCATACTTGTGATTGTGTTCTTTCCAAGACCACTGATAACAGCGAGTTTACTTAAAGAGATGTTTTGCTCGTTCGCAATTCGTTTTATATTATCTATAATAGTTTGTGAATTGTGCATAAAAATCCCTCCTAAAAGTTGTTTAAAAATCACAAAATCCCATCGCAGATTGATTTTTATATTGACTATCCCTCTACGATGTGATAATATGATTATGTTGGTTTTAAAAACTAAATATTTCTCACTTCAATATCCCCATATTGAAATCCTTGAATAAATGTGTTCCCCAACACGTTTATTTCATAATGGATAAAAGAAATATCCTTGCTTTTTATGTGTTTATTATAGCACATTATTAGGGAAATGTCAATCATATTGGCGTAAATTTTGTAAAGAAAATGTAATAAAAGAAAAGAAATTGTAACAAGAAAGGGAGTGATGAAACTATGATTTCAATAATTCAAAAACCAGTCAGTTTTAAAATACGGCGTAAGTCAGATATTAACACATTCAAAAATGTTTGTTTGTGTAATGGTTCAAAGTACATAATTAAAATCAATCCGAATTATATCTTCATGTTAGAGAAAACGGAGAATAATATAACAGGAACTATTAAACAAGGTGATTTATTCAATATTTTTAATCCCGAAATTCAGATTGATGTGGATGAATGGGTTTGGAAATTGCGAAAATATATTAATAAAAAATATTTTTCGTAGAGAATATTATATTGAGCGTTGAAATGAAACACTCACCTATACGGGTTATACTTTTCCGAGCGGAAAGACAAAAAAGTAGTTTTACTATGTATATGATAAAAGGGAAAGGATGTGAAATGTATGTATTTAATTGGCTTGGCTATAACAGGTGTCGGCATTGGTATAGTGTTGACATGTAAACTGCAAGATTATTAGTGGAGAATAATCATAGAATTTGAGACAAGGAGTGTATAGAGTGAACGATAAAGAAAAAGAAGGTTTAATAAGTCAATATTGTGGTAATAAAATGAAACAATTGAGAGAAATTTGCGATCCGATTATTCGATTAATAAATGTTCCGTTGTCAGAATATGATGATTTATATTCCGATGCGATGAATGTTGTATTGGAAAGTGTTGAAAATTTTAATCAAGAACGCAATTGTTCATTCAAGACATTTCTTATTGGCAATATCAAACGTTCGTTTCAAGATTGGTTGCGAGATAGGCATCGTTGGAAAAGGTGTAATCTTGAAACTGATGAACGTGGTAATTTGAAGAAGAATGAACGAGGACAAACTATTTCAATTCCCAATGTGTCATTAGATGTGAAAACGGAAGACGGAATTGACTTAGCAGAAAAGATAGCATGTGTGGAGAATAATACTGATGAGGAAGAATTATCTCCGCAAATGGAGGAATATCTAAATGGGCTATCAAAAGTTCAAAGAAAAATTCTTATCCATTTAGCAGATGGATATAAAAAAGAAGAAATTATTGATATGTTAAATATTGATGATTTTTTATACAAAGATAGCATTATGGCTATTAAAGATGAAAAAAATAAAAGAAAAATACGAATGCTTATTAGGAGGTAAAATAACATGGATGGATATAGAATTGAAAGATGGTCGGTAGAACAATATATGGACGATGTACATACACAAATAATACAGCCTGAACCAACAGTACAACGTGGTTGGTCTTGGACAAAAGAGGCTTTAAACGGACTAATATGGTCAGCTGTCAGTGGGATAGTTTTTATTCCAAATTTAATTCTTGCTGAAGCAAAGTCTGAATCCGGTATAAAGTTTACATATATTGTAGATGGTGGTCACAGAACAGAAGCCTTGAGAAGATTTAGATATGGTGAATATAAAGTTACTAATGAAATTCGCGAACCTATAGTCAAATATAATAGGAAGAAACTCAATGAAGAAGGTAAAGTGGAAAAAAATCAATATGGTGAGATTATATGGGAAACAGTCGAATATGATTTGAGAGGTAAAACATATGAAGACCTTCCAACGGAATTAAAACGACAGTTGAACAAAGGTCAGTTAGCGGTAACAATTTATCAAAATTGTGAACAAGGAGATTTACCTACACTTGTTAACATTTATAATAATCACATTGCAATGAATGCTTCACAGAAAGCCCTTACGTATGTAGGAAATTTTGCAAAAGAAATAAGAAAAATAAAAAATACTAATGAATTTTTGAAAGACGGTACAATTTTAACAGAAAAACAAAAGAATGACGGAATATGGGAAAGAGTTATCTCAGAATGTGTTATGGGTGTTTATCATTTTGATAATTGGAAAAAAGCTCCTAAGAAAATATGTGATTATTTGAACTTCAATTCTACAATGGAAGAATATCAACAAATTGAACAGTATTTTAACAGGATTGCTCCATATTCAGATAAACTTGAAAATAGAAAAGTAGCAGATTTATTCACATTAAAAGATACAGTGGTATGGATAATGGCATTTGATAAATTTGATAAGCTTGGCTTAGATGATAAGAATTTTGGAGAATTTTTAAATGCTTTTGAGAGCATGAGAAACAAAGAAGTGAATGGCATTACTTGGGAAGAACTCGATGAAAACAAAAGCACTAAAGATAAGAAGGTTGTTAAAAACAAAGTAGACCATATTCTATATTTAATGAAAGAATTTTTGGGTATTGAAGATAATGATGCATTGTCAAATGAAGAAAATGTTGAAAATGATGTTTGCGACAATACTCAAAACAGTGTACAGAAAATAGAGAATAATATATTAGAAGGAATTGAGCAAGAAGATATAGAATTTTACGAAACAATGATTGAGGATGTGTTGCCAAGTAATTCCGAACTGGCACAAAAAGCACATGACGAATTAGTTAAGCTGATAGATTATTCTTGTGAAAAAGATTATGATATGGCGTTAGAAAAATGGTTAAAAACGATAGACGAAAGTGTATTAATTTCGAACAATAAAACAGAGAACTATAATAATATGAAGAAACTTTTCATTGAGTATATGCTTAATCAAGAAAAGAATGTGGCGTAAAGGAGAGTGATACAAATGATATTTATAACAGGAGACACGCATGGAGATTGGAAAAATCGGTTTAAACCTGAATGCTTCCCGATAGGACAAAGTTTAAATCGAAATGATTATGTCATAGTTTGTGGTGATTTTGGTTATTGGCACGACACTGATATTGAAAGGAATAACCTTGATTGGCTTGAAAGTCAACCATGGACTACATTATTTGTAGACGGAAACCATAGTAACTTTGACCGACTAAAGAAATTGCCGGTTGAAGAATGGAACGGAGGAAAAGTACATAAAATCCGTCCACATATAATTCACTTGATGAGAGGACAAGTGTTTACTATTGATGGTAAGAAATTTTTTACTTTCGGTGGAGCACAATCTCATGATATTCGAGATGGTATATTGGAAACTGATGACCCAAGAATTGCGGAATGGCAATATAATTATTGCAAAATGTTTCGTATAAACCATATATCCTGGTGGCAGGAAGAATTGCCATCACAAAAAGAAATGGACGATGGTATTGAAAATTTGGCTAAATATGATAACAAAGTGGATTATATTATAACACATTGTCCACCGACAAAGACTTTAGATGTAATGAATATGAGTAGAGGTTTCTTTGATAAGTTGAAATCCGATAGATTGACGGATTATCTTCAAGAAATTCAAGAGAATATTCAATACAAGGGATGGTATTGTGGACATATGCACGAGAATAATCGTTACAAAGATAATATAACTGTTTTGTATCATAACATTATAGAGATTGGTGGCGATGCTCAATGATATATGTAATCACGAATGGAGAACAATATATTAGAACCAATCCAAACGGGAGATTGGCATGGTCGGGTAATTCGACTTTAGCCAACTCGTTTGAGACCTTCCCAGCTGCATTGGGTTTCTTAAAGACCAAAAGAGTACAAAATTTCTTGAAAGGGAATTCAAGAAGAAGTCGTGTTATCGAATTGACAGATGGTTATATGCCCGTTGAAAAACCAGAGAATTGTGGTGAAGAAGACAAGAATAATATAAATAACATTAAATCTATGGATATAGACGGATTGTTAAAAACACCTCATTTACCAGATGAAAGAAACCCATACACATATTATAACAAGTTAGAAGTAGATATATTAGATGTTGATATGGCAGGTATCTTACAATTGGCAAGCAAAATCATAAGTGAAATAGATAAACAATATGAGAATATGAGATATCTTGAAAAAGAAATGGATTTGAGAATTTGTGATACACGTCATTTTAAAAAGAATGATGACACAAAATTAAGTGCAATTGCAGCACAAAGACTCGAATATTATGAACAGAAATTAGATGTAAAGAGAGATATTTATAAAAAGAACAGACTGATTCTTGAGTTGTTTAAAGACGATATAAGTAAATTTAAAGATAAAAATTTTCCAAATGAGATTAAAGCAATTAAGAATACTCCGTATCAATATAGACGTATATCATATGAAGTGTTAAAAGATTATTGTAACGGAAAGTACAGAAAGGAGAAAAAACATGAAACAAAAAGAGTATCAAAAACTATTAGAACTGGTGTGCAATAAACAAGATAGCTTATTGGCACATGGATTGTGGGATAGCGAAGAATACAAGTTGATGGAACATCTTAAAGTCAAACTAAAGAAGAAAACAAAAAAGAAATAAGGAGAATATAACCATGAAAGAAGTATTAATGTTACTATTGGCTATGATAATTGGTTTCGCCGGTGGAACGGGAATGTTTGCGTTGATTTTGCATTATTGTAATGGCAACGAAAAATCTGTTTCAAAGAAAGAGAATAATGTACCGACAGAAGAGTTTTGAGGGCATGGCAATGGCTTTTCAAACAATGGGAGAGAATATGAATAAGGGATATACAAGGTACATCGGAAACAGCGATAAGATGACCGAACAAGAATTTAAAGAAGCGTTAAAAATGAAAATAAAAAAAGGAGAATATTAATGATGAAAGAAATAAGCAAATCTAATGTTTTTGAAGTATTTATTAACGAAAAAGATAAAAAGAAAATAAATGGTGGTCGAGTAACAAGATCTTATATTAACAAGTGTTCAGAGATTGTAAAAAGATTGAAAGGAAAAAATAAATGAATGATTTAAAAAAGGTAAAAGTTACATGTTGCGAGGATGAAGGTCAAGGCTCTTGCAAAAGATGTGTTGATAAAGGCATATGGAATCGAATGTGGATGAGTTTTCTATACAAAATAGAAGGTCTTGAAGGCTGTTATTGTGCAAAATGTGTAGATGAAATAATGGAGGAAATGAAATGAGATTTTTTAAAGTAGAAGAAATTGACGAAGATACATTCACAAAGCAAGCGGGTAGATATGAGAACATTTTTGTTAGTGGCTATCAAAGAGGTAAGGACGGAGCAGTATATGCGTTCGTCGATGAAACAGAGGACGAGTTTGAGATATATTTGGACGAGTTTGTGGAGGGAGAATTTAAACAAGCGTTGAGAAAAAAGAAAGGAATGTGATTAATATGAATATACCGATAATTAACCCTTGGATAATATATTTGATTAGCCTATGTCATAGTTTAAAATTTATTTCAATTATAGCTACACTTATAGCGATAACTGCCGTTATTCTTATTGGAATTGCGTGGGCTTCAGACGAAGATGATTGTTGTGATGAAGAAGATGTAAAGGCAATACGACAATATTATATGGAATGGATTAAAATACCTGCCATTGTATTGATATGCAGTTTGGTATTCGGTATTGTATTGCCAAATGAAAAGACCTGTTATACAATGCTTGTTACTTCTCAATTAACAGAGGAGAATATTCATAATGTCGGCAACAATGCAAAAGAGGTTGTAGATTACATATTTGAGAAGATAGAGGAAGTGCAATCTACGGATGAAGAATAAGGTTATTGTGATAACAAGCATAAATGAATGTACTAAAATGTTTTGAAAGGCAGGGATAATAATGGGATTAGTAAAGTGGTTTAAAGAAAAGAAACGTGAAAGCCAAATAGAAAGATTTTATAATCATATAAAAAATGCGAAGTACGAGTTAAAAAGTATGAAAGATAGCGCAGAGGCGATATATTACTCCGCAAAAATACATGGGGCTTTGGATTTATAGACACGTGTCAACAATTTGAGATAGGGAATGATGTTGAGGCTATTTTGAAAAGAGTTATGAATATCATCCGATATGAACAAAGTCTTGAATTGAAGAATACGGAGGAAAAATAAATGAAAAGAAGATTTGTAAAAATAATTGGAATATTGATGATGTTTTGCATAGTGGTAATGCTGACGGCGTGTTCAGAGGCGGAAATGGTAAACTACAATATGTCAAAACAGGCAGATTATTTTGAATGTGAACGAAAAATCACCGTTTACAATGCACGAACAGATAATATCGTGCTTGAGGCGGAAGGATATATGAGTATATCCAATAATGCAAATAACGAATTGGTGATAACTGTTAAAACGGGCGAGAATTCGTATAAAAAGAATTACGTGTATTTAAACGAATACACAATGTATGCGGTTGAGGATATAACAGGGACACATACAGACCCATATCATTACAAATTGTATTGGCACACGCACGAGGGCGTGAGTGTTGAGGCGAAATAAAATTAAGGAGGGAAAGTAATGCAAGTAGAGTTGAAAGTGAACGATAAAAGCGTTCAAGCTGAAATCAGCGAGGAACAGTTAAAAAAGATAGGATTGATTGAGGATAAACCTAGAGCTGGGTATGAGAGGGTTGAAGAAGGTGAAATGTATTATCTTGTCGATATATACAATAATATAATGAGAGTTACAGAAGATAATGACCAAGGGGATGAGCAATGTTATAACACAGGCAATTATTACAATGATAAGGTGATTGCCGAGAACAACGCTCGTGCAGATAGGTTATTGCGTTGTTTAAGACAGTGGCAGGCGGCAAATGACAAGACTATTTCTATATCTGATTGGAAAAATAAGGGGATTATTAAATATTTTATTACATATAACTATCGTTTCAGTCTATTTGAAATAGGAAGAAGCTCTCAAAGAAGAGAACCAAATATTATTTACTTCACAACGAAGGGGAAAGTGACAGAAGCGATTAAAAATTTTAGAAATGAATTAGAATGGTATTTTAGCGAATACCAACAACGTCTTGATGAAGAATAAGGAGAGTGAACAAATGGGATATTATAGAGTGCGTAAAAATTGGAACAATGGCAAATGGGATAGTTCACAAATTTGTGCATATACGGACAAGCAAAAAGCTATTCAAGAATGCACAGAAGAAAGGGTTCAACAGGGATATAAAGTATTTGACCCAGATGGTAAAATTGTCTATCCAATTACATTAGAAAAACAAACAAAGGTATTGAAGAACGATGGTGTTATTCCTGATGATGAAATTGAATATTGGAATGATATATTTAATAGGAAGAAACTCGTTCACTTGGATGATTTAAATGTGATTATTAACCGATATTCTGAACTGTTAAATAAGAATGAAACAAAGATAGTTTCACATAATGGTATTTGTATGTTAAGAGTGCCGGCGAATAGATTTCAAATTAAATTGGTTGATAAATCAAAGAGCAACTTGGACGAAGATACATATTTTAATCTTGGTTATTTTGCAAACTTCAAAGAGGACGGAATTTTCTTTACTTTGCCCGTTGCAAACCTTGTTGCTGATTTAGATGAAAACACACTTTCATCGCCATGTTTGAAGTATTTGAGGGAACGAAAAGTCAAGGATAATAAGGTTTATTTCTATTCAAGTCAAAATGCGTCTGATCAATTTAAAAAGAAAGACGTGTCTACGTTGATTATTTGTAACGACAATACAGTTTTTATTGATAAGTACAACAGTTTATATGATGAAGATGTTAAATATGCCGTTTCGGGTGCTCCGATTATAATTGATGGATTGAGAGCAACGACAGAATATTTGGACGAAGGTTGGGATAATTCGATAGTTAGACCAACTGTTCACGGATTTTTGGGTATCAAAGACAATTATATTTATTATTTTTACATTGAAACGAAGACCTCGAATTGTATCACAAGTGGAGAGATTTACGACAAAATTAAAGACTGTGGATTTTCAGATGTTATTAAAGTTGATGGTGGTGGAAGTTTCTATTGTAAAATCAATGGCGAACTTCAAAAGAGCACAAGTGAGAATAGGCAAATTAATAACATTGGTGTTGTGATGTAAGGGGAATAAGGTAGTATAAATGAGTGATGATATAGAATTGGTCAATGCTGGCGAGTATCTCAACAAATTATGTGCTGATATGAGTGCATCAAAATCATACTATTATAATATTCAATATACACTTTCGATAACATTATTGGAATATCGGTTAAAACATAGCTTGACTTCAAAAGATATGGCAAGTTATTTGGAAGTGAGTCCTTCAATGCTATCCAATTATGAAAGTGGTGATTATGATTTTTCTCTTTCTCAAATTTGTGATATATGTGAAAAATTAAATCTAAAACTTAACCTTTCGATTGCCGAAAATTAAACACAAAGGAGAATATTGTTATGATAACAAAAACTATGAAACTATCAGATATAAAGATTTCGGATGCTTTTGCAAGGACTCATGTGTCCGAAAGAAAATTACAGAAATGTAGAGATTATTTTGATGTATTTGGAAAAGCCGACCGAGATATTGTACTTTCTTCAAATAATATTTTGATTGATGGATATATTATGTATCTCGTTTATAAGGAAAATAATATAGAAGAAGTTGAAGTCAAGGTAAAATCTACTTATAGAGATTATCCAACGACTTATATCTATGGTAAGCACGTTAATGGTAGTAATAAAGTGTATGTTTGGAGAATTCCGCATGATAGAAAATACAATTGGGATAAATTTGTTGCGGTGATTGAACCTGGCGACATTATTTTGTGTAGAACAAAGTATGGCACACAAGCAATATCGGTTGCCGACATTCAAGTTTACGATAAATGTCCTGTAAATTATAGTGTCAAGAAAGTGGCTTGTTCATTATTTTGGAAAGTGACAGCAACAGCAGAAATGAGGGATCGAGATTATTCATGTTTTGATAATACAAAAGAAATTGATAAAAATTTGAAAGATACATTGCAGAATTTAAAAGAATTAAGTGATGAATCAGCTTTGTACTCAACTTCTAATTTGATGAGAGAACTACAAATTATTAGAAATGGTTACGAAAAAGGAGAATAAATATATGAGCAGATGGACACATGTGGCGGCGATATTTAGAATAGACAGTATAGGTCAGATTTCTGATGATGAGATTTCACAGGGAATTGATGAGGCAGCAGATCATTAT
>OIWL01001118.1_pt1 | contig 30783 bp, 30 predicted proteins | sample 1587561 | NCBI WGS metagenome assembly OIWL01 (sample SAMEA3888903, study PRJEB22519) | human gut metagenome | biome: human gut; feature: human-associated habitat; material: faeces | place: Denmark | collected 2010 | reverse complement strand
AGGCAGATCCGACGAACTTCCTGCTGATGCATGCAATGGGCCCGAACGTAGCAGGTGTTATCGGTACTGCAGTTGCAGCCGGTACATTCATGGCAATTTTCGGCGTTTAAAATTCAATCATTTCTTGCTGCAGCAATATAAAGTTGCCGCAACATATAAATTTGGAGGTAAAGAATCATGGCTGAGATTCAGAAAAAACCGGTTAAGATCGTTGAGACTGTCCTGCGTGACGCTCATCAGTCCCTGATCGCAACCAGAATGAGCACCGAGCAGATGCTTCCGATCATCGATAAAATGGATAAGATTGGCTATTATGCAGTAGAGTGCTGGGGCGGCGCAACCTTTGATGCTTCCCTTCGCTTCCTGAAGGAGGATCCGTGGGAGAGACTGAGAAAGTTAAGAGCGGGCTTTAAAAATACAAAATTACAGATGCTGTTCCGTGGACAGAATATTTTAGGATATCGTCCATATGCAGATGACGTTGTAGAGTATTTTGTACAGAAATCAATTGCAAATGGTATTGATATCATCCGTATTTTCGACTGCTTAAACGATATCCGCAATCTTCAGACAGCAGTTACCGCCTGCAACAAAGAGAACGGACATGCGCAGGTTGCATTATCCTACACATTAGGTGATGCCTATACATTGGAATACTGGATGGACATGGCTAAGAGAGTAGAGGATATGGGAGCTAATTCTTTATGTATCAAAGATATGGCTGGACTGTTAGTCCCTTCCAAAGCAACAGAGTTAGTTCAGGCTTTGAAAGATTCTACATCTTTACCAATCGAACTTCATACACACTATACTTCCGGTGTTGCTTCCATGACATACATGAAAGCAGTAGAGGCAGGATGCGATATCATTGATACTGCAATCTCTCCTTTCTCTATGGGAACAAGCCAGCCTGCAACAGAAGTTATGGTGGAGGCATTCAAGGGAACAGAATTTGATACCGGTTTAGACCAGAACTTACTTGCAGAGATCGCTGATTACTTCAGACCAATGAGAGAAGAAGCATTAGAGAGCGGTTTGATGAATACAAAAGTACTTGGCGTTAACATTAAGACTTTATTATACCAGGTACCAGGTGGTATGTTATCCAACATGGTTTCCCAGTTAAAAGAGCAGCATGCAGAGGATAAATACGAAGAAGTATTAAAGGAGATCCCAAGAGTTCGTAAAGACCTTGGTGAGCCACCTCTTGTAACTCCTTCTTCCCAGATCGTTGGTACACAGGCTGTATTTAACGTATTGATGGGTGAGCGTTACAAAGTTGCCACAAAGGAGACAAAAGACGTTTTACTTGGAAAGTATGGTCAGACAGTAAAACCTTTCAATCCAGAGGTTGTTGATAAGGTACTCGGCGAGGATAAGAAGAATGCGATCACATGCAGATATGCAGACTTGCTTGAGCCTGAATTAGACAAGATCGAAGCTGAGATGAAACAGTGGAAACAGCAGGATGAAGACGTATTAACCTACGCTTTATTCCCACAGGTTGCCACAGACTTCTTTAAATATAGAGAAGCTCAGCAGAAAAAAGTAGATGCCACAGTAGCAGATACTAAGAACGGAGCATATCCGGTATAAGACAGGACAGAAAAGAGGCTGGTTTTCAGCCTCTTTTTTCTTGCAAAAAAGTTCCTATTTGCTATAATTAGAATGTTGGAATTTTGAAAATGTTCCGAAAGCAGCAGATACTATGTAAAAGCTGCCGGACAGAAATTGGATAACAGGATGGGGAACTATGGGTAATACGCGTGATCTGAGTAATCGTATTAATGAATCTTACAGCAGATTAAGCAAGGGACAAAAGTTATTAGCTACATATATCACAGATAATTATGATAAAGCAGTTTTTCTGACAGCCGCCAGATTAGGTGAAGTAGTTGGCGTCAGTGAATCAACCGTTGTGCGTTTTGCAACACATTTGGGATACAAAGGGTATCCGGAATTCCAGAATGCATTGGAAGAACTTGTGAGAAACAAGCTGAATTCGATCCAGCGTATGGAAGTGACCTATGGAAGAATCAGTCAGTCGAAAATATTGGAATCGGTCCTGCACTCGGATGCGGACAAGATCAATACCACGTTGGAGAAAATCGATCAGGAAGCATTTGAGATCGCAGTGAATACCATTTTAAACGCAAAGCACATTTATATTATTGGAATCCGGAGCTGTGCGCCGTTAGCATCCTTTATGGCATTCTATTTTAACCTGATGTTTGATAATGTGCATTTACTTCAGACTAGCAGCTCCAGTGAGATTTTTGAACAGATGGTCCGGATTGGAAAGGATGATGTGATTATCGGGATCAGTTTCCCACGCTATTCCATGCGGACTTTAAAGGCAATGGAATTTGCAAATAACCGCAATGCAAAAGTAATCACATTGACAGACAGTGTACATTCCCCGATGAATCTGTATTCCTCCTGCAATCTGATTGCGGACAGTGATATGGCTTCGATCGTGGATTCTCTGGTAGCACCGCTCAGTGTCATCAATGCGCTGATCGTTGCACTTTGCATGAAGAACCGCAAAAAAGTTGCAAAAACGCTGGAGATGCTGGAAGATATCTGGGATGAATATCAGGTATATGAGAGTGATGAGATCAATTATATTGATGACTCCATTAAAATGCGATATGGAAAAATAGGAGATACCGAATTTAATGAGTAGAGTAGTTGTGATCGGCGGAGGACCTGCCGGAATGTTTGCGGCAATCGCTGCAGCAGAAAATGGTCATCATGTAACATTATTGGAAAAAAATGAGAAACTGGGAAAGAAGCTTTTTATCACAGGAAAAGGCCGGTGTAATATTACCAATTCCAGTGATATGGATGTACTTTTTAACAGTGTCATGACCAATCGGAAGTTTTTATACAGTGCATTTTACGCATATGATAACCAGATGGTCATTGGTTTTTTTGAACAGGCTGGGCTGCCGGTAAAAAATGAACGCGGAAACCGCATTTTCCCGGTTTCAGATCATTCTTCGGACGTGATCGCAGCACTGCAGCGTGTATTAAAAAAAGATCAGGTGGAGATCAGACTTCACAGTGAAGTGGACACATTATTATATGAAGATTCCGGGGAAGAGGAACAAAAAAAGGTATGTGGTGTGCGGCTTTCTGACGGAGAGAAAATCCAGGCGGATGACGTGATCGTTGCCACCGGAGGCTTTTCCTACCAGACAACAGGATCAACCGGGGATGGCTACCGCTTTGCAAAAGAGGCAGGACATACTGTGACGGAGATAAGACCTTCCCTTGTGCCGTTTAACGCAAAAGAAGACTATGTCAGGGAGATGCAGGGACTTTCTTTAAAAAATGTCAATGTCCGTATTTGCCGTGGAAAGAAGGTACTTTACGATGAATTCGGAGAAATGCTATTTACGCATTTTGGTGTCAGCGGACCATTGATTCTGACTGCAAGTGCGATGATCAGACCGGATATCGCAAAAGAGCCTCTTGCAATGGAAATCGACTTAAAGCCGGCATTGACAGAAGAACAGTTAGACAAGCGTGTGTTGAAAGATTTTGAGGAAGCAAAGAACAAACAGTTCAAAAATTCCATTGGAAAGCTTTTCCCGGCAAAAATGATCCCGGTCATGATTGAATTATCCGGGATCGATCCGGATAAAAAAGTAAACGAGATCACAAAAGAGGAGCGACTGAAATTTGTGCGGCTCATCAAGGCTTTTCCGTTAACGTTAAATGGACTGCGTGATTTTAATGAGGCAATTATCACAAAAGGCGGTGTCAAAGTCAGTGAGGTGAATCCATCGACGATGGAGTCAAAACTTGTCAGACATTTATATTTCTGTGGAGAGGTGTTGGATTTAGATGCTGTGACAGGTGGTTTCAATCTCCAGATTGCATGGTCTACCGGACATCTCGCCGGGATGTGTGTGGAATAGAAAAATCGTTACTGGAACGAGTGAACAGTAATGAAAAACAGATAAAAATGAGAGGAAAGGATATATTATGAGTATGAATATTGCAATCGACGGGCCAGCCGGAGCTGGAAAAAGTACAATCGCAAAAAAACTGGCAAAGGAGCTTGGTTTTATCTATGTAGATACCGGTGCGATGTACCGTGCCATGGCATATTATTTTCTGACAAACGGAATAGACTCTTCGGATGAAGCCAAAATCGCAGAAGCATGTCAGGGTGTGGATGTGACCATTGCCTATGAAAATAATGAACAGCAGGTTATTTTAAATGGTAAAAATGTAAACGGATTTATCCGCACGGAGGAAGTTGGCAATATGGCTTCTGCGACAAGCGTGTATCCGGTTGTCCGTACCAAATTAGTGGAACTGCAGAGAAAACTTGCAGAGAGTACAGATGTTATCATGGACGGAAGAGATATCGGAACATGCGTGCTTCCAAATGCGCAGGTGAAGATTTATCTGACCGCAGGCTCTAAGACGAGAGCGCAGAGAAGATATGATGAATTGACTGCAAAAGGTGTTTCCTGTGATTTTGATGAGATCGAGAAGGATATCATCGACCGCGACTACCGGGATATGCACCGTGAGACTTCTCCGTTAAAACAGGCAGAAGATGCGGTTTTAGTAGATTCTTCTGAGATGGATATTGATGAGGTCGTGGAAGCGATACGCTCTATTTATGAAGAGAAAAAAGGCTGTTAACAGGAAAACGGCTGAAAGAAACAGGAATCAGAAAACGAATAGATAAGGAATGATTTATGAACATTATTTTAGCAAAAAGTGCCGGTTTTTGTTTTGGCGTAAAAAGAGCCGTGGAAACGGTATACAAAGAGGCAGAAAAAAATCAGACACCGATCTATACCTTTGGACCAATCATCCATAATGAAGAGGTTGTTGCAGATCTTGAAAAAAAAGGTGTGCAGGTCATCCATTCGACCGATGAATTAAAGGGCAGGCCAAAGGGAACCGTGATCATAAGATCACATGGTGTGGAGAGAAAAATCTATGATGAGATCAAGACACTGGGATTTGAGATCGTAGATGCAACCTGTCCGTTTGTGTTGAAGATCCACCGTCTTGTGGAACAGTACAGCATAGAAGGATATCATATTATTATTATTGGAAATGAGACACATCCGGAAGTGGAAGGCATTAAAGGATGGTCTGATCCAACGGAGACAACTGTGATCGGAACATGTGAGGAGGCAGAAAAATTTACGCTTTCATCCGAAAAAAAAGTGTGTATTGTATCACAAACGACATTTAATTACAATAAATTTCAAGAATTAGTTGAAATTGTGAACGAAAAAGGTTATGATATTATTGTTTTAAATACTATCTGCAATGCTACAGAGGAAAGACAGACTGAAGCAGAACGTATTGCAAAAGAAGTCGATGCCATGATCGTCATTGGCGGCAGGGCTAGTTCTAATACGCAGAAGTTATTTGAAATCTGTAAAAAAGAATGTGAAAATACTTACTATATACAAACAATAAAGGATCTTGATTTGACCAGATTAAAATCCACCGATAACGTAGGTATTACCGCAGGGGCATCTACCCCAAACAATATTATTGAGGAGGTTCAAAAGAATGTCAGAAATGAGTTTTGAACAAATGTTGGAGGAATCATTTAAAACAATAAGAAATGGAGAGGTAGTTGAAGGTACCGTTATCGATGTGAAACCTGATGAGATCGTTTTAAATATCGGATACAAATCAGACGGAATCATCACTCGCAATGAGTATACAAACGAGTCTAACGCAGATCTTACAACTATGGTTTCTGTTGGTGATACAATGGAAGCAAAAGTATTAAAAGTAAACGATGGCGAGGGACAGGTTCTCTTAACTTACAAACGTCTCGCTGCTGAAAAAGGAAGCAAGAGATTAGAGGAAGCTTTCGAGAACAAAGAAGTTTTAACAGCAAAAGTTTCTCAGGTATTAGATGGCGGTTTATGTGTTGTTGTTGATGAGACAAGAGTATTCATCCCGGCAAGCCTTGTATCTGATTCTTATGAGAAAGATCTTTCCAAATACAAAGATCAGGAGATCCAGTTCGTGATCAGCGAGTTCAATCCAAAACGCAGAAGAATCATCGGTGACAGAAAACAGTTATTAGTTGAGAAGAAATTAGAGCAGCAGAAAGAACTGTTTGCAAAAATCAAAGTTGGCGATGTCATGGAAGGAACTGTTAAGAATGTAACAGACTTCGGTGCATTCATTGATTTAGGTGGAGCAGACGGATTACTTCATATTTCTGAGATGTCCTGGGGCAGAGTAGAAAGTCCTAAGAAAGTATTTAATGTTGGAGATACTGTAAAAGTATTCATCAAAGATATCAACGAAACAAAGATCGCACTCAGCATGAAATTCCCTTCTGAGAATCCATGGAACGGAGCAGCAGAGAAGTTTGCAGTTGGCAATATTGTAAAAGGAAAAGTTGCAAGAATGACAGATTTTGGTGCATTCGTTGAGCTTGCTCCAGGTGTTGATGCATTACTTCATGTTTCCCAGATCTCCAAGGATCATGTAGAAAAACCGGCTGATGTATTAAAGATCGGACAGGAAATCGAAGCAAAAGTGGTAGATTTCAATGAAGATGACAAGAAGATCAGCTTATCGATCAAAGCCTTAGAGGCACCGGAAGAGGATGCTGTAGAAGCTGCTGAAGTTCATACAGAGGAATAATATGCTTGATAATTATGAAAAATTCAAAAAAGATGTATATGCGTTAACTAAGATCGATCTGAACTGTTATAAGGAAAAACAGATGCGTCGTAGAATTGATACGCTTATTAATAAGAATGGGATCACTTCCTATGATGCATATGTGGATCTGATCAAAAAGGATAAGGAAAAATTCGAACAGTTCGTCAACTTTTTGACCATCAATGTCTCTGAATTTTATCGTAATCCGGAGCAGTGGAAGATCTTAGAGGGGGAGGTATTCCCAAAACTGATCAAAACCTATGGAAAGAATCTGAAAGTCTGGAGTGCAGCATGTTCTACCGGAGACGAACCATATTCTCTAGTTATGGCGTTGTCGAGACAGATACCACTTGCTAATATCAAAGTAATTGCTACAGATATTGACAAGCAGGTTTTGGATAAAGCAAGAATGGGACTCTACAATGAGAAGAGTATTGCGAATGTTCCGAAGGATCTAAAGGATAAATACTTCAAGAAAATTGGAACATCCTATCAGATCTCAGATGAGATCAAACGCAGGGTGGAATTCAAAGAACACAATCTGCTGAAAGATCCATATCCGACTGGCTGTAATCTGATCGTATGTAGAAATGTTGTGATCTACTTTACCGAGGAAGCCAAGGATGAGATTTATAAAAAGTTCAATCAGTGCATGACAAAGGGAGGAGTTCTCTTTATCGGAAGCACAGAACAGATTATGAATTATAAGGAACTTGGATTTGTCCGGGATAAATCTTTCTTCTTTGAAAAAGAATAATAGAATTACAAAGGCGAAAAAACCATCACAAAAGGTTTTTTCGTCTTTTTCTGTATTGCAGTGGTGAGAGACCAAATTCTTTCCGAAAAGCATCCCCAAAATAGTTCCCATCATTAAAACCACAGCGGATGGCAATCTCTGTCACGTTCAGGCTGGTATGTGTCAATAATTCTGTGGCCTCGTAGAGGCGTGTCTTTGTCAGGTATTCTTTAAAACCTACCCCGGTAATTTGTTTGAATTTTTTGGAATAATAAGTTGGACTCATATGTACATAATCTGCGACCATATGCAGAGATACAGGTTCCTGAAAATGCGTGGATATATAACGGGCGGATGCCTGAATGGCATTTTCTGCGGAATCGAGATCCTGCAGCTGTATGTGATCTCTGTTTCTTACAAGCAGTGAGAGAATCAGAGAAATATAAGCGGGAATCACAGCTTGACTACAGGTGTCCTGTTTTGTGGTTTCCTGATGCAGGGTATCAAATAAGCGGGTGGCATTGTCCTGAAGCAGAGAAGTAAGATGAAGCACAGGATAATGAAATAAATGCTCCAGGATATCCTTTGTATCAGAATGAAAAAGCGAAGCGGCAAAGTCCATTGTGAAAAATAAATTGTAGCGTTTTACTGTCGAATTGCAGTCATACACAAAACGGTGCATGGTGGATTGCGGAATCAGAACAAAATCTCCCGGAACCAGGTGGTAAATAGAATGATCGATCAGTGCACTGCAGTTTCCGGAAAGCAGAAAATAAATCTCGTAATATGGATGGTAGTGAAATCGATCCATATGAAAATCAGCATCGCGTTCTGCAAAGTCAATTTTGTAATCTTTGATTTTATCTGATAAAAGAATCTCTTCCATGAAATTTCTCCTTTCGAAAGTATATGGCAAAAAATCAGTAAAAAATAAAATAACAGCATATAAAAACAGTATGAATACTTATTTTAAAGTTATATCATGGAACTATAGAAAAAGTAAAGTTATTTACATGAGGAGAAGATGAAATGAACGTTGCTTTATCGGAAAAGGATCGGAAATTCCGGGAATTTGCACTGGAAGGATCTATGTGGAAAGTGATTTGGAAAGTATGCTATCCACTTGCAATTTATCAGAGCCTGAACCAGCTTTTTAAAATACTGGACACGATGATGGCGGCGCACATCAGTGCAAATGCAGTGTCAACGGTCGCATATCTGTCACAGATCAACATGGCGATTTCTGCTCTGGGCGGTGGACTTGCGGTTGGAGCGAGCATTAAGATCAGTGAAGCCTATGGAGAAGGAAATTTTGAACTGGTCAAAAGACGTGTGAGCACACTTTTTGCTTTATGTGGATTGCTTGGCATGGCAATTATTGCAATTTTGATCCCGGTTGCTCCGCAATTTTTACGACTGGCGAATACGCCGGAAGAATTTATCGAGGAGGGGACTGTCTATTTTATTCTGGAACTAGTCAGTCTTGTCATCATCTTTTTTAATAATGTGTATATCGCAATTGAGCGGGCAAGAGGAAATTCCAAACGCATCTTAAATTTGAATATGATGGTGATCGGAATTAAATTGTCACTGACTGCTTTCTTTGTTTATGTGTTAAAAGGTGGGATTAATTATATTTCGATTGCGACGATTGTTTCACAGCTGGCGCTGCTCGGTGTCGCAGTGTTTTATATGAATGCAAAAGAAAATGTTTTCGGCTTTTCCTGGAAGGCAATTTCATTCCGAAAATCGGTAGTCGCGCCTATGATAAAACTTTCTGTTCCGGTGATCGTTGAAAAAATGGCATTTTCACTGGGAAAAGTTGTAGTCAATTCCATGAGTACCGTCTATGGTACACTCACAGTCGGGGCACTCGGAATATCAAACAATATTGGAGGCATTACGACAAATCCACAGAATGGATTTCAGGAGGGTGCTTCTGCAATCATCAGCCAGAATCTTGGTGCAGGAAAGAAAAAGAGGGCGTTGAAGGCTTTCTGGTGTGTGCTTGTCATGAACCTTATCCTCAGTGTGATACTGATGTCGGCTTCCCTGCTCTGCCTGCATCAGATTGCAGATCTGTTTGCAAATGGAGATCATGAATTTGCGGGCAGGATCATGGAAATATACAGAATGGAAGTATTAGGAACGATTCCTCTTGGCGCGAGCGCTGCGGTCATGGCATTTTTGTATGGATATGGAAAAACAAAACTGACACTGCTTTTGAATTTCTCCAGAGTGTTTGTTTTTCGAATTCCGGTGTTATGGGGACTGCAGCATTTCACAGATCTCGGCAACGTGAGCGCAGGCATTGTGATGGCAGTCAGCAATATTATGACCGCGGTGATGTCTTTGGTTATATTTGCGATTGAGTTCTGCCAGATCCAAAAAGAAGAAAGGACAGACGCAGAGCAAAGCTAATGTTTTGCGGCAAGAAAATGGCGGAAAACATGACTGGTATACTGGCGCAGAAGAGAATCAGAATCCAGAAACTCCCGGGTCAGTTCAAAATAAGTGAGCTTGTCCTTGTTTGATTCTTTGAAAAAAGGCGTGATCAATGTTTCGTATTGTGGAACAAAGATAGCGTCTTTTTTTGTGTAACAGTTGTCGGCAGTTGCTTTTTTACGGAAATCTTTGTCTACATAGGTGGCGACACTTTTGTGGATTGCCATATCTTCTGCCGTAAGATAGTAGTAATCTTCCGGGTGATCGAAGAAAAACTTCAATGTGCCCTCAAACAGATGAATCCGCAATTTGGACTGCATGCCATCACAGATCAGATAAAATGCATCCGTCTGGCAGGAGACACGCTGTGGGATCGGGTATTGGTTTTGCAGCGTGAGGATCAGCTCCTTCTGAGGGATGTCATTGCAGTCTTTGTAAATATTTGTTTCTGTCGAATTCACAGTAAAAGCCCCGTCAAAAAGCTTTCTGTAACTGCGGATAGCAATCAGTCCGGTCATGCCAAGCACATCTTCGTAATTGTGCTGTTTCAGAAAGAACATTGCCTGCTCATCGGGAGTTTTTAAATAATTCTGGTAAACTTCGATCAGTTCACCTCCGGAAAAAGTATCATTTCTGGAGAGACCGAGGAAACGTTCTATGGTTTTTTGTTTGTAGTCTGGCAGTTTGAGCAAAAATTTTAAGCCAGAAACTTCTTTATAAATATCAATATAGTCTTTTTCGTCAAAAGGGTGTGTAAGGCCATATTTTTCACATTTCTTTTTTAAATAAGGAATATCAAATCCAAGTCCGTTGAAGGAGATGACGGTCTGATAGTAGCAGAGTTCCTGCAGAAAGGCAGAGAGAATCGCGCCTTCCTCCTCTTTTGTCTCGGCGAAATACTGTGTGATGATAAAATTGTCACCCACACGGTGCGCACAGCCTATCAGGTAGAGGAAAGTATAGGCGGGAGAGAAACCGGTCGTTTCAATATCAAAGAAAAATGCGTCTTCTGTGAATGTTTCATTTAAAATTAAATTTGTATCGGTAAGATGGTGTGTTTTGTTCCAGATTTTCATAGGTATATCGTTTCCTTTATCGTGTTTTCCACCACAGTTTACCATATCCGGCGAAAAGAATACATAGATTTTATTATGTAAAAATTATTTATATATTCTAAAAAATATGTATATTATTGTTAAAAACTTGTCAAAAGGTTCTAAAAAAAATACAAAAAAAACATATTTCATCTGAGAGAGCTGTGTTATAATCATGCTGATGATATTTTGTGATTCTAGCGCAAAATATAATACTAAATAAGAGAAAGCGGGGCACAAAAATGGGTTTAAAGACATTTAAAGGTGGCGTCCATCCTTATGAAGGAAAGGAACTGGCAAAAGATCAGCCAATCAAGGAAGTTTTACCTAAGGGCGATCTGGTTTATCCGGTATCCCAGCATATCGGCGCACCAGCAAATCCAATTGTAGCGAAAGGTGATACCGTATTAAGAGGTCAGAAGATTGCAGAAGCAGGAGGTTTTGTTTCTTCTCCAATCTACGCATCTGTATCCGGTACCGTAAAAGCCATTGAACCACGCCGTGTAGCGGTTGGAGATATGGTGAATTCCATTGTCATTGAGAATGATGGAGAGTATAAGGAAGCTGAGTTCACTCCATGTGAGGATGTGACAGCTCTTTCCAAGGAAGAAATCATTAACAAAGTAAAAGAAGCAGGCGTTGTCGGAATGGGTGGTGCCGGTTTCCCAACTCATGTAAAACTCTCTCCAAAGGAGCCGGAGAAGATTGAGTACATTATCGCAAACTGCGCAGAGTGTGAGCCATATCTGACGGCTGACTATCGCAGAATGCTTGAAAATCCGGAAGAGTTAGTTGCCGGAATGAAGATTATTTTACAGATCTTTGATAAAGCAAAAGGTGTGTTCGGTGTTGAAAATAATAAACCGGACTGTATCGCAAAATTACAGGAGTTAACCAAAGACGAACCACGTATGGAAGTCTGTCCATTACAGACAAAGTACCCACAGGGTGGTGAGCGTCAGTTGATCTACGCTGTTACAGGAAGAGCAATCAACTCCAAAATGTTACCTGCTGATGCAGGATGTATCGTAGATAACGTAGAGACAATCATTGCAATCTACAATGCAGTAAAATTAGGAAAACCAGTTATGAACCGTGTATCAACAATCACAGGTGATGCGGTTGCAAATCCTGGAAACTTCTTATATTACATTGGAACCAACTATGCAGAATTAGTAGAAGCTGCCGGTGGATTCAAAGTACAGCCAGAGAAGATTATCTCCGGTGGACCTATGATGGGATTCTCTATGTTCTCCTTAGATATCCCGACAACCAAGACATCTTCTTCCCTGTTGTGTTTGGCAGAGGATGAAGTTGCAAAAGCAGAACCATCTCCATGTATTAACTGTGGACGTTGCGTGGAAGCGTGTCCGGAACAGTTGATCCCATCCAGACTTGCAAAGATGGCAGATCATGGTGTAGCAGATGAGTTTGAAAAATGGCATGGACTGGAATGTATCGAGTGCGGAAGCTGTAGTTTCGCATGTCCTGCAAAACGTCAGTTGGCACAGTCCATCAAGACCATGAAAAAACAGGTTCTTGCAGCAAAGAGAAAAAAATAAACAGACAATAAAGAGAGTTTTATAAGATTTTATTGTGAAAAAAATACGAAGAAAGAGGTGGATCCCGTGAGTGATTTATATCATGTTTCATCATCACCACACGTACGCTCGAAAGACACAACAAGCAAAATTATGCTTTATGTGATCATGGCATTACTGCCAACCAGTTTGTTTGGTATTTATAACTTTGGTATCAGAGCGTTAATTTTAATTTTAGTAACTATCGCAAGCTGTGTAGCTTCCGAATGGATCTTCAACAAGATCGTACATAAAAAGAACAGCATCGATGATTTAAGTGCCGTTGTAACAGGTTTACTTCTTGCATTAAACCTTCCGGCATCCCTTCCTTGGTGGGAAGCAGTCATCGGCGGTGTGTTCGCAATCGTCATTGTTAAGATGATGTTCGGTGGACTTGGACAGAACTTCATGAACCCGGCTCTCGGAGCAAGATGTTTCTTACTGATCGCATTTGCAGCGGATATGACAAACTTCACTGTAGGCGCATACTCAGGAGCAACACCACTTGCACAGATGAGAAATGGGGAAGCAGTGAACACCATGAGCATGCTGATCGGTAAGACAGCAGGTACAATCGGTGAGACATCTGCGATCGCAATTTTAATTGGAGCTATTTTCCTGATTTTAATGGGCGTTATCGACCTTAGAATCCCGGCTTCCTATATTATTACATTTGTTGTATTCATTCTGCTGTTTGGTGGACATGGATTTGACATGAACTATGTGACAGCACAGCTCTGCGGCGGTGGATTAATGCTTGGTGCATTCTTCATGGCGACAGACTATGTTACATCTCCAATCACACCAAGAGGACAGATCATTTTTGGTATCTGCTGTGGTATTTTCACAGGACTGTTCCGTTGCTTCGGAGCCAATGCAGAAGGAGTTTCCTTTGCAATCATCTTAAGCAACCTTTTAGTTCCTATGATCGAGAAATACACAGTACCAAACGCTTTTGGTGTTGTGAAAACAAAACCTGAAAAGGAGGCAAAGTAAATTATGAATAAAAAGATCGTACATGACGCTTTGGTTTTATTCGCATTTACAGTCGTTCTTGGTTTGATCCTAGGAGTTGTCTATGGAATTACCAAACCTTCCATTGATCAGGTAAATTACGAAAAAACACAGGCTGCCTACAAACAGGTATTTGAAGATGCAGCATCCTTCGAAGAATACAGTGATTTTGATGCGGACGCAGCAGCAGCACTCATGACAGAAAAAGGTTTTTCTGATCAGATCGACAGTGTGAATACTGCACTTGATGCAAGCGGCAATGTGATCGGTTATGTTTTGACCGTTACAGCAAAAGACGCCAGCCAGGCAACTATTACATTCTCTGTTGGTATCCAGAATGATGGTACTGTCAATGGATATTCCATCACAGACATCGCAGAGACTCCTGGACTTGGTATGAAAGCACAGGAAGAAGCTTTCTATAGCCAGTTCGAGGGAAAGAACGTTGATTCTTTCACTGTTGTAAAAGCAGCACCTTCTTCTGACAGTGAGATCGAATCTATCTCAGGTGCAACGATCACATCCAAAGCTATGGCAAACGGTGTGAATGCCTGCATCGCATACTTCCAGAATGTATTAGGAGGTACAAACTAATGAACAAAAATGTAGAACGTTTATATAACGGTATTATCAAAGAAAACCCGACCTTCGTTCTGATGCTTGGAATGTGTCCTACTTTGGCGGTTACATCATCTGCTATCAACGGACTTGGTATGGGACTTTCTACAACTGTAGTATTGGTATTGTCCAACTTATTGATCTCAGCGTTCCGTAAGGTCATTCCAAACGGTGTGCGTATGCCGGCTTACATTGTGATCGTTGCTTCACTCGTTACAGTTGTACAGTTTATGATGCAGGCTTATACACCAAGTCTTTCTGACTCTCTGGGTGTGTATATTCCTCTGATCGTTGTAAACTGTATCATCTTAGGACGTGCAGAAAGTTATGCTTCCAAGAATCCGGTTGTTCCTTCTATCTTCGATGGACTTGGTATGGGACTTGGATTTACACTTGGCCTGACACTGATCGGTCTGTTCCGTGAATTACTCGGTGCAGGACAGATTTTTGGCGCACAGGTTCTTTCTTTAAGCTGGTTCACACCGATCACGATCTTCGTTATGGCACCTGGTGCATTCCTTGTACTTGCCTGCCTTGTGGCGATTATGAATATCGTGAGAGCTAAGATGGAAGCAAAAGGCAAGCCACTTGCAAAACCATCCGGATGTATCACTGGTGATTGTGCAGGATGTGGAATGTCTGCAACATGTACCGGTAAAAAGCCGGAATCAGCAGCTGCTGAAAAAACAGAGTAGGAGGATAGATACAGATGAAAGAATTAATTTTAATTGCAGTCGGATCTGCGATTGTAAATAACGTTGTATTAAGCCAGTTCCTTGGTATCTGTCCATTCTTAGGTGTATCCAAGAAAACTGAGACCGCAGCCGGAATGGGTGGCGCAGTTGTATTCGTTATTACAATTTCATCTTTTGTAACCGGATTGATTTATAAATATATTCTTGCAAATGAATATTTGTTAAGCAAAGGTATTGACCTTACTTATTTACAGACAATCGTATTCATTCTTGTTATCGCAGCATTAGTACAGTTTGTAGAGATGTTCTTAAAGAAATCCATGCCAGCTTTATACAAGAGCTTGGGTGTGTACTTACCACTGATCACAACAAACTGTGCCGTATTAGGTGTTGCACTTACAAACGTTACCAAAGAATATAATATTCTTCAGGGTGTTGTAAATGGTTTTGCAACTGCATTTGGTTTCCTGATCGCAATCGTAATTATGGCTGGACTTCGTGAGAAGATTGAATACAATGATATTCCAAAGCCTTTCCAGGGAACGGCAATTGTACTGATCACAGCATGTCTGATGTCAATCGCATTCATGGGATTCTCAGGAATGATTTAGGAGGAAAAAGACGATGAACGTTACAGCAATTATTTTTGCAGCCGTTGTAGTCGGCGGTGTTGGTATTTTAATTGGATTTTTCCTTGGTGTTTCCGGAGAAAAATTCAAAGTAGAAGTAGATGAGAGAGAAGTAGCCGTTACAGAGGCTCTTCCTGGAAATAACTGTGGTGGTTGTGGATATGCCGGATGTTCCGGACTTGCAGCCGCTATCGTAAAAGGGGAAGCTCCAGTCAATCAGTGTCCGGTTGGTGGAGCACCTGTTGCAGCCAAGATTGGTGAGATCATGGGTGTCAAAGCAGAGGAAGGCGAGCGCAAAGCAGCATTCGTTAAATGTGCCGGAACCTGTGAAAAAGCAAATCAGGACTATGAGTACACAGGAGTTCAGGATTGTGCCGCTATGGCATTTGTTCCAAATGGTGGACCAAAATCCTGTAACTACGGATGTCTTGGATTTGGTAACTGTGTGAAAGCATGTCCATTCGATGCAATCCATGTCGTAGACGGTGTTGCAGTCGTTGATAAAGATACTTGTAAAGCATGTGGCAAATGTGTTGCTGCATGTCCAAAACATCTGATCGAGCTTTTACCAGTGAGCGCAAAACATATCGTACAGTGCAGCTCCAAAGACAAAGGTAAAGATGTTATGAAGGCATGTTCTGTTGGATGTATTGCCTGTCACTTATGTGAGAAAAACTGCCCATCTGATGCAGTTCACGTAGTGGATAATGTTGCATACATCGATCAGGAGAAATGTACAAAATGCGGTCTCTGTGCTGAGAAGTGTCCGAAGAAGATCATTCTCTAGGATAATAAGACAGAGCACAAATATTAGATTTCAAAGAACTTGGGAAAGGTTGCTATGTTAGGTCAGACTTAATATAGCAACCTTTTTAAGCTTATTATGACATATGAATTATTTTAGTCGGATTAAAATATGCACTTTGCTGTGGTAAATGAAAAAAGTATTTTGATATTTGGAAAAAGATATGTTAAAGTTATATTTGACGTGAAGTTCGAAAAACCTATATAAGTTTGAAAGCATTGTGTATTCAAACTTCACCGGAAAAAATGGAAGTTACATAGACAATTGCGAAACTCATAAAAAACTAACTTGAATGTTTTTGTTAATTTCTCACAATTTAAGAAGATTAAGATGAGTTTCGCAATTGCCTATAGACGGTAGCATAAAGAGGGGCAGCATGAGCGAGAAAGAATTTGATTTTACTAAGAAAAAAAGAGTAGTTGTAAAAATCGGTTCCTCTTCTTTGAACAGAGGAGAAACCGGAAATCTGAATTTTACGAAACTGGAACATCTGGTGCGTGAACTCTGTGATATGAGAAACCGCGGAATGGATGTATGTCTGGTAAGTTCCGGTGCAATTGCAGTGGGGCGGCAGACAATCGGTCTGAATGAGCGGCCAAAGGATATTTCCACAAAGCAGGCATGTGCGGCGGTTGGACAGGCAAGACTCATGATGACATATCAGAGAATGTTTGCAGAGTACAACCAGATCGCAGGACAGATCCTGATGACAAAAAATACAATGGTAAACCCAGTGTCGAGAGAAAACGCCCAGAATACATTTGAGGAGCTATTTCGGCTTGGGGTAATCCCGATTGCAAATGAAAATGATACAGTTTCTACTTATGAAATGCAGTTTGGTGACAATGATACATTGTCAGCAATCGTTTCTTCTCTGGTAGGAGCAGACCTTTTGATCCTTTTGTCGGATATCGATGGTTTGTTTACGGATGATCCGCATAAAAATCCAGACGCAAAATTAATTAAAGTAGTAGATAAGATAGACACGAAACTGCTTGGCATGGCGAAAGGTTCTACTGGAAGTGATGTCGGAACCGGCGGCATGGCGACAAAACTCACCGCGGCAAAGATTGCAACGCTTTCCGGTGCAGATATGGTCATTGCCAATGGCGTGGATGTCTGCATTTTACATCATATTATTGATGATGATTTTACAGGAACAATTTTTAAAGCCGATAAGAGCGAAAGCTTTCATATCGCAGATTTTATAATGGAGACAATAGGATAATGGAACAATCAAAAATCGACAGAATTAATGAGTTATACAGAAAATCAAAAGCCGAGGGACTGACCGAGGCGGAAAAAAAGGAACAGGCGCTTCTGCGCAAACAATTTGTGGCGGATGTGAAGAAGAATCTCACGGCACAGTTGAATAATATTGATATCCAAAATGAGGATGGAACCATAGAAAACCTTGGTGAAAAATATGGAAACAAATCCAAAAAGCTTTCGTAAGGAACATCTTGCAATCCGAAATGCAATGTCAGAGAAAGAGGTAGCGGAAAAAAGCGGTGTTATTGTAAAGAGGCTGCTTCAAACCGGCTGGTATCAAAATGCGCAGGAAATTTTTGCTTATTATCCGTTGAAAAATGAGGTGGACTGCCGTGCATTGTTTTTACAGGCATGGTCAGATGGGAAAAAGATTGCACTTCCGAGAACAAGGGAAGAAAATCAGATGGATTTTTACTATATAGATGATTTTATGCAGTTGAAAGAGGGCGCATTTCATGTGATGGAACCAATGGAAAACTGTGTCAGGGCAGTTCCGGACAAACAGCCGGTCATTGTTCCGGGAAGCGTGTTTGGCAGGGACGGCAGCCGTTATGGATATGGAAAGGGTTATTATGACCGCTTTTTTGCAAAAAATCCGAAGCTGAAACGATATGCGGTCTGTTATGCAAACCAGTTAGAAGAATCTTTGGTAACCGATATTTATGATGTCGAAATGCATGAAATATATACCGAGACAGAAGTGATCAGAAAGGGAGTATAGAATGGAATTATTGGAAATTTGTAAACAGGCAAAAGCAATTGCACCAAAAATTGGAATACTTGATACAAACACGAAAAATCAGGCACTTCTTGCAGTAGCAGATTTTTTAGTGAAAGAACAAAATTCCATTTTGGATGCCAACAAAATTGATATTGAGAATGGTAAGAAAAATCATATGCCGGAAGGACTGCTTGATCGTCTGCTCCTGACAGAAGTGCGGATTGCGCAGATGGCGGAAGGACTGCGGCAGGTTGCAGCGCTGGATGATCCGATCGGGGAGGTCCTGGGAATGAAAAAAAGACCAAACGGACTTATGATTGGTCAGAAACGAGTACCGCTTGGCGTTGTCGGAATTATTTATGAGGCAAGACCAAACGTGACGGCTGATGCATTTGCCCTTTGCTTTAAGACTGGAAATGTTGTGATTTTAAAGGGTGGCAGTGATGCGATTCATTCCAATATTGCAATCGTGGAGACAATTCGCAAAGCACTTGTAAAAGAGGGACTTCCAGAGCAGGTAATTGCTTTGATCGAGGATACATCGAGAGAGACAGCAGCAGCCTTTATGAAAATGAATGAATATGTGGATGTACTGATTCCAAGAGGCGGAGCAGGGCTGATCAAAGCTGTTGTAAATCAGGCAACAATCCCGGTCATTGAAACAGGAACCGGAAATTGTCATATTTTTGTGGATGAGACTGCGGATTTTGATATGGCAATGGATATTATATTAAATGCCAAGACACAGAGGATTGGTGTGTGCAATGCATGTGAATCGCTTGTCATCCATGAAAAAATTGCAGATACATTTCTGCCGGAATTAATGAAGCGTCTCGCAGAGAAGAACGTGGAAGTCCATGGAGACGAAAAAGTGATGCAGATTGCAGGTGAAGGCTGCATGAAAAGGGAATTGCTTGTCCCTGCAACTAAGGAAGACTGGGGGAGAGAGTATTTGGATTACAAACTTTCTGTGAAGACAGTTTCCTCCATTGATGAGGCCATTGCTCATATCAATCAATACAACACAGGCCATTCCGAGGCAATCATCACAAACAATTATTCCAATGCGGAGAAGTTCTTAAACGAGATTGATGCAGCATGTGTTTATGTGAATGCCTCGACACGTTTTACGGACGGATTTGAGTTTGGATTTGGTGCGGAGATTGGAATCTCCACACAGAAGCTCCATGCAAGAGGACCGATGGGACTGATCGCCCTGACCAGCACAAAATATATTATTTACGGGAATGGACAGATCCGGAAATAAATGATAAAATACTGACTTGCGGTATGTTCTATAAAAAAACAGAACATATGTTTGCTAAAGCGATAAAAGTATGCTATAATTTAAGAAAAGATAGGATAATACAATGAAAGAAAAGAGAAACATTACCATTATTGATAAAAAGCAGATTCCTTCCGAGGAGCCGGCAAGACAGTATTATTTCATGGATATTGCAAAAAAATATGTGGCAGAGTTAGCAGAGCAGAAGGGAGCACCGCTCACATTCTGTGTGACGACATTCGGGTGTCAGATGAATGCCAGGGATTCCGAGAAATTAGTCGGTATCCTGGAACAGATTGGTTATGTGGAAGCACCGGATGAAAAGGCCGATTTTGTCATTTATAATACCTGTACCGTTCGTGAGAATGCCAACAACAAAGTTTATGGCAGACTTGGCTATTTACAAGGCTTTAAGAAAAAGAACCCATATATGATGATCGGGCTCTGCGGATGTATGATGCAGGAGCCGACCGTTGTTGAAAAGATACAGAACAGTTACCGGTTTGTGGATCTGATTTTTGGAACACATAATATTTATAAATTTGCAGAACTGATCGTGACAGCACTGGAGTCTGATTCCATGACCATTGATATCTGGAAAGATACTGACAAGATCGTGGAAGACCTTCCGGTAGAGCGGAAGTATTCCTTTAAATCCGGTGTGAATATCATGTTTGGCTGCAATAATTTCTGTAGTTACTGTATCGTTCCTTACGTGCGTGGACGTGAGCGAAGCCGTGAGCCGAAAGAGATCGTGCGTGAGATTGAACATTTAGTGCAGGACGGCGTTGTGGAAGTGATGCTGCTGGGACAGAATGTCAATTCTTATGGCAGGAATCTGGAACATCCGATGACGTTTGCACAGCTTTTGCAGGAGATTGAAAAGATCGAGGGACTGGAGCGTATCCGGTTTATGACTTCCCATCCGAAGGATTTATCGGATGAACTGATCGAAGTGATGAAGAATTCCAAAAAAATCTGCAATCACCTTCATTTGCCATTGCAGTCTGGAAGCAGCCGCATTTTAAAAATCATGAACCGTCATTATGACAAGGAACATTATCTGGAATTGGTGGATAAGATCAGGGCGGCAGTGCCGGATATTGCACTTACAACCGATATTATCGTAGGTTTCCCGGGAGAGACCGAGGAAGATTTTGAGGAGACGATGGATGTTGTGCGCAGAGTCCGCTATGACAGTGCGTTTACGTTTATATATTCCAAGAGAACCGGAACACCGGCAGCGACAATGGATGACCAGATTCCGGAAGAGGTGATCAAGGAACGATTTGACCGTCTGCTGCATGAGGTTCAGACAATTTCTGCTGAGAAAGCGGGAAAACTTACAGGTCAGACACTTCCGGTATTAGTTGAGGAAGTGAACGGACAGGATGCATCTCTTGTCACCGGAAAACTGACTAATAATTCAACGGTACATTTCCCGGGAACGGCGGACATGATCGGAACGATCCAGAATGTTGTGCTTGAGGAATGTAAAGGATTCTATTACATTGGCAGACTTGCTTAATGATTCGTGAAAGCAGGATAAAAAAGGATGTATGCATATATAAAAGGAACATTAGAAGAGACAGGTGAAGATTATATCGTGGTCGAGGCTGGCGGGATCGGGTATCAGATCTTTACGACCGGTCAGACCTTTCAGTATCTTCCGTCCATGGGGGAAGAGGTAAAAGTTTATACTTATCTGCATGTGCGGGAGGATGCGATGATCTTATTTGGATTTCTCACCAAAGATGATCTGTTTGTGTTCAGACTCCTGCTTGGAGTGAGCGGGATCGGACCGAAGGGCGCACTTGCAATCCTCTCTGTCATGACGACAGATGACCTCCGGTTTGCTGTGCTTGGCGATGATGCAAAGGCAATCGCAAAAGCACCGGGGGTCGGAGCAAAGACGGCACAGCGTCTGATTCTGGAATTAAAAGATAAATTGAGCCTTGAGGATGCGTTTGAGCAGAAGTTAGCGAAGAATGACAACCCGGTTCAAAACAAAGCCAAAGGAGCCAAGAATGAGGCTATCGAGGCACTGGTTGCGCTGGGTTATTCCTCCTCAGAGGCATTAAAAGCATTAAACGGTATTGAGATTACAGATGATACCGATGTGGAAGACATCTTAAAGGCTGCATTGAAAAATATGGCTTTTATGTAAAAAAGGACAGGTAACATGGAAAAGAGAGTAATTTCCACTCAGGTTCAGGATGAGGATATTAAAATTGAAAAAAATCTAAGACCGCAGACGTTAGATGATTACATTGGACAGCAGAAAGCCAAGAAGAATTTAAAGGTTTATATCGAAGCGGCAAAACAGCGTGGAGAGTCTTTAGATCATGTCCTGTTTTTTGGACCTCCGGGACTTGGCAAGACAACGTTGGCGGGCATTATTGCAAATGAGATGGGAACTCACATGAAGATCACTTCGGGACCTGCAATTGGAAAGCCGGGTGAGATGGCGGCAATCTTAAGCAATCTGCAGGAGGGGGATATTCTGTTCGTGGATGAGATTCATCGCCTGAACCGTCAGGTGGAAGAGGTGCTCTATCCGGCTATGGAGGATTACGTGATCGATATTATGATCGGAAAAGGGGCTACCGCACGTTCCATCCGTCTTGACCTTCCGAAGTTTACACTGGTAGGGGCAACGACAAGGGCAGGTCTTTTGTCTGCACCGCTCCGGGACAGGTTTGGTGTGATCCATCATCTTGAATTTTACACGGTGGATGAATTGAAAACCATTATTATCCATTCGGCAGAGAAGTTAGGTGTTGAGATTGACGAGGATGGAGCCTACGAGCTTGCGAGAAGATCAAGAGGAACACCTCGTCTTGCAAATCGGCTGTTAAAACGCGTCAGAGATTTTGCGGAAGTGAAATATGACGGAAAGATCACAAAAGATGTTGCTTCTTTTGCGTTAGATCTTTTGGAAGTCGACAAGTTTGGTCTTGATCAGAATGACAGGAATATCCTGATGACAATTATTGAAAAGTTTCAGGGAGGACCGGTGGGACTGGATACACTGGCAGCTTCCATCGGGGAGGATTCCGGAACGATCGAAGATGTCTACGAGCCGTATCTTGTCCAGAACGGTTTTGTGATCCGGACACCAAAGGGCAGAATGGTAACAGATCTTGCCTATCAGCATTTTGGAATTGAAAAATAGTGCAAGTTGTTATTGCTTTTACAATATCTTGCTTATATAATATATAACATATACTATAGCTTGTACGTATATTGGGAAAGGCAAAAGCCTGCCGGGAGGAGATCGTTATGTCTGAGAAGTCCAGTGCTGAAGTGATCATTGGCGGTAAAGTTTATACTTTAAGCGGCTATGAGGGAGAAGAATACCTACAGAAAGTAGCGGCTTATATCAACAATAAAATAAATGAGTTTGATTCCATGGAAGACTATCGGAGATTTCCAACGGATATGAAGGCAACTCTGTTACAGTTGAATATTGCGGATGATTATTTTAAGGCAAAAGCACAGGTGGAGAAGTTAGAACAGGATATTGAGATGAAGGATCGTGAGATTTATAATCTGAAGCATGATCTGATCTCAAACCAGATTAAAACCGAGAGCGATGAGAAGACTCTGACAGAATTGCAGGCTGAGAATAAAGAACTTCTGTTGAGCAAAGCAAAATTAGAGGCTGCGAACAAAGAACTTCTGTTAAACAAAACAAAACTGGAGGCTTCTTTAGAGGATGCCCTGCTTGGAAAAGTTCCTGGTGCAAAGAAGCACGGAGAAGAAAAGAACGCAAAAAAAGAAGAATAGATACGGGGACGATTTTATCGTCCCTTTTTCCTTATAGACAATGTTCAGGTTTGAAAATAAACAGGTGAAAAGATGAAAAAAAATCAGTTAGAATTATTAGCACCGGCCGGTTCGTATGATATTTTCAGGGCGGTACTAAATGCAGGGGCAGACGCTGTGTACGTGGGTGGCGGACAGTTCGGCGCCAGGGCATATGCCAATAATTTTTCCGAGGAAGAACTGCTCCGTGCAATTGACGAAGCGCATATTCATGGAAAACAACTCTATCTTACCGTAAATACGCTGTTGAAAGAAGAAGAGTTAGAAGCTCAGTTATATGACTATCTGCGCCCGTATTATGAGCAGGGATTAGATGCCGTGATCGTGCAGGATATGGGGGCTTTTCAGTTTATCCGTGAGTATTTTCCCAAAATGGATATTCACACAAGCACCCAGATGACCATCTGTAACCGCTATGGCGCAGAAATGATGAAAGAGCTTGGCGCAACAAGAGTCGTGACAGCGCGTGAGATGTCGTTTGCGGAGATTAAGGATATTGCTGATCATGTGGATATCGAGATCGAAAGTTTTGTGCATGGAGCATTGTGTTACTGTTATTCTGGACAGTGTCTGCTCAGCAGTATGCTTGGAGGCAGGAGCGGAAACCGCGGCAGATGTGCGCAGCCATGCAGGCTTCCCTATGAAGTTTACGATGCGAAGTGGAAAAAAATTGCCTGTGAGCCATTTGTGTTAAGCCCGAAAGATCTCTGCACGATCGAGGATATCCCAAAGCTTGCAGAGAGCGGTATTTTCTCGTTTAAAATTGAAGGCAGAATGAAACAGGCAGAATATGCTGCCGGTGTTGTGTCTGTCTATCGTAAATATATGGATCGATATTTCGAATATGGTGCGAAAGACTATCATGTATCCAAAGAGGATATGCAAAAGCTTTATGACTTTGGAAACCGGAGTGGTTTTACGAAGGGTTATTATGAGAAACATAATGGAAAAGATATGATTACGTTCCAGAAACCAAACCATGCAAAAGGAAATGAAGCGCTTCAGGAGAAAGTCAGGGAAGATTTCTGCCGTGGTGAAATAAAAGAAAAAATCAATGGAAATTTAATATTATCCCAAGATTCGTCTGCTATACTGGACGTGACAATGGGCGATCTTCGTTATACAGCATGCGGTGATGTGGTACAGCCTGCATTAAAGCAGCCATTATCCATGGAAAAGGTACGTGAGAACATGGAGAAAACAGGAAACACACCGTTTGAGTTTGAGAATCTTACCATTGCGATGAGAGATGCCATTTTCCTTCCGATGAAATCCTTAAACCAGCTCAGAAGAGATGCGTTAGAAGGTCTGGAAAAGCTTTGTGTGGAACAGTTCCGCAGGGAGGTGGAACAGGTGGATTGTGCCGGAATGAAGGCGCAGGAGAGTACAGCCGGTACACCGGAGAAATATTTGTCTGCTCTGACAGAGCAGAGATGTCAGTTACAGCCGCTTTTAGAGTCAGAACTGGTTTCTGATATTTATCTGGATCAGGGCTGCTACCGCAGAAAGGACTTGTGGGAAGAAGTAAAAGAGGATGCTGCAAAAATTCATGCGGCTGGGAAAAAGGCATATTATGTGTTTCCATCTGTTTTTCGGAAAAATACCTCGGATTTTTATCTGGGATCCCTGAAAAAACTGAACAGCTGTTCTGTGGATGGAGTGGTGGTAAAGAGTCTGGATGCAGTCTGGTTTGTACACAGGTATCTGCCGCAGATGCCAATGATCCTGGATCAGGGGCTATATACTTACAATCACAGGGCACAGGAAATATTGCGTGAGTTTTGTCCGATCCGTATGACGGCGCCTTACGAATTAAACCGTGGTGAACTGAAAAAGAGGGATAATACAGACAGCGAGGTGGTACTTTATGGATATCTCCCGTTGATGACATCGGCGCAGTGTGTGCATGCCAATACCGGAAAATGCGATATGACATCTGTAGTAACATATTTAAAAGACCGTTATGGAAAATTTTTCCCGGTCAAAAATAACTGTATGGAATGTTATAATACCATTTATAATACGACGCCACTGATGTTGTTTGGCTATGGGAAGGAGCTGCAAAAAGCAGATTTTTCCAATTTCAGGCTGAACTTTACGGTGGAGAGTGAGGATGAAGTGCGGCAGATCCTTGCGATTTATGAAACTGTATTTTATGAGGGAAGAAAAAACCTCGCAGATGTGTACCAGGGGGAGTATACCAATGGTCATTATAAAAGAGGAGTAGAGTAAAACATGACGAATCTTATCATAGAAATATCAAAATATTTCATGATTTTTATGTTTGCTTTTTATACGTACGAGTGCTTTGCGGCATTTCGTCAGAAAATCAAACCGGAACAAAGAGAACATATTTTAAGCAGACAGTGCGCAGCAATCTTTCTGATCCACTTTGATGCCTTTGTGGTGATCTATCTGGTGACGGAGGATATCAGTATGCTGATTTTTTATGCGGCGCAGGCGGTACTTCTGGCGATGATACAGACCTGTTATCAATTGTTTTACAGCAGATCATCGAGACTTTTGACGAACAATCTGTGCATGCTTTTGACGATCGGGTTTATCATGCTGACAAGGCTTTCTTTTGACAGCGCCAGAAAACAATATTTTATAGCACTGGTGTCGATGATATTTTCGCTCATCATCCCGGTATTGATCAACCGGGTTGGATTTGTGCGGAAATTATACTGGTTATTTGCAATCGTTGGGATCCTGGCGCTTTTGGTTGTGACGATCGCCGGAAATACAAGTTATGGAGCTAAAATTTCGCTCTCCATTGCAGGAATTTCGATCCAGCCGAGTGAGTTCGTAAAAATTTTATTTGTATTTTTTGTGGCGGGCATGTTATATCAGGATACTTCTTTTCAACGTGTGTGTGTGACAACGGTGATCGCTGCGATCCATGTGCTGATTCTTGTGGCATCCCGCGACCTCGGTGCAGCACTGTTGTTTTTCGTGACTTATGTGGTCATGCTTTATGTTGCAACGAAAAAAGTGCTTTATTTTGCGGGCGGACTTGCCGCCGGAAGCGCAGCTTCTGTGGTGGCTTACCATCTTTTTTCCCATATCCGGGTGAGGGTGAGAGCATGGCAGAATCCGCTGGCATATATCGATAAGGAGGGATACCAGATCTCGCAGTCACTGTTTGCCATTGGAACAGGCGGATGGTTTGGAATGGGATTATATCAGGGTCTGCCGGATAAAATACCGGTCGTAAAACAGGATTTTATTTTTTCAGCAGTCTCAGAGGAACTTGGCGGTATTTTTGCACTGTGCCTGATCATGGTATGTTTTAGCTGCTTTCTGATGTTTTTAAATATTGCGATGCAGATGAAAGATCAGTTTTATAAACTTGTGGCACTCGGACTTGGAACGATTTATGCATTTCAGGTATTCTTGACGATCGGAGGCGTCACAAAGTTTATTCCGTCTACCGGAGTGACACTTCCGCTTGTGAGTTACGGAGGAAGTTCCCTGTTAAGTTCTATGATCATTTTTGCAGTGATTCAGGGATTGTATATTTTGAGACAGGATGAAGGAGAGATAAATGCGTCTAAAAGCAGGAAAAACAGACAAAACAGAAAAAAGACAACCGGATTCGAAAACGCAGACATCGAAAAACTCTCGTAAAAACAACCGGGAATTTACGGTCATTACCTATGCAGTTCTTGTACTTTTTGTCTGCATGATGGGATATTTTGCATATTTCCAGTTTGTAAAAAGTGAAGATTTTATCAATAGTCCTTATAATAAAAGACAGGATCTTTTTGCAAGGAAGGTGACGCGCGGCGAAATTATTTCTGCCGATGACCGCATACTCGCAGAAACGATCACAGATACGGATGGGACCGAGACAAGATATTATCCGTATGCCAATATGTTTGCGCATGTCGTTGGTTTCTCTACCAACGGAAAGTCCGGACTGGAATCGATTGCTAATTTTAACCTGCTGCGCTCCCACACGATGACTTTGGAGAAAGTGGTCAATGAACTTCAGGGAGAGAAGAACATTGGTGACAATGTGGTGACAACATTAAATTATGATCTGCAGGATACGGCATACGAGGCATTAGGAAAATATGATGGAGCCATTGTCGTGATGGAGCCATCGACCGGGAAAATACTTGCCATGGTGTCAAAACCGGATTACGATCCAAATAATATCGCAGAAGACTGGGATGAACTGACAGCAGAAGACAGTGAGAGCTCTGTGCTGCTAAACCGTGCGACGCAGGGACTTTATCCGCCGGGGTCTGTGTTTAAAATTTTTACGACATTGGAATATGTACATGAAAACAGTGATTATGAAGATTACTCCTTTGACTGCAATGGTAAATTCACAGAGGGGGATTCTGTCATTCACTGTTACAAAAACAAGCGACACGGACAGGAAGATCTGATCGGCTCATTTGCCGATTCCTGTAATTCTTCGTTTGCATCGTTAGGTCTTACTCTGAATCCGGATTCTTTTACAGAGCTGTGCGACAGCATGCTCTTTAATACGAGCCTTCCACTCAGGTTTGAATCCTCAAAGAGCAGTTTCTCGCTGGATGCGGATGCAGATGTGTCTACGGTGTTAGAGACGTCCATCGGGCAGGGAAAAACGCTGGTGACACCGATGCATATGGCGCTTGTTGTGTCAGCGATCGCCAATGACGGAGTGCTTATGAACCCTTATCTGATCGATCACACGGAAAATTATAATGGTATCGTGGTTGATGCATATGAACCGACAGAATATGGAACACTTTTGTCAACGGAGGATGCATCTTTAATGCAGACCTTCATGAGAGAAGTTGTGGAGGATGGAACCGGAGAACGTCTCTCGGGGCAGAGTTATACTGCCGCGGGAAAAACAGGAACGGCAGAGTTTTCAACGTCCTCAAAGGCTTCCCATGCATGGTTTGTGGGTTATGCCCACCGTGAGGACAAGGAAGATATTGCGGTTGCGGTTATCGTGGAGGATTCCGGATCAGGCAGTGAGTATGCAGTTCCAATCGCAAAAAAGATTTTTGATGCATATTATCAGTAAACGTGGCAGGAAAGATATTTCAGTATTGGTTGCATGAAAAAACGAAAAGTATTATACTTATAACAAAAAACCACATCAGGAGGTATTGCAATGATTGAGGCAACAAGTTGTGGCGGTGTGGTAATATTCCGGGGTAAGATACTTCTCTTATATAAGAATTATAAGAATAAATATGAGGGCTGGGTTCTTCCGAAAGGAACTGTGGAAGATGGGGAAGAATTCAGGGATACTGCAACTCGTGAAGTGTTAGAAGAGACAGGAGCGGCGGCAAGTATCATTAAGTATATTGGAAAGAGCCAGTATACGTTTACCGTGCCGGAGGATACCGTGGAGAAGGAAGTACACTGGTATCTGATGATGGCAGACAGTTATTACAGCAAACCACAGCGGGAAGAATTTTTTGTGGATTCAGGTTATTACAAGTTTCACGAAGCGTATCATCTTTTAAAATTTGCAAATGAAAAGCAGATCCTAGAAAAAGCATATAATGAATATCTGGATTTGAAGAAAAGTAATCTATGGGGAAGTCATAAGTACTTCTAAAATGAAGCAGGAGTTTTTCTGAATGGAATGGTATAAGAATCTATATGCAGGAGATAGTATCATACACAGACAAAAAAAGGTAAGATGGAAGATCATGCATAATGCCGGAATGCTTCGAGTCTATGTGATCACTTTAGCATCCAACGAGAATAATCTGTTGGATATCATTCCATCGAGAGAACTGTTACAAAAGCATTATCCCAAGAAAGAATTATATATTGTTGGTCTTGCCGGAGATTATGAAGAAGCCTTAGAAGTGGCTGGACACATCATCAGTGATGTGTACCGCAAAACAAGAGGATTTGATGTCAGAGGCTATCTCAGACCAGAAGGAAAGCAGGGCGTATGAATATAATTTTTATCATTTTAAAAGTGATCGGGATTCTGCTTTTGATCGTGTTATTCCTTATCCTGCTGGTACTTTTTCATCCGGCATTTTATAAGCTAAAGGGCAATGCAGAGGATCGCTTTTATTTAGAAGGGCATCTCTGGTGGCTGTTTCATATCTTTTCGCTGGATTTTCAGATCGAGGATACAGGCAGTAACGTGCAGTTTAAAATTTTTGGATTTTCTAAGAAAAAAAAGGAGAGCCCACAGACAGACGAGGAGATCGCAGAAGAAATAATAACAGACACAGAGCAACAGGCAGAGCATACAGTAAGCAGGCAGAAGGTACATGATACAGAAAATGACTATGCAGATAAAGAGAATGAAGATGATACAGATTCCGAAGATAAAGATGCAGAACCTACAGATCAAGAGTATGTAGACACAGAACATAAGAGCACAGAAAGTAAAGATAGGACAGATACAGATAAGACCAAAAAGAAAAAAGGAAACATGAAAAAGGGCTGGCTTTCCGTATTAAAAAGAGAGATTTCTGATGAACGGAACCAGTCGGCAGTACGGAAACTTTTTGAAGAACTTCTGTATCTGTTATCAAAAATAAAGCCAAAATATTGTAAAGCGGATATTTCATTTGCGACAGGTGATCCAGCACTGACCGGAGAAGTAACAGGTGCACTTAGCCTGATCCCGTTGTTTTATCAGAAGCGGGTGCATGTATATCCTGACTTTACATCGGACGAGTTCTATATCAGAGGTGATCTGATGGTAAAAGGGCATATGGCATTGTTTCATCTATTAAGAAGCGGAATCCATATCCTGAGAGATAAAAATATAAAAAGATTATGGAATAAGATCAGAAAATAGGAGGTTATGAGATGGCAGATAATACATTTAATACAACTGTAGAATCATTATTTAAGGGAATGGACAGTTTTATCACAACAAAGACCGTTGTCGGTGATGCGATCCATATCGGCGATACGATCATCTTACCGTTAGTCGATGTATCGTTTGGTGTTGCAGCAGGTGTTTTTTCAGGAGATAAAAAGCAGAACGGCGGCGGTGGTATGGGCGGTAAGATCATGCCGAGTGCAGTTCTTGTGATCTCAAATGGAACCACAAAATTAGTCAACGTCAAGAATCAGGATGGCGTGACAAAGATCTTAGACATGGTACCGGATTTTGTCAATAAATTCACAAGCAGGAATGAGAAAGAAGCCGATCATACAGATGCTAAAGCAAAAGAGAAAGCTAAAGAAGAAATGGAAAACATTCTTTCAGAATCCGTAAAAGAAAAGTAAACAGATCATGCGATAGAATTTTAAGAAGGTGCATATAGTAATATATATGCATCTTTTTTAGGTTGGTAGAAAATGAAAAGAGTCATTGGTTATTCTTTATTCTGTCTCGGGGCAGGAATGGTATTGATGTGGGTGATCCCCAGTGATTTTGTCGGATTTTTA
>OIWL01001117.1_pt1 | contig 30794 bp, 33 predicted proteins | sample 1587561 | NCBI WGS metagenome assembly OIWL01 (sample SAMEA3888903, study PRJEB22519) | human gut metagenome | biome: human gut; feature: human-associated habitat; material: faeces | place: Denmark | collected 2010 | reverse complement strand
TCATGACCTTCGGCCAGAGCTACCTCGACCACATGCGCTGCCTGGAGGACGTGGGGATGCTGTCCACTACGCCCATCGAGTTCAACGGGCAGGAGATCGTGCCCATCCAGTTCCTCAAGGCCCTCCTGCCCGACCCCGCCAGCCTCGGCCCCCGCACCAAGGGTAAGACCAACATCGGCTGCATCTTCACCGGCAAGAAGGACGGCAAGGAAAAGACCTACTATATCTACAATGTCTGCGACCATCAGGAGTGCTACCGCGAGGTCGGCTCGCAGGCCATCAGCTACACCACCGGTGTGCCTGCCATGTGCGGTGCCCTCATGCTGCTGACCGGCAAGTGGACCACCAAGGGCGTCCACACGGTGGAAGAGTTCGATCCGGACCCGTATCTGGACGCTCTGGACAAGTACGGCCTGCCCCGTTCTGAGAGCCACGCCCCGGCTCTGGTGGACTGATGCGGCTGCGGGACACGCGCCCGCCCTTTGCCGGGCTGGCGAACCTCTCCGAGACCGCGCTGTCTGCCCTGCCCACCCCCTGCTATCTGCTGGACGAAGCCCAGCTGCGCCGCAACGGCGAACTTCTGCTGGGGGTGCAGCAGCGCACCGGCTGCAAGATCCTGCTGGCGCAGAAGGCGTTCTCGAACTTCGACCTCTATCCCCTGCTGGCGCCTTATCTGGCGGGCACCGAGGCCAGCGGCCTCTATGAGAGCCGCCTCGGCCGGGAAACGCTGCCCGACAAGGAGAACCACGTGTTCTGCGCCGCCTACCGGGCCGACGCATTCGACGAGCTGCTGCACTACGCCGACCACATCGTCTTCAACTCGCCCCGCCAGCTGGCCAGATTCGGCCCGGCAGCCAAAGCGGCGGGCAAGAGCGTCGGGCTGCGCATCAACCCGGAATGCTCGACCCAGGAAGGCCACGCAATCTACGACCCCTGCGCCCCCGGCAGCCGCCTGGGCACCACTCGTGCCCAGTGGGACGCCGCTGTGCAGGCAGACCCGGCCCTGCCGGGTCTGCTGGACGGCCTGCACTTCCACACCCTGTGTGAGCAGGATTCCGACGCGCTGGCCCTGACGCTGGCCGCCGTGGAAGACCGCTTCGGCGACCTGCTGCCCCGGATGCAGTGGCTGAACTTTGGCGGCGGACACCACATCACCCGCCCCGGCTACGACCTGCCCACGCTGGAGCGCTGCATCACCGAGACGCAGACGAAGTACGGCGTACAGGTCTATCTGGAACCCGGCGAGGCCTGGGCGCTGAACGCAGGCTATCTCGTCACCACGGTGCTAGACACCCTGCGCAACGGCGATACCAACCTTGCCATCCTGGATCTGTCCGCTGCCTGCCACACACCGGACGTCATCGAGATGCCCTACCGCCCGCCCCTGCTGAACGCGGGCGACCCCGGCGAAAAGGCTGTCACCTTCCGACTCGGCGGCCCGACCTGTCTGGCCGGGGATGTCATCGGCGATTATAGCTTCGACGCCCCCCTCACCGAGGGCGACCGTCTCCTCTTCGGGGATATGGCCATCTACACCACCTGCAAGAACAATACCTTCAACGGCATGCCCCTCCCGCCCATCTGGGCGATGGACGCCGCCGGCACCTGCCGCGAGCTTGTAAAGTTCGGGTATGAGGATTTCAAGATGCGGGTGGGAAATAGCAAAAAATAAAATATCCCGCATTCAAACGCGCCCCTTCCCTGTGGCAGACCACATCGGAAGGGGCGCGTGGTTTATGATAGAGCTCACATAACAAAACACCCTTCCTCTCACGGAGACCCGCAAAAGGAAGGGTGTAGGAGTTCTCGTTGTCGTACCAAGACACGACCTGAACCTGATAGGTGTCGTCGTATCATCGTAAGTTTTTCCCTATTTATACGAATTTCCGTACTTTTGACATTCAACAGTTGTCGTAGCAGAATCAACCGTTGTCGTACTAAGCTATAAGATATAGTAGAGAACTATTCTTATTTTTCTCTATCACCTTCTTTGTTTCTTCATCAAAGCAATGATTGATTTATCCATGCTATATTTTTTTATTTTAACATATCAGCGATGAAATCAAGATTTTATCACCACATCAACAATCTTCAATCTAACAAGAAAATCTTTCTAATCGTCAATTCTTAGAGATTTTCTATGTATTACGTCATCTTATCCCACTAAACCATCAAACGATATATCGTTGAGTTATTTTCTGCGGTGTGTCTGGTTAGTGACTGTATGGCACTTTTCACAAAAAAGATTCTCAGAATTTGGAAATTCAGCCCTTCAATCTTCTTTTTGCTCGTACCGTTTCACCAACTTGTAGAAAGTTGTCCGCTTTATTCCCATCTTCTCCATTGCTGCCGTTGCTGTAATCTGACCGTCTTTCCATGCCTTGTAGGTTACTTTCCACTCTGCCGGATACTGTGCCTTTGGTCTGCCGAACTTCACACCTTTGCTCTGTGCTGCTGCAATCCCCATCTCTTGCCGCTTGTGGATGTTCTCTCTTTCCTTCTGGGCTGTATAACTTAGAATCTGCAACACCAAATCGGCAATGAATCGGCGGTCAAGGTTATCTGTGTTCTTGCTCGTGTCCAACATCGGCATATCAATCACACGAATGTCAGCTTTCAGTTCATGTGTGATGTACTGCCATTGTTCTTGTATCTCTGTGTAGTTGCGTCCCATACGGTCAAGAGATGATACAACTAGCAAATCACCCTCACGAAGAACAGGTGCAGTGTCCAGAGTTCCAACAAGTGTGTTCCAACTTCTACGGTTGAAGTTCTTTCCGCTTGCTTTGTCAAAGTAGATGTATCTTTCATCAACTCCGGCTTTTTTCAAATCAATTATCTGTCTATCCAGGTTTTGCTCTTTTGTGCTTACTCTTGCATAGCCGTACACCATTCTGTAACACCATCCCTTCGTCTATTATTATATTTGTTACGTTCGTAAAAGTCAATACATTTTAGGAACATTCGTAAATCATTGTAATATATGTTTAAGGACAGTGTACTTCCTGCTTTTTCCGTTCTTTTGAGCAAGTATGTGATTGTTCCCAAAATCGTACCTTTTCGAACACACTTTACCCTTCTTGTTATAGCTCTTGCATTCTTCCTTTATATATAAGGCAGTATCGCCTAACATACCATGATGCAAAAAGCCCCCGGCATACCGCCGGGAGCATAGCATAATCTAACAGAAAATTATTCTCTTTTACGAAACAGTGCAAAGTGCAACAGAGTATGTATCTTTGCTTGCAAAAGTAAAGGTCACAACAAAGTTTGCTCTCACCGTTGCACCATATCCATTTTGAGCATCAACCCAGCCTTTGACCGTCCATATGTTGCCATTGCGTCCAATCGTGGCTTCTGTCGTGGTGCAGAACTGCGCCGTTGAAGGTGATTTCAATTTTTCCTTCACGGCCTTTTCAGCTATCACAAACGCGTCAAACTTATCGTGTCCGTAGTTATCTTTACCGTTTCCATTGGCGATAACGTCAGAGTTCGTCGTTGTGGTTGATGCAGAATTTTTCGATGTCGAACTATCGCTTTTGCTTGCGCCGGGGCCTCCGGTACTCCATCCTGTTTTCTTAGTATCATTTGATGTAGATGTACTTGATGCAGAAGTTTCCGGTTCTTCATTCTGCTTTTCTCGTTCTGCATCCGTTTTTACTGTCACACTGCTCTTATCTACACTATACCATTTTCCATTATTATGAATGTCACCAAGCAAAAAGCGGCAAAATGTTCCAAAACTGGCGCTGTATATCACTTCATTAAATTTTTCAGACAAATTATTGTGCGCCTGCACTATCTTAGTCTTTGACATTGAATTGAGCTTTTGACCGTTAATCCCATCACATTCAATATCAATAGAATAAATCTTACTATACCAATCTGTTGCATTTTCATCTATTTCAGCTTTCGGGTTTGTGAATCCACAAGTTTTTGCTAATTTTTCAGCTACTTGCAAAATCGTTTTCTCCAATCCTATATCATTATCTAATGGAGAAGTCATATTCAAAAAACTCATTACGTCCAGTGTGTTTTCGATAGCAGTTTGATATTCGCCTTGTTCCACTAAATCATCTTGCTGTTTCCAATACAATTCTAGCATTTCAGCTGCGCGTTTCTGTGCTTCCGTATAGTTAGAATCATCTTCTATCACTTTTTGATAGAGTGAATAGGCTTTGAAGTATTCTCCGCTTGCCTGATAATTTTCAGCCGACTTAAATTTTCTTGCTGATTCTTCAAGTTCAGCGTTTCGCTGTTTTTCCTCTTTAGTTGCTGTACTATCGGTGCTTTCCTGTGATGCTGTTCCAATACTTTCAGCGGTTTCCTGCTGCATCCTTACCGAATCAACACCTTCGTCCTTACTCTCCGCTGTACTTGCGTTATCTCCGCATCCTGTAAGCAACACTACGCATAAGGCTGTTGTTCCAACAATCAAAGTTATTTTCCGCTTCACTTCTGCAATCCCTTTCCTTTCTATGTTTCAAGGCTTCTTTCCCCGATTATAACATTCACTTAACGCTACGTCAATAAAACTATACATATTCGGATAATTTATTATCATTCACTGTATAGTAAAGTAGATGTAAAGGGGTGAAGATGATGATTGCAGACAACATTAAGCGTCTTCGAGAGAATGCCGGACTTTCACAAGCTGCCCTTGCTCGTAAGCTAGGTGTAACACGCGCCAGTGTCAACGCATGGGAAATGGAGCTTTCAGCACCTACCGCTCAATATCTCATTGCACTGGCGCAATTATTTCACACTACGACCGATGATATATTAGGACTTGAACCACAAGAGCAAATTGTTTTGCGTGATATGACCGAACAGGAAAAGCGTTTGGTTTATGATTTAATTGCTTATATTGCATCTCGCAAAGAATAAGAGGATACTGAAAGACTAATCTAACAAAAGAATAACACCATAAGGGGCGGCTGCATCTTATTTTGCAGCCGTCCCTTATTATGTTATTGCTTACCTTTCTTCCATGAATCCAAAACAGAAAGTGGCGGGTAAACATTTTCAAATCTAATGACAAATCTAAGACAATGTAATCGTACTCGCTGACTTGCTGCATCAACCCTCTTACCTTGTTTTTGGTGTCTTGCATCGTTTCCAAGTACTCATCATGTTCTAGGCTCTGATATGTTATCAGCTTAACATCTTTTTCTTGTGTCTGTGCCTGTTGCTGCTCTCTTAGTGCTACCCGGTTTGAGAATACCAACATCCGTTTTCCATTTTCATGAGCATAAGGGAACAGCGTATTGAACACAAAGTAGTTCTTACCCTGTCCGCACCCGGCTTCTATCAGATACACTCCTGCTTTCCAGTCTTTGAAATCGTGAATTTCAACACGGTTCTTTTCACTCACTCATAACACGCCCATTCCTTTCTTTTGTTGGATTATGTTTACTCTTTACTTCATTGCAATAAAGTTCAATTTAGTGCGGCTATCAGTATTAAACAAAAAATCCCCTACCTAACAATAAGGCAGAGGATTTTAACATATAGCTCAAATAGCCGTTCTGCCTTGTGGATATAGTTTACCACAGGCAGTCAGCATTGTCAATAGTTCTAATTCACCATTTACATTTTACCACATTTATTTTTTTACGTCAAGGGGTTTATCGCATTTTTTCAAAAATTTTACCTGACTTTTCCTTGATGATTTTCAAAACCACCATCTGAGCATCATTTGCTCTTACAGATTCATCAATGGGCTTGTCTGGTTTCCCTTGTCCACTATATCCTTATCCTTGATACCCAACAGATACCGTTGTGTAATCATCACATTCACATGACCCATCAACCGGGAAAGGCTGTACAAATCCAAACCGTTCTTTAGCTGCATCTGTGCAAACGTGTGTCGGCATGTATGCGGACTAACACGAACTTCGGGCGAAACACCTACTTCAAGAGCCGCTTTCTTCAACATCCGGGCAACTGCTTCATCTGTCAATGGCTTTCCGGTTTTACTCAAAAAGAGATTTTTCTTGTTAGATTTTCCCTCAAAGTAGTTTTCTCTCACATATAGATACCTTACCAACTGTTTGGATAACATCGGTGACTTCGGCACAACTCGCTCTTTATTCCCCTTTCCATGCTTAACCACGATGTAATCTTTCTTTATGTCCTCTGGTTCCATCATTATCATTTCATTACAGCGCATTCCAGTATCAAAGAGCAAAGTTATGATGGTTTTGTTTCTTACTTCCAAATAGTCACACCCGGAATAGTAGTGAATCAGTTCCTTCACCTCTTGCGTTGAGAATGTTTCAATAATGGTTTTTGGCTGTTTCAGATACTTTACCTTTGCTGCCGGGTTTCGCCGTTCTTCTATATAATCTTCTTCAACCAGATAGTTGAACCACGTTTTACAGGCTTTTAGAATGTCATTCACATAACATGCCGTATTTCCTGAATCTTGTTTCTGTTTCATGAAGTCCCTGATATGATGGGCTTTTACATCTTCAACTTCCGTTATCTGATTTAATTCCAAAAATTCCATCAAGAACTTCGTTTCTGCTCGATAATTACGAATTGACCCTTTTGCCAAGTGCCGACACTCACAATCAAACAAAAATCCATCTCTCGCTTCTTTCAACAACATAATAAAAACACCCTTCCTCTCACGGAGACCCGCAAAAGGAAGGGTGTAGAACTCAATATCCTGTTGTCGTACCAATCACCGCATGTTCGTACCAGCAAAGCCGGTACCAGCCGTCATTCAGCACGGCACCTCAAGCACTTTTGAGCGTAGAGCTGTGATTAGCAGTTCTCAGCGAAGTACTTAATGGTACGGACCATCTGAGAGGTGTAGGAGTTCTCGTTGTCGTACCAAAACCGGCTTGTTCGTACCACGATTATATCACGTTTCAGCGTCATTTGCAAGGTTTCCGTCAATTTCACATCCGGTCTGCATTTTTCTCATATTTGAAAGTCTATTTTCATGGAACACATAGTTCGGAGCGTCCGGGGCCCGGAGCTGCCGCCTGGGGCGTTTGCTCTGCCCAGATACGCTCCTCTGATGCCTCTTTTGCTGAAATTTCACCGGACATGATTTTGGGCTATGGTGTGGGAAGCAATACTTTTGTTTGATATAAAACATGTATCAACTTACGAGTCGACAGTTACATATATAAGCACCCGCATATCAGCCTCTTGGCAACACACCCGCACTTATTCATTTTCTCCTTAACCTTGTCTGGCACATCAATCAAGCCAAATCGGTAGAACATCCCATAAATGTACGACACACCTCGGATGTCCCCCAGAGCCTTGGGTCTGCCCACTATCTCTCCGATTTCACCGATATTGTGATACGCCAGCAACACAGAGTTCCAAGCAAGGCTCTTGCTGCCCTCTCTGCGGTCGATCCACAGTTCCTTGGTAAACTCATCTTCCCTGCCCTTCTTCAGCTTATAGGTAAAGGGCAAGCCGGACAGGGTCTTGAACTTGTAACCCCGAAAAGCCACCACGCACTTCCAGAGGTTCACCTCGCAGGGATCCTTTCTCAGTGCGTCCACAGCTCGATAGTGTCGCTGCCTCTCTGCCCCGGCACTGATATTCTCTGCTTCAGCAGTTTCCGGGAAGTACACGCCTTTCTCATACGGCAGATAAGAAGTCACGGAGGGACGGGACAGCTGCAGGGCAGCCATGGTGGATGACACGGCGGTCTTGTAGTCCTGTGTTTCTCTGAAGGTATCGAAGGTCTGCCGGACGAGCTTTGCAGTATCCGACGCGTAGACTCCGGCGGTGATAAGTAACTTCCGAACCTTGATGGGGTTGAGGGACAGTGCATCTGCAATGGCCTGCAATGACATTCCAGAATGATAAAGCGCCACAACAGCATCCAACTGTTCTTTCAGCTTTTTCTCGGCATTGTTCTCCGGCTTCAGCTTCTTCCGGCCACCGCCGGGCTTTCTTGGTTTCTTCATTCTCCTAAAACCCCAACTATGATATATGCATATTAGAGTCCAGTGTGTTCATCAAATATTTCGTATTCATCCTCAATATACCTCTCCGTTCCCCTTTCTTTCCATATAATCTTATATACCAATTCCCCGTCATGTTTGTCTAACCATTTCCATGTTTTAACACCAACAGCATGAATAATCGGGAGGCCCATTCTATTATCTCTAACATTTGATAAATAATTTGCAATGTAAAAATCTTCTTGATCAACTAGTCGCTGATACTCTATAGTATTTCCGTTTTCTTGCATTTCCGCGATTTCATTATCGAATCGATTAATTAAACCTATATAATTATAGTACACACTCAAATCGTAATACTCAGTATATATCACATTTTGTGCACAATCACATTGCTGCAACACATCGATACGTGTTTGACAATCTCCCTCCTGTTTCATAAATAGAATATTGATAACTGCTCCCCCACATTTGCGACAATATATCGGCCTTTTCAATAATCTTATATCATCCTTACTCAGTTTCCACAGTGCCTTGAATTCCAACAAATAATCTGATACGACTTTATATTCATCACAGATATTTAAGTTTTCAATATTACGTGTGCTAGCATTTTCAGTCCAATTAAACGACCCGAACAAGCAAATTTGTTCATCTATAACACAAAATTTGTGATGCATAATTCCATCGAAGCTTACTAATCGAATTTTCGCTCCTCTACTGTTCAGATATTGGATATTATTCATATACCGTCGATTAACTTCATCATTATTAAGAATTATTTTAACTTCTACACCTTTATTCAGCAACTCATCAAAAACGTCCTTGTAATGATTAAAATTAATCCATGCAACTGCCGCTCGGATACTTCTTTTCGCTTTTCTTAAGTTTTCTATTGTAACGTTTTCCAAATCATTAAAAAAGCACTTTATCATACTAACACCTCACAACAGCCGTTATTATTTTCGTTATAAACTATATATCAACCTTCAAAAAACACCGTGTGAACTCCTGGAGTTCAGTCCACACGGGGCAATATACTCTTACTTCAACTTCTGGATAATATCGTCTGCACTGACACCCTCGGCCAGTAGTTTCTTCACGAGATTTTCCGCTTCGTTCTTTTTCGCTACTTCAGCGGCTTTCTGATCAGCGGCAGCTTTCTTGGCTTCCAGCTTTGTCAGTTCTTTCTGAGTCGACTTGAGAGCAGTCTTCTTCTCTTTCAGGTCAGCTTTCAGTGTGTCGATGTTGGCGGTAATGGACGTGATTTCAGCAGTCAGAGAAGCGATGGATTCCTGCTTTTCTGCAATCTGAGATGCAAAGTCGTTGGTGATTTTCGGTTTGTTTTTGCTACCTTTGGTTCTGGGCATAAGATATCCGCCTTTCTATTGTGTATTGTAGTTTTAGTATAGCACGGTCATTCAGTTCAATCAACAGCGTGTTATGCGTTAGATATTCCAAATGTCAAATTAACATGTGGTCCGGTTTTATCGTAACCAAGTTCCACTTCAGCACTCTTTTTCACCTTGGTTTTTGATGCTTCATCTGCTTCAACAAGCTTTTCCCCAAGCGGTAAGATTTGAATAGCCTTCATTACTTCTGTAATCTCGCTTTGAGCATCGTACTTTACAATAAATCCACAATCCTGAAGATATTGAAATGCATCTCGTACAAGATTTTCAGGAATTTCCAAGGTTTTCAGATTCACCTCTCCACCCTCGCACGCGGCACTAGCCATACACATTATTACAGCAGCTTTATGGCGTGTTACAGGAGGTTTGCAGGCTTCGTCTGGGATATCCCAACCCCACGGAAATGTCGAATTTTTTTCAGCAGCCAGTATCATTCCCTCGATGCAGTATTTTCTTACAGTACCAACAGAACACTTCCATTTTCTCGCTGCTTCACTCGTGTTCATTATATTCTCCTGTGATTATTCATCCATTTCTGTTAGGTAAGTGTATTGCATAGATTCTAAAATCGACAGGTCGCTCACTTCTACTAAATTTCAGCTTTGCGACTCGAACCTCTGTTTGCTCCACATCACATTCCGAGAGAGCTTCTTCAGTAGGATAAGGGAACTGGTAGTTTTTTACATGCTCTAACAGCTTATTCCAGAAGTCCGCAAAATCATTAACCTGTGCATACACAACGATAAAAGAGTGAGGGCATCCAGCCTGATCATAATTTGTAAGAGCTTTGTTTATGTGCGTGTTCAAATATTCTCGATTCAAGAAACGCAGCCTTAAAGCTTCAATAATTGCAAACGGAAGACCCTCTCTTCTTATTAGTAAATCAATTTCTCCCACGCCTGCACCAGATTGAGATATACCACGTCTTGTCTGATCGTTCACAGAATAAAGCAGATCTAGCGAATCTCGAAGTGCGTCATTCAAATCATTTTCTTCACCATTCCATAACAAATGTTTTGCTTGAAGATTCGTTAAGGCTCTAAGAATATAGTGGTTCAATCCCTGTTCCGAATATTTATCGTACCCATTCTCCGCCTCAACTGGTTGAGACAATAGGTTCTCAGCTATCGCAAGCAGATATCCTTTCAAGCGGACAAACGTCATATCTTGAAACCATCCACCGTCTATATTACGGAATTCATCTCTGATGTTCTCTGCTATCCGAGCAGGTTCATAATCAGCTAATTCAAATTCAACTGAAGCTCTCCAAGCCTGATATGTTGGATTCTGGTAAATTGTTCCCATATCGAATCCATCAAGCTCCCCATTGAGCACAGCAGTGTCTGCGTGCTGTGGAGTAAACAGTCTTTCAATTTGAGGTAGCTTTTCAACCAGCTGAATGAATCGTTCTTTATTCATAATGCCTTACCATCAATAAAGAGATATGCCTCTGCACCTTTGCCACAGTAATCCATACTGCGTTGCCTGCTGCTCACCACGGAGAGGTGTGCAAAGTTTCGAGCAGCAATGGGAACTCACGCTCCCACAATTCATGTAATTTCCTCTATGATATTCATTGGAGGTGTAAAATTACATGAAGAATAAATTAGATTGGTTCGATGATAACTGGAATTGGGATGTACAACCCACACGGGTACAGTATGAACTTCTGCTCTCCCCTACTTACCGATTGCCGATGTGAGTGAAAGAAGTATATTCGTTTAAGCGGGGTGCGGATTTTCCAAGGTGTCCACAGTGCGGAACCACTATGGAACGTGAATACCAACGCTTCTGCGACCGATGCGGTCAACGGCTGAACTGGAGCGGGTTTGATGATTGTGGAGTGAAGTACATAGGGTGGGATGGGCCAGAGGATGACGAGGTGGACGAGGAGTCTGACGCTGGTGGTGAGCAAGTGGATGACTGCGCTCAAGAAGATACCGCCAAGATAGACTGAAAGCCACGGTTTCCCATGGCTCCAGTATATCACAAGATTAGAAAGAAATCAGCCTTATGGAGAAGATTATTTGGAGGTTCCAAGAGGGCCTGTTTCTTGACCTATGAACACGACACGTTCTCCGACTTATCATTATCCCAGAATTTCAATCACTTTTTCTGCATTGTTATCGATACGAAGAACTCGAATGGCTTATTTTTGTATGTGCCAAATCAAACCCATTTGAGACTAACAACAATTTCAAATCCAAATCATCTATTGTACACTTCGGTCCCAATATTATCTCTGGTACAAAATAGCGAGTACAAGAACTAAAGTCAAAATCCACATACGACGATATTTTGGAATCTTTAATCCCAAAACCAATCGGCTTTCTATAAAATTCCCCCATTTTCTCGCCTTCCTTAACTAATTCCAACATTTTATCGTAATACATTTGATCTTTATCATAAGTACCTGTTACATTTTTATATCGTAAGTTTCTAACATTGCCAAACGGGTAAAATACCAATCTACGCTCTTTCTCCGCTTTAAATGAGGTATCTTTATAAAAAACCGAGTTATAAACCATCGGATTTACAACTCTAAAAAACGCATTTGCATAATCTTCTTCCGTTACTTCATCTCCATGCGTTTCATCTACTGATTTTAAATTTTCCAGAATATACTCACTGAGTCTTTGAAGACGATTACTTCTCGGATTATTTAGATTATATTCAATTTCCGCATATTTATAGTGGCAGTAGTCTGTTGGCGCATAAAGAATCGCTTCACTAAACGCAATTGCAACTCCACGTCCATCATCGGCATACGTTATCCACTGACTCAACAAATCTCTTTCCTTTGAAAAACATGCACAATAATACGTACACGATTCGTTTTCAATCGCAGTCCTAATAATTCCATCGATATCTATTTCCCCTAGACCTTCAGGATTATAAAAAGATTTAAATACTTTATTCCATGGGTTATCATTCATATACTTTATGCATGCTCTTCTCACTGCTGCTTTAAATGATCCCACACAACTCACAATTTCATGATAGTCATTTGATTTTCGGATATTAGACGCTCTAATCGTATGATTTGTAATAATTTTCAGGAATGTATCAAGCGAACAATAATGATAAACAATACCACTGTATTTCTTCTTCAGAGCGTTTTCTCGTTCTTCTTTGGTTAACCCTATTTGTTTTTTTCTCAACTTCATTTTCATGCTCCTCAGCCACTATCTTGCTTTGCTTTAATAAGATCCGTAATTACATCCCATAATAAGTTTTCTCCTTATTTCGACTAAGGCTGCGATTTACCCTGATTGTGCTTCTGCTGAATTACTTGCTCCGTTGCCTGCTGCTCGCCACGAAGAGGCAGCACCTTTGAGCAGCGCAGCCATGTAAAACTCATGGCTTTTATGAGCGCAGTTATTTTTTCCACCGAGAAATGCATTCGTCTATGCTTGGATATAATTGGTATTTACTACACCCCAGTTCTTTCATCTGACCATTCTTCGACCGTACCATCAGGACTGATATACTTGCTCTTTTTGATATGGAGTTTTTTCAAAATCTCATCCAAGTGTTCATGGTAATATGTCTGAAAATCCGCATAAGATGTATTCAGCCCTTGCCACCTGTCAAATCCGTTTCCAATAATTACAATTGTATCTATTCTGGGTGGTCTTTCAGTAGGTTTCTTCTTTTTTCTGAAAATCATCTCATTCACTTCTTTCCTAACTGTATTGTCTTCTTATCCTTTTCTGAAAGGATATATTCCATTACTGGCCATGGATTTGTTTGCCAGCTGAATTCTGAATCGTACCTCACGGTTTTCGCAGCAGCCCCATAGAAGTCATTATCCACACACCACTGCATCAAAATGTCATCTTCCAGTGTCAGATAGCAATGGGCAAAGCCACGCGAAATCAACATCTGCTTCTGATTGCTCCCTTTCTATATCACTTTTTCCTTCGCTTATATCCAGCGGGTGGAACTGCATCCTTGGGAATATGCCAAGGTGATCCTTTCCTATCTTGGTTACAATCTGGAATTTTACCTTCCCGACACCACTTGGACACCGTGGCCATCGGCACACCATATTTTTCAGCAAATTCTCGTGTTCCTATAGCTTCACTCATTTATGTAATCCTCAAATTGATGCGTTCAAATATTATTCTGTTAATCTTTCAAGCCAAACTCTTTTATTACAAATCCGCAAATAAATCGGCTTTATACATGCCGTCTTCCAGCATCTTCTTGAAGCTATCCTTTATTTAGCCGTGTATTATTAACCTTTCACTGAACTTATTGAGTCTTATTGTCATACCATAATGGACAGTACATCTATTTTTCAAAGTGTTGACCCTTATTGCCATAGAATCTCAGGCGGCTCATTTTGTTAAAGCTATACAAACTCGCGCCCCACTCTAGTTGCAATATGAACAATTACCCATCCTCTTCTACCTCTAATTCTCCAGAAATTTCAGTCACCATATCCAACTTTCGTCTACAATGAATTTTTTCAGAAAAGCTGCTTTACAGTCACCCGACTTATGTATACCGTGTTTTTCTCCAACTCATTTCTTTTTATGAAGCGCAATCAAAGCTGCTATTGATGCAATAATCACAGAAAGAACTTGAGAAAAACTTGTTCCACTATTATAATTAGGAAAAAATCTTCGAATGAAATTACCATCATACACCGAGTATAGGCAAATTGATATAATCGCAAGCAATATAATCGTTGTAATCCATATCAATATCGTAGATTTTGTAGCCAAAATACTTCTCAACTTCTCGCCAAATATATCTACGAGATTGTTTCTCAAATCAGCTCTTGTTATCACATTGAAATTTGTAAAATATTCAAGCTGTTCTTGCTGCGTCAGATAATTATTTAATTTGGCCCTGCGCACATCTGTTTCATCGGGAAAGATGCTTGCAATTTTTCTTTGTGCAACTCTGGGTTGTCCATCTTCTGTTGTTGCCAGTTGCAATCTTGTTAAAGTTCGCAGTTGATGTATTACTAACGTTATGAATGGTTCGTTAATGCCAATAATAATAGGATTTTTCGATAAATTTACAATGCACATCGCCATATGTCCCCTAAAATTCGGATCAACTGTAGTCGATGACGTAATTAATCCTTCCAATGCTAAAGACCCTCTAGCATGTAATGTTCCCATAATTGACCGCGAAAGAGACACATATTCTTTTGTAATAACTATATATCTATGTCCACTTTCAAGTCGATACTTTTCATTATCACTTTCTGGCAGTTCCGTCGAGTTTGCATCGACGATGCAACCAATTGATAAATCATAGCCAACTCCAGTCAATTGAGAAAGATTATATGGCGTTATGACAAGTTCTTTATTATTAACAATTTTTCTAATATCCACATCGCTAAATACTGCCATCGTTGCCCTCCAGATTTATCAAAGATTGTACTTGTGCAATTGCATACTGTGGCATCAAATAGTGATTTGTTACCACTTTAAAACCTTTTCTCTGGTATTCCTCTAACCTATTTGGACTATAGTATGTTTCATATTCCGCAAGAATTTCCTTCATACGTTCTACTCTTTTAGCTGCTTTAATTTGTATAACAAGTGTCTCCAAATTTTCAGGAATGAGTATTATCTTTATACAGCTTATATTCCTTAAATCCAATTCTTTTGACAGTGCATAATCAAGCAAAAAAATCTCATCACTAGATGTAGCGTTTAAAACATCCTCACTAGATGTTCCATATTTTATATTAAAAAAATTATTTGTCCAAATAAATTTATTTTGAGCCATATACAGTTCAAACATTTCGTCAGAAAGATGGATTTTTGTATTTTCACCACCCCGTAGTTCTCGTGTCGTGAATACTCGAATAGACTTGCAACCTTCCTTTACTAACTGCTCTATTATTGTCGATTTTCCGACACAAGACACACCAAAAATAACAACCAGCATAGTTCCACCACTTTTCTTTGATTAGATCACGGAATATAAGTTGTCGGTTCGGTTTGCCCTAAATATTTCCCACAATATACCTGATTACATAGTGTGGTAAGCTTAAAAATAAAAATCTGGCAAATAGCAATCTCTGGATATAGTATAATCGGAATATTGTTGTTGTTCACAATCTCAAGTGTAATCACATGATTACTTCCAGGATCAATATGACCATCTGTATTATGTACTTGCAATCCTGCCCGTGCGATGCTCCCCTTCGTTTCAATAAACCCTTGGTATCCATTTGGAATTTTCACTTTTTCATACGTAGTTGCCAGTATAAACTCTCCCGGAAAAATCGTATACCCTTCTAGCGGAATCGAAAAAGAACTATATGTATTAATATTATGCTTCAAATCAATACACTCACAAGTATACTTAACAATCGTATGCCCCAAGTGCAAATCAATACTTGTTGGTCCTAGCTGTTCTTCACTATATGGTGTAATTAAAAGTTCCTTATTCACCATAAGTTCTTTCAAAGATTTATCGGACAAAATCATTTTATACCTCCACCAAAATTCCAAACAGAAAATCAATTCGCAACAACTCAGCTCTGCTTGACTAATCTTAATCTTCATAGGCTTTCTCTCCTGATTATTTGCAGAATCACTCTCAAGGTGCTTCGTTAAACAACCTATCACCATTAGACCGATGAACACTAAAACTATACTTGGAATCCCTGCTCTCCCTAGCTGTGCTAGCCTAAACCTACAGTAAGATATTTGCCTCTTAGCCACAGCCCCTGCTGTGTTGCCTGCTGCTCACCTCGTAGCGGTGTGCATTTTTGAGCAGCTACCGTGTGGGATAACCACACGGCCTTTTATCCAATTATACTACTGACTTACATATTTCTCCAGTTAATTCTCACCTTTTTCTTTTGCCGACTTTTCCAAATTTTTCATGTATTTTTTAGCATCCTTCATAAAGCTGATGGCAATCATCACGATTACCGCACCAATCGGGAAAGCCGCAACAATACTCACCGACTGAAGGTTGTTCATGGAACTTTCTGCAAACAGCAAAGCAATCGGAAGCAAAATAAGCAGAATACACCACATCAACTGAATGCCCTTATTCGGCTGTTCACCATCTTCCAGTGTGTGAAAGCTATAGCAGGATGCTGTCAATGCAATCGAATCAAAAGAAGTTGCATAGAAAGCAATCATCGTCAGCAGAACAACAACCATAATCACAGGCGCGCCCGGCAGCGTTTTGATGATAGACACAATCATACCATACAGATCTCCGCTTTCCAGATACTCTGCAATAAAGTCGGCCTTTCCAGTGACCTGCATTCCCATAGAATAGTTACCAAGTACGATAAAACTCGTCAACGTAGAGCCAACACCAAATACATAGCCGCCAAGGATCGTCTGACGTACTGATCTGCCACGAGAAATGCTGCCGATAAAGAACGGAGCAGCCACGCACCAGACCATCCAGTAAGCCCAATAGTAGATTGTCCAGTTCTGCGGAAAATTCGATGTACGGAGCGGGTCAGTAAACGTAGACAGATCAACAAAGTTCTGGATCATCCGTCCCAGGGAAGAAAAACCGGTTTCAATAATGTACCTTGTTTCTCCACAAAACAGCAGCACAAAGGCAATCAGGCCAAAGAACATATAAATACAAATATTTGCCAACTTGCTGATTCCCTTAAATCCATGCAGCAAGGAATATGTATATACAGCGCAGGTAATCAGAAGAATGATAATGTTGATTACAGTACGACTAACGGCAACATGGAACAGTTCACTGATAATGGTTGCCATAAGAGGTGTCGCTACACTAAATGTTGTAGCAGTGCCAGCAAGGAGGGCAAACACAGCTAACAGGTCAATAATGCGACCTGCCCAGCCATCAGTATACTTTCCAAGAATCGGACGGCAAGCCTCTGAATACTTCTGACGGTTTCTTTTTCTCACATGGAGCATAAAGCCAAAGGCAACAGCCAGCACCAAATAGAATCCCCACGGAATAAAACTCCAATGGAACAGCGGATATACACCTGCCCAATCCTGGATACTACCCATCTCTGCCAGATGCGGATCAGTTGCATACAGCACCCACTCCGAGAACGAATAGAACAAAATATCTGCTGCAAGACCACAGGTGAACATCATTGAGCCCCACGCAAAGAAGGAATACTTCGGCTTCTCATTCTGCTCACCAAGGACGATGTTACCATACTTAGAACCGGCAATATACAGAGAAAGGATGAAAATTCCCAATCCAATTACCAAGTAATATGTCCCAAAGGTATCACCAAAGAAAAAACGTATCTGACTTAGTACGGTATTCGATTGTTCCGGCGCAAAAAAGAATAGAACACATAATGCAATTACGATTGCCAACGGCACCAGTGTTATCATCCAGTCAATTTTTCCACGTTCTTTTTTCGTATTCATTTACTTTCTCTCCATGTAATTTTTGTAGCTGGCATCCAAAGCAATTAGTTCGCTCAGATTATCCACCTCTATAATATCGTCCTTATTCATAGGACGGATACCTAATTGATACTCCTCCGGATAACAGAACATCGCCACATCATCCCAGTAGATTTGCCGATTCTTCTTTTGGTCAAACTCAATTTCGAGATGACGTTTCAGCCTTTTCCCATCCTCTGCCGTCCAGCGGGAAATGCTGTATAACTGCCAACCGCTTTTCCCGCCCGTCCGGCTGCAGGCCGTAACAATGCCATTCTCAACAGTCTGAAGCCACTCATCGGTTTCCTCGTCTGTCCAGACGCTGTTATAACCCGAACGTTCAAATTCCGGCGCAAGAATTTCCGGATTGTAAATGATCTGGTCTCCATCAAGAATGATCGCATTTTCAATATAGTCTCTTGCCACATAAAGCGATGCAATGTTATTGCAGGTATCGTAGTAAGGATTTTCAATCAGTTGAATGTCCTGATATTCTGTTTTCAGCTCCTCAAACTGCTCTTTCAGGTAGCCAACAACAACATAAATCTCATAGATTCCGTTTTTATGCAGACCGCCGATGACTGTATCAATCATTCGGACTCCGTTCACCTTAACCAAAGGTTTTGGTGTTGTCAGCGTTACTGGGTGCATTCGATTTCCCAATCCCGCCGCCATAATAATAGCTCTTTCTACTTTCGGCATTTACTTTTTCTCCCCTTGCTTTTTCAGTTCCTCTTGAACAATTCGGTAGTAGTCCTTTGCATAGCGATACTGTCGAAGCGAATATTCGCCAAACTCTACACCAAGATTGCGTTTATATTCACACCAGTTGCTCCACAACAGACCACAGGCTGCAATATAGCAGTAAATTTTGATTCTGGTCGCATCATCACAACCTTCTTTAAAGTAAGCAGCAATCAGGCGATCCACCTGACGCTTATTGTAAAGTGAGTAAATACAGAACATTGCCACATCCACATGAGGATCTTGCATTCCTGCATACTCCCAGTCAATCAGTCGGATTTCTTCCCTGCCCTCTTTCTCCACAAAAAGGAAATTGTCCGGCACTGCATCAATATGGGTCAAAACCTCTTCTCCAGCATGTGCATCAATATAAGGCTTCAGTGACAGAACATTTGCTTTTGTTATTTCATAATCCTTATAAGCAGAAGGTGTTCCCTCCCACAGCGTTTCATAGAACTCCATCTGTCCGAAAATATCAAACTCGTGGTTTACTTTCAATTTCAAGTCATGGAACGCATGCAGCCGCTTCATACACTTCTTAACATCTTCGTAGTTCAATGGATCGCATACTCTTGCGCCTTCCAGAAATTCCGTAATCTTATAGCCATTTTCCGGATTGATATATGCAATATCATCACAAATGTGTTTCCCATCAATGGCCTGATAAACTGCCGCCTCTTGACGACGGTTAATAAGCTGGTCAGTTCCTTCGCCCGGAATTCGCATGATATATTTCTTTCCTTTGCAGGTAAACAGGAAAGAACGATTCGTCATGCCTTTTTTAAGAACCGTAATATCTGTAACTGCTTCTGGCCTTGCATCCAGAGCCTCACAAATCACCTGAATTGCATCTGTTTTCAACTGGTTAGAATCGCTGTCAATTTCCCGGAGTTGCTCATAAGTATTGATTTCCACTACATCCGCTGAATGAACCACACGAGCTGCTACTATCATCCGCTCCTTATTATAAAGGGCCTCCTCCCAGAATGCTCCATCGTACCTCTGATTTTTGCATAGTTCTTCAATACGTTTTGCAATTATGTCGGCATCCTCTTTTACCAGGTAGCAGATACCTATCATTGCATTACCGCCAGAACTTTCTGGTACAGTTACCAGTTCCATTTTACGATTAACTCGAACCGTACTGTCGTTGTCTACAAGATCGCTGACCATATACCAGGAATACAATTCATGTCGATGGAATGGATTTCTGTCACACCAAATATCGCAAGGAATAATGTAAGCGTTTTTCAAACGTTCTTTTACAAGTTTGACCGAATGTAGATTGTTCTTTGCCGCGTAATCAGCATTTACTACGAGTTCTACACCATACTCATCAATCAAATACTCGTATTTTTCTTTCATGAAGCCTACAACTACATAGATTTCTTCAATCCCCACTTCATGAAGCTGCTTGATGATACGTTCAATCAGAGGCTCACCATTAACTTCCAAAAGACCCTTTGGCATTTCTGTGTTGATTGGAACCATACGCATACCAAACCCCGCTGCCAAGATAATAGCTCGCTGTGGGGTTTTCTGCTTAAACTCAGTTATGGCTTTCATTGTGGGGCGAATAGAATCATCCAGATACTCAGCTTTAATGAGTTCCTTGAGTGAACGATTTACTACTCCTAACGAATGTCCTGACACTTCTGCTAAAATCCGTTGATTGATAAAAGGTTCCAGCAAAAGTGCGTTCAGGATGTCACTTTCCTGTTTGTTCATGTACCTTCTTCCTTTCGCTTCCGTGAACATATTTTTAAACCAATTCCAATTATGTATTGGAATTGGTTTATATACTTTAGCGCCGATATACCTTATATTCGTGATGGGGAACCTGTTCTTCCTTCGGTGGCAGCTTCATGTAATCTCCATAGTGACACTTTAAGAAATCATCATAGCCAACCGGAACTTTTACCTTAAGATTTTCAAAATCCATATAGATATAATCTTCAAACCATTTCTTTTCATATAGGGTAAGCCCAGAATCCCAAGTCATTTCTGCAATGTATCGACTTTTCTTTATGTCATATAAGTTTTTAAAGTTTTCCATTTTATCCAAGAAATACTTGGATCCTCGAATTTTTGCATAGCTTCTAACAATATATTTTGCTACCGAGCGATACCATTTATGATAAGTTGACTTGGTATAATGATCATCGATGCTCCATAAAGTGATTCGGAACAAATCGCTTTTTTTCTTCTTCACCCGTTGAATTACTTGCTCTGCTTTTGACCCTGCGCCATCGAGCGGATAAATATCAATAAAAACTCCTGAATCATAGCCTTGAACGTTTTCATACACAGCACGGTAGTCCATATTATTGAGTCGTGCTATATTATATGGATAGTTTTCTTCATTTTTCCGTGTGAGAAGTTTATATGGTTTCATTTCATCTTGGTGGTGTATACAATAGTCACAAAACTTCTCATAATCATCCCGTAGCATAACGACATCAAAATCGTCATCCCATGGAATAAACCCCTTATGACGAACAGCCCCAATCAGCGATCCGTATGCAACGTAGTAATTCACTCCAATTTTCTCACAAATATCTGACATTCTTTTTACAATGTCCAATGTGACTTTGTGAATCTGCTCTATGCTCAATTCTACTTGATTATTATCCGCTATCATTTTTGTTACCCTTCGTCTCATAAAATAATTATTTTTTCATCAGTTTAAGCAAATTACTTTTATTTTTATAGGCTACAAAGATCAGCAATCCACCTAACAACACCATCAATAAAATACGAAGTTTCAAATGTGTATAAGAAAGTGAACTTACAACAGCCAAAAAAACAAACAAAACTGCCGGAATCCAAATAATTCCTATATTAAACGGGTTTTGCTTTTTTTTATCCTTTGAAACATGACACATCAGTAAGTAATGCACAAGCGCATAGCAAATATAGCAAACCAATGTTGTATAGCCCGCTGCCACCATTCCATAAATTGTTATGAAGTACTGATTCAGTATAATATTTAATACCGCAATTGCGCAAGAAGCTAGCATAATTGATTTTGTCTTTTCATAATAAAAAGTAACTGTGCTGATCAAGCTGTACATCATGATAAAATACACGCTCATGCAAACGGGCGGCACTACCCAAATCGCACTTTGATACGCGTTTCCACCAAGTAAATAGATAAATTCCGGTGCGAATAATGTAAAGAACAGACAGGTTATACCCGTTACGATCAAAATACTTTGTGCTATTTTCCCAACTTCATTTTCTTTTCCTTCACTTATTTTTTGATATGCCCATGGCGTGAAGGAACTTTCTATAGCAGTCGTCACAATATTGAGAACCATTGCAATCTGGTATGCAACCGTATAAATTGCGGTTTGTGCACTTCCACACATACGATTGATCATCAATCTGTCTGCCTGATTTAGTACTTGCTGTGACAAATAGTGTGGAATTAAAGGAATATTATAATGCAACGCGTATTTCCACGCTTCCTTCCATACAGTCTTACGACCCGTGCGCATTATCTTATAGTACACAACCGAGTAGATTACAATATGAACTAATACCATTGCGTAAATGCGTGCATACGCCTTATGTTCCGGAAACAGATATATAGCTATGACACTTCCAAATGTACTAAAAAACGTCGACGCAATTGTATAGCCAACAATATCTTTATACTCATACTCAAATCTGTTCCGCACGGTCCAAAACGACATCGCCTGTGAAAAAATCAAATCCACAAACATGGCAATTATCAATGACGTACTCATTCCTAAAGCATTACTCAATTGCTTAGGAAACAATAAGAAAATTCCTAAGCCTCCAGAAATCAGGAGAGTCGTCAAGAAAAGCATAGAAGAAGTATATTCATTCCGTTGCTCTTCATACCGAATCATCGCCTTGTTATAAACGCCCGTTGCAAGTTGGAGCGTCAAAACAACCGTCAAGATGCTCACCCATGAACTATAGACGCTTACTAAACCATATTCCTTCGTTGACATCATGCGTGTAAAGATAGGTGTGGTGATGAATGCAATGCCTTTCTGAACTACACTACAGAAAACAAACCACATAGAAGCTTTGGCCGGAAGTGGTATTTTTTTGTAAACTCGCAATAGTTCCTCAAAAAATTTTTTCATGAGCGATTATATCCTTTGAAACACTGTAATATCGTTTATTTTAAATATGTCAATTTTTTCTTTACTCATTATAAAAATCGAAATAAGCAAGAATTGAACCCAATTAAACGTAATATTATACAGAAGTCCTTCAAACAAAAAAGTTATAAATAGTGCAACATATTTTGTATCAAGTTTAAATGTGCTCAGCGTATTTTTTATGTACCAATAATAGTAAATCGCAAAGCCGATATATCCGTAAGACCACAATTGATTTACATAATCACATTCAATCGACCATTTATCCAATTCAGGATAAAAGTTCATCAATTCAGACTGTGCGTAGCCGGAACACCCTGGCCCATATCCAAACAGATTTGAAATGAAGTCATTTTTCATCGTGATTGCAGGAATAGATGTTAAATAATAAAGATGCGTATTGGCACTTCCCTCTGTTCTGACACGGTTCTTTATATCCAGAAGATCCGTAATCTCCACGACTTTCTTCAAAATACTGTCTATATTTGTCACAAATGCAATTACAATCACAGTAACTGTAACAGCCAAGAAGACAACCTTCTTCTTAGATACAGTAGTTTTAATTTTTCTCGTAGCAATCAGTTCAATAGCAGTACTTACTAATAACCCCATCATCAAGGTTCGGCTTCCTGAGAGAAATCCCAACACGAAGAAGGCCACCTTGAGATAACTATTTTTCGTGTAGATATACCCAAATGTAATAAGTGGGGCAAAATTTCCTGCATTCCAACATAAACCACTTACTTTTAATCGGCCAAACTGGTATTGAGTAGCATATTCTCCCATCATATGAAAAACATCTCTAAATACGATTGTATTTAAATCTTGGCCAATGGCATCAAACACTATCTGTGTATAGCCCCATACCATTTGAACGATTGATGATATGTATACTCCCTTTACATAATATGCCAAATATTGCACTTTTTCTTTTTGTGAAAAAAAGATGTATACTATGATAAGAAAACACAGCTGTACAAAACTTGCTACGATACCACTTGTCCATTTTGCAGGCATCCTTATTGCGCAGATCAAATATGAAATCAGCCAAGTTGCAATAACCGTAGCGAAAGCTCGATCATACCGCTTATCTAACTTCACTCTACCTTGATTTACCCATCCCACCAAAGCAATCATGCCGAGTATCATAATACACCACACATACATTGTGATGGAGAAAAGGCTGATAATGGGCATAGGCGCTAGTATGCCAAACAGCAATAAAGCCATACTATAGAACTTTTTCTTCTTAAGCATATTGTTTGTCCTCTGAAACCGCGCCCACCATTTACATTAAATTTAGTAATATTTTGAACCGAATAGAAATACTGGTGCGGCCAAATTTATCTTTTGTATACGGTCTAGTTAAAACTTTCAACCTACTTATTAGACCACTATTCATTTTCGAAATGAGTTCGTATTCTTTTTTTTCGCTCTCATTCATTTGGTTTTCAAATACATTTAATACCGCCCTGGCATATTCAGCAGTTGAATAATCTTCTTTATTCCTAATCAGTTCTAACTTTTCTTTAATCCACTTTCCAATTTGAATCTTCTTATGACTATACCCTAGAACGTTATTTCCATGTTGTCGATATAGCACATATGGCGTTTTATCAAAAATCACTTTTCCTGTTATCAGTGCTACATTGATTGCCATGATATCATGCATTCTGATGTTAGAAATATTTACTTTTCGCAGTTCCTGCATTAAAGCCCAATTGAATACCATTGTACACCCTGGAACATTGTTATAGAAAACCGCTCTTACACTATCCTGAACAGTTTGTTTAAGGACAGACGGAATCATAACGCGCAAGTCGGAATCAGTCACTTGATAATCTGAGCACCACAAAACAGGTTGATTTGTTGCACCAATTTGTTCCGATGCAACGGATAATTTTCCATTAATCCAAACATCATCCTGATCGCAAAAAGCATAGTAATCAGCTTTTGGGCAATCTCTAAGTGCAGTTAAAAAACTTTCTGCCGATCCAACATTTTTTCCTTCATTTACTTCTATTGGTACAGCATGTTTTATTCCATAATCTTTTAAAATTTCAATCGTTCTATCCTTTGATCCATCATCTCGCACATATAAAAAGATATTTTTGGGAGGGGTGAAGATGCTGTCAAGCTGTTGTTCAATATATTTTTCACCGTTATATGTTGACATTATTACACATATTTTCATTTTTATTTTTCCTAACCTCTATCTGCGCATTCAGTTTTATGGATACAATCCCAAATCGAAAACATACTCATCCGAATAATTCCCATTATTTAGAATATAGCTGAATTTTGATCCCTGTGTCATTGAGCCTACAAAGTATTTACATTTAGCAAGCAGTATCATCTTTGCTAGATACTTTTGTCCTCTCAATTTTTTATCTTTTTCTAGCACATCCGATTTGCTCAGCACATCTTTTCCTTCATAATTTCTTATAAAGGTATCAAAAGAAACGATCCTAATAATATCGCCAAATTCTTTTTTCAAATTGTCGAATATATCGCCATCTTCTGTCACGAGAAAAATCGGTGCATTATATTTGTTTTCAAATTCGTGAATTTTACACTTCATTTGATCAACTGATGGCTGAACATATTCTCCAGACGGTTTCAGCTTTACATAATCTGTTCCACGAATATAAACACCGATGCATTCTGATATATTCAGACTTGTTGCTTCTTTATTGACAATTGATAGCACCTCATCGCTGAAATGAATATGCTCACAAAGCATTTTGCTACTTTTTTCTCTTATTCTTTTATCAGCGAACACTTTTGCTTCAAATAATCCTTCAGGATCAATCGTTTTAAATGTCCACCCAGACAAATAAACATTTTTACTCTTATAAACTTCATTTTCGGTTAGATTTGATGGCTGTTTAAAAAAGAATTCCCAAACATTATTTTTTCCATCATAATATTGAGTCTTATAATTTTTCCAATCCACATATGGGATATATCCGTTCTTTTGAGCCATGGCAATGTAAAGTAACTGCCTATAAACTAATGAAAGTAGGCCCTCTACTCCATCTTGAAAATCCGGTTTTATTAAATAAATAATATCATTCGGATTCATGCCCCCATATGATATTCTTTTCTGCAGCACATCTCTTCTTGCGAAAAAATAGTATAAATATTTTATATGATACCCTAGTTGTCTATGTTCTCTTTGAAATTTCAGTCCTATTGGCATTTTACTATTCTCCCAATTTCTAAAAGCTCATTAGTCCATTTTAAATTGTTTCCAATTTTAAAAGTTCTTTTGAAAAGTCAATCGGATGTTCTTTCAAATACTCAATAGTCTTTTTCATTTGAGAAGGATTGCTATACAAGTACTCAATTTTATCTGCCATGGCTTCTGCACTTAATTCGGCAACATATCCATTGACACCATCTTGTATCTGTTCAGCCAGAGGTCGAATATTTGAAACCACAATCGGCAAGCCTAAAACTCGTGCTTCAACAATAGTGAGTCCGTATCCTTCATGCCGAGATGGTTGGACGTATAAATCGCAATTCTTCATATACGGGTATGGATTATCTTTACGGCCAAGAAATACAAATTGTTCTTCCAGATTGTACGTTGCCACTAATTTCTTAAGTGTTTTTTCATCTCTACCGCTACCAATAGCATACCATGCAAAATCAATTTTCTTTTTCTTTAAAATATTTGCTGCTTTTACAGCAATGTCATAACCTTTTTGCTCCGTCAGCCGGCCAACGGTTACGATATTGAAAACATCCCTAAATGGTACAACCTCATCTTGTTCGGCCTTTCGTTTAATTTCTTCAATATCTATAACATTATAAAACACATCAGCCTTATTCCCATACTGCGGATACTCTTCACAAAACACATCAACAACTGCCTGTGACACACCATAAACCTTGTCATACTTACACAAGTATTTCTGAACACTTTTCAGCCAGTAGAGTTTTTCATCATGGAGCCATGTTGCCTTTTTCTTGGCTTGTATTTTTGTCGCCAAGAACGCAGTCACAAATGAACCATATCCATAGAAGTCAATGGCAACATCATAGGTCTTTTCAAAGACATTTGTCACACAATTCGAAATAAAATCGTAGTATGGAATAAATGAATTAACCGATAATTTTTTCAATACCTTTGCCGGGAAAGCATACATTGAAACCAGTGATTTTGCAAAAGAACTATTAAAAGTCAGTTGAACAATATTAACCTTCTTTTTTAGACGATAAGCATATTCATTGTCCGAATCAAGCAATACAAGTGTTATATTATAAACTTCTTCGGGAAGCGCATTAATTAACTCTATCAAAGCCACTTCAGATCCGCCGCCGCCCAGCGACTTTGCCATTATCAATAACTCTTTCATCGATTCCCCTCGCAATATAATTCGTCTACCAGCTTCTCTAGTTCTTCATTGAACTTAGCATTATTGCTGCTCATACCATGTCCCATACCAGCAACAATCTGGTCATAGTTTGTTATGATTTCTCCGAGATTTTCAATATCTTCCACTTCAATGATTGTTCCCATCCTCTGCGCCACATTTCTTGCAAACTCGACCTGATGGTCGTTTACATGCTCATTGAACTGATGTTGACGCGGCACAACGATGGGCGTTTTTCCAATCTGCAGCGGCATGATAAAACTTGCTGGGCCACCATGTGTAATTACAATACGGGCATCGGCCACATTTTTTATCATCTGCTGATATGGGATCAACTTGCTCCACTGGCAATACTTTGGTTCATATGTACTAAAGCCCGTTTGGATAATTACATCATCTTTGATAACCCCATCGCGTTTCAATTCGTCTACTTTTTGAATCAGTCGATTAAACGGCTGCTCATGTGTTCCTACCGTCACAAAAATCATTACTTCTTACCCCTACTTAGAAAATGCTGCCGAGGTTAACCGCCTTTGGATAAACCTTTTTCTGTTCTTCCCACTGCACAACAAATTTGTCCACAATGGGATAAACCATCTTACCCGTCATTGTCGGCTTATCAATCCGATCAAAGACCTCAATATAGACCAGTTTTGCACCCATCATCTTTCCGATATAGAAAAATGGAACTGCAACTGCTGCACCGCAGGAAATGATTAAATCTGGCTTTTCCTTATGCAGTACATCCCACGCAATTTTGGTATTCTTAATGAGTGCTTTAATACTGCGGTTTGTCGGGAAATAGCAAGGATAAACCTTTTCACCTTCCAAAAGGCTTCTCGCATCTTCCTTATCGAAGGTCACCCAAAAGCGATTTTTGTCCTTCCAAAAAGGCTTTAACATATAAAGGTGGGTCAAATGGCCGCCAGATGAACCAACAAGGCAAACCTTCATATTTTTCTCTGTCACATTTTTTGTTTTCATTTAATTTCTCCCCGGTGTGTTGTTCTTCCTTGTACGACAACAAGCCTGTATATAGATTGCCGCAGCAATCTATACGCAGGCTCGCCTTCGTACCTCCTTATTCTGTTTTCTGCTCTATCAGCTTTCGCTGTGGTGGGTTAAGTATAGAGCGCAACCAGAAGCCATTAGCACCTGAAATCACGCTGGCCGTAACGCACCATGACAGGCAGAAACAGGTTGAGGTGAAAAGGTCAAGCCGCGTAAACCCGCATGAAATCAGGCTTTTCTCTGGTTGTCCATATTATTTCACACTCCCCATCTGGATTCAAGAACACAGTACCACCCAGTTTATGGATTTCTCTGTAAAAATGACCAGCAAAAGGCCCAATGCGGCAAGCCATGATGTAAACTATCGGATGAGGGATATGGTTTTTCTTGATATGTTCGCAACAAGCCTTTAGTGCAGCAACATCATAATAAATTGCCTGTGCAGAGCCAATCTGAGGAACATCTATTTTGAAGCAGTGGGCATTGTGAAATTCAAACTCGTGATCATTGATCTTTGTCACGCCCTCAAACTTGCTCTCATCCATGCAACCATCGCCATTGGCTTTGCAGGCAACATGATATTTGATGTTTTCTTTATTCTGGTGATACTCCGTGAGCTTGTATACAAAGGTTTCATAACCTCCGTAAGCCCCCAATGACTTCGCGCCCACAAGATATATGTGCTGTATTTCTTTCCTAAAATTCATTCCTCTATTCTATCCTCACATTTTATCGCTAATGTTACATCTATTCCCTTATGGACAAAAACAAACAAACCCACGGCGGGCCGCACAAAGGCAATCCACCGTAGGCTTGAACTCTCCTTCAATCTTTATTTGCTGCTCCTTTTGTGGGTCAAAACAGAGCTTTCCAAAAAGCCTCCTACATATAACCCCGGATTTTCCGCATCTTGCAGTTTTTCAACAAATAAAACATTTGAAGGACAACTCAAGCCGTCAAAACCATTTAGTTATCGTAGTTTTTCTTGGTTGACCCTATTATATCTCTAGCTCCGGTACCGGCAACAGCAATTTTGTATTTTTTCATAATACCTATTCCTCCAGTTCTTATCGCGCACATCTTTTAAAAAAGTTTTGTATCTATGTACTTATCCTTAAAGATGATGTATCCAACCGATTACTCCCCATGCCCCAGCAGGCACACTTTGAATGTCTTAAAAATAATCTTCCAATCCACCCAGAAGCTACGCTCCTTGACGTATTTCACATCCAGATCCATCCACTCTTCAAAAGACAAATCATTCCGGTGCGGGGCGATCTGCCAATAACAACTCAGTCCGGGAGTCACATACAGGCGCTGCTTTTCGTAGTCGCCGTACTGCTCTACCTCGCGGGGAAGTGCAGGGCGGGGGCCAACAATGCTCATATCACCCTTCAGGATGTTCCACAGTTGCGGCAGTTCATCAATGCTGGTCTTACGGATAAACTTGCCCACACGAGTAATGCGCGGATCATCCTTGATTTTGAAAACCGGGCCATCCATCTCGTTCTGATCCAGCAGATCATCCAACTTTGCCTCTGCGTTGGGGCACATAGATCGGAACTTATAGAACTTGAAGGGTTTTCCGTTGCGGCCAATACGCTCCTGCGAGAAAATTGGGCCAGCGGACGGATCATCTATCACGATGGCAATCGCTGTAATCAACATAACAGGTGACAGCACCACCAGTGCCACTGACGACAGAACAATATCCTGCGCACGACGGACGAACCAGTACAGCCGATGAGCGTGCAGATTCTCTTTTCGGTCAATTTCAACTTTCTTCTCAATTCCAGTCGTATTCGTAGCCATTTTTTCCTCACATAAATCCTTGTCTATACGTTTCTTATCGTTATTCGCTTTTAAGTAATTTCTTTAACTCACACCGTTCCGGCAAGTGCCTTCCTTTTAGATAACCGTTCCTCTTCTCCCAGGATTGACAGATTGTTATCACTGATCTCCGGACAGACAAAAGCCCTCGGACGGCAGTTTCGCACAAGGTCATTTTAAATGCAATGTGACCGCAACAAGAACCAGAACATCACACTGCAACTCAAGCTCCACACGCACAGTACTGTCAGAGTGCAAAATTTTACACTTTTGCAAAACCCTAACAAGCCCACATGATTCACCTCCTTACCCGCAATCAAGGCGTATCTCCCATCCCAAAACGGAGGATACCAGTTCTTCCATGTGGCCGTCTGAATTCTCTTATTATTCTATCATGGTTACATCTGGGAATCAATAGAAATCCGAGGAATTGTATCCATCTATGTTTTAGAAAAAATTTCGACTCAACCTAATCTTTTCCACATATTGCCCAGTTTCGCCTGAAAGTCCCAGATGAAATCACTGGCAGAAAAATGTGTGGTCATATAGTTGTCCATAGCGCTGGATAGCACGGTCAGGTGAGATAGCAGTTTCAATGTAATGACAATCGCCAAATAGTGCATCCCTTCGCACTAAAAAACTGGTTCATACCATTGCATTGGTCATGAGATCAGACTAGACGTATCGCATTGCACTATATAATTTTTACTTTCTCCCCTGCTGCCCCTATTATATAGGTATAATAGTCTCCATCAATGCAGCGCACCACCTGATTTGTGCTCTTTTGCATAGGTCGGGCTATTTTTTGCGCTAAAAAGGCCCCCGCCGATCACATTTCTGTGAATGAGGTGCACTCCGTCAAGTAGACAATAAAAATAATATAAGATTTTATTCGCCGTTTCACCAAAGGAACGGCGAATTTTTTGTACAACCAGCCAGTTAAGCTGCCCGA
>OIWL01001116.1_pt1 | contig 30815 bp, 30 predicted proteins | sample 1587561 | NCBI WGS metagenome assembly OIWL01 (sample SAMEA3888903, study PRJEB22519) | human gut metagenome | biome: human gut; feature: human-associated habitat; material: faeces | place: Denmark | collected 2010 | reverse complement strand
TGCATATCGCAAAGATGCCGTTTTGATTGGCACTATTTTTGAAAATTGCGATAAACGGAGGGGCTAGGGGAGCCAGCAAACGGATCTGTCCGAACTGCGGACGCAAAATGAAATAGCAGTTCATTCAGAAAAACGGGATTTCAAAATTAGCGACGTTCTCATAACCGCTTGGTCGCGGGTTCAAGTCCTGCCTGGCCCACCATCACCCCATGAAAAAAGACACCTCGCCATGAGGTGTCTTTTTTCATCTTCCGAACACTCATCCCGATCCCACGGCAATGCCGCTCAGGGAAGGTGCCGTTCCACAAAATCGCCGATGTCGGCAAAGACTTCGGCCCGGTTCGTCTCCACCAGAAGCTCGTGCCGGGCACCGGGGTAGAACTTGACCTGCACGTCCCGCATCCCGGCATCCTTCATGCTCTGCACGGCCCGCCGGACGCCCGCACTGCGCTCGCCCACCGGGTCGGCATCACCGGCCAGGAAGAGCACCGGCAGGTCTTTCGGCATCCGGGCCAGAAAGGCCGGGTCGTACAGCCGCAGGATGCCCGTGAACATGCTGTAATAGGCATTCAGCGTAAACGTGAAGGTGCACCGCTCATCGGCGAGGTACTTGTCCACCTCGGCAGGGTCGCGGTTGAGCCAGTCGTGGGTAGTGCGGCCCTCCAGCCCCTTGTTGTAGCCCAGGAACGAAAGCTCCGCCACCAGTCGGCTGCGATGCTGCCAGCCGAAAAAGACCGCCAGCACCCGGCAGACCGTGCGGGCAAACGCGACCAGCGCTTTCGGCTGGAAACCGGTCCCCAGGATGATAGCACCGTCCAGCTCACTGCCCCACTCGCACAGATACTGCCGTGCATAGAACGAGCCCATGCTGTGGCCCAGCAGGAAATACGGTACGCCGGGGTAGAGCTGTTTCGTCAAGACGGTCATGGCGTGGAGGTCATCCAGCACTGTCCGGTTGCCGTCCGGCTCGGCAAAATAGCCGTAGTCGGCCCTGGTCCGGATGGACCCGCCATGGCCCAGATGGTCGTTTCCGGTCACGAGGATGCCCCGTGCGGCGAGGTACTCGGCCAGCGGCTTGTAGCGGTCGATGAACTCCACCATCCCGTGCGAGAGCTGCACGATGGCGCGCACTTCGCCCTCCGGCACACAGCGGAACGCATGAAGCATCCGCCCCGGTGCGCTCGACGGCAGCGTAAAATCGATCATCTGGCTCATAGCGTCTTCTCCTTTTTGCGGCCCGTGCTCAGAGGGCGCCGATCTTCTTCCGGCAGGCGGAGCAGATGCAGTAGCCTGCAAACTGCGCGGCCTGCTCATCGACGGTCCCGCAGAAGTCACAGCTTCCCTTTGGGCGGTACTTTTTGAGGACGATGGCGTCTCCGTCAACGAAGATTTCGAGCTTTGCATCCGTTTCCAGCTTCATGCTGGTGCGCAGCTCCTTGGGCAGAACGATCCGCCCCAGCGCATCGATCCCGCGAACGATTCCTGTACTTTTCATTTTGTGCTTCTCCTTTGCCTAATTCGTACTGCTTCTCGTATTTTCCTCATTTTTCCGGGCCACGCTGCCCGGCCACAAATCCGGTGATAGGAAAATTGTTCCAGTGCTTCATTAGTATACAAAATAGTTCCTGCTTCGTCAACGCCTGCGGTCCGTTTCGACAAAAACTTCCCGAATGTTTTTGGAATGGGCACAAAAACGCCCGAAGGCAGTCCGCCTCCGGGCGAAAAGTTCCGGTTCGTGGGATTTTTTAAGATTTTTTGCTGCTCGTCCCACGCTTCGAACCGTTCCGTCCCGGAACCAGAAACAGGGCATCTTCGTCCGGGATGGGGCACGTTTTGCCGCCGCAGCAGGCAGAGAGCGACACGGCGACCAAGGACACCTTCTCCGTATCCGACAGGTGCCCGTAGACCCAGATCTCCGCCGAGGCCCCCGGCTTCAGCACGGTGCTCCGGGCCGACGTGACGACGTAGCATGGATATTCGTCCGTCTGCGCTCCGTTCGTCAGATAGCAGAGCGAACCGATCCAGCGGCTCTTCGTGCCGCTCTGGTAAAGCCGGTCTTCCCGGAACGTCCCATCCGCAGCGTCCGTAAACTGTGCGGCGGTATTTTCCAGGTCCAGCGTCTCCTTTGTGTGGTTCTTCACCCGGAAGTGCACACAGAAACCGGACGGCGTCAGGGTCTGCCCCAGCACGGCAAACTCCGGGAACGCCGCGGACGTATCCGGCTCCTGCACTTCCGACGAAGCAGGCGTCCCGGACGCTGCCGGTGTTTCCGGGGCCGACGGTGCGCTGGATGCAGGCGGCGAGGCCGGTGACTCGGATGCAGCGGGGTGCTCGGACCCAGCTGACGTCTCCGGCTGCGAGGACGGTTCGGACCCGGCCGGGCTGCCCGGCGATGCCGTGGGCGGCGAAGCTGCGGGCGGCTCCGAGACGGCAGGGCGTTCTGACGCGGTCGGGCGCTCAGAGCTGGCCGGCGGCTCCGGCTTTGCGGACGGTGCCGAAGCGGCGGTACTGCCCGACGGCGCAGCCGACTCCGCAGGGGCCTGCGGCTTCTTCTTCGGCGTCAAGCTGCCGATGGCCTGCTCCTTCCACAGAAAATCCGCCCGTGTCCAGCTGCCTTCGCTGGCCGGGAGGAATACATACCCATACGCCACCGCGCTCTGCCCCGGCTGCAGGGCTTCGGCTGCGCTTTCAAGGGCCGCAACGACCGGCTTTTTCACCACGGTCTCCTGCGTCGTCCGGAGCACCGCCGTCAGATGTTCTGCGGCCTTGCCCGCAGCGACCCGGTCCGCAGACATGCCGTCCACTGCGTTGTCCACCGTCACATTCCCAAGTGATGCGCTGGTGTTGAACGCATGGACGACCTGTTCCGTCGTATTTTCCACGCGGACTTTGACCACGATAAGGGTGCCCTCCTGCCCGGAGCAGACCGCCGATACGCTGGTGTAGTCCATCGGCTCACAGCGGAGAAAGTCTTCCACCTCCGGTTCCTGCGGCGATTGAGCTTCCGACTCAGACACGGCCGTCGAACTGGACACCGATTCCGGTTCCGAAGGCGCGGGTGCCGCCGGAGAAGAAGCCGTATCCTCGTCCGTTCTGCCCGCCGCCGGAGCAGACGCGGGCGGTTCCGGTGCAGCTGCCCCGCCTCCACCGCAGCCGGTCAGCAGCAGAACGGCCAGACAGAGCAGCACCGCAAGCGCTCTGCTCTTTTGCCGCACTGCATCGAACGATTTTTGTTTCATCGTTTCTACCTCCGCCCGAATGTGTTGAAATGTGTCGTTTTTATTTGACCGTTTTTCGCGCCGTTTGTCAATCGTTTCGGCAGCGTTTCGCTCCAAAGTTTTTCTCCGAAAATTGGGCAGATTCGACGATTTTGATCGTTTCCGGGAGAGAACGCCCCCTTCCGGCCGTTCTTCGCGTCTCCTCGTTGACAAAATCGCGCTGAACAGTTAAACTAAAGGGTAGCAATTCACAAATTTATTTGCCGATATAGATAAGGAGCGTTTTTTATGCCGAGCAATAAAGTCCGCACCCGTTTTGCCCCCTCGCCCACCGGCTATATGCACGTTGGCAACCTGCGCACCGCGCTGTACACCTACCTGATGGCCAAGCACGAGGACGGCACCTTCATCCTCCGCATCGAGGACACGGACCAGGGCCGCTATGTGGAAGGCGCGGTGGACGTCATTTACAACACCCTGCGCGAGGCCGGGCTGAACTGGGACGAAGGCCCGGACATCGGCGGCCCGGTCGGCCCCTATGTCCAGAGCGAGCGAATGGGGATGTTCAAACAGTATGCCGAACAGCTGGTCGCCGAGGGCAAGGCATATTACTGCTTCTGCACCGAGGAGCGCCTGGAAGCGCTGCACGCCGAGCAGCGCGCCAACGGCGAGATGACCCACTACGACGGCTGCTGCCGCGACCTGCCCGAAGAGGAGGTCCAGAAGCGTCTGGCCGCCGGAGAGCCTTATGTCATCCGCCAGAAGATCCCCCGCACCGGCATCACCGGCTTCGACGATGTGGTTTACGGCCACATTGAAGTCGAGAACAGCGAGATGGACGACCAGATCCTCATCAAGACCGACGGAATGCCCACCTACAACTTCGCCAACGTCGTGGACGACCACCTGATGGGCATCACCCATGTCATCCGCGGCAGCGAGTACCTGTCTTCCACCCCCAAATACAACCTGCTGTACCAGGCATTCGGCTGGGAGATTCCCACCTATATCCACTGCCCGCCGGTCATGAAGGACGCCCAGAACAAGCTGTCCAAGCGCAACGGCGATGCAAGCTATCAGGACCTGCGCGCCAAGGGCTACCTGAGCGCTGCCATCCTGAATTATATCTGCCTGCTGGGCTGGAGCCCCAGAGGCGAATACGCCGAGCAGGAGATCTTCTCCCTCGACGAGCTGCGCAAGGTCTGGAGCCCGGACGGCATCTCCAAGTCTCCGGCCATCTTCGACCCGCTCAAGCTGCGGGCCATCAACGCAGAGTATATCCGCCGCCTGAGCCCGGACGCATTCCTGGCTGCGGCGGAGCCCTGGATCGACCAGGCCGTTCACACCCCCATTGATAAGAAGCTGCTCTGCGCCAACCTGCAGCCCCGCTGCGAGGTGCTGGGCGAGATCCCCGCGCAGCTGGACTTCTTCGATGCGATGCCGGAGTACGACGTGAGCCTGTACACCAACAAGAAGCAGAAGACCACCCCGGAGTCCGCAAAGGAAGCGCTGGAAGCACTGCTGCCCGTGCTGAGTGATGCAGCTCTGGACTTCTCCGACCGCGACGCCGTCTTTGATGCCTGCAAGGCCAAGGCCGAAGAGCTGGGCAAGAAGAACGGCTGGCTGCTCTACCCGCTGGGCATCGCCCTGTCCGGCAGACAGCGCACCCCCGGCGGCGGCACCGACCTCGCCTGCATGATGGGCCGCGAGACGACCCTTGCCCGCGTGAAAGCCGCCATCGAGAAGCTGAACGGCTGATCGTTCCGACCATTGGAAAACCGTTTCGGGAGGGATTTATATGATGTATCCGTTTATGACGCTGGACGATGACACCGAGATCGTCCACTCCGAAATGCTTCCGGACGGCCGCGTCAAGGTCTACATTGAAAAGCTGGATGCGAAAGATTGCTTTCACTCCGCTGTCTGCTATCTGCCGGATTATACCTGGGAGCAGATCAGCGGCTTTTCCCCTGCCGAGATCGACCGCTACCAGAAATTTCTGGAAACCACGGCACATCAACAATTCCGGCATTCCGCCCCGCATTTTGCGGAACATTATGGCGATCATCGAAGCCCGAAGTGAAGAAGTCCTTGCAAAATGGAAGAATTTCTTCGGTGAGGTGCGGTATTTCTGCTGATTTAACGTACTTCTCCGCATCCTCCCAAAAACCGCCCGGCGGCCGCGCTACAGTATATGCACAAGGCGCGGGAAACAGAACAACGCAAACGATCCCCGCCGGAAAGCGGGGATTTTTTTATGCACAATCTTCTCAGGCAGGATGCCCTCCATCCCTTTGCGGCGGCGCTGCTGCCGCGCGCAGCCGTCCGCCCGGCTCTGCGGCAGGGTTCGGCTTTTCTGGCCGGGCTGCTCGGCGGCTGGGCGGTGCTGTATGGAGCGCTCATCCCCTTCGGGCTGGGGCTGACGCTCGGCTTTGCGGAAGACTGCTTCGCTGCCTGTGCGGCCGGGGCAGTGCTGGGGCTGCTGCTCCATGGGTTCGGGGCGCTGTCGCTGGACAGCATCTGTCTGCTCTGCGCCATCGGGGCCGCCGTAGCGGCACGGTGGCTCTGGCCGGGTCGGTTCCGGCCCGCCCTGCTGGCGGGCTGCGGGGCCATGGGGCTGGGGGCCGTCTGCTTTGCCTTCGGCCCCACCGGCGGCGGGGTAGACCTGCTGCTCACCTGCGGGGCGGACGCCCTGCTGGCGGGGGCGCTGGGCTTTGCCCTGCGGCGGTTCCCGCCCGAAACGCCCGGCGCGGGGATGCTGCTCGTCGGGGCCGCTGCCGCTGCGGCCCTGGGCGGTGTCGCACTGGGGCCGGTCTGCCTTGGCGTCGTGTTCTGCGCGGCGCTGGAAGCCGCCCTCTGCTGCCGGGGTCAGGGGAAAGCCGCCCTTGCCTGCTGTGCCGTGCTGGGTGCGGCCCTCTGCGGGGCGGATGCCTCCCTCGGCCCGGCGGCGGCCGGGCTCTCCTGCGCCAGTGCAGCGGCTGCTCTGCTGGCCCCCGGACGCCGGGTGGAAGCCTTTGCCGCCTATGCGGGCGGCTGTGTGACGGGGGTGCTCTGCGTCCAGCCGCCCGGCAGTGCCTTCGGCTTTGCCTTCAGCGCCGGGGCGGGGCTGGGGCTGGCCGCGCTGCTGCCCGGCGGCTGGCTGGCCCCGGTGCCCGCAGACGAACCGGACGCACCGGAGGAGCGGCCCCGTTTTTCGGCCGCGGCCACCCGGCTGGAAGCGGTGGCCGAAAGCCTGTCCTCCCTCGCAGAGACCGTCAACGAGGTCTACGACGCCCTGCCCCACCGATGCGAGACCTTCCGCTGGGTCATCGACAACGCCCACGATGCGCTCTGCTTCAACTGCGGGCGGCGGGAGAGCTGCTGGAAGCAGGAATACACCGCGACGCTGGACGGCATGAACGCCCTGCGGCCCATTCTGGAACGGAACGGCCATCTGGAGACCGGCGACCTTCCAGCCCAGCTGGGACGCTGCATCCACCCGGCGGCGCTCTGCGCAGCGGTGAACAAAGCCTTCGCGCTCTACCGCAGCCGGAAGGAGACCCGCGTCCACGCCGAAGCCATGCGCACAGCCCTGACCGAGCAGTACAGCGCCGTGGCCGATGCGCTTGGGGTGCTGAGCGAACAGCTGGGCCGCCCCGGCACACCGGAACCCTATAAATCCGGGCGGGTGGCCGACTTTTTTGCCAGCCTCGGTACGCCACCGCTGGAATCTGCCGTCACGCTGGACGACCTGGGCCGGACGCGGGCCGCTGTCACCCTGCCCCGCACCCGGTTCTCTGCCCCGGAGCTGACCGCACTGGCACAGGAGGTCGGGCGGCTCTGCCGCCGCACCTTCGACCCGCCCCAGGTGCTCTCCTGCAAGGGGATGACGACCCTGCTCTTCTGCGAAAAGCCCGCTCTGCGGGCCGTCTTCGGGTCCGCCGGGAGCGCCGCGCGGGGCAGCATCTCCGGCGATGCGGTCCAGCAGTTCTGCAGCCCCACCGCTGCGCAGATGATCCTCTGCGACGGCATGGGTACCGGACGCCCGGCCGCTGTGGACGGCAACCTGGCCGCAGAATTGACGGCCCGCCTGCTCAAGGCAGGCTTCACCGCCGAGCTGGCCGCACGGCTGGTCAATGTAGCACTGGCCCTCAAGAGCGATGAGGAGAGCGGCGCGACCCTCGACCTCATCAGCGTGGACCTCTATACCGGCACGGCACGGCTGTTCAAGGCCGGGGCCGCACCGGGTTTTCTGGTCCACGGCGGGCGGGCACGGCCTGTGGGGGATGCCAGCCTGCCCATCGGCATCCTGGGCGGGGTGAACGGGCAGAGCCGGGTGGTGCATCTGGCGGCGGGCGATTACGCCGTGCTGGTGTCGGACGGCCTGCTCGTGGACGGCACCGGCTGGGTGCTCAAGCAGCTGGAACTCTCTGCTGCCGCAGCCGACCCGCCCGAAGTGCTGGCCAAAACACTGGTGGAAACGGCCCGCGCCCGCGCCGAAGCGACCGGCCGCCCCGACGACATCACCGCAGCCGTGCTCCGGCTGGAAGCCTGCGGGCGTTGATTTATTCACAAATAGGGACTATAATAACACTATCTTTTTTGTGGGAGGTCCCTTTCTATGCTGCATCTTACCGTTGCGCAGGACGGAAGCGGCGATTACGCTTCGGTGTCCGAGGCCGTGCTGGCCGTGCCTTATGAACTGGAAGCCGAGATCGTCATCGGGCCCGGCATCTACCGGGAAAAGCTGGTCTGCGAAAAACGCTGCATCACCCTGCGGGGTGCCGGTGCCGACCAGACCATCCTCGTCTGGGCCGACGGCGGCAAACTGCCCCACCCGGACGGGCGGCCCACCCACACCTTCCGCAGCTACACGGCCTTCTTCAGCGGGGAGAGCCTCACCGTGGAGGACCTGACCATCGCCAACGATGCCGGGCCGGGCAGTCTGGTGGGGCAAGCCATCGCAGCCTATGTGGACAGTGCGCGGGCCGTGTTCCGCCGGGTGAAACTGCTGGGCAATCAGGACACCCTGTTCTGCGCCCCGCTGCCCGAAAAAGAGCGGGAGAAGGACGGCTTTCTCGGCCCCCGCACCTTTGCGCCCCGGCGGGCCTCCGCGCAGTATTACCAGAACTGTGAGATCGCGGGCGACATCGACTTCATCTTCGGCGGGGCAGACGCCCTGTTCGAGCAGTGCACTCTGCGCACCGTGAACAACCACATCCCCCGCAGCTTCGTCACGGCGCCGTCCGGCCCGGCGGACGGGCTGGGCTTTGTCTTCTGGGACTGCGATCTCGTCTCGGACTGCCCGGCCGGGACGGTCTATCTGGGCCGGCCCTGGCGTCCCACCGGCAAGACCACCGTGCTGGACTGCCGCCTCGGTGCCCACATCGCCCCCGACGGCTTCTCGCCCTGGAACGACCGCACCGACACCGGCCTTGCCTCCTTTGCGGAGGAGGGCAGTTCCGGCGCAGGGGCTGCGCACCGCCCGGCCTGGGTGAACGAGCCTTCCGCTGCCGATGCGGCCGCGCTGCTGGCCCGCGCCCGGAAGCGCTGCCGCCCGGAAGTTTAAGAAAAAAGGAACGTCACGATGAAAAAGCTCCCCAACGCCGTCAAATGGCTCATCATTCTGGCCGTGCTGGCCCTCATGGGCTGGATGCTGGTCCAGGTCAACGACCGCGCCTCCCGTGTCAAGATGCCCGACCCGGACAACAGCCTGGGCATCTACCGTTCTGCCGACTCGTAGCAAAAAATCCTGCGCTTTCGCGCAGGATTTTTTTGTTACTCTGAAGTCATGATGAACCAGAACGTCGTTCCTTTGCCCACGGTGCTCTGCACACCGAAGCGGAAGCCGTGCTGCTGAAAAATGGCTTTTGTGATGGACAGGCCCAGGCCCGTGCCCTGCTTGCCCGCATCGGAGCGGGAGCGGTAGTAGCGGTCAAAGATATAGGGCAGGTCCTCGGCGGCGATGCCGGGGCCGTGATCCTCGACCTCGACCCGGACGCCCTCGGCAGATGGTGTAGCCCGCAGCACGAAGATGCCGTCCGCTCCCATGTGGTGCATCGCGTTGCCCAGCAGGTTGTGCAGCGCCCGCTGCATCATGTTGGGGTCTGCGTAGACGGGCAGTTCCTCGTCCGGCAGCTCCAGTTTCAGCTGCCAGCCGTTCTGGGCACAGACGGCGTCGTACCGTTCGCTGACCTCGTCGCAGAGCTGGCCCATATCGAAATGGACTTTCTCGCATTTTTCCGCGCCGCTCGTCACCTTGCTCAGTTCCATGACGCTGGAGACCAGAGCCGTCAGGCGGTCGGCCTCGTCCACGATGATATTCATCTGCTCGTCGCGGTGGGCCTTGTCGTCGCCGGTGATGTCGCGCACTGTCTCGGCGTAGCCCTTGATGAGGGTGAGCGGGGTGCGCAGGTCGTGGGAGACATTGGCCAGCAGGTCCCGCTGCATCTGGGAGGCCCGCTGGACTTCCTTCGCCATGTGGTTGAAATCCTCGGCCAGGTCGCCAAGTTCATCGTTCCGGCCCGTTTCCACATGGACGGCATAATCGCCCTGGGCCACCTGCCGCGCCGCACCGGAGAGCTGACGCAGCGGCTTTGTGAACCACTCGCTGAACATCCACGCCGCGCTCATCGAGAAGGCAAAGATGAGCGCCGCCGCCAGCGGCAGCACGGTGCTCATCACCTCGCCCGCCTCGGACACGTGCATCAGGGTGGTGCTCACCAGCACCGTATAGGCCCCATCGGCGGTCATCCGGCCCACGACCAGCTGATTGTAGGCCGACGGCTTGGCCGCCGGGAGCACACGGGCGAAGGCCCCGTTCTCGCGGCAGTACTGCCGCACCTGCCGGGCGGTGGAATAAACGATGTCGTCATCCAGCGTATCGGGGAACGACTTCTGGTGCAGGCTGCAATAGGAGAGGTTCTCGTATTTTTTGATGGTGCGGAGCGTTGCGTCCGAAATGTCCACGCAAAAGCTGCTCAGTTCCCCGTTGGAATAGATGTCGCTGCCCAGCTGGCTGAAGAAGTCGTCGTTCGTCACCTTGATGCCGCCGAACGCCCAGTACGAGAGGATCTCCCCCTTTGCGATGGCGTCGTCCATCTCGGCCACGATCATCTCGGCCTCTGCCGTCAGCTGCTTCTGGATGTGTTTGGTGTACAGCGGCTCCAGCAGCTGGGTGCTCAGGAACCAGAACAACCCCAGCAGCAGCAGGCAGATCAGGCACAAAAACCACATCATCTGCCCGCGGATGCCGATGGAACGCCGCTTTTTTCCCAGTTGCCGCATCAACTGCGCTCCTCCGTTTTATCGTGCCGCATCGGGGTCGAACTTGTAGCCGATGCCCCAGACCGTGGCGATGTAGCCCCGGCACTTGCCCAGGTGGCCGCGCAGCATCTTGACGTGGGTGTCCACGGTGCGATCCTCGCCGAAGTAATCGTAGTTCCACACCTTCTGCAAGATCTTTTCGCGGCTGAGGGCGATGCCCTTGTTCGATGCCAGGAAGACCAGCAGGTCGAACTCCTTGGGCGTCAGGCTCACTTCCTCGCCCGCCACCCGGACGGTATGGCTGGCCGTGTCGATGGTCAGGTCGCCGAAGGTCATGGTGCCGTCGGAAGCCTCACTCCGGGGCATGGTGCGGTTGAGCACGGCCCGGACACGGGCCACCAGCTCGCGCGGGGAGAACGGCTTGACCACATAGTCGTCCGCGCCGCCCTCCAGGCCCGCCAGTTTATCGTATTCCTCGCCGCGTGCGGTCAGGATGATGACCGGCGTGTTGATGTGGCGGGTGCGCATCTCCCGCAGGCAGGTCATGCCGTCCATGAACGGCATCATCACATCCAGGATCACCAGATCGTATCCGCCGCCGCTCAGCAGCGAAAGCGCCGCCGAGCCGTCGCCTGCCTCCTCGCAGACATAGCCCGCATATTGCAGATGCTCCCGGATCAGTTCCCGGATACGGGGTTCATCATCAACGATCAGAATTTTTGCCATCTATGGCTCCCTCCTCACTCAAAAGTGTCTGGTATTCTGAGGTTATCATACCGCGAAGTTTGGAAATTTCTGTGAAGTTTGGGTGAATGCTTTGGAAAACCCGAACACATTCAGTATACCACACCTGACCGGTGCAATCCAAACGAATTTCCGTCCCTGCCGCGAAAACGCGCAGATCGTTCGTTTTTCGTCCGGATTTCTTGACAAGGCGGGCCGCACCCTTTATAGTAAAAAATAGAATGAAAAATGTATACCTTCCCGGAGGCGTTGGAGTTTCTATGAAATTCAAGAACCTTTCCCGCGTGGAGCGGAACATGCTCACCGGCCTGTTCTGCCAGTTTGTGACCATCCTGCTGAGTTTTCTCATGCCCCGGCTCTATCTGACCTATTACGGTTCCGGCGTCAACGGCGAGCTGAACACCATCAAGCAGCTGTTCGCCTACCTCTACCTGCTCGAAGCGGGAGTCGGTCTGGCCACCACCCAGGCGCTCTACCGCCCGGTGGCGATGGAAGAGCACCAGACTGTGAGCGAGATCCTGGCCGCCACCGACCACTATTACCGCCGCACCGGCACACTGTATGCCCTCATCGTGGTGGCCATCGGCATCGTGTACCCCATGGTGGTGCACTTCACCCTGCCGCGCGGCGTCGTTTTACTGTACACCATCCTGTACGGCCTGCCCTCCGTCACCAGCTTTTTTGTGCAGGGCAAGTACCGGCTGCTGATGGATGTGGACGGCCGCCGCTATGTGCTCAGCAACCTGGAGACTGCCACCAACCTGATCTCTGGCATCGGCAAGGTGCTGGTGCTGATGCTCACCCGGAACATTCTGGCCATGCAGCTGCTGTACTGCCTGTGCTCCATGCTGCCCATCCCGGTCATCCTGTGGTACACCCACAAGAACTACCCCTGGATCGACCACCACGCCAAACCGGATTATTCCGCCGTCTCCCAGAAGAACTCGGTGCTGATGCACCAGCTGTCCGGCGTTATCTTCAACAACACGGACATGGTGCTGCTGTCCTACTTCTGCAATTTCCAGCTCGTCAGCGTCTACAGCATCTACAACATGTTCTTCGTCCAGATCGTCTTCGTGATGAATCTGTTCCTCAACAGCATCTCGTTCCGGATGGGCCAGATCTTCCACACCGACCGGGAGCGGTTCCTCGGCCTGTTCGACCTGTGCGAGACGCTGTATCTGGCCTTTGTCGCGTTCTGCTACACCATGACGGCGGCTTTCCTGCTGCCGGTCATCCGCATCTACACCAGCGGCATCCAGGACACCAACTACATCGACGCCTTCCTGCTGCTGCTCTTCGCCCTCAAGGCCGTGCTGGAGAGCGGCAAGGGCATCTACCACCATGTCGTCCAGTACGAAGGCGCGTTCCAGCAGACCCGCTGGCATGCGCTGGCCGAGATGACCATCAATCTGGCCATCACCCTCTTTGGCATCCAGTTCTTCGGCATCTACGGCTGCCTGTTCGGCACTCTGGCCGCGCTGCTCTGCCGCCTGGTGCTCATCTTCCGCTACACCTACCGGAACATCCTGCACCAGAGCATGGCCCGCCCCGCGCTGAAATGGGGCTGTGATCTGGGCCTGATGGCCCTCATCCTGCGCATCGTGGGCATCCAAAGCCGCCCGGAACTCAGCCTGCCGGGCGTCATCGGCGTGGCCCTGCTGCATATGATCTGGATCGGCGCTGCCTTCGCGGGCGCTGCCTTCCTGTTTGACCACGACCTGCTGCACAAGCTCCGCGCTCTGCGCAGCAGCATCCGATCCTGAGCCGGAGGTTTTGTTTATGAGCATCCCAAAAGTTCTCCACTACTGCTGGTTTGGCGGCGCGCCAAAACCCAAAAACATCCAGAACTGCATCCGCAGCTGGAAAAAATACTGCCCGGACTATGAGATCATCGAGTGGAACGAGCAGAACTTCGACGTTTCCCAGTCACTTTACACCCGGCAGGCCTACGATGCCCGCCGCTGGGCCTTTGTGGCCGACTATGCCCGCCTGAAGATCCTGTACGAGCAGGGCGGCATCTACATGGACACCGACGTCGAGCTGCTCCGCCCGCTGGACGACCTGCTGGCATATCCGGCCTTCTTCGGCTTCCAGCACAACAACGAGGTCGCCACCGGCCTTGGCTTCGGGGCCGAGGCCCATAGCCCGGTGGTGAAAGCCCTGCTGGATGATTACGACAGCCTGCCCTTCCTGCTGCCGGACGGCAGCTGCGACCTGACCCCCTGCCCGAAACGAAATCTTCCCGTCTTTGCCCGGTTCGGCATCCGGGCCGACGGCACCCGCCAGTCCACCCCGGAGATGGAAGTCTTTCCGGTGGAGTATTTCTGCCCGGTGGCCTATGCCGGTTCCACCTGCGACATCACCCCCAATACCTACTCCATCCACCATTACCATGCCAGCTGGAAGGAGAAGAGCCGGGCCATGCTGTTCGACGAAGAGGTGATGGAGCCGCTCCTCGGCGCAAAGTTCTATTACCGGTACTACCGTCCGTTCCGCCGCGCTCTGGGTGCGCGGCGGAAAAAATGGCGCACCTGAACCCTCCCGCAAGCGGCTCTGTTCCGGGCCGCTTGCTTTTTGTTTGCCCCGCCGGGGCGCGCTTGCACTTTCCGGCACAGTTGTGCTATACTGAAACGATACGAATACCCATCTGTTTTTGACCAGAGGAAGGGAGTCCTCCATGCGGATCGGACTTGTTGAATTGCTGCTCATCCTGCTCATCGCATCGCTGACCGTCGGCCCCAGTGCGGCGCTCTGGGTGGACCGCTGGATGCGCCGCGCCCAGAAGACCAGCGCCGCAGCGGCCCGCCGCCGGGCAGCGCAGGAGGCCCAGCGCGCCGCCGAGCGGGAAGAGGTGCTGCAGCGGTTCCAGAAGCTGAGCATCGTCTTTGTGCTCTGCGCTGCGGTTGCCCTCATCTGGGGGCTGGTGCTGCGGCCCATCGAGGCCGCGCCCACGCCCTACACCGCCCCGGACGTCCGACAGGAGACGGGAGCGCAGACCGCCGCCGAAGGCGGCGTTCTGGAACTGGCCCCCTACACGGAGATCTCCGCCCTGCGGGAGAACAACGGCTGGCTCTACGCCGCCGCCCGATCCGGCAAGAATGGCTGCCTGCTGCGGATGCAGCCGGACGGCACCGGTCGGACCGAAGTGCTGACAACGGCAGGCGAGATCACCGATTTCGCCTTTGCACCGGACGGCACCATCTGGATGACGACGTTGGAATCGGAGGGCGGGCGGCTCTACCGGGTGAACAGCGACCAGTGGGGCGTGACGGTGGAGCTCATCGTGAGCCAGATCGACGGCCGGGCCCTCTCCTGCCCCACGGCAGTGGCCGCTGCATCGGACGGCGTGGTCTACTTCACCGACCTTGCCGCCGCCCGCGCCCGGCACGGCGTGGAGAGCGCCCTGCGCACCGAACTGACTGCCCACACCGGCACCGGCAGCGTCTACATCTACGACCCCGCCGCCCGCACGGTGGAGACCGTCCTGACCGGCATCGCCGGGGCCTCCGGCCTTGCGCTGGATGAGGCAGCGGAGACGCTCTATGTCTCCGACCTGGGGAGCCGCTGCGTCTGGGCGGTGGACACCGCCGCCCGCGACCGGACGGCCGGGGGCAAAGGCTGTTCGACCCATCTGTACGGCCTGCCCGGCTACCCCGGTGCCCTGGCGCTGGACGCGGACGGCACGCTCTACATCAGCTACCGCTGGGCCCGGTCCGGCTGGCTGGAAGACCACGCCGGGCGCACCCTGCTGCGGGGCATGGCCCTGCGGCTGAGCCAGACGATGCAGGAAGGGCTGTTCTCCCTCTCGGCCAGCGACATCCGCGCCGAGGCGGTCGCACCCGCCAGCGGCAGCTGGCAGCGGACGATCCCCGGCGGCAGCTCCGGCAGCACCACGGCGCTCTGCCCGGTGGGCAGCCGGGTCTATCTGGCTATTTCCGGGGAAACAAAACTGCACTGGGTCAGGGTGTAAACCCTCTCCGTCCCGCTTTGCGGGCCGGGCCGGTCTTTTACAAAACGCGCAGGCCCACCATGCCAAAAGGCGGCGGGCCCTGCGCGCAAGGGTAGATATGAGGTGAATCCATATGACGGAAGCATTCAAACAGCAGATCGAAACCGAGGCACGGCAGGCCGTGACCGAACTTTTGGCGCAGGCCGGGCTGCGCAAAGGTGATGTCTTTGTCGTGGGCTGCTCGTCCAGCGAGATCGTCGGCGGGCACATTGGCAAGGACAGTAGCCTGGAAGCCGCGCAGGCCGTCTATGCCGGCATCGCGCCGGTGCTGGCCGAAAACGGCATCTGGCTGGCCGCGCAGTGCTGCGAGCACCTGAACCGCGCCCTCATCATCGAGCGGGAAGCCGCCGAAAAATACGGCTGGGAGGAAGTCTGCGTTGTGCCCCGCCCCCACGCGGGCGGCAGCTGGGCCACCACCTGCTGGAAGCAGTTCCAGGACCCCATCGCAGTGGAGGAGATCCGCGCCCATGCGGGCATCGACATCGGCGGCACCCTCATCGGGATGCACCTGCGCCGGGTGGCTGTGCCGGTGCGGCTGAACCTTTCCCGGATCGGCGAAGCGAACATTCTCTGCGCCCGCACCCGCCCGAAGCTCATCGGCGGTGAGCGCGCTAGATATACGGAGGAGGACTGAGTTGTATGGCTGAAAAAACGCTGGAAGAGATGCGGGAGGCCGTTGCCGCCATCCGGGAGACCATGGCCGCTGCGGCCCGCGAGGCCGGGCGCGACCCCGCCGAGGTGCAGCTCTGCGCTGCCTGCAAGACCCGCACAGCCGAGACCGTGGCGGCCAGTGCCGCCCTGCCCATTGACGTGTTTGGCGAAAACCATGTGCAGGAGCTTTGCGCAAACTTTGACGCCGGGGCCTACTGCGGCAAACCGAGCCACTTCATCGGCCATTTGCAGACCAATAAGATCAAAAAAGTGCTGGGCCGCGCCAGCCTCATCCAGAGCGTGGACAGTGAGCATCTGCTTGCCGCCATCGAGAAGGAAGCCGCCAGGGCGGGCCTTGTCCAGAACGTGCTGCTGGAAGTGAACATCGGCGGCGAGGCGTCAAAGTCCGGCGTTTCGCCGGAACAGCTCTGGCCCCTGCTGGACACTGCCGCCGCACAGGAGCACATCCGGGTCTGCGGCCTGATGGCCATCCCGCCCGTCAACGATGACGACGCCCGGAACCGCGCTTATTTAGCAGCGGTGCACAAGCTGTTCGTGCAGGCCGGAGAGCGCGGCTATGCCAACGTGAAGATGGAGACCCTCTCCATGGGCATGAGCGGCGACTACGAGAACGCCATCCGCGAGGGTGCCACCCTTGTCCGTATCGGCACCGCCATTTACGGCGAGCGGGATTATCGTAAAAAGTAACGTTACGACCCTCTCTGTCAGCGCTGGCGCGCTGCCTGAGAGGGTCAAAAATAGGAGAAACCATGCCAAAAACACAGATCCGATCCACCCAGGACCCCGCCGCACACCACACCAGCAGCCGCGCCCTCATCCGGCGCTTTCTGCCGTATCTGGCCAAGTACAAGGGCGTCCTCTTTTTTGACCTGTTCTGCGCAGCGCTGACCACCCTGTGCGACATCATCCTGCCCAAGATCATGAGCGCCATCACCAACTCGGCCATGGGGGTGGGCATCACCCTGACGGCCGGCATCGTGCTCAAGCTGGCGGGCATCTACTTCGTGCTCCGCATCATTGATGGAGCGGCGCAGTATTTCATGTCCAGCATCGGCCACATCATGGGCGTCCACATCGAGACCGACATGCGCCGCGATGCCTTCGACCACCTGCTGCTGCTCGACCACACCTATTACAACAACACCAAGGTCGGCACCATCATGGGCCGCATCACCAACGACCTGTTCGATGTGACCGAGTTCGCCCACCACTGCCCGGAGGAATTCTTCATCGCCTTCATCAAGATCCTGGCGTCCTTCATCATCCTCTGCCGAGCCAGCATCCCGCTGACGCTGGCGGTCTTCGCCTGTGTGCCGCTGATGGGGGTCGTCTCGGTCAAGCTGAACCAGAAGCTCCGCGCCCGGTTCCGCCAGCAGCGCGTCCAGATCGGCGAGCTGAATGCCACCATCGAGGACAGCCTGCTGGGACAGGGCGTCGTCAAGGCCTTTGCCGCCGAGGACCAGGAGCGCAAAAAATTTGCGCAGGGCAACAAAGACTTTGAGCAGATCAAGACCCTTGGCTACTACGCCATGGCTGCGTTCAACACCTCCACCCGCCTGTTCGACGGCCTGATGTATCTGGTGGTCATTCTGGCGGGCGGTCTGTCGCTGGTCAACGGCAAGATCACCGCCGGTGACCTTGTGGCCTATATGCTCTACGTCACCACCCTCATCGCCACCATCCGCCGCATCGTCGAGTTCGCCGAGCAGTTCCAGCGCGGCATGACCGGCATCGAGCGCTTTGCCGAGATCATGGACACCCCGGTGCCCATCCACGACGCCCCCGACGCCAAACCCCTTCAGCCCGGCCCCGGTGCCATCCGGTTCGAGGATGTCAGCTTCGAATACCCGGACGACCACAACAAGGTCCTGCACCACGTCAGCCTCGACATCAAAGCCGGTGAGCGACTGGCGCTGGTCGGCCCCTCCGGCGGCGGCAAGACGACCCTGTGCAACCTTATCCCCCGCTTCTACGATGTGACCGGCGGCCGCATCCTCATCGACGGGCAGGACATCCAGCACATCACCCTCAAGAGCCTGCGTGAGGACATCGGCATCGTCCAGCAGGACGTGTATCTGTTCAGCGGCTCGGTGGCGGACAACATCGCCTACGGCAAGCCCGGTGCCTCCCGTGAGGAGATCATCGAAGCGGCCCGTCTGGCCGGTGCCGAGCGGTTCATCCTCGCCCTGAAGAACGGCTTCGACACCTACGTCGGTGAGCGCGGCGTCAAGCTCTCCGGCGGCCAGAAGCAGCGCATCGCCATCGCCCGCGTCTTCCTGAAGAACCCGCCCATCCTGATTTTGGACGAGGCCACCAGCGCCCTGGACAATGAGAGCGAGATCCTGGTGGGCCAGAGCCTTGAAAAGCTGGCCCACGGCCGCACCACCCTGACCATCGCCCACCGCCTGACCACCATCAAGAACTACGACCGCATCCTCGTCCTCGGTTCCGACGGCATCGAGGAATCCGGCACCCACGATGAGCTGCTCGCACAGCACGGCGTCTACTACCGCCTGTGGAACCAGCTGCCGGGAAAAGATACGCTGTAACCTGAAATCTCTGTACGAAAAAAGCGAAGCCGCTGAGCATTCAACGGCTTCGCTTTTTGTTGTGGAGAAGTTCGGCTTATTCGCCCACGATGAGACGGACGGCACCATAGATACCGGCGTCATTGCCGAGGCTTGCGGCCTTGATGGGGGTCTCGCGGCAGGAACGGAAGGCGTATTCCTTGAAGTGCTTGACCAGCGGGTCGAACAGGACATCGCCTGCGCGGGCCACGCCGCCGCCGACGAGGAACATTTCGGGGTCGGTGGTGGAGGCGATGCTGGCCAGCGCCATGCCCAGCGTGTTGGACATATCCTCGACCTCGCGGGAGGCCAGCGCATCGCCATTGCGGGCGGCATCAAAGACATCCTTGGCGGCAAAATCGGTGCCGCGCAGGACGCACTCCACCTCCGGGTTCTCGTCCAGCAGCTTCTTCATGCAGCGGACGACGCCGGTGGCGCTGGAGTACTGCTCCAGACAGCCGCGCTTGCCGCAGCCGCAGACGGCCGTCTCGTGCGGATCGACCGTGATGTGGCCGATCTCGCCGCCCGCGCCGTGGGCACCATCAATGACCTTGCCGTTGACGATGACGCCGCCGCCGACACCAGTGCCCAGCGTGACCATGACTGCGCTGCGGCAGCCCTTGGCAGTGCCCATCCAGATCTCGCCTAGGGCGGCGACGTTGGCGTCGTTGCCGACGAGGACTTTCAGGCCGTCCAGCAGGCCGGACAGCTGAGCGGAAACGTTCCGCTCGCCCCAGCCGCCGAGGTTGGCGCAGACGATGGGCACGACGCTGGAGTTCAGAACCGGGCCGGGCACACCGATGCCCACGCCCTCGACCTGCTCTGCGGCGATCTCCTTCTCAATCATCTTGCCGTGAATGGCGTCGGCCAGATTTTCGAGGATGTGCTCACCGGCGTTGGAGGTGTCGGTGGGCACCTCCCACTTTTCCAGCAGTGCGCCGGACGTGGTGAACAGACCGACCTTTGCGGTGGTGCCGCCCAGATCAATGCCAAATGCGTATTCTTTCATGATTCATTTACCCCTTTTCCGCAGCGGTCGCCCGCTGATCATTTTACCTTGTTGCCATTATAACATATTCTGCCGCAGATGGGGAGCCATTTTTTCGGATTTTTCCGGTCTCGTGCGGGGCGCGGCTGCGCCTCGTGGCCGCAGGGCGCAAAAAACGCGCCCCACCGCAAGGCAGAGCGCGTTTTCGTTGCAATGAAAGGCCAGAAGGCTTATTCCTCGTCGGGTTCGTCCTCTTCCTCGTCGTCCTCATCATCGTCCGTTCTGGGCTTGTAGAAGATGCCGCTCAGGAAGATGCTGACGAAGTACAGCAGGCACATGGGCACTGCCACGAAGCACTGGGACACGATGTCCGGCGGGGTGATGATGGCTGCGACCAGGAAGATGAGCACGATGGCAACGCCGCGGCCCTTCTTCATGATCTCCGGGTTTGCGATGCCCATCTTGGCCAGAATGATGGTGACCAGCGGCATCTCAAAGACGCAGCCGAAGATGATGAACATCGTCAGGCAGAGGTTGATGTAGCTCTCGATGCTGATGGACGCCGTGATGTAATCGGTGCCTTCCAGAGTGACCAGGAAGTTCAGCATAAAGGGCAGGGTGACCTTATAGGCGAACAGGATGCCGACGCAGAACAGCATCAGGCCGAGCAGCAGCACCAGCTTGAAGAAGAAGCTCTCGCTCCGCTTCAGGCCCGGCTTTGCAAAGGCGTAGATCTGATACAGCGCCACCGGCACGGTGATGACCACCGCCGCGATCAGCGAGACGCGGAAGTACTGCATCAGCTTCTCCTGCGGGGCCAGGAAGACGAAGGTATAGTTCGCATTCCGGGCCATGGCCGTCAGCAGATCGATCAGTTTGTCCGAAACTGCCAGAAAACCGATCACACCCACCACAAACACGACTGCGCAGATGATCAGCCGGTTCCGCAGCTCTTTCAGGTGGCCGGTCAGCGTCATGCTGCCGTCCTCCGACATGACTTCGGCTTTCTTTTTGCGCTTAACGTTTGTAGCCACGAATTACTCCTCGTCCTTCTTCTCAGCCTTGTCCTCAGACTGGGTCTCGGTCTTCTTGACTTCGCCGTTGTCATCGACGTCGTCCATGCCTTCCTTGAAGTTCTTCATGGTCTTGCCGAACATCTTGCCCAGCTTCGGCAGATTCTTGGGTCCAAAGATGACCAGAACGATGATCAGAACGATGATAAGCTCCTGAGGTCCGATTCTCATAATAAAATCTCCTTTTTCCTCTTGCCGCGCCGTGCGGGCGGGCTGATTTACAATGTATCGTACAACCGCGGGCGCGGGTGCATCCAAATAGGGGCTGTTATGCCTTGGCCTCTTCCGCCGGGGCAGCGGCTTCGGCTTCATGGGCGGGGGCAGCTTCCGCAGCCGGGGCGGGCGCTTCCGTTTCGGCGGGCTTTTCTGCGGCCTTCACGGGTTCCACAGCCTCAGCCGGTGCTTCCTCCGCCTTCGCGGACTCTTCTGCGGGAGCAGCCTCGGCCTTGGCAGGCTCTTCGGGTAGCTCCTCCACGGCATCTTCCAGCTCGGTGACCTCTTCGGCCTCCTCGGCCTTCTTGGCCTCTTCCTTGCTGGTCTTGCCAATGTTGGTGAAGCTCTTGGTCACATCCTTCATGCTGTCGTCGATGTCCTTCTTGAGGTCCGTCAGGGGGGCGACCGCCTCCTTGATGGGAGCCTGGATCTCGTTCAGCGGCTCGACGACGTTCTTCTGGATCTCCTCGGAGGCTGCGCCGGTGTACTTCTTCAGCTCACGCAGCATCTTGCCGAGCTTGCGTGCGTACTCCGGCAGCTTATCCGGGCCGATGACCACGAACGCAACGATCACGACAAGGATCAGCTCTGTAAAACCAATTTTCATAGCGTTCCAATTCCTTTCCTCAAACACAGGCCGTTCTTTTGGGGGTCTGCATTGCTGTACGGTTCTGGGGTTTGGCGCAGCGGTGCGCCTTTCGTTGCCCTATGTATACCGGATGTCAATGAACTGTATATGAATTTATTTTGAACAGTTTATGAATAAGATAGGTTTGCCCCTCTTTTTCTAAACAAAGTCAAAATTTCAGTGATTATATTACAGTTCGGAAATCAAAAACAGCCCCGGCATCATGTCCGGGGCCGTCGTTCTCATCGTTCAACGGACTGGGTTCGTCAGGGTGCCGATGCCGTCGATCTCGCACCGCACGACATCGCCGGGGACGAGGAACTGCGGCGGGTCCATCCCCATGCCGACGCCCGCCGGGGTACCGGTGGCGATGAGGGTGCCCGCCTTCAGGGTCATCCCCTGTGAAAGCTCCGCGATGACGTGGTCGATGTCAAAGATCTGCAGGCCGGTGTTGGAGTCCTGCCGCTTCTCGCCATTGACGAAGCTGCGGATACCCAGTCTGGGCGGGTAGGTCTCGAACTCGTCCGCCGTGACGATACAAGGCCCGATAGGCGTGAAGCCGTCCAGACTCTTGCCGAAATACCACTGCTTGTGGGCCGTCTGGACATCGCGGGCCGAGACGTCGTTCAGGATGGTGTAGCCGAAGACGACGTCCTTCGTCTGCCCGGCAGGCACATCTTTGGCATCCATGCCCAGCACCACAGCCAGCTCGCATTCGTAGTCCAGCTTCTTCACAAGGTCGGTGTGGGCCTCGATGAAGCCGCCGTCCGGCACCGCCCGCGTGACCCGCTTGGAAAAGTAGATGGCATCCTGATGCCGGGTCGCAAAGGCGTCGGCGGAATACTTTTCCGCCTCGTCCGAGTGGGCCATGTAGTTGATGCCCAGGCAGATGACGTCCTGCGCCGGGGCCGGGATGGGGCTTTCCAGCGTGACGGCCTCGATGGGCAGGGCCGGGATGCCCGCAATGGCCAGCGACAGTCCCGCCCGCACCTGCGGGGTCAGGAACGGGATGGCGTCGGACAGCGTCTCATAGCGCAGGCCCAGCCAGCTCAGCGGCCAGACCTGACGGCCATCTGCCGACAGGATGGCCGGGTCTTCGATGCCGTCCGGCAGACGGCAGGTGACAAAGCGCATGGGGGAAGCCTCCTCTCAGTGTCGATAGGCGATGGCGTTTTGGATGCGGTCGGCTTCCGCCGAGCCGGCCAGCTGGCGGACCAGCTCCAGCGCAAAGGGGATGGCGCCGCCGAGACCGTAGCTGGTGGTGATGCTGCCATCCACCACGACCTCTTCGTCGTGGACGACGGCACCGGCCAGCTGGTCCTGGAACCCGGCGTGGGCGGTGGCGTTCCGGCCCTCCAGCAGGCCCAGCGAAGCCAGGATGCTGGGGGCTGCGCAGATGGCCGCCACCTTCCGGCCTGCCCTGGCAAAGGCAGTGCAGGTGTCGGTCACGGTCTTGTTGGCGGCAAGGTTCGGGGTGCCGGGGATGCCGCCGGGCAGGACGACCATGTCCACGTCGGAATAATCCACCTCTTCGGCCAGAGCGTCGGCGGTCAGGTGGATGTTATGGCTGCTGACCAGCTCTCTGCGGCCCATGGCAGACGCCACGATGACCTCGACTTTGGCGCGGCGGAGAAGGTCCACCACCAGCAATGCCTCGCACTCCTCGGTGCCATCGGCGAAAAAGACAACTGCTTTGCTCATTGTATCTGCTCCTTCCTGCGGCCCTGCTATGCGCTGTGCGCAGCAGGGGATAAAAAAGCGCACCGCGGGCGGAGTGCTCCCCTGCCCCGCCGTGCGCGGTCCTGCATTATTCCTCGGTGGGTGCCTCGGCCTTTTCTTCCAGCAGGCGGCGCAGCACACTGTCCTCCCTGCTGATGACCCGGCTGACCCGGCTGATGATGGCGCTGGACGCGCCGATGTTGCCCATGATGCTGGTGTAGCTCTGCTTGCTGACCAGCTTTTCTGCGATGTTGTAGCGCTGCTCCATTGCACTCAGCTCGGCGTAGCTGCACACATCCTGCAAAAAGCGATAGCATTCTTCCGGCGTTTTCAGTTCCAGCAGTGCCGAATACAAGCCGGACTCTCCGGTGGGATGATCTTTTGCCATGGCTCGTTTCCTCCCTTTTCGTTTTGGTGGGGGTCTGGCCCACGATGGGCACTTCATTGCACTACATTAGTGTAGTACAAACGCAGGAAAATTGCAATGGGAAATTTCAGAGCATCTTTTCCATTTCGGTCAGCTGCATGGAGATGCCGCCCACCGCGTTCTCCACGGGCTTGAGCAGCCGGTAGCCCCGCGCCTTGAAGAACTGCTGCACCGGCAGGCACTTGGTGTGCACCTCGCAGCAGACGCGGCCCCGGCCCTCGCCGCGGGCCAGCCGCTCGCAGGAGGCCACAATGTCGCGGCCGATGGCCTTGCCCCGGTACTCCGGCTTCAGATAGAGGTGGAGCAGGTGCAGGGCGGTGTTCTCCATCTTCCAGGCAAAGTAGCCGATGAGCTTGTCGCCCAGAAAGACGAGGAAGTAGTTCACATCGCGGTCGATGTCCTCTTCGATGGCGTCGGCGCTCTGCAGCGTCTCCACCAGCGCGTCCAGCTGCTTCGCCGGGTAATAGCGCTTGTAGACCTCGTGCCAGAGCTCGCTGGCAAGGTCGGCGGTCATGTGGATATATTTGGCCTTTGCGACCAGCTTGTAATCGGGTTTCATAGTTCTCCTATTCGTTGTTCAGGGTGAGCCCGCCGGGCGGGTTTTTTCTTATTGTACCATACGCCGCGCCAAAGTGCAAAACAAAAAGGCGGCTGCGCCTTCCAAAAAAGCGCAGCCGCCTGATTGTCGTTTTACCTGGGAACGAGATGTTTTACAGCGCGGTCTTGATGTTGTGATGAGTGGAGCTGTAACGAACAACTGCTTCCATCAGGGCGAGAGGCCACAGAATGACCTTGCCCAGGATCTCGGCCGGCTTGACACATACCGTGTCCATGCTGTTGATGCCGAACAGGATCAGACATGCGATACCACAGCCCAGAATGTAATAGTACATAATCAAACCTCCTATATCTTTCTACGGGTCTTGGACCCGAAGTTCAGTACACAGCGGGGCGTTTTCCGCTCTCCGCATCCTTACTATACCGCAATTTCAATCTAAAGTCAATATCCGAAATCATGAAACAATTGAAAGCTTTTGTTGAAATTCGTTTTACTCATCGAAGTAAAGTGTAAAAGTTCGCTTTGCTTTATAAATGTGAAGTCAGTGTTCTGAATTGGCCGTGAGCCGGAAACAATTTGTTCATATTTGGGGTCAAAACGCCCCGGAAACCGGCGTTTTGTTTTCCTTGCAAGTACAGAAAATACTGCACAAAAGTCCTGTTTGAAGTTTATGCAGAATGCCATGCAATAACAGCTGTTCCTCCCTCGTTTACAAGTTAAGGAAAGTCGTGTCGAAATTTTTGTTTTCGAAAGCCGGAGGGCCCCATCATGAAAGAAAAACTCTGCAAAAAAATCTTGGGTTTTCTACTCGCCTCCCTGCTCCTGCTGACCGTTTCGCCGCCTGCCTTCGCGGATATGGGGCCGAAACCGTCGGTCACGCTCAGGCTCTACATCTACAACGACCAGAATTACGCCGTGACTCTGCTGGGCAATACAGAATCCACCGGCCCATGGAGCGCCCCCAGCGCATACGGGGACTGGATGGGTTCCCGCGAGGTGTGGGAAGCCTTTCAGGCTTACGATGCGCCGGAGGGGTACTACTTCCTCGGCTACTTCGAGGAATACTTCGGCGACACCGAACAGACCTTCACCTGGGGGTACTACCCGCCCCAGAAATTCTATGTGCTCCTTTATAATATGGACACCGGGGTCTTTTCCATTAGCAAAGAGCCGGTCCAGCGGTATGCGTTCGACAGCGAATGGCAGGTGCTGTTCGACCCGGAGGATGGCTGGATGCACGTCTACACCAACCGGACCGACAGCGACCAGATTTCCCTGTTCACCTCCCGGTTACTCATCACGCTGATTCTGGAGCTAGCGCTGGGTGCCCTGGTGTTCGGCCTGCGCGAAAAAGCCCAGCAGAACCTCATCGGCGGGGTCAATCTGGCCACGCAGCTTGCACTGAACCTTGTTCTCCACTATGGGCTGTTTTATCTCGGCCCCTGGGCGGGCTTTGCGCTCTACGCCGGAATGGAAGTGCTGGTCTTCGCGGTGGAAGCCTCCGCCTACTGCCGCTGGCTGCCCTGGCCGGAGGGCAAAACGCCTCGCCCGGTGCTCTACGCCCTGACGGCCAACCTGCTCTCGTTCGGCGTCGGCTGGCTTTTGAACGAGCACCTGACGAACGCCCAGATCCGGTGGCTCAGCCTTGCGGCCCTGTTCCTGTGGTACACGGTGCCCAAGTTGGCGGGAAAAACGTGTCTTTTTAAGCAAAACGCACAAGAAAACGACAAAAGATTGTGATTTTCCATCCTTGTTGCCAGAGAAGAAATGCGTTATAATAGAACCATCAAATCGGCGGATACCGGAAAGGAGAACATGCTCTATGGCAAAAGCATCGCAGGTCGTTTTAATGGAAAATGAATTTTACCTAATCAAAGCCCCGAACGGGAAGGTGTTGGAGGTAAAGAACTTCAATACCGAGAACGGCGCTGCGATCGGGTTGTGGGATTACGCAGGCCATCCGTGGCAGCAGTGGCAGTTCGTGGACGCCGGTGAGGGCCGCTGGCGCATCCAGAACCGGTTCACAGGCAAGTTCATCGATCTGGCGCTCGGCGGCGTGATCGAGGGCACCTGGTTGCACCAGTGGAGCCGCAGCAGCGGGCTGAGCCAGTGCTGGGCGCTGGAACCCACCCGCAGCGGCCGCACCCGCATCCGGAACGTGCTGGCCGACAAGTACATCGACCTCGTGGGCATGAACACCGCGAACGGTGCCCAGGCCCAGATCTGGAACTACGTCTCCGGCGGCAATCAGGAGTGGAACCTTGTCCGCGTGGACCCCACTTCCACCCAGATCAACGCGCGCGGCAACGAGGCGCACGACCCGGAACCCACCCCCTCGCAGCGCAAGCACCAGAACGATCTGGTCCGCAAGCTGAACAACGCCGGCAAGGGCCGCGCTGCACGGAAATAAAAAAGAACGAAAAGACCCTCTCAGTCTCGCATCCGCTCGCCAGCTCCCCCGTCGGGGGAAGCTTTGATGCTGACAGAACTCAACATCAAAACCTCGCCCTTTGATAGACTCCCCCGGCCGGGGGAGGTGGCACGCTAGTGCCAGAAGGGGACAAGGCGGCATTGCGGAGCAATGACGGAGAGGGTCTCTTTTGTTATCAGAAGGAGAACGCTTCATGAACCCTGAATTTCCCATGCGGAACACGACGCTGTGCTATCTGGAGCAGGACGGCAAGTGGCTGATGCTCCACCGCGTCACCAAGAAAAACGACATGAACCACGACAAATGGATCGGCGTGGGCGGCAAGTTCGAGCCGTTCGAAAGCCCGGAAGACTGCCTGCTGCGCGAGGTGCGGGAAGAGACCGGCCTTCAGCTGACCCGCTTCCGCTGCCGGGGCATCGTGACCTTCATTCTGGGCCGTCTGACCGAGTACATGCACCTTTACACCGCCGACGGCTGGACCGGTGAACTGATCCGGGACCCCGCCCGCAACGAAGGGGTGCTGGAATGGGTGCCGACGGACACCGTCGAAACGCTGCCCATCTGGGAGGGCGACAAGATCTTCTTCCGCCTGCTCAAAGAGGACCGCCCGTTCTTCTCCCTCAAGCTGACCTATGAGGGCGACACGCTGACGCAGGCCGTGTTGGACGGGAAGGAACTCCCTTCGGCATCCTGCGGATGCCACCTCCCTCAGTGAGGGAGGCTTTGCAGCAATACCGATGCGTCCAAGGCCCCCTCCCAGAGGGGGCTGGCACAGCGAAGCTGTGACGGAGGGAGTTCTGCCTTTTAGTTCAGTTTCAGGTCTCCCTCTTTGATCCAGCCCAGCTTGCGCTCGATCTCGCAGAAGACGACGCTCAGCACGGCGGGCAGGACGAAGCAGATCAGCAGCATGGCCGCCCAGTCCATCGGGGTGATGGCGGCCTTGGTGCCTGCCGCGATGTCGTTGACCCAGCCGGTGTAGACGCCGATCTGGCCCACCAGACCGCAGGTGCCCATGCCGGAGGAGACCGCCGCGCCGTTCATCTCAAAGTGGAACAGGCAGGTGGCCAGCGGGCCGGTGATGGCCGAAGCCAGCGTGGGAGCGATCCAGATGCGGGGGTTCTTGATGATGTTGCCCATCTGGAGCATACTGGTGCCAAGACCCTGACTGACCAGACCGCCGACGCCGTTTTCCTTGTAGCTCATGACCGCAAAGCCCACCATCTGGGCGCAGCAGCCTGCCACAGCGGCACCGCCGGCCAGACCGGTCAGGCCCAGTGCCGCACAGATGGCGGCGGAGGAGATGGGCAGCGTCAGCGCAACGCCCACGATGACCGACACGAGGATGCCCATGACCAGCGGGGCCTGCTCGGTGGCCCACATGATGAGGGTGCCCACCTGACTTGCCGCTGCGCCGATGGGCGCTGCGATGAGCATGGACAGGCCGACGCCTGCAAAGATCGTGACCAGCGGGGTGGCGAGGATATCGATCTTCGTCTCCTTGCTCACGGCCTTGCCCAGCTCCGCCGCGACGATGGCGATGATGAGGACGGCCAGCGGGCCGCCGGCCCCGCCCAGTGCGTTGGCCGAGTAACCCACCGTGATGAGGCTGAACAGCACCAGCGGCGGGCAGTGCAGCGCCCAGCCGATGGCGCAGGCCATGGCCGGGCCGCTCATGGCCGTGGCATAGCCGCCCAGGTCCACCAGCACGTCCAGACCGGTCTGCTGGCCCAGCGTCTTGATGATGGTGCCGATGAGCAGGCTGGCGAACAGGCCCTGTGCCATTGCGCCCAGCGCCTCGATGAGGTAGCGCTGCGGGGTGATGACGATATCTTTTCGTTTCAAAAACTCCTTGAAGCTTGCCATAGAATTTTCCTCTTTTCTTCTCCGGTCATTTCTGCAACCGGACTGCATGTCCATCATCATACCATACACCTGTCAAGACAGCAAGAGAAAAACGCTTTTTTCGTGAAAAGAACCAAATTTTGAAGCGCTGGATGCAATTTTTCCGCAGGCTGAACCGTATTGCCTGTGGAGCGATTTTTCTCTTTTCCGTTCGCTGTTTTTCCTTCGCACCGCCGCAAAGAAGATTGACGGATACCGGGGTTGGGTGTATACTGGAAGAGTGAAATCAGGATTTCTGGATCGGTCCCGATTCTACCGGGCTTTGCGGGCCGCACGGCGGCTGCACGTCCGATCTTATTTGGAGGCAAAAGCAAACGGCATGAAACACAAATTTCCATCGGTTCCGGATCGTACATCCGATCAAAACACCCGCCGCAATGCGGGGCAGGCCATTGCCGCCTTGGTCATGGCGCTGGCTCTGACCGTGGGCGGCGCGAGCACCACCATCCTGCTGGCTACCCAGCCTGCGGGTCTGACCGTCGCGCCTGCGGCGGTGGAGTGGGAGGCCCCCGCCATCAGCCTTCAGCCGGAGAAGAGCGCCTCCACGGAGGCCGCTTCGGAAAGCACGGCGGAAGCGTCTGCTTCCAGCACGGCTGCGGAGGAGACCGCACCGGCACAGACCCCTGCTTCCTCTGCCGCTGTGCCTGTGACCCCGACGGAGGCTGAGGTGCCTGCTTCCAGCACCGAACCTGCGGCGGAAGCCCCCGTTGAAGAAGCTCCTGCCGCTGTGCCGGACGAGACCCCTGCGGAGCCGTCCGCTGAGACTCCCGCCGCCGACCCGATGGCCGGTCCTGCCGAGGAGAACGACCGCGAAAACGCCCTCTTCCCCCATTTCGTGCAGGAGACTGCGGAACTGGCCGCAGAAGACCCGCTGAGCGCCCCAGTGGAAACGCTGGAAGCGGAGACCACCGAGACCCCCGCCGCCTCTGAGAACGGCGAGGCCGTCGCTTCTGCCGGGATCTCCGATACCAACGGCACCATCCTGCTGACGCCGGAAGAGATCCGCGCCGCGCTGGACGCCGGAACGCTGGACGAAAGCAGCGTCTCCGTCCAGTGCCTTGACAGCGAGAACGGCTTCCTGAAATGGCTGTGGAACCTGCTGTTCGGCAAACAGGAGGAAGACAAGCCCTCCACACCTGCACCGCGCCCCACCTACTCCGGCTGGCGGACCGTGAACGGCAAGACTTATTATTATGAGCAAAACACCACCGACCCCGTCACCGGCATCCGCTCCATCGACAACAAGCTCTATTACTTTGATGCCAATGGCGTCCAGCAGAACGCCACCTTTGGCATCGACGTCTCCAAATACCAGTCCAGCATCAACTTTGAGCAGGCCAAGCAGGCCGGCGTCGAGTTCGTCATCATCCGCATCGGCTACCGCGGCTACGGTTCCGGCACACTGGTGCAGGACCCCAAGTTCGAAGAGCATTTCACCAACGCCCGGAACGCCGGTCTGCGGGTAGGCGTCTACTGCTTCACCCAGGCCGTCAATGAGAACGAAGCCCGCGAGGAAGCGCAGGCCTGCGTGTATGTGCTGAACGGCCGCCAGCTGGACTACCCCATCTACTTTGACACCGAGGCTTCCGGTTCCGGCTCCGGCCGTGCCGATGGTCTGGGCGTGGAGGACCGCACCAAGTGCGCGGTCGCCTTCTGCGAAGAGGTCAAGGCTCTGGGCTATCAGCCCGGCGTCTACGCCTCCACCACCTGGTTCCGCAAGCGCCTGGACATGAGCAGACTGACCCAGTACAACATCTGGAATGCCCACTACAACGTCGCCAGCAGCCCCATCGCCTGCAACATGTGGCAGGGCAGCTGCACCGCCCGCATCCCCGGCTACGGCGGCCAGATCGACGTGAACATCAGCTACATGGGCTGAGTTCGGAAGACACAAAAGACCCTCCCGGAACATTTCCGGGAGGGTCTTTCTGTTTCTGGTGATCAGTTGAACAGGTCTTTCAGCTTTTTGAAGAAGCCCTTGCGCTTTTCGTAGTTTTCTTCTTTCAGGGTGCCCTCGAATTTCTTCAGGGCGTCGCGCTGGGCCTTGTTCAGCCTCTTGGGAATCTCGACCTCGCACTTGACGTACATGTCGCCCCGGCCACGGCCGTTCAGATACTGGATGCCCTTCCCGCGCAGGCGGAAGGTAGTCCCGCTCTGGGTGCCTTCAGGGACGGTATACTCCACCTTGCCGTCGATGGACGGCACGGTGATCTCGTCGCCGAGGACGGCCTGGCTGTAGGTGATGGGCACCGTGACCCAAACGTCGTAGCCATCGCGCTGGAACACCTCGCTGGGCCGCACCGTGACCATCACGATGACGTCGCCTGCGGGGCCGCCGTTGGCACCGGCATCGCCCATGCCGCGCAGTGCAAAGCTCTGATCGTCGTCGATGCCCATGGGGATGGACACCTCCAGCG
>OIWL01001107.1_pt1 | contig 30985 bp, 15 predicted proteins | sample 1587561 | NCBI WGS metagenome assembly OIWL01 (sample SAMEA3888903, study PRJEB22519) | human gut metagenome | biome: human gut; feature: human-associated habitat; material: faeces | place: Denmark | collected 2010 | reverse complement strand
TACATCGAGCAGCTGACGCCCGGGGTACGGGGCGCCGTGCTGACCCTTTCGTCGGGCGAGAACGTCGCGCTCGAAGCGGGCGGGCGGCGGATGCTCGTCGAACAGGACGGCACGCGCCTCGAGATCGCCGGCGAGGAGCTGGCCTACCACAAGGTGGAGGCCGAGCAGGAGATTCCGATGACGAACACCGTCACCGTACCGCGCGGCAAGGAGTTCTCGCTCCGCCTCTCGGACGGCACGCAGGTATGGCTCAACTCCGAGTCGAGCCTCGTCTTCCCGGTCCGCTTCGGCGACGGGCCGCGCGAGGTGACCGTGACGGGCGAAGCCTACTTCGACGTGGCGCACGACGCCTCGCGGCGGTTCGTGGTCCACGCCGACACGGTTTCCGTAAGCGTCTACGGCACGGCGTTCAACATCTCGTCCTACGCCGACGAGGGCGCGATCGAGACCACGCTCGTGAGGGGCAGCGTCGAGGTGCGGAGCGGACACCGCCGCGCAATGCTCCAGCCGGGCCAGCAGGCCCGCGTGGGGCGCGAAGGGGCTATCTTCGACGTGCGGCAGGTCGCCGCCGAAGATTACGCCGCCTGGACCCGGGGACTGTTCACCTTCAACGACGAGACGATCGCCTCGATATGCCGCAAACTCTCGCGCTGGTACGGCGTGGAGATCGTCCCGCGGGGCGTCGACGCCGACAAGGTGCGCTACACGGGCGTCGTGAAACGCTACGAAACCTTTGCCGAAATGGCCCGTCTGCTGGCGCGCACCGATCAGATACGCGCCGATGTCGAGGAGGGGAAGATCGTGCTCTGCATCGACCGTGACGACGATTGATGCCGGTTAGTTGGGAAGCCGCCCGACGGGGCGGCATTCGTGTCACTTAAAACACAGCTATTATGAGGAAACTTTACCTATCAGTATCGCACCGAAGGCCATGGCTTGCCGTGTGCATGTGGCTGCTGGCGATTTCCGTCTGGGGCGCGCCCCGGCAGGCGACGGCGAGCGAAGCCTACCAGCAGCGCAGGGAACGCATCTCCGTATCGTTCCGCAACGCGTCGCTGGCCGAAGTTCTCCAACGGATCAAACAGCAGACGGGATATTACATCCTCTATAATAGCGACGCCGTGCGGGGAATCGGCGGCATCTCCTTCAGCAAGGCCGACGCCCCGGTGCGCGAAGTGCTCGACGAAGCGCTGCGCGGCACGCGGCTCGAATACTCGATCGACGACGACACGATCGTGATCCGTGCCGAAGCGGGGGGGGGAACGCCTCCGCCCCGCAGAAAGCCCCGGACAAGGTCGTCAGCGGACGTGTGACGGACACGGCCGGCGCGCCGCTCGTGGGCGTGAACATCCTGATCCAGGGGACCGCCACGGGAGTCGTGTCGGGGTCCGACGGCGGATTCTCGATCCGCATGCCCGAGGGCCGCGACAACCTGATCTTCTCCTACATCGGCTACGTCTCGCAAACGCTTCCCTCGGCACAGACCAGACTAGTCAGGCTGGTGCAGGACGAACAGGAGATCGAAAACGTCGTGGTGACCGGCATCTTCACCCGCAAGAAGGAGAGCTACACGGGTTCGGCCACGACCATCACGTCGGGCCAGCTGGCCCGCGTGAGTAACCGCAACGTCTTCGAGAGCCTGAAAAACATCGAGCCGTCGCTCTACATCATGGACAACACGCTGATGGGCTCCGACCCCAACACGCTGCCGGACATGCAGCTGCGCGGTATCACCACCTTCCCCTCGGAATCCACGGGCGTCAATATCAAGGGCAACTACCAGAACCGCCCCAACCAGCCGCTGTTCATCCTCGACGGGTTCGAAACCACGGCCGAGAAGGTGATGGACATGGACATGACCCGTATCGAGAGCATCACCATCCTCAAGGACGCCGCGGCCAAGGCGCTCTACGGCTCGAAGGCCGCCAACGGCGTCATCGTCATCGAGACCAAACGCCTGGCCGGCAATCAGGAGCTGGTGACCTACACCGGAAGCATCGAGGTGTCGATGCCCGACCTGACGAGCTACAACCTCTGCAACGCCTGGGAGAAGCTCGAGGCCGAGCGCATCGAGGGCGTCTACACCTCGGCGAATCCCCAGACGCAGGTGGATCTCACCAAACGCTACAACGCACTCAAAGCGCAGGTGCTCGGCGGACTGGACACCTACTGGCTCGCAAAACCCCTGCGCACGGGCGTCGGCCACAAACACACCCTCTCGGTCGAACTGGGCGACAGCCGCAAGCTGCGGGCGATGATCGACTTCTCGTACAACAACGTGGCGGGCGTGATGAAGGGTTCGGAGCGCACGGTGCTCTCGGGCGACGTGAACGTTTCGTACCGCAAGAAAAACTTCCTGTTCCGCAACATATTGAGCGTCAGCAACACCAGGAGCGACAACTCGCCGTGGGGCGATTTCGGGGACTACGCCCGGATGAATCCCTACTGGAGCGCCGTCGATCCCCAGACGGGCCAGATCGCCCGCTGGGCCTACGACGAAGTGGCCAACCCGATGTACGACGCCACGCTCGGAACGCTCGACCGCGAGACCTACACCAGCGTGACGGACAACTTCTACGCCGAATGGCAGGCCACCGAGGCGCTGAAACTCACCGCCCGCCTCGGCATCGCCGTAAAGCGCAGCGACGCCGACGAATTCTATCCGGCCAAGCATTCGAAATTCGCCACCTCGGCCTACGAAAGCACGAGCATGCAGCTGCGCAAAGGCTCCTACCAGCTCGACAACGGCAAGAGCAGCGACATTTCGGGCGAAATCTACGCCAACTACGCCAAAAACTGGGGCAGGCACTACCTCTACGTCAACGCCGGCGGCCGGATCGCCGAAAACACGTACAGCGCCTACCAGCACTACGCCGAGGGATTCCCCAACAGCCAGACGGCCGACATCACCTTCGCCCGGCAGTACGCCCAGGACAAAAAGCCCGTCGGCATCTCGTCGATCACGCGCGAAATCAGTTTCCTGGGAACCGCGTCGTACAGCTACGACGACCGCTACAACGTCGACCTCACGTTCCGCGAAAGCGCCTCGTCGCTCTACGGCGCCGACAACCGCTGGTCGTCGGCATGGAGCGCCGGCGTGGCGTGGAACCTCCACAACGAACCCTTCCTGCGCGATCAGGACGTTTTGAAACAATTCAAGATCCGCGCCTCGGCCGGACTGACGGGCAACCAGAACTACGACACCAACGAAGTGCTGGCCACCTATCTCTACTACACCGGGGCCACCTACCACGGACAGACGGGCGCCTACCTCTCGAAGATGCCCAACCCCGCCCTCAAATGGGAACAGCGCATGGACTACAACGTGGGCGCCGACATTACGGTCCACCGCGCAACGATCGCCTTCGACTACTACAACTCGGTGACCGAGAACATGCTCACCGACGTGGCGATCCCCACCTCCACGGGTTTCGACACCGTGAAGGACAACCTGGGCAAAGTCCGCAACCGCGGCATCGAGGCCAAATTGAGCTATACGCTCTGGCAGGGCAAACAGGGCTTTTTCAACCTCTTCGGCTCGATCGCCTATAACAAGAACATCATCATCAACCTCTCCGAAAGCCTCAAGGCCTACAACGAAAAGATGATGGCCCAGGCGCAGGACAAGAGCAACTCGACGCCCGTGCTGATCTATCAGGACGGAATGCCGATGAACGCCATCTGGGCCGTGCCGTCGCTGGGCATCGACCCCACGACGGGTCAGGAAATCTACGTCAGGAAGGACGGCACGCTGACCTACGAGTACGACGCGCAGGATCAGGTCGTGGCCGGCATCAGCGACCCCAAGTACCGCGGCAACTTCGGCTTCGCGGCCGAATACAAGGGCTTCGGGTTAAGCGCCACCTGCACCTTCCTCGGCGGCGGGCAGCGGTACAACACCACGCTGGTCAACAAGGTCGAAAACGTCGACATCCACTACAACGTCGACCGCCGCGTGCTCTACGGCCGCTGGCAGACTCCGGGCCAGAACGCCATGTTCAAGAAACTCGGCTCCTACACCGACGAAAACGGCAAGCAGCACGACGAAAAGACCCGGGCCACGACGCGCTTCGTGCAGGACAACAACGAGCTGACGTTCTCGTCGCTGAGCCTCTATTACGAATTCAACCCGCGGCTGATCAGCAAAATCCGCCTCAAGCGGCTCAAGCTGGCCTTTTACATGAACAACATCGCCACGCTCTCGTCGATCCGCATCGAGCGCGGCACGACCTATCCCTTCGCACGGAGCATGTCGTTCCAGCTGACCGGAACCTTCTAACACAAACCACCGAAGCCATGAAAAACAGCATCAAATACCTCCTTCTGTCCGCCGCAGCCCTCGCAGCCGTCTCGTGCGAGAACTGGCTCGACGTGACGCCCCCGTCGGAAATCCGCGCCGAGGACCACTACTCCTCGGCCGAAGGCTTCCAGCAGACGCTCATCGGCTGCTACCTCGCCATGGGCGAAACCGACCTCTACGGCGAAAACCTGACGTGGCACATGGTCGAAATGCTGGGCCGCCAGTACGACGCCCGCAAGAACACCGCCGCGGACGACTACGACCTCGACCGCTACAACTACAAAACCACGAAATCCACCGAAGTGATCGAAAAGGTCTGGGAGAAATCCTACTCGGTGATCGCCAACGTCAACGACGCCCTCGACCACATCGACCGCCGGAAGGACGAACTCGACTCGGTCAACTACCGCATCATCAAGGGCGAACTGCTCGCCGTGAGGGCCTACATCCACTTCGACCTGATGCGCCTGTTCGGGTGCAGCGACCTGGCCGGACGCACCGACCTGGAGAGCCGTCACACGGTCCCCTACCTGACGAGCGTCGACAAGGACGCGGCGCCGCAGCTGACCTACGCCGAGACGCTCCGCCGCATGATCGCCGACCTCACGGAGGCCGCCCGCCTGCTGGAGATCGACCCCATCCGGGCCAGGTATCCCGAAAGCATCTATACCGAAGCCAACGTCGACAAATTCTACGATTACCGCTACATGCACCTGAACTACTTCGCCGTCAAGGCCCTGCTGGCGCGCGTCTGCATGTGGGAAGGCAGCGACGAAAACAAACACACCGCGTTGCTGGCCGCCCTCGAAGTGATCGACGACCCGGCATCGGTCGGAATCGCCGGCGGGCTGACGCTGCGCACGTTCACCGACTCCGCCAAGGCCCCCACGACCGAGATGTGCTTCCCGAGCGAACATATCTTCGCGCTCGGCGTCACGGACATGGCCAAGAAGATCGCAAGCAACCTCAACCGCGAATATTCGGAACAGGACCGCCAGTACCGCACGCTGTGCATCAAGAACTCGGTCGCCGACGATCTTTTCGAAATCAAGGGCGCCGGCATCTCCGACTGCCGCTACAAACAGCTCTACCACAACACCGACTACTGGCCCGAGGGGACCAAGACCCCTTCGAAGCTCTATCAGCAGACCTCGACGGGCGCCGACTACCGCCACAAGGACCTGATGCCGCTGATCCGCCTGCCGGAGATGTACTACATCGCCGCCGAGTGCCGCATCTCCGGTCCGGACAAGGACCTCGGCGAAGCCCGCAGCCTGTTGCAGGAGGTGCGCAAGGCCCGCGCGGTCTACGAAGAACTGGATGCCGACCTCGACGAGGCGGGCCTGATGGCCCAGCTCGAAAAGGAGTACCGCAAGGAGTTCATCTGCGAAGGCGTGGTCTTCTATTTCTACAAGCGGCTGGGCTACGAGAAACTGCCCCGCCAGAGCGACGTGATGAGCGGCAGCAAGGTCATCGACGACGCCGTCTACATGCTGCCCTACCCCGATTTCGAAATACAGTCGGGACGCGTACAGTAAGTCGAACAATTAATTGTTGAGAAGCATGAAAAAACTGATCTGCATACTGCTGGCCGCGGCGACGGCGGCCGGCTGCGAAAAGGACGACCCGACACGCTACGACATGTCGCAGGGAAGGGTCTGCTTCCCGGGGGCTGCGCCCAACGAAACGGCCGAATATCCCGGATACTCGAATTCCGACAGCACGTTCTACGCCTCGATGACCTTCAAGCAGCAGCCCGAAGGGGTCGCCGAGGCGGTGATCGAGGTCCCGGTGAAACTCATCGGCGGGGCCTCCGGCTCCGACCGGAAAATCGGCGTCCGCGTTCTCGAAGAGGGAACCACGGCGCAGCCCGGGCAGTACGAAATCCTCGGCGCGGAGGTTCCGGCCGGGAAGACCTACGGCGCCATCCGCATCGAGGTCGCCAAATCGGCCGAACTCGACACGCAGCAGCGCGAACTGACGCTCTGCCTGACCGATTCGCCCGACCTCCGGGTGGGACCGGACCTCTACCTGAAAGCCAACGTCTCGTGGCACAACATGCTGCCGCGGCCCGCGACGACCAAGCAGTGGTCCACCTACAACGCCTTCATCGAATCGGAGGCATCTTCGGGCAGCTCGTCGACGGAGGCTTACAGCCAGGCCGGCCACCAGCTGCTGCTGGACATCTTCGGCTGGGAGGTGTTCCCCGACTGGGGACCCGATTACAGCGACTACATCGACGCCTGGCGCGCCAGGGCACAGGCCTGGTACGACGAATGGAAGGCCGCCAACCCCGGGCAAAAACGCATCCACGAATCAGGCTCCATGAAGGGCCGGGAGGTAACGATCCGCACCAAGTAAACGACGAACGACCATGAGAAAACACACCCTATATCTGTTGCTGGCAGGCTGGGGCCTGCTCGCCGCGTCGTGCTACGACGACAAAAGCACGTTGCAGACCACCCATATCCCGCCCGTGGAGATCGAAGTGCCGGAAGCCATCGCCTCGCAGCTGACGGTGGTGCACAACGCACGGCTCGACATCACGGGCATCCGCATCACCAAAGACGGCCGGGAGAATCCCGAGGAGCTTACCTACGAATGGACGGTGAGTCAGACCGACAACGACTCGGAGGCGATTTCGCTCGCCACGACGCGCGAGTTCCACGAAGTGATCGACCTGCCGATCTCCTCGAAAGGCTACCTGTTCCTGCTGACGGTCACCGACACCGCCCACGACCTGAAGTACCAGTACAAGTGGACGCTCATCGTGACGGCCCAATTCAACGAAGGGCTTGTGGTGGCCTACACCAAGGACGGAACCACCTCGGACCTGGGACTGATCATGCACCCGCAGCTGACCGAGACCTACTCGGGCGCGGAGCAGGGAACCGTCGAAAAGGAGCTGATCAGCCGGTGCAACGGCAGTCCGTTCCCCTCGGCGGTCACCCACATGCTCTACACCTACGACAAAACCGACAAGAAAAACATCCTCTGGGTGTCGACCGACGACGACCTGATGCGCGTGGAGACCGATTATTACGAAATCCTGGGCCATAAGGAGGATGCGTTCGTCTACCTGCCCGGAAAGCTCGACATCCGGAGCCTGCTCAACACCTACCAGTGCACGATGATCCTCAACGACGGCGACATTTACGAAACGCTGCTCAGCCGCGGCCGGATCTCGACGCCCGTCAGCGGAACCGAAACCATGACCGTCGACAACGGCGTCGTTTCGGCCCACTCCGCTCCGGGCAGCACCCGCAAACCCAGCACGATCTTCTACGACCGGGAACAGGGCAAGTTCTGCTACGGCTACAACCAGACGTTCTACGCCTGCGGCAGCGTGGGTTCGTCGCCCTTCGACCCGGGGAACGCCCCCGGCCTGCGGTGCATCGCGGGCGGCATCAGCATCGACAACGCCACCCACACCCTGCTGATGCGGAAAGCCGACGGCAACCATGCGCTCTACACCTTCGGCAACTACTCCGCTTCGGCCGGCGCACCCGCCGCCAAGCTGATCTACGAAATCCCGGCGGAGGCCAACGCCCTCATCGCCGAAGCCGTGAGCTTCGTCTTCTCGCGATTCGACCCGATCCTCTACATCGCCACCCGCAGCGCCATCTACAAGGTGATCTTCACGACGGGCAGCGTCAATTTCGACCCGGCGCCCGTCTTCACGGCCCCTGCGGGCGAGCACATCACCCTGCCCCGCCTCTACCTGCAAGGCTACTACGCCATGGAGAACTACGACGGCTCGTCGACCCTTCCGAGCAACGCCTCGCTGGCATGGAGCAGCCGCGCGGTGACGGTGGTCACCTCGAAGGACGACGGGAACGACAAGATACACGTCGTGCCGCAGATCAACTTCGGCAGCGGACAGCTCGACCAGCCGAACGCGCTGGTGTTCGACGGCTTCGGCAAGATACTCGACTTCACCGTCGCCGGGCTTTACAAGTAGCCCGCACCGGCGTCGAAACACGCCCCATGCCGCAGATATTTTCAGAGCGTCTGCGGCATTTTTTTACTTTTTTGATTATATTTGCCTCGGTTTCACCCCCGAAAAGCGGCGGAAACCGCCCAAAACAAAAAAAGCATCAGGACGGACCCGACAAATGCACAGCGAATCCAAACGGTATGATTTCGAACGGCTCTACATCGACTGCCAACCCCGGCTGACGGCCTATGCGCTGCGTTTCGTCAACAACCCCATCGAGGCGCAGGACCTGGTTCACGACTGCTTCATGGCGCTGTGGGACCGGCAAGCCCCCCTCGACCCCGAAGAGGCCCGCATGCTGCTGTTCGCCATGACCCGCAACCGATGCCTCAATTACCTGAAGCACAAAAGCATCGTCGACAAATACACGATCAGCTGCCTGGCCCGGGCGAAAATCGGGGAGGAGCGTCTTTACAACTACGATTTCTCCTTCGCCGAAAACGGGCATCCCTACCTGTATCAGGAGTTGGAACAGCAGATACAGCGCATCATGGACTCGCTGCCCGAACGCTGCCGCGAAGTGTTTTTGCTCAGCCGGTTCCAGGGGTTGAAGAACCGGGAAATAGCCGAACGGCTCCACATCTCCCTGCATACGGTCGAGCGGCACATCCAGCGCGCCCTGCGCATCTTCGCCGAAGCCCTCGAACGCGAACAATCCATTTACCTGCAAATACTGATCCTCGCCTGGCTGATGAACCAGCCGTCCTGAAGCCTTCCAGAGGCGAATTTCAAAAAATATGCGAATGTTTCCGGAACCGGGGGGGGGTAAAATCCGCCCCGATTGTTGTATGTATGTATGCGTACAACAACCGACCCCATGAACGAAAGCCTGAAAGAACTCGCCGTCCGCTATTTCGAAGGACCCATCGCCCCCGAAGAAGAGTGCGAACTCTTCGGATTCCTCGCCGCCTCGCCGGAAAACGCCGCCCTGATGCGCGAATGGGAACGCGAATGGAAGCAACGGCACGTGCCGTCGGCCGACGTCCTCCGTTCGCTCGCCCGGCTCAACGGAAAAATAGAACGGCGCGAGAACCGAATCCGCGCCCGCCGGCGCTGGCTGCGGTTCTCGGCGGCAGCAGCCGTGCTCATCCTGATCTCGGCCTTCACCACCCGGCACCTCATACACACCGAAGACCCCGTGCAAATGTTCTCCGTACAGGCTCCCCAGGGAACCAACAGCCGCATATCGCTGCCCGACGGCAGCCAGGTGTGGCTCAACGCCGGATCGACCCTGAACTACCGGTCGGATTTCAACCGCTCGTCGCGCGACATCGGCCTTTCGGGCGAAGCCTACTTCGAGGTGGCCCGCAACGCCGACCTCCCCTTCCGGGTGCAGGCCCGGGGCTGCACGTTCACCGTGCTGGGCACCCGGTTCAACATCTCGGCCTACGACGAAGACCCCGACGTATTGGCCGCGCTGATGGAAGGCTCGCTGCAATTCGAATCGTCCCGCAGCACGGAAACGATGGTTCCGGGCGACCTGATCACCTACGACTGCCGGACGATGGAGGCGTCGCGCAGGCAGGTCGACACCGACCAGTTCCGCAGCTGGATCGACGGCATCATCCGCTACGACGCGATCTCCCTCCCGGCCCTGCTCCGGCGGCTCGCCCGCGAATACGACGTGAAGATCGAACTCTGCACCGACGCGTTCGACGACAAGACCTTCCGCATATCAATCACCGAGGCGCAGGACATCGAATCAATCATGGGCGGGTTGTGCGACATCCTGCCGATCAGCGTCAGGCGCGACACCTGCGGTTACCGCGTCGACAGCCGCCCCCGAAAAACCGAACCCTGAAAAAACTTCTTTCCAAACAAACCTAAATCTTAAAACTTATGCATGTAAATCTCCTATTCAAGAAGATTGCAGCGTTGATCCCGTGCCTGCTGCTGACAGTCGCCCTCAACGCGCAAACCGTCACCAAAGCCTTCCGGAGCGTTCCGCTGAAAACGGTGCTGGAAGAGGTGGAGCGGCAAACCGGCTACTCGATCCTCTTCGAAAACGAGGACGTCGACGTCAGCAGGCCGGTCACGGCAACGTTCAAGGACGCGACGCTTCAGACCGTGCTCGACACGGTGCTCGACAAATCGCTGCGCTATACCGTCAAAGGGGGGGGGAAACTGGTCACCATCTCCCGCCGCTCGCCGGTCTCCGCCCCGACGGCCCCGAACGGGGAGATGACCGTCGCCGGAACGGTCATCTCCTCGGCCGACAACCAGCCCATCGTCGGAGCCAACATCTATGTTGAGGGCACGAACGTCGGCACGACCACCGACGCCGGCGGCAACTACAAACTGACCGTGCCCGCTTCGGCCAAGACGGTCACCGTTTCGTTCCTGGGCTACGACACCAAGAAAATTTCCGTCCGGGACATCCACCTCTTCAAACTCATCACGCTGGCCGACGCTTCGAACAAACTCGAAGACGTGGTGGTGGTCGGCTTCGGCGTGCAGAAGAAAGAGTCGCTCGTGGGCGCCGTGCAGTCGGTCAAGCCGAGCGACCTGCAAACCTCGTCGAGCAACCTCTCGACCTCGTTCAGCGGCAAGATCGCCGGCGTGATCGCCGTGCAGAAATCGGGCGAGCCGGGCGCCGACGGCGCCAATTTCTGGATCCGCGGAATCTCAACCTTCGGTTCGGGACAGTCGCCGCTGCTGATCCTCGACGGCGTGGAGATCACCAATCAGATGCTCAATAACATTCCGCCCGAGACCATCGAATCGTTCTCGGTGCTCAAGGACGCCACGGCAACAGCCCTTTACGGATCACGCGGCGCCAACGGCGTGATGCTCATCACCACCAAGAATGGCCGCGATTCGGAGAAGATGACCGTTAACGTGCGGGCTGAGTTGGGCGTGTCGGCCCCGACACGCATTCCTAAGATCGCCGACGGCATCACCTACATGGAGACCTTCAACGAGGCCCGCACCACGCGCGGCGAAAAGCCCTATTACAGCAACGAGAAGATCATGGGAACCAAACTGGGACTCGACCCCTATGTCTACCCCAACGTCGACTGGTACGACATGCTGTTCAAGGACTGCACCTTCAACCAGAACTTCAACTTCAACATGACGGGCGGAGCCAAGAAGATCGACTACTTCCTCAACGCCTCGGTCTACAACGAGAACGGCATCATGCGCAAGCCCGAAGCCTCGAAATTCGACACCAACATCAACGCCCAGAAATACCTGTTCCAGGCCAATGTCTCGGCCGACGCCACCAAGACCACCCGCGTGTCGCTGAAGATGAACACCCAGCTGCACTACCGCCACGCCCCGATCCAGAGCGTCTCGGACCTCTTCGCCTACGCCATGACCGGCATGCCCTGCGAATTCCCCGCGACGCTGCCCGGCGAGGAATCGGACACATTCGTGCGCTTCGGAACCAACAACGCCTGGAACAGCGGCTTCTTCACCAACCCCTACGCCCAGCTGTGCCGCGGCTACGGCGACCAGTTCCGCGGCCACTTCACCTCGGCGCTGACCGTCAACCAGAACCTCGACTTCATCACCAAGGGCCTGAGCGCAACGGGCATGGCGACCTTCTACAACCGTGTCTACTCGGCCGTCTACCGTTCGTTCACGCCGTTCATGTACCAGCTGACCGACTACAATATCGACGAGGCGGGCAATTACAGCTACACCAGCAACTCGACCAACACCGGAACCACCTACCTGGGCACGACGCGCGGCAAGGACGGTTACCGCGAGCTGGCGTTCCAGGCCAAGATCGACTACGCCCGCACGTTCGGCAAACACGATGTCGGAGCGACGATCGTCTACATGCAGAAGGAGCGCAACATGAACATCTCGGACGAGCAGGAGTACGCCGCGCTGCCCTACCGCCAGCAGGGACTCGCCGGGCGCGTCACCTACGGCTTCGACAAACGCTACCTGTTCGAAGCCAACTTCGGCTACAACGGCTCGGAGAACTTCGCCGCGGGCAAACGTTTCGGATTCTTCCCGTCGGTGGCCGTGGGCTGGGTGATTTCGAACGAGCCGTTCTGGAAGGGGATCAAGGAACAGGTCAACCTGTTCAAACTCCGCGCTTCGTACGGGCTGGTCGGCAACGACGTGATCTCGAAGGATTATGCGGACCGCTTCCCCTACCTCACGACCGTCGACATGGGACAGGGCTACGACGTCTATATCGGCAACAACTTCGAGCGTAAGTACGGTCCCATCCTCTCCGTCTACGGCAACCCCAACGCCACGTGGGAGGAGAGCCGCAAACTCGACATCGGCGTGGAGATCGGCCTGTTCGACAGCCTGAACATCATCTTCGACTGGTTCAAGGAGAAGCGCTCGGGCATCTTCATGCAGCGCACGTCGCTGCCCTCGACCTTCGGCATGTCGGGCATCACGCCGTGGGCCAACATCGGCAAGGTCGACAACAGCGGCGTCGACATCTCGGTCGACTACAACAAGGCATTCTCGAAAGACCTGATCCTCTCGCTGCGCGGCACGTTCACCTACGCCCACAACGAGATCGTCGAAATGGACGAACCCAAATACAAATGGGCCTACCAGTACAAGGCCGGACATCCGATCAACTCGATCCAATGCCTGATCGCCGAAGGGCTTTTCAGGGACGAGGAAGAGATCGCCTCCTCGCCCTCGCAGGACATCTACGCCACGACCTACCCCATCCGCCCGGGCGACGTGAAATACCGCGACCTGAACGATGACAAGATCATCGACGACAACGACATGTGCTGGACGGGCAACCCGACCGTTCCGGAGATCATCTACGGATTCGGCTTTTCGCTCAAATACAAGGGATTCGACTGCTCGGCCTTCTTCCAGGGACAGGGCAAGGTGTCGATCATCATGTACAACTACCACCCCTTCGCGACAGCCGCGACGCCCGGTTCGGGACTGATGCAGTGGATCGCCGACGAACACTGGAGCGAGGACGACCCCAATCCCAAGGCTCTCTACCCGCGCCTGTCGCCGCTGTGGAACAACAACAACACCAAGGCCAGCACGCTCTACGTGCGCAACGGCAAGATGCTGCGCCTGAAGACCGCCGAGATCGGCTACACCTACAAGAAAATGCGCGTCTACGTCTCGGGAACCAACCTGCTGACCTTCGCCCCGTTCAAGTACTGGGACCCCGAAAAGGGTTCGGGCAACGGCCTGGGATACCCGCTCCAGCGGACGTACAACCTCGGATTCCAGTTCAATTTCTAACCCAAACACAGCAAAAGACCATGAAAAAGATAATCTCCGCACTTTCACTGCTGCTACTATGCTCCTGCTCCTACCTCGACGTGGTGCCCGAAGGCAAAGCCACCGAAGAGGACATCTGGAAAACGGAGGAGCAGGCCGAGAACTACCGCTACTACATGCAGACCTACATGCCCAACCTGATCGGGTACGACTGGTCGCCCGACCAGTTCGCCGGCGACGACTTCATCACCGGAGCGCGCGGCACGACCTACTATTTTTCGAGCAAGAGCCTGCTCTACGGCGAGGAGAACGCCAACCTGACCTATTTCGGCCGCTGGGCCCCGAACTGCACCAGCGGCGGCACGAACTACGACATCTACCGCGGCATACGCTACTGTTTCTACCTGCTGGACAACATCTACAAAGTTCCCGCAGTCTCGCAGGAAAACGCCGACCGCTACGCGGGCGAAGCGTGGTTCCTCGTGGGATATTACCACCAGTGCCTGCTCGAATACTACGGACCGATCGTACTGGTCAAGAAGTTCATCCCCATCGACGCGCCCGAATCGGAGATCCTCACTCCGCGGACTCCTTACGACGAGTGCGTGAAGTACATCGCCGAGTGTTACGACCGGGCCGCCGGGCTGCTGCCCGACGTGGTCGGCGAGTCCGAACTGGGACTTCCCACGAAAATGGCCGCGCTCAGCTACAAGGCCCGCCTGCTGCTCTACGCCGCCTCGCCGCTGGTCAACGGCAATCCCGACTACATAGGGTTCAACAACCCCGACGGCACGCCCCTGATGAGCACGACCTACGATCCGGAAAAGTGGAAACGGGCGCTGGACGCGGCAGCGGCGGCGATCGCCCTCGCGGACGAGATCAATCCCGACACGAAAAAGCCGAAATACGACCTCTACACCTCGGCCGATTCGAGCCTGCCCGACGACGAACGCGGCCGCAAGAACTACCACGACACCTTCGTCGAAGAGCCTTGGAACGGAGCCGAATTCATCCTGGCCAAAGGCGCGCAGAGCGGCATTCAGGCTTTGCAGCGCCACGGCGGACCGCGTTCGATCAAGGGCAACATGTCGAAAGGCTGGAAAACGACTCTCGTGCCGACGATGGAGGCCGTCGAGATGTACTACACCAAGAACGGGCTGCCGCTCGACGTCGACCCGCTGACCAAGGACGAGGACCTGTACAGCGTCGCCCCGGGCGACAACACCGCCCGCCTGCACCGCAACCGCGAACCCCGCTTCTACGCCTCGATCGGTTTCGACCGCGGCACGTTCGAGATCGACGACAAAATCCTCACGCTCCAGCTCCGCGGCGGCGAACTGCACGGCTCGACGCTCAAGGAGACCGACGAATACCAGAGCTGCACGGGTTACCTCTGCCAGAAATGGATTCACAAATCGAGCACCTACAACCAGTCGAAGAACTCCTACAACTACCGCAAATACGCCTATCCCTACCTGCGGCTTCCGGAACTGTTCTACAACTACGCCGAAGCGGACTTCGAATACAACGGGTCGTTGAGCCCCTTGAGCCTCGAATACCTCAACCGGGTGCGCAAACGCTGCGGGCTGCCCCGCTTCCAGGATTCGTGGGCCTTGGTGGGCGGCATTCCCTCGGGCAGCGAACTGCGCAAGGTGCTGCACCAGGAGCGTTCGATCGAATTCCTGTTCGAAGGACGCCGTTTCCACGACCTGCGCCGCTGGAAGGAGGCTCCCGAGGTGATGAACAAGGAACCCCGCTCGTGGAACCGGGACGGAAAGACCCAGGAGGATTTCTACCAGGTGATCCCGGCCAATCAGGGAGGCCGCGTCCGCGTCTTCGAAGCGCCGAAGAGCTACTGGCTGGCCATTCCCATGAGCCAGATCAACAAGAATCCCAACCTGGTGCAGAACCCCGGCTATTAACCCATTGTCACACGCCAAACAACGAGATAAAGAGATGAAAAAACTGCTCTGTTCAATACTCGTCGGCCTGGCCGCACTGTCCGTAACGGGATGCGACGACGACGAAGTGAAAACCCCCGACTTCGCCGTATCGACGGCCCAATGGACCTTCTCCCAACAGGAAGGCATGCAGCGCATGATCGTATCGGCCCCCGGCGCATGGACGCTGACCGGCATTCCCGACTGGATGACCGTGACGCCCGCGGAGGCGGCCGGTCCCCGCGAGATCACGATGACCTACACGACCAACGAAACGGGCGCTCCCCGCAAAGCCACGCTGACCGTCACCTGCGGGGACGAAACACGCACCATCGGCGTGGAGCAGGAAGCTGTCGTTCCGGAATCTGCGGCCGGCAAAAGCCGCAGGTAACCGCCCGCCACGACCCGTAGCCAGAAAAAATGTCACAAATTCATACTGCTGTGACATTTTTTTATGCCTTCCGCGTTCGTTTGCTCCGTTAAAATAATTACTTTTGTAAAAATTCACGAAAGCATTCGGAATCCATTTCCTTTGCAAAACGAAACTTCCCGTTTTACAAAGGAGCCGAACCGGGTGATTTTCGGACACGACAACCGCCAATCAAGAAACCTCTAATATTGAACTCATGAAATCGAACCCAAGCCGCACCCTGTTCCGCACGCTCTTCGCGACAGGCCTCCTCGCAGCCAGCCTCTGCTCCTGCTGCCCCAAACACAACACCCTCACCCAGGCCGAAATCGCCGACGGCTGGCAGCTGCTCTTCGACGGCAAAAGCCTCGACCAGTGGAAAGACTTCAACGGAGACTCGCTCACGATGCCCTGGCACGTGGTGGACGGCTGCATCCAGGCCGCCGGCGACGGCAGCGACCTGTCGGGATACATCGTCACCAAAAAGCAGTATGAGAACTTCATCCTCGACTGGGACTGGAAGCTCTCCTACGGCGGCAACAGCGGCATGCTCTACCACGTGGTCGAGAACCCCTATTTCAAGGTTCCCTATGTCACCGGGCCGGAGTACCAGCTGATCGACAACGCAGGCTGGGAGGCCACGAACGCTCCGACGAAGCTCGAAGAGTGGCAGAAGCTGGGCGTGGACTACGCGATGCACCTTCCGACTGCGGATTCCCTGTTTGTCAATCCGCAGGGCGAGTGGAACTCGTCGCGCATCGTCTGCGACAACGGCCACGTGGAGCATTGGCTCAACGGCCGCAAGATCCTCGAATTCGAAGCCTGGACCGACGACTGGTTCGCCCGCAAGAACAGCGGCAAATGGGAGACGGCTCCCGAATACGGACTGGCGCACCGCGGCGTGCTGTGCCTCCAGGACCACGGCTACCCCGCTTCGTTCCGCAACCTGAAAATCAAGGAGCTGCCCCGCAAGGCCGGCCGGGAGGTCGAACTCTTCAACGGCCGCGACCTCACGGGATGGGAAGCCTACGGAACCGAGAAATGGTATGTCGACAAGGACGGCCTGCTGGTCTGCGAGAGCGGCCCCGACAAAAAATACGGTTACCTCGCCACGCGCGAATACTACGATGATTTCGACCTGACGGTGGAGTTCAAGCAGCTCGCCAACGGCAACTCCGGCGTCTTTTTCCGCTCGTTCGTCGAGCCGCCGGTGAAGGTCCACGGCTGGCAGTGCGAAGTGGCTCCGAAGAACCACGACACGGCGGGCATCTACGAGTCCTACGGCCGCGGATGGCTGGTGCAGATTCCCGACGAGAAGGAGTCGATTCTCAAGGAGGGGGATTGGAACACGCTGCGGCTGAAGGTCCAGGGCGACCGCGTGCAGACGTGGCTCAACGGCGAGGAGATGGCGGACATCACCGACGCGAAGATCGGCGCCGCGCAGGGACGCATCGCCTTGCAGATTCACGACGGAGGAGGCATCAAGGTCCTCTGGCGCAACATCCGGCTGACGACCCTGTAAACAAACGGCGGTTCCCATCCGACGGAACCGCTGTTTTCTCTACCTATTTTATTGACTGCATCCAAAAAAAAAAACACAACCTGAAATACTATGAGTAACCGCAGAGATTTTCTGAAAAAGGCAGGCGGGCTGGCGCTGCTGACCATCGTGCCGCGCAGCGTGCTCGGAGGCACCAAATTCGTCGCCCCGAGCGACCAGCTCACGAAGGGCATCATCGGCGTGGGCGGCATCGGCAAGAGCAGCTATCACTTCACCTCCAACGATGCATGCCGCCTGGTGGCGGTCTGCGACGTCGACCGCAAACACCTCGAAAGCGCCATCGCGCTGGGCCGCAAGAAGTTCGACAAGACCCTCGAAAGCTATCACGACTACCGGGATCTGATCACCGACCCCAACGTCGACATCGTACACATCGCCACCCCGCCCCACTGGCACGGCATCATGGCCGTCGAGGCAGCCAAGGCCGGCAAGGACATCTGGTGCGAGAAGCCGATGACGCGCACCATCGGCGAGGGCAAGCGCGTGGTGGAGGCCGTCCGGCAGAACGGACGCATCTTCCGCCTGAACACCTGGTTCCGCTTCAAGGACACCTTCTACGGACTGGGCACGACGGTCGAACCGCTCAAGAAACTCGTCGACAGCGGCCTGCTGGGATGGCCCCTCAAGGTGACCATCTCCGGAGCCACGGGATTCACCTGGAAATTCTTCTGGGTGGGGCAGGAGAACCTCAAGCCCCAATCCGTCCCGGAAGAGCTGGACTACGACATGTGGCTCGGCCCGGCGCCCTACAAACCCTACAACAAACACCGCGTGCACGCCACGTTCCGCGGCTACTGGGACTACGACGGCGGCGGACTCACGGATATGGGACAGCACTACATGGACCCCGTGCAGTACCTGTTGGGCAAGGACGACACCTCGCCCGTGAAGATCGAGGTCGACGCTCCGCAGCAGCATCCCGACGCCGTGGGCATCTGGCGCAAGATCGTATACACCTACGACGACGGCTGTCAGATCGTCCTCGAAGGCGAGGGCTACGAAAGCAAGGGCAAGGTCCCCTACATCGAAGGTCCGCTGGGCAAGGTGTATCAGGGTTTCGAGTGCACGATTCCCGACGTCATGGAGAAGATCGCCGAAATGCCCGACCCCGAACCGCAGAACACCGATTTCCTGGCATGCGTGCGCAACCGCGAGCCTTTCGCCCTCGACGAGCTCAAGGGACACCGCAGCTCCACGCTCGTGAACCTCGGGGCATGCGCCCTGCGCCTGAACCGCACGCTGCATTTCGATCCCGACAAGCAGCTCTTCGTCGGAGACGAGGCCGCAAACCGGCTCATCGACCAGCCGATGCGCACGCCGTGGAAAATCTGATAACGTCCAAAACCTGAAAAAAACATGAAAAAGATATTTATCACCATACTCCTCGCCGCCCTGATGCCCTTCGCAGCCGGTGCGCAGGACGCGCGCCAGCGCACCGCCGAAACGATCGTTGCGGACGCCCTGGCCCAACTCCCGGCCCAGACGCCCAAGGCGTTCGACAGCCTGATGCAGGAACTCGCGGCGACCGGAGCCGACGGAATCCGGATGATGGCCGCCATGCTCGTGCCCGCAGCGGAAGGCAAGAACGCCCCCGTGGAATACGCCATCAACGGGGTGGTGAGCTACGTGACCGCCGCAGGCCGCGAAGAGCTGGCACGGGAGATCCGCGCCGGACTGACGGACGCCGTCGCCGCCTCGACGGACAAACCCAACCAGGCATTCCTGCTCTCGCAGCTGCAACTATGCGCAACGGCGGCCGAAGCCCCCGTATTCGTGAAATACGCCGCGGACGAATACCTCGCCGACTACGCCGTGCGCGGACTGATCTCCACGCCCGGAACCGACGGGGAGATCCTCGCACTGATCGACGCAAGCCCGGCCCCGGACGCCCTGCTGGCCTATGCCGCCGCGGAGAAGCGCCTTGCGGCCGCAGAGCCCGCGCTGCTGAAATGGGCCGCAGACCCCAAGGCCGGCACGCCGACGAAAGAGGCTGTCTATAACGCGCTGGCCAAGTGCGGCACAGCCGCCTCGATCGCGCCGCTCGCAGCAGCCGCAAAGGCCGACGGATACGCCTTCACGAAAACGGACGCAACGGGCGCCTACGTCGCCCTGCTCGCACGGCTCGCGGCTGCAGGAAACAGCAAGGCCGTCGCCGCCGCCAAGGCCCTGCGCAAAACCGGCATGCCGCAGAACGTCCGGGCCGCAGGTCTGGGAATAGTCCTCGGCACGGACGCCAAAAAACAGACGCCGGAACTGCTCGCCGCGCTGAAAGACGCCGACCGCGAATACCGCTGCGCCGCGCTCGACTTCGCCGGCGATTTCGCCGACGACGCCCTCTACGCCGCAGTCGTGAAGAAAATGCCGTCGCTCTCCGACGCCGCGAAAACCGACATCGTGAGCTGGCTCGGCGCCCGCCACGCCGCATCGCAGGCCAACGCCGTGATCGCGGCCATTTCCTCGGCCGACGAGGAACTGGCCCTGGCCGCCATCCGCGCCGCCGGGAAAATCGGAGGACAGGAGGCGCTCGACGCGCTCGTCGCACAGCTCGGAGGCGCACATGCCAAAGAGGCCTCGGCAGCTCTCGCGGCATTCAACGGAAAGCCCAACGCAGCGTTCGTCGCAGCTCTCGACGGCACGCCCGCCACGCAGGCCAACGCCCTGAAACTCGTGGCAAAAAGGCGCATCACCTCCGCAGCCGACAAGGTGTTCGCGCTGCTGAACTCCCCTGACAGGGCGGTGCGCACGGCAGCCTACGGCGCGCTGGCCGGCGTCACGACCCCCGCGGACTTCAACCGTCTGTGCGGCCTGCTGAACCAGGCGCAGGAGGACGACGTGAAGGCCCTTCAGGCCGGATTGAAGAACGCACTGGCCAAAGAGTCCTCCGACATGCAGTACAAGATGGTGGCAGGGCAGATGGCCGCCGCCCCCGAAAAGGCCCGCTACTATCCCCTGCTGGCGCAGGCCGCCAGCAAAGAGGCGATCGACGCCCTGCTGGCCGCCGACGACCGCCAGGCCGCATTCGCGGCCCTGCTGACGGTTCAAAACCCCGCGATGGTCGACGTGTTGTATGATCTCGCCCGGCAGAACCCCGCATGGACCGACGCCGCAATTTCGCGCTACACGGATTTCGTCTCGAAGTCGCGCAATACGCCCATGCGCAAATACCAGCTATACCGCCGCGGACTGGAGGCGAAACCCTCGCCCAAGGTGCAGAACAAACTGCTCAAAGCGCTCTCCAAAACCCCGGTATTCCCGGCGCTGACGCTCGCCATGAACTACATGGACGCACCCGCGACGGCCGAAACCGCCGCAATGGTCGTGAAGACCGTCGCTGCGAAGAACCCCGCGCTGGGAGGAGAAACGGTAGCAGCAGCCCTGAAAAAGGCCCAGGAGGTATATGCCGGACTGGCCAAATCCGACGCCGACGCAGGTTACGCCGTCGACGAGATCAAGGGACTCCTGGCCAAACTCCCCGCAGAGGGATACCTCCCGGTATCGCTCGAACCGAGCGAATGGGAAGCCGTGGTCGGCGATCCCGAGACCCGCAAGGCAATGAAGGCCAAGGCGCTGGCGAAAGCGCAAACAGAGGCCCGGGCCGCGATGACGAAGAACTGGACCGCAGAAAACGGCGTCCTGACCGGGGCCGCTGACGGAGGAACGATCGGATCGGCGAAAAATTACGAAAACTTCGAACTGATCCTCGACTGGAAGACCGAAGGCGAGGCCGCGATGGGCATCCGCTCGATCCCGCAGATCGCACTCGGAGGAAAGAACTCCGGAGCCTTGACGGGCAACATGCTCCACGACAACGCCGCACCCAAAGCGGCCGCGAACGGCCCGCAGGAGTGGAACACGATGCAGATGAAGGTGGTCAGCGACCGCGTGACGGTCGTACTCAACGGCGTCACGACCGCCGAGAACGTAATCCTCGAAAACGCATGCAACCGGGAGATCCCCGCCTACGCAGAGGGACAGATCCTGCTCATCGCGGGAAATGCGCCCCTCAACGTCCGCGAAATGTACATCCGCGAACTGCCCGCCACGCCGCGCTTCGAACTCTCGGAGGAAGAGGCTGCCGACGGCTTCGAGGTGCTCTTCGACGGTACGTCGATGCACAAGTGGACCGGGAACACCACCAACTACGTCCCCGTCGACGGAACGATCTACGTGACGGCGCAGTACGGCGGATCGGGCAACCTCTACACCAAGAAGGAGTACGGAGATTTCGTCCTGCGATTCGAATTCGCCTTCGACAGAGAGGGCGTCAACAACGGCATCGGCATACGCACCCCCATGGGCGTCGACGCCGCCTATCACGGCATGGAGATTCAGGTGCTCGACCACGACGCTCCGATCTACAAGAACCTGCGCGTATACCAGCAGCACGGATCGGTCTACGGAATTATCCCGGCCAAACGCGTGAAATTCCCGCCCCTGGGAACATGGAACGTCGAGGAGATACGCGCCGTGGGAGACCGAATCACCGTGACGGTAAACGGCGAGGTGATTCTCGACGGAGACATCCGGCAGGCCTGCCAAGGCCACAACGTGGCCCCCGACGGCGGGAAAAACAACCCCTACACCGTGGACCACAAGAACCATCCCGGACTCTTCAACGCCTCGGGACACATCGGACTGCTCGGACACGGAGCCGGAATCAAGTTCCGAAACATACGAATCAAGGAGCTGCCTGCGGCGAAAACCAAAAAATAGCCCTGACCCTCTGAAAGCGAACCCGCCCGAATTTCGGGCGGGTTTTTGCGAACAGCAGGCCCGAATATCGCAAAAATTGTGTTATATTTGCAAAAAATAGGCCGGAGCGCAGCCTCCGCGCCGCCGAGTTCAGAATAAAAACCTAAAAAAAAAACCATGCTTATCCCTTGTGCAATCGGTTACGGGCAGATCATCGTAATCGTATTGGTAGTCATCCTGCTCTTCGGAGGCAAGAAAATCCCCGAACTGATGCGCGGACTGGGCCGCGGCGTCAAAGAATTCAAGGATGCCGTCAACAAAGACTATACGGCCGAAGACAACAAACCCGGAGACAAATCCGACTCCGGAAAGACCGAGTAATCACACCTGTTCCGCGGCGGCAAACAAATGAACATGAAAAAAAAGGATCCGGAGTCGACGGAGATGACTTTTTTCGAGCACATCGACGCCCTGCGCCCGCATCTGGTGCGAGGGGTGATGGCAATCGGAGTCATCGGACTGGTGGCCTTCTTCTGCAAGAGTTTCATTATCGACACGGTGCTGTTCGGGCCACAAAGCCCGGACTTCCCCACCAACCGCATGCTGACATGGGTGGGCGCCCAGTGGGCGCATATGGCCGAATGGCTCAACAGCGTGCTCGGCACGTCGTTCGACACCGATCCGGAGACCTTCCGCATCGCCAACGACCGTTTCTCGATCATCAACACTTCGCTGTCCGGGCAGTTCAACCTCCACATGAAGATCTCGCTCCTGACGGGACTGGCAATGGCCATGCCCTACACGCTGTGGGAGTTCTGGCGCTTCGTGCGCCCGGCGCTCACGCCGAAGGAGATTCAGGGAACCCACCTGTTCGTATTCTGGGTGTCGCTCTGTTTCTTCGGAGGGCTGCTGTTCGGTTATTTCGTCATGGCGCCGCTGTCGATCAACTTCTTCGCCAACTACCAGGCCAGCGAGTTCATCACCAACATGTTCGACATCAGCGACTACCTGACCACCGTCATCATCGTCTCGATAGCCTGCGCCTTCATGTTCGAACTGCCGCTGCTGATCTACTTCCTGACCCGCATGGGGCTGGTTTCGGCCGGATTCCTCCGCAAATACCGACGCCATGCGTTCGTCATACTGCTCGTCGTCGCGGCAATCATAACCCCGCCCGACATATTCAGCCTCATTCTGGTGATCCTGCCGCTATACGGGCTGTATGAATTGAGCATCAAACTCGCGGAGCGGACCGAGCGCAAGCACGCCGCCGAAGAGGAACAAACGACGGAAATGACGGAAACGACGGAATAGCAGAAGACATATGGAGCGAACAAGCGAAACGAAGCCCGTCACGATCGTAGCCATCGGGGCGGGCAACCGTACCAACAAATACCTCGAATACGCGATCCGGAATCCCGACCGGATGAAACTGGTCGGCGTAGCGGAGCTCAACGACATCCGCCGCCACGCAGTCGCCTCCAAATTCGGACTGAAGCCCGAAGAGTGCTTCGCCGACTACGAACGCTTTTTCGAAAACCCCGTCCCGGCCGACGCCATCCTGATCGGAACGCCCGAGAACATGCACTTCGAGCCTTGCATGAAGGCCATCGAGGCGGGTTACAACGTCCTGCTCGAAAAACCGATCGCGCAGTCGCTGCCCGAATGCTGCCGCATCGCCGAAGCGGCGCGGCGCAAAGGGGTCATCGTCGGCGTCTGCCACGTCCTGCGATACCATCCCTATTTCATCAAGATCAAGGAGATCGTCGACTCGGGCCAGCTGGGAGAGATCATATCAATCAGCCACCTCGCAGCCGTGGGGCTCGACCGAACCACACACGGATTCGTCCGCGGCATGTGGCGCCGCGAGGAGATCACCAACCCGATGCTGATTTCGAAATGCTGCCACGACATCGACTTCCTGCTGTGGCTCACCGAGGCGCGCTGCCGCAAACTATCGTCGTTCGGGTCCCTGCGCTGGTTCCGGGCCGAAAACGCCCCGAAGGGAAGCACGCCCCGGTGCATCGACTGCCCGCTGGAAAAGGAGTGCCCCTACTCGGCAGTGGACCTCTACTATAACCGGCGCGACTGGATTTCGAATTTCGACGTCCCGGAAGGCGCGACGCTCGACGAGGTCATACTCCGACAGTTGCGCACGGGCGATTACGGCCGATGCGTGTTCCGCTGCGACAACGACGTGGTGGACCACCAGATCGTATCCATGGAAATGGAAAACGACGTCACGATCTCCTTCTCGATGGATGCCTTCACCCTCGGCGACCAGCGAGAGACACACATACGGCTGACTCACGGCGAAATCGACGGTGACGAACGCATCCTGCGCGTGCGCCGATTCCGGGGCGGGGAAGAGCAGGTATACGATTTCTCCGGCATACTCGGCAAGCCATTCCACGCCGGAGCCGACCTAAATCTGGTCGAGGATTTCGTCGACACGATCAGCCGCAGGGAGCACCGCTTCCGCACATCAATCGGAAAATCGGTCGAAAGCCACCGGATATGCTTCGAAGCCGAGCGAAGCAGGCTATCCGGACAGACCGTAATTCTCGACCAAACGCGCTGATCGCCCCGGGCACAAACAAGCAGGCTGCAACCTCTCGGTTGCAGCCTGCTTGTTTGTCAGCGTCATTCGACCGCCAGCTCCCGGTCGATCCGGTCGGCCATGTAGCGGCAGAAACTGCGCGTATCGGCCAAGGGAGCCGACGCAGCGCCCCGCCGGTACATCGCCTTCATGTCGAGCAGCAGTCCGTAGAACAGATGCTCCCGGAAGGCGGGAATCACCCGCGGCGTCCGGTAGCCGTAGGCAGCGCCCTGCACCTCGCCGGCGCCCAACGGCGTGAAATCGTCGGCCCGGCGCTCCGCCGGCATGTCCGGAAGCGTCCCGGCGTCAGCCGCCGGGAACAGATCGCCGCCGTCGGACAGCGAACCGGCCCCGTCAAACAGCGCGAAGGCGCTTCCCGAACCCGACGAAGGCTTATCTTTGACGTTGGCCGCGGCGACGGTCGATTTGAGCAGCGACTGTTGCAGATTACGGACATGGTCCGTCAGCGGTTCGCGCGAACGGAGCCGCTCCTCGAACCACGCCACGAGGTCCTTCGCCATGAGGTCGGCCGTATAAGGATCGTCGGCCTTCGAAGCCGCGAGGTCCAGCGTTCCGAGCTTTTCAAGAAGCGTGCGCGCAATCCGGCGCTGGAGGTATTCGCATGCCTGCACGCGGTTGTAAACGTTCTTCGACACCCCCTGCCGGTCGATCCAGCCGAGGTCGGCGGTCAGGGCGAGCGCCTCGCGCAGGGCGCGCCGCTGCACTTCGCGCGGCACGGCCGTGCAGGCGGGCCGGGCCGTTCCCTCGTAGACCGGATTCATATAGACGCCCCCGATGTAGCGCATCAGCTGCAAGGCGAGGGAGTTGACGCGCAGAACCATCTCCGTGAGCAGCTCCTCGCGGAACTTGTAGTCGCCGTCGCGGCCCGAAAGCCACCCGTCGCCGTGCTCGGCGACATATTTCAGATTGGCCGATTGCAGCGCCACGCTCCGGAACAGGTCGTCGCCCAGGTCTCCGGCCCCCACGCGGGGATCGTAAGTCCCGGAGGCGTACTGCGCGAAGAAACAGCGGGAATCACCCTCCTTCGAGGCGAGCAGGCGGCGCAGCTCCGGAACCTCGTCGTGCGGCGTCACAGCCCCCGGAACGGGCTTGTAGAGCCACTCGACAGCCAGATAATCGTAAGGACCCAGCGCATCGGCCACGAGCTTCACACCGCGCTCCCTGTCGCCCGGCTGCGCGACGATGTTGTAGAACACGTCGTCGGTGATCGACGCCGCCAGGCCGTTTTCCCGCGTAAACGACGGCGAACGGAGCGAGTCGGTCGGATAGGCCGACGAGGCGGCGTAGTTGGGCATCACGCCGAAAGCCGAGGCCGCACGGCGGGCCACCATGGCCGTCAGGGCGTCGGCGATCTGACGCGCCGAAGGCTGCGTGGTGCGCGCCTCGGGGTCGGCGGCCGACAACGTCAGGAGCAGCTTCTTCTGAATGGCGGCCGTGAAATTGAAGGGCACGAAGATGTCGGTCCCGAGGATTTCACCGCTGCGCGGATCGACCCACGAGGCGGTGTAGAGTTCCGAATTGGAGGTTCCCGTGCGCCGCACGCAGTTGTTATAGAGGCTGTTGTCGTTGAAAGCCGGATCAGCCGGAAAAGGCTCTACCCGCACGACATCCTTGCAGCCGATCTTCGCGAAGGCATCGTTCCACAGCAGAAGCCCCCGCTCGACGGCGGCATAGGCCGAAGCGTCGAAAGCCGTGTCGACGTAAAACACCACGGGACGCACCTTCCCCGCGCTGTCGAGGATCGAACGGCGGCAGGCGTAATAATCGGTTTTGGCCTCCTGCTCCCGGTCCGAGAAGCGTTTGAACGCCTTGGCCGCCAGCCCGAGCCGCTGGTCGCAGAGCCGCATCCGCCGTTCGGGATCGCCCAGCACGCGGAGCGTGCGGCGGGCGACGATCGACTGGGGCTTGTCCTTCCACAGGTCGAGCAGGCCGAGGAAGCTGACCGTCGTGCCGTAGGAAAGCTCTCCCACCACCGAAACGCACCCTTTTCCGCCCGTCACGCCGGTCAGCATCGAACGGTCCTTCTTGTAATCGGCCTTGGCCGTCATCCAGCCGCCGTAGGTGTTGCCGCCCTCGGGGTCGATCGGACGCAGGCGTTTGACGTCCCCGACGAAAAGCGCCGTGACGTCGACGACGGACGATTTCCCGTCGGGCGTGCGGGCCTTCACGGCATACGAGGCCACGATCGGACCGATGTTGCTCCGCCCGACGGCCTCACGCATCGCCGGGCTGCCGTCGACGATCACCACCGGAGCGAACTCCCGCATGCAGAGGAGCGTGTCGCTCTTCCCGCGGCCGAACTCGACCATGTAGGGCGGCACGGGCTGCTGGTGGGCCAGTCCGTCGCCGGGATCGCCCGTCCGCTCGATCGTCGTGGTGATCATCAGCCCCCGGCCGAGCAGCGAATCGGGGAGTTCGAGGTAGAGTTTGTCCGCAGTCAGGTGCAGGGTCAGCCCGCCGCCGCGGACAGTCTCCACCCGCTTGTCCTTGAACAGTTTCTCGTAGGGAGTCGCCTTGGCGGCGGTATCGGCCTCCTGCTTCTTTTTCTTGTCGCGCTTCCTGTCCCCGGCTCCGGCTTCCACGGCGGCCGAACCGGCCGCCCGGACGGGCCGAGACGCCGCCGGCAGCAGCAAGATTCCCGCCAGCAGCGGAAGGAAAGCTATTTTAAACAGTTTCATCATGGTCCGGAAGATTTATTTTTTCAACGCTTTCTCGATGTTGCGCAGCAACAACTCGTAATGCAGGCGCGCTTCGCCCGTCGCCGAAACGCTCTTCGTGCGGAGCATCGCACGCAGTTTGAGCAGCGCGGCATAATCCCCGGCCTCGGTGTTGCGCGGGTCGTAGTAGTTCAGGCGCGGAGAGCCGTAGCCCAACAGCGGCGCGGTGTCGACGCGGTGCGCGGCGGAGAAGGTTTCGAAGGGGTCGTGGCCGCAGCGTTCCCCGCAGGCGGTGAGCGCCGCGGTGCGGGCCGCATGCTCCCCGAGGAAGGCGGGAACGGGCATCAGTCCCTCGTCGGAGACCAGCTTCTTCTCCTCCCGCGCCCCCGTCCCGGTGTATTTCAGCCCGGCCGAAAGGCTGAGACTGCGGACGTATTCGCGCTGGAGCATCATCTCCAGCGCATCGGGCGTGCGGCCCTTCAGCGTCGAAGCCCACACGAATTCATAGACATCCCTGCGGCACTCCTCGGGCGTGTAGGCCTCCTTTTCGGCCAGCGCGGCGCTCAAAGCCACACGCGCCGGGGCGGCCACGACGACCGACACCAGCGAGGCCATGATCGACTCGGCGGGCGAACCCATCAGCGGCATGTCGCGGATCAGCTCGGCGTTGTCCAGCCACTTCATGTCCTTGAGCTGCGCGAGACAGAACAGCAGGGCTTCGCGCTGGCGTTCGCGCGGCACGCTGCGGTAGGCTTCCACGGGATCGCCCTCCATCTTCTCGGCGAAGTAGATGCCGCCGACGTTGGCCAGCACGTGGTTCAGGTAGCGGACATACTGCGTGAGCACCTCGTCGTAGAGGGTGCGCCGCTGGGAGAAATCGGGGTCCTGGGCGCTGATCCAGGCGTTCATGTTGCCGAGAATGTATTTCAGATTGGCGATGCCGTAGCCCGAGGCCTTCACGGCGTCGTCGCCCAGATCCTCCGACTGCGAACGGGGATCGATCGAGCGGCTGAACTGCTGCTTGCCGAAACGGTAGACCGAATCGGCGGCGGCCCCGGTTATCCATTTCGAAGTGACGGCATATTCGTCGGCAGCCGTCGCAGCGTCGGGCACGGGCGTGTAGAGCCATTTCACGGCATAGTAGTCGTAGAGGCCGAAACGCGGCGGGGTGAGCTTCACGCCGCGCTCCCTATCCCCGGGCCGGGCCACGTAGTTGAAGCGAGCGTAGTCCATGATCGAGGTGGTCGTGCCGTACTTCTGCGTGAACGACGGCGAGCGGAGCGAATCGACAGGAATCACCGCCGAGGCGCTCATGTTGTGCATGTAACCCAGGCAATGGCCGACCTCGTGGGCCACGACGTAGCGCAGTCCGTCGCCGATCACCTCCTCGGGAATCGTCACGGCGCGCACACGCTCGTCGGCCTGCGCCGTCTGGACGAACAGCCAGTTGTTCAGCAGTTTCATCACGTCGTGGTAGACATAGACCGAAGCGTTGAGTATCTCGCCGCTGCGCGGATCGACCCACGAAGGCCCCATGGCGTTGGCGATGGCGATCGGCGCGTAGCGAATGCACGAATACTTGATGTTGTCGGGATCAAATTCGGGATCGTCCTTCGGATAGGGCTTTGCGGCGATGGCGTTTTTAAATCCGATGCGCCCGAAAGGCTCGTTCCACTGGTCGACGGCCTCGAAAATATGCTTTTTCCACATCTCCGGGAATCCGTCGTCGACGTAGAAAACGATCTGTTTCTTCGGCGCGACCCGCTCGCCGCGCTTCCAGGCATCCATATCCGACGGCTCCAGCCGCCAGCGGTGGGCGTAGTAGATCACCTTGGCGCGCTGCTCGCGCTCGCTGAAAAGCACCTTGCCGGTCGGGAACACCGACATGCGGCTGTCGGTGATGCGCGGACGGTAAGGCTCACGGGGCAGCAGCACCAGCGAACGGGCCATCACGGCCGTCAGCGGCTGGTCCTTGACCAGCGTCGTGCGGCCGCGGGTGAGCGTGAAAATATAGCTCAACGTACTGCGCACCACCACATTGTCGCTGAAAGCCTTGATTTCGCCCAGCATCGAACGCTCCTTCTGGAAGGTCTTCTTCAGCTCGAAAGCCGTATAAAGTCCGTACTTCGAGAAGGGCGACATCTCCTCCACGTCGGCCACGAACAGGTCCGTGACGTTGACCACCACGGCCGTGCTGTCCCGGTTCCAGGCCTCGATCTTGTAATTGCGCAGGATGGGATCGGCCGTGTTCCGCTTCACCGCCTCGGCCAGCGCGCGGGAAGCCCCCGTCTCGTCGGTGATGTTCTCGCAGTTGACCGTACGCAGTTGGACCGAACGGTCGTTGCGCGTGAAAACCACGTGCAGCGGATAGTCCGACTTGGAGCCGGTCGTCGCCGCAGCGTTGTCCGAAACCTCCGAAATGGTCGATCCGAGCAGCATTTCGCGCCCGAAAAGCGAATCGGGAATCTCGAAATAGAGCTTCCCCTTGACGTCGTGCAGGCGGAACATGCCGTCGGCCACCGTATGTTTCTCCTTGAAGAGTTTGTCGTAATCGCTTTCCTTCGGTTTTTCGGCCGAACTCTCCGCCTTCTTCGAAGCGGAGGATTTGGGCTTCTTCGCCGTCGCCGTCGCCGCCGTGAGGCAGAGCAACAGCACCAATAGTTTTCGGATCATCTGCTGAAATTTAGAATTGTGTTCGAGGTTCTTTTCGTCCCGGTTCCTGCGCCCGTTCCATAATAAAGAGGGAATTTTGCCGGAAACGACATACACGAAGGCCGAAAAAAATGGGCCGCGTCGTGTGACGCGGCCCGCTCATCCCTGATTTTCAGCGGATCAGTACATATACTCGGTTTTGGATGGGTTGCCTCCCTGCTGCGACCACGACGCGGCGCAGCCCTCGGCCGCACCCTTCACCGCGAAGACGGTGGGCTTGTCATCCTTCATGCCGTTGACGTAGATCGTGCCGTCGTAGGAGATCGTCGGCGACGAACGCAGCTCGTCGGCCAGCTTGATCTCCGCCACGCGCGAGCCGTCCTCCGGGCGGAGTTTCACCAGCTTGCCCGTAGTCCGGTCGTTGTAATAGACGAAACCCTGATCGTCGACGGCCGGAACGCCGTTGATGTCGCCGTCGGCGGCGTGCTCCCAGCGTTTCACGCCCTGCGCGGAGATGGCCGTGACGTGGGCCGCCACGCTGCCGGTCTTCTGCGTCGCGGCGTAGACCGTGCCGTCCTCGCCCAGCGCCACGCCCATGCCCGACTGGGCGCAATCGCCCTTGACGGGACAGTACCAGTCCGGTTCGGGCGTCTGCCCGTAGACGGTCTTTGCCGGATCATAACAGTAGACGACACCCCCGCCCAGACTCTTGTCCGCGCGCACGCCCTGGTTCTGGAACAGAATGTAGACCTTGCCGCCGGGACCCGACGCAGGCTGCGTGCCGTTCGGCGCCTCGCACGTAGCATCCTTGCCGCTGCCGCCGTAGTTGTGCTCGCGGCCGTTCGACTTCACGCAGGAGAATTTCCACTTGCCCGCGCCGTCGGGGAAGAAGACGCGCATGCCGTGACTGCCGCCCGTACCGGCGATCACCATGCCGTTTTTGAGCGGCAGCACGCCGCCGTAGGAGCCGCCGTTGACGTGT
>OIWL01001072.1_pt1 | contig 32027 bp, 31 predicted proteins | sample 1587561 | NCBI WGS metagenome assembly OIWL01 (sample SAMEA3888903, study PRJEB22519) | human gut metagenome | biome: human gut; feature: human-associated habitat; material: faeces | place: Denmark | collected 2010 | reverse complement strand
CCTTGAAAATGTCTTTGCGGATAATAAAGACTACTTTATTAAATCCTGCTTCTTTCGCATCATGAATGGAATAATCCATGATGATCTCTCCGTTTGGTCCCATCTGGGCTAACTGTTTGATTCCTTCTCCAAATCTGGAGCCGATTCCAGCTGCCATAATAATTAATGTTGTACTCATTCGTATTTTCTCCCCTTTACAATATAAAAGTTCCTTTTTTATAAAAAGTGAACCTATTTTTCAAATTTTATGTTTCTCGACTTAAAATGCAATAAATCTTGCATATTTTCCTAATATTTTCTTTCCAATCAGTACAAAGCATGTACTAATTAAAATAACTACAATAGCATTTATCGGAAAATAAATATAATTAATATAAAATGAAATATGGCTAATCACATACATAATAGCTAAATGAGAAAAATATATTCCAAATGAATTATCTCCCAATAATTTTAATCCTTTTAAATTATATGTTTTATCTGAATTCAAAAAATTATATACTATAGCTACAAAAATCATTCCTGTCAAAATAGATGAAAGCTTAAGCTGTGTACCATAATTTGCCTCTCCTTTAGATAAATACCAATATCCCTCAAAAATCTGTAAAATTATCGCAATAATCCATAAAATACACAATTTTTTATTTTCAAATTTAATATCTATTATGTTATTCCCCAATAAATATCCAAAATAAAAATAAGAAAACCATCCCAAACAAGAAATTTCTATAATAGTTTGTACACGTCCATTAAACTCATATCCTACCATTATTGGTATCAATCTCATAAAAATAATTTCAACTGGAGCTATTAAAAATCCTATATATTTATATTTTGATCTTGCTAATTTGTCTATGACTGGAATTAATAAAGTGAATTCACAGTAGATAAAAATATAATACATAACAGCTGCTGCTTTACCTGTTATTAAATTTTTCAAGAATATAATCGGAATTGCGTAAGGTGTTTTATAATTATACAAAATAACATATACCATTGTCCAAATTATATAAGGAATGGCAACCTTTACTATTCTTTTTTTAGGACTCCAGTTATTTGCACTAGAAAGCATCCCACTCAAAAATAAGAATAGTCCAACAGAAAAATTTATAAATGGTCTAATCAAAACTTGTGCAGCCCCCAGATGTATTATGTATAAATACTACCGCAATTATTGCTAACCCTCTCAGTATCTGAATATCTTTACTTTGTTTTGCTGTTAATTTCATATTTTATTATATACGATGTTTATTGAAATTAAAATATCATACTCCCTTCCTCGTAACTTAAACTACTACATAAAATTGTTCTCTATCTTTTTTTCTAACTGATTCACAAGCTCTAGCACATCTTTTAACAATTTTCTTACATCTTCTATATTGTAATTTTTTCCTGAATCATGAGAAAATTCATTTGCTATTCGCACAATAATCTTTGAAATTTGTATATCAGAAACTTCTATCTTTTTGCTCAAAGTCGACAGCTTAATATGACCATAAGATTTCTCTATATCAATTTTAATATCCGATATCACACAAAACAATTTTAATGCATATTCCATAACCCTTCTTATAGTATTTCCCTTTTCAAATATATCATCTTCGTCTAGTGTATCATCAGTTAATGCCTTTTCAACTTTTTTCAGTCTTTCATTTATTTCCGTTAATGTATAATGTAATAATAGTTCTTTAGAGAATCCTGTATCATAATAATTCTGTTTCGGCTGAATCACACATACATAATATGGTAGATTATTTGCTATACATTCAATTTTTTTTAAATTTTCTTTTTTCCCTTCAAAAAATACATATCGTGCATATAGATCATCTGTACAATTTTGCATACTAATCACTTCATTTTTTCCTACTATTTTACTTTTCATTTTCTTTTCAGAGACCATATTCGCTCTTATTAATATAAATATATGATTCTTTATATTAACAAAAACAATCTTTTTAATATCTACCGCAAAATATTCATATGTACAAAAACCATTTAACTTCCATGAAGCCATATCAAATTTAGAAATAGTTTGTTCTAAATGAGCCAATCTATATTCATTATTATCTAACCAATAAAATTTAAAGATATTTTTATCTTTTATATAATCTACCTTTATCACTTCATCAAAATTAATATGAGAATAATGGTCTAAGATAATTTTATGTTTACTACTCAAAATCAAATCATTCAAAAAATTATATATAACATCAGGATTTTTTATTTCTTTTGGAGAACCATATTTTCCCCATAGATCAACAAATAATTTCTCACTCATTTCATATTCGTAATTTGCACCTAGCATATATTCATACATATTATTTTTTCCTTATCATTCTAGAAATCACCTATATTTAACATCAAATCTATACAAATTATCTTCTTTCTATTTACTTAATTTTCTAAGAATACTTATTTTATTTTTCGTCATATTATTGGCTAAAACCATGCTATCTTTAAATTCTTTTGTATTTCTATATACACAAAAATACAATATATTAGGCATAATAAGGCAAATAACACCTCTAATAATCAGTGTTGGCCATATTGGTAATTTAATAAAATTACTAATACCATATGTTACACAACATCCAACTACCACAATAATACTTTCTAATAATATTTGTTTTAAATATGGTTTTAAATATTTTTTATCAAATAAAACTGTAAACAAATTATGTAACAACCATGGCATACCTACTAAAAGCATTGATATAACCGTAGATAAAATCACTCCATAGATTCCCATAAATTGTACCATTACTATATTCAATCCTAAATTAACTACTGCTGTAACTAATGGTCTAAATCGATCTTCATGCCAAATTCCTGCTGCGTCTTTATAAGTATTTAATAATTGATTTATCTCATAGATAAAATAATATATGCAAAAGCAAATTACTGCACTAAAACCTAATAGAAGGTCTTTTCCTACCCAAATTTCCATAAATGGTTGAAACAAATTAAGAAAACATGTAACACAAAATCCTGATATCCAACTTATAATAAATGTAATTTTTTTGAGATCATTAAAATTTTTCTCATCCGACTCAATTATAATACTATTTCCAATACCTGCTGTACACGCTTGAAATATTATACCAACAACACCAATTACAGCCATTAATATAAAATAATAATTTTGATACACTGCCAGTATTGTTAACCCAAGAAAAGCCGAAATAACAATTGTATCTGCGGAGTTTACAATAACCATTCCAATCCTTGATGTAAATAAATCCCTAATTCTATGATTAATGTCTTTAATTTCCTGTTTGTCTAAATTTCCTTCTACCTTATACTGTGGATACATCTTATTTGCAGCAACTGCAGTTAAAATATTTGTCAATGCTTGTGTTACCAATGCAACTATTATATATATATAATAATCTTTTAGTAACCACATGATTAAAAACTGCAATCCATATTGTATTGTTGTAGTAAATAAAGTCACTTTACTCACAATATCCATACGCTGATGTGCCTGTAACAAACTATTTTTATATGCAAACAGCCAATATGATAACACTGTTGTTCCCAAATTCAACAAATACAATATATATATATTTAGTTCTTTGGGAAGATCACTTTTAACCAATATTGGAACAAATGGCAATAAAATTATTCCTACTACCGCTATTACTAAACCAATTACCCTATAATATGTACGATATAAATGTAAAAGAGCATTTATTCTTTTCTTATCATTATCTATAATCGGTTTATACATACTATATGTCATTGCACTTCCAACGCCTAATTCAGCTAAATTAAGTACTTGCAGTATTGATGTAAAAAGACTATTTAACCCTAAATATTCAACTCCCATAAAATAAATCATAGCAGTTCGCATAATGAATGGTACTAAAATCTGATAAATTTTCAATACTACCCCAAATACTATATTTCTTGTTGCATTTTTCGTACGACCTTTTTCCATTTCAATATCTCGTATAATAATTAAAAATTACACATTTCCTTCCTTATTTTTATATTATAATTGTTTTAATTTTTTGAATTATTTTACAGATTTTAACATCTTTTTCAATAATTTTTTTGATTCAATGTATTCATATTTATTAGAAAACAAAATACATTGAACTATAATTGGAACACAAACACCAATTATAGCTTTAATTAGCAATTCTACTATTCCTTTAAGATTAACCATTCTACACATAAAATACGTTATGAAACATGTAATAATCGTTACTGCTAAATATATAAATATATTCTTCAGATATTTCATCATTGATTCTTTATATAAAATAGAAAACAAATTATGTATCAACCAAATATAACATAACCAAAATTAAGCATTAATTTTTCTCCAACCCATATTTTCATAAATGGTTGATACAAACTTATAAAGCAAGAACAACATATACATAAAATAAAACAAATTATAAATGTAAATTTTTTAAAGTCATTAAAATTTTTTTATCTGTTTCTGTAACCAAACTATTTTCAATTCCAGCTGTAATAGATGCAAATATTACAGTAATAAATCCACATATAGAATTCATTATATAATAATAATTTTGATATACTGCCAAAACTGTTAATCCTAAAAATGCTGATATAACAACCGTATCTACTGATCCTACAACTACTGTCCCTACTTTAGCAGTAAATAAATCTTTTATCCTTTGGTTTATTTTTTTTACTTCATTTTGATCTAATTTACCTTTAGGCTTAAATAGTGGATAAAGCTTATCTGCGTATATGGCTGTTACTACATTAGTCAATGCTTGTGCAGCTAGCATTGCAATAACAAAATAATAATAATTTCTAAAAAGACATAAAGCTATTATTTGTAATCCATATTGAATTGTATTAGTTACTAATGTTACCTTACTTACTATGTCTGTACGCTGATGTGCTTGTAAAATACTATTCTTGTATGCAAATAACCAATATGACAACACTGTTGCTCCCAAATTCATTAAATATAGTATATAAATGTTAATATCTTTGGGCACATCTCCAGAAATCAATTTCGGTATAAATGGCGTCAATATGATACCTATAATAGCAATAATCAACCCAATCGCATAATAATATATTTTATATAACCTCATCAATGCACAAATTATCTGTTCATCATCTTCAGCAATTGGTTTATACATACTATATACCATTGCTGATCCAACACCTAATTCCACCAGATTAAGAACTGATAATACTGATGTAAATAATGAATTCAATCCCAAATATTGAACCCCTAAAGTATAAATCATTACTGTTCTCATAATAAATGGAATTAATATTTGATATATTTTCAAAATCATTCCATATATTAAATTTCGTGTTGCATTTCTTGTTCTTTCTATTTTAGCCATGACTTAATTCTCCATAAATATGCTTTAAATATGGTTTTATAACTTCTTATTTTTATTCTGAAAAGCACTCTCCAAAAATAAACGCACTTTTCTTCTTTCTTTCTCTAACTGTTGAAGACCATATGAATAGTCACATTCTAATAAATCATTTTCCAAACCACTATTAATATATTTCCGCTCTAGTCCAAATTTTTGAATCAATGTATCTAAACGTGATAACATTCCTGTTTCAGCTCCCGCTCTAGCATACAAAAGGAATGGTTTTTCAAAAATAAAAGAAAACACACTCGCATGAAAAGAATCTGTCATCACTATAAATGCATGATCTAATAAATATAAAAATTCTGCTGGTCCAATATTTTTGTCTTTATTTTGAAGTAACTCATGCATATTAACAACATCGCAATCATATTGTTTTTTTATCTCACTTACTTTACTCTCCATCTCCTCAGTTAATTCACCTAAAAAGTATGTTAAAACGATTCTTTTTTTTGATTGTAAATATCTAGGCTTTTTTTCTATTTTTCTCCATTCGTTTGCATCTAACATTAATGTTGGATCAATTAAGACTTCTGCAGATTTTCCAGTTAATTGCTTTATTATTTCTGCTCCCGCTTCTTCTCTTACTGAAAGATATGGTATCTCTTTTAATTTTTCAGCAAACAATAGTTTCCATTCATCTCCAATTTCAGATACACCAAAACTAGGTGCAAAACAAACTTTTTGTTTTGCATCAAAAAAGTTTAATAGAAAAGCATCTTTTCTTAGAGGATTCTCTTCATACCATTTTGTATTCCAAACCTGATCACTTCCTAAACATACAAAGTCATATCGTTCAACTACATTATGATATTTCTCAGCAAATGTATATGGTCCAAATTTTATTTTCAAATTAAATTCTTCCCATGCATATGAATATTGTTTTTTTAGCTTTCGTAAAAATTTTTTTATTAACCATTTACTTAATATTCTTTTATCCTTTTTTATAAATGGTATTGTTTCAACTACTCCATATTGTTTCAAAACTTCCTGTGCTGCATAATTTTGTAATCTGTTTCCACAATTACGATCTATTATTGTTATTATTCCTATTCTCATTTTTTATTTTGTATGAAATCTCAAACTAAATTATCATACTTACTTTCCCTTCTTCTTATTTTTATAATGAATCCCAGTATTTTAGCAAATGCAAAGCTTTATCTTTATTACTCTCTTTTAAATACTTTTCTAATTTTCTTTTTTTATATCCTTCCGGTTTAAATTTATATTTTTCATAATATTCAAAATATAAATTTCTATTTTCTAAAAATAATGCTTCCTTAACTTCATTCCCTAGTTCCTTAGTCCTAGAATAATTCATAGCTATCTGATCTAAAAACTGATTATATGTATCCACAGAAAATATTTTTTCCTTGAATTGTTGATTTAATAAATATTCAGTAATCCATTGACTTTCTATAGACCTCTTATTGGCTTTAGCTTTTTGAGTAATTCCGTTTTTATTAACCCTATACGCATATACATTACTGCCAATTGTCCAACATTCTTTACAAAGTGGGTAAATAAACATTGCAAAAATAGTATCTTCAAATAAATATCCCTCCGGAAAATGGTATTTCTCAAATATCTTACTTTTATAAACTTTTCCCCATGGATATCCCAAAAATTCTTTTACTGGATTTACCTGCTTAATCTTTTCTTTATGTTTAAATCTTCTACTTAGTTTTCCATTATCAAAAAAAGAAAAAGCAGATCCTTCTACAATATCAGCATTTTTTTGATATGCAATATCTAAGAAATTTTCAATTGCATTGGGTAACATATAGTCGTCTGCATCAACAAAAGTAACATATTTTCCTTTCATCTGTGCAATAGCTATATTTCTCGCTCCAGACAGGCCTTTATTATCTTGATCAATAATAATAATTCTATTATCATAACTATATTTCATAATTTTTTGCAATGTTTCATCTGTAGATCCATCATTAACTATTATAATTTCATACTGATATTTGGTCTCCTGTTGCAACAACGATTTAATACACTGATCAATATATTGTTCAACATTGTACGCAGCAACAATTATACTTAAATCTATCTGTGGCACAATTTTATTATTAGTTTCTATTTTCCCATTTGGAATTGGTGTTATGTCATACAGAAATTTTTTTACTTCATCTTGACTCATTTCTATTTTTTGCTTTGTTTTCTTTGGTATAGTTAATATGTATATTAGTTTTCGTATAATTTTCAATATTATCCTAGCAAAATCTCTCATTTTAGTTGGTCTCCGTCATATATTTCTTCTTTAATCTTCTTAGATTAAACATTAGATTTCCAATTGCTATTATCTTTTTTTTACAACTATATTCTCTGCTCTTTAATAAATATAATAACGTTCTTTTTATAACATTATTTAATTTTATTAAATATTTTTTTTCTTTCTTATCTATTGCATTTAAATAATCACATTTAACCCCTATTGCAAACAAACACTCATTAGCTCTTACATATTTAATACAATTATCTGGTATTAATTTTTCTTTTATTATCCTCTCAAATACTAAATAATATTTCATATTACCATTTACATCAAATATATTTTCTATATTTCCAATCGTACTATTATCACGTAATCTATAAAAGTAAAGAACGTCTTGTAGATAAAAAACTTTCTCTATTTTCTTTAATGCACAACATACAAAATATGTATCTTCACATATATCTAATGAACTCTCGAATTTTATATTTTCTAATATTTTTCTTTTAAACATCTTATTCCAAATAAATCCACCTATTGTGCTATCAGTAAAAATACTTCTATAAATTTCTAATTTTTCAATTTTACCAGTTCTTCTTTTTGAAATAGCATTTTCTCTTGACTCAGTATACGCATAATTACAAATAACCATATCATTTTCATCATTGCATAACTTTGCTACCATTTTTTCTAAATACAATCTATCATATACATCATCTGCATCACAAAAAGCTATAAATTCACCACTTGCTTTTTGTAAACCTATATTTCTTGTATCCGATACTCCTGAATTATCTTTTAAAACATAACAAACTCTTTCATCTATCTGAACATATTTTTCACAAATATTTCCACTTTGATCATTTGAACCATCATTAACTAAAATTAACTCAAACTTTTTATATGATTGTTTTAATATAGAATCAATACACTCTTCTAAATATAATTCTGCATTATATATAGGTATTATAATACTGACTAATTCATTCATTTTTTCTTACCTTTACTTTTGTGTTTACTATTGCATTCTTTAAAATATCTTGCTTTTCAAATTCTCTCAAAGCAATTACTACACATAGAAAAATATTAAAAATAATTCTATCTTCTAACCCCTCCATTAACCCAATTAATAATAATGAAAAAAACGACATTGTAAATATCCCTTTTATTTTTAAATTTTTATCTCCTTTAACATTTTTAAAAACAATTAATAACAAAATAATCCATATTACAGCTCCTATTACTCCACCTTTCAACAAAACATCCAATAATGCGTTATGTGAATAATAATTATTATTCCATAAAAATGTTTCTCCACTTCCTTGTCCTATAATTGGACTATGTAATAATTGTTTTATAGCTGTATCCCAATAATATCTTCTATCTGTAAAAGTAACTGATTTGTGAAGCCACTTAAATAAAAAATTTAAAAAATTAGTATAATTAAAAAATACTACTAATATTTCAAATATCAAATAAATTAAAACAACCAATTTGGGAATTAATATCTTATTTATAAATTGATTTCTATTCAAAAAACACATATATAAAATAATAATAGCTAATGAGACAATACCTGATCCAGAAAAATAGAATAACTCAGTGATTGCTACCATTATAATCATTAGTAACGGCCTTATACTGCTAGAATTAATATTGCTATATAAAACACTGAATATAATACTCAAAATAAATATTAATGTCACTATATTATCTTTTCCCAAAAAATTTATTCTTCCACTATCTACCATAGCAAAATTCAAACCATTCGGAAACACTAATGTTAACACAGCATTTATAATTACTAATATGAATAACAAATCAAAATTAGCTTTAATCAAAATTTTTGAATTAATTTTTGAATAATATCTATATATCAAATATACTCCTATAAAGTTTGCCATATCTACCAATCTCGTAGATATAGCCACTCCATTATGAATACATGAATATAATAAAACAATTTCATACAAAATAATAATTACCAAACTACCTTCTGAAAATATTTTCTTTTTATGTTTAATAACAAATATATAATTCAAAGCAATATATAAAAATGACAAAATTCTCCAAACTGTAAATAAATTATTTATCCATGACTCACCTAACATTTCAGGTATAACATCCGGACGGAAATATGGTATCAACAAAAAAATAATTGTCATATACATCTTAAAATCTATTTTTTTCCAACAAATTTTATAGCCTATCATCTTTATACCTTTCTAATTATTTTCTTAATAGCTAATATTTTATCTTCACCTAACATACGTGCAATTTTCCTTTTTAATCTTTGATTTCCTGAAGTCCATGTTGCACTATAATGGTGAATGGATAATGTCTCCTGACATAACAAATTTTCAACCTTTTCCCCTGATGAATAAGGATCCATATATTTCGCAGGTAAAATTATTATATTATCTCTTATTTCAAGCTCATCAGAAATAAAAAAACCTTCTTGCTTTATAGCTTTTGTGTTTAATATTGGACATGCTATACATTCTTTATTTTCATAATCAAACTTCATAGTTTCATAATCTACTAACATTTTATTAACTATACTTGATTTTTTTTCTGCACCAAATCCAAGACCTGTATTGATTTCACCACTTTGTTGCTGTGCAAAAAAAGCTTTATATTTTAATACTTCATCTAAATTTTTAATTAGTTCTACATCTGTATCTAGATAAATTCCTCCATAATCATAAATAATTTTTAACCTTGCATAATCTGATACAAAAGCCCATGCTTTTCTCATATAAGCATCTTTGATAAAGCAATTACTATTTATATCAAAATTACTTTCATCCCATCTTTTTATTTCATAATCTGGACATTTTTTCTTCCAAGATTTTATACATTTTTTCACATCTTTAGGTAATTCTTTACCACCAAACCAACAATAATGTATAATTTTAGGTATCATGCAACTTTCTCCTATATCCTATCTTGTATCATTTCTCTATATTTTTTTTCTAATATTTTTACATCTTCTGTTATATTATATTTAGAAACTTCTTTTTCATGTTTAGATATATATTGGATTCTTTTCTCTATTCCAATATCAAATTTTAATATCTTTTTTGCCCATTCATTACTTTTCTCTTCGATAGATTTCCATATTATTTGCCCAAAATCCACTTCTCTAGTTATTTTATCTGAAGCAATACATGGTAATCCTGAAATTTGTGCTTCTAATAATGAAACCGGTAATCCCTCATATTTAGACGGAAAAACAAAACAATCCATTGCCGAATACATTTTTTCTGGACTATTCGTTTCTCCATAAACTATTATTCGGTCTTTATATCTATGTTTTTCTATTAATTCACATATTTGCAAATAATCTGGTCCATTTCCAATTAATAGAAGTACTATATCATCATTAATTTGAGCTAATTTATCGAAAATCTCCAATAAAAATCTATGATTCTTTTGATCATTAAATTGACCTATATGCCCTACTACATATTTATCTTCAATTTCCAACTCACTCCTAATTTGATTTCTAGCCTCCGAATCGAATGCAAATTTATTTACATCAAAACCATTTGGAATAACACAAAATGGCTTTTGCCCAAACATCCATTTTCCTGCCAGTCTACCACACGCAAATCCATCTGTATAACCAATTTTAAAAAGAGGTTTTAATATTTTATTTAATATCTTGTGATTACAAGTTGTATTGTGACTATGTGCAATTCTAACTTTTATCCCACATATCTTGGCTAATATTAACTCTGGTGTAATCATAGAACTATTGCCATGAACATGAACAATATCATATCTTTTTTCATTTAATTTTTTTGTTAACTCTTTATAATATGATACAGAATTTTCTAATTTAAATGGAAGTTCTATGATATTTATTCCCATTTTCTTACACTCTTCTCTATAATTATTTAAAATATGATTTCCTACTAATAATGATATTTCAAATTTCCGTTTATTAATATAGCGACAATAATTCATTATAACAGCTGAAATTCCAGTTCTACTCAAGTCAACAGCCACCATAGCCACTTTTATTTTTTCTTCCATCCATTTACCTCAAATCTAGCTTCTTTAATTCTTCATCAAAATTAGGCTTGTGTTTTTTTAAATAGTTTACTGTTAATTCTAAAAGATTCCTATTCATATAAAGTTCCTCTATTTTATCAGCAAACGACTTTGCATCCAAAGGAACTATATATCCATTAATTCCATCTATAATTTGCTCATGTGCTGATGGAATATCTGAAGTTATAATAGGTAAACACAATGTCCTCGCCTCCACTAATGTAATAACATATCCTTCATGTCTTGATGGTTGAACATACAAATCACATTGTTTCATATATGAATAAGGATTATCTTTTCTCCCCATAAGTAAAAATTCATCTTCCACACCATATTTATGTATTAATTTTTTTAAATTTTCTTTTTCCTTTCCATCGCCAATAGCGTACCATTTAAATTTTATACCACGTTCTTTTAAAATTTTTGCTGATTGAATTGCAATATCATATCCCTTTTGATTATGCAATCTTCCTACTGTTAATATTTTAAATTGACCTTCTAATTCATCTTCACATGACAATTTAGATTTTTCACTTATAAGTTCCGTGTCAATCACATTATAAAACACTTCCGCTTTATCTTTTAATTTTGGATATGCATTACAAAAACTCGTCTTTACCGCCTCTGAGACTGCAAAAATCTTATCATATTTATATGCATATTTTTCAACACTCTTAAACCACCAACATAAATCCTCATCATGTAACCAAGTAGCCTTTTTTTTTGCTTTTATTTTCTTTGCCATAAATCCAGTTAAAAAATATCCATACCCATAAAAATCCAGTGCTAAATCGTACGTCTCACTAAAGGTATTTTCTACTGAATTAAATAAGAAATCATAATATGGAATAAATCTATTTATTGCTAATTTCTTTAAAATTTTTGCTGGAATAGAATACATTGAAACCATTTTTGCAACAACACTATTCTTAAATTGTATTTGAACTATTTTTATTTTTCTATTTAAGCGTCCAAAATACTCCAAATCATCATCTAATAATGCTAAAGTAATATCATATTGCTCTTCTGGCATCTTATTTATCAACTCCAACATTGCAACTTCAGCACCACCTCCGCCAAAGGCTTTTGCCATAAATAATACCTTTTTCATAGTTAAACTCCTCATTAAATTGAATCTATAAACGATTTAATTGTATTAATTGCCGCATCATGCTGTGATATATATTGATTAAATTTATGCCTACGCGCCTTACTAATTGCATATCCTAAATCCATATTTTCATCTGCATATATAACATAATTCTGAGAAGAAAAGGAATTTGCTATTTCAATTTGATGATCATCCACATGCTCACCATATTTAGCTAAACGTGGCACAACAATAACTGGTTTATTGTGCTTTAAACCATCAATAATTGTTGCTACACCACTATGTGTTACAAGAATATCACATTTATTTATATTTAATTCAAATTCCTCTTTAGACAAAAAATTTGAATATTGGTACCTTTTAGGCTTGTACATACTATGACCTATCTGCGCATATACTTCCTCTTTTATTATATTAGCCATAATCAGCTTATCTATTTTTTTTAATAATCTATCAAATGGAAATTTTTGTGTTCCAACCGCTACAAATATCATCTATACCACCTCAAAATATACCACCAACATAAGTGGCTTTAGGATATACTTTCATCAACGATTTCCATTGTACTAAAAATAAATCTGCAAATCTATATGCTAATTTACCTGTTAATGATCCATCTTTTACCCTTGCAAAAGATTCAATATAAATTAGTTTTGCTCCAAAATGTTTTGCAAAAATACAAAATGGAAATGCTATCATTGCTCCTGTAGTTACAATTAATTCTGGTCTTTCTTTTTTCATAATTTTCCAACTTTTAATCATTAGTTTTATGAAATGCCAGATAAAATTTTTTTCATGTCTATTTATCTGTCTAAACAAATATTTAGGTTTCACAAATGAGTCTTGAGCCTGATTTCCTTCTTCCGTAATATAAATCGTTTCATGCTCTTTCGCAATTTCTCTTAAACACATTAATTCTTCCCAATGTCCTCCTGAAGAGGCAACAAAACAAGCCTTCATAATTTTAGCCCCCTAATTTTTAGTGCAATTTTCTCTGTATATCAGATACCTACTGTGCCCCATCATCCCCACAAACAACAAGCCACACTGTCTTAAACAATATCCCAATATCCCTCCAGATAGACCAATGATCAATATAATCAACATCCATCTGAACAATCTCCTCAAAGTCTGTGATCGTGCTTCTTCCGCTAACCTGCCAAACCCCAGTCAGTCCAGGCTTCTGGCAAAGTCTCTTCTTATGGTAAGCACTATACTGTTCAAACTCATCCACTGTAGGCGGTCTTGTCCCTACCAGACTCATATCCCCCTTCAGTACATTCCAAAACTGTGGAAGTTCATCAATACTTGTCTTCCTGATAAACTTTCCAACCTTGGTAATTCTCGGATCGTCTTTCATCTTAAACATCAAGCCGTCCATCTCATTCTGCGCCATAAGCTCTTTCTTGCGCTCTTCCGCATCCTGATACATCGAACGGATCTTATAGATCTTGAAGATTCTTCCATTCTTCCCAACTCTCTTCTGTGAGAAGAACAGCGGTCCCGGTGATTCTAACTTCACCAGCGGTCCAACAATGATCACTGCGATCGCTGTGATCAACATTCCAGCCAATCCCCCGGCAATATCCATTGCTCTCTTCATCATCAGCATGACAAATGATACATTATGACCAGAGAAACTTACACTTTCATAAGGACCAACCTTCTCCAGTGATCGTTCCAGATTCTCATTGATCTGAAACTGGGAAATGTTAAGATTCGTCTTAATTCCCATGTCCTCAAGGTTCTGTATTGTCATCGCGATTGGAAATTCGTCATCCATCGGTATATATAAGAATACTTCATCTACAACCGACCGCATCGCATATTCAAAAATACTTCGATATGAATGTGCTACAACCGGAATCTCGTTGATGAGCCATCCTGTCATGTCTTTGTCCACAACTGCAACACTTGTGATCCACAGGTCCCAGTTCTTCTCTTCCATGATATTCCCGATTACTTCTTCTGCATGATCACTCGTTGTGATGATCATCATCTTTCTTGCATAAGAATGATCCTTTCTTCTTGATAGCCAATACTTCCGATAAGCTCGATGTGTGATCTGCATCCATACAAAGCCAAATCCAGAAGTAAAGATATAAATAAATCTGGAATAATCTTCTGCATCCTCAATCAGGAATGCGACCATCGCCATTCCTGCTGCCATCAGGACGACTGTCTGCAGATTCATTCTCATTTCTTCTATAAATTTGCGCTTAAAAAAGCCACGATTCGGACGAAACAGAAAGTAGATCATCATAAGTACTACAATTGCAATAAGCCAACGATAATACGTATCGTTCCCCATCACGGTATACCCTGTTTCAATATTTCCAAACCGCAGCCATACTGCTGCAAAATAACCAACAGTAACTCCCACCAGATCTAATAAAAAGATCAGGAAGTTCTGCATCTGTAATCTTGTTGCTTCCATATTCTATTTCATCCCCATTTATTTTTACACTTTGTGTTAATTATTTATACTTTCCAAAGTATAGCATATATTTTCTAAATTTCAATACAAATCTTTGTACTTTTTGTCAAACTTTAATTTTTTTTCTTATTTCGTATATTGTTTCTTTGAACTTTTGGCTTTTATTTTGAACTTTTCATTGAACTTTTCTTGTTTTTGTGCTATATTAAACAAAATCATTTGAACTTTGAATCTTTATTTTGAACTTTTATTGGAGGGTGTTATGAATCAGACATTTACCTTTGCAGATCGTTTAAAGTCTGCAATGGAACAAAAACATATGAAACAGGTTGATCTTATTCATGCAGCAGAGACTGCCGGAGTCAAGGTCGGGAAAAGTCATATCAGCCAGTATGTCAGTGGCAAGACGGTTCCTCGTGCGGAGATTCTTCATTTCTTATCTGAAACTCTTGATGTCGATGCTGACTGGCTTTCTGGAAATGGAGGGAATACTGTGAATCTGGAAACTTCTCCAAGGAGAACATTTAGCAAATCTACCAAATTAGATAATGTACTTTACGATGTACGTGGTCCTGTCGTAGATGAAGCGAACCGCATGGAACGTAACGGAACTCATATCCTGAAATTAAATATCGGGAATCCTGCCCCATTTGGTTTCAGAACCCCGGATGAAGTCATCTATGATATGAGACATCAGTTAGCTGACTGCCAGGGATATTCTGCTTCTCAGGGATTATTTGCTGCAAGAAAGGCGATCATGCAGTATGCGCAGCTTAAGAAGATCCCAAATGTTGATATCGACGACATTTATACTGGAAATGGTGTCAGTGAGCTGATCAATCTGTCAATGTCTGCTTTATTAGATGATGGGGATGAGATCTTGATCCCTTCTCCAGATTATCCTTTATGGACGGCTTGTGCAACGCTTGCTGGTGGTAAAGCAGTTCATTATATCTGTGATGAACAGTCTGAGTGGTATCCTGATATGGAAGATATCAAGCGAAAGGTGAATTCCCGTACAAAAGCAATCGTTCTGATCAATCCTAACAATCCAACGGGGGCTCTTTATCCAAGAGAAGTCTTACAGCAGATCGTTGATATCGCGAGGGAACATCAGTTGATGATCTTCTCTGATGAGATTTATGACCGTCTGGTGATGGATGGAGAAGAACATGTATCTATTGCTTCTCTGGCTCCAGATCTGTTCTGTGTGACATTCTCTGGTTTATCCAAGTCTCATATGATCGCTGGTTTCCGTATCGGATGGATGATCTTAAGTGGTAATAAGGCGATCGCGAGGGATTATATTGAAGGTTTAAATATGTTATCAAATATGCGCCTTTGTTCCAATGTTCCTGCACAGGCAGTTGTCCAGACAGCACTTGGCGGCCATCAGAGTGTCAATGATTACATCATTCCTGGTGGACGTATTTATGAACAGAGAGAGTTTATTTATAATGCGTTGTGTGATATCCCTGGTATCAGTGCAGTGAAACCAAAAGCTGCTTTTTATATCTTCCCGAAGATTGATACGAAGAAGTTTAACATTACAAATGATGAGCAGTTTGCTCTTGATCTGCTTCGTGAGAAGAAGATTCTGATCGTACATGGAAGTGGATTTAACTGGAAGGATCCGGATCATTTCAGAGTGGTTTATCTGCCTCGTGTGGAAGTGCTTGAAGATGCTTCTGTGAAGCTGAGGGATTTCTTGGAGTATTATAGACAGTAAAATCTTACTCCATTATAAATTTTTGAAGAATGTACAATAAAAAAGAGAACTTACCCGCTTGTATGTAAGTTCTCTTTTTTATTATCTCTTATTATACTATCATTATCATTTTTGTCAATATTTTACTTGTAATTATTTTACATTACAGATTCATATAAAAATAAACAAACACCGGCATAGTAACCACCGCCAACAATGTCGTCATTACATTGATCGCGCTTGCATATTTCGAATCGTTTCCGTACACCTGACACATCTGTGTGATCGTTGAGGCGCATGGTGTGATCGCTGCCATGTATGTGATCAGGATGATGTTTTCTGCCTGTGGGTGCCAGTTTTTCATTCCTAATAGAATAATGACTGCAAGTGCTATGATCGGTTCGATTACTAATCGGATGAATGTGACCAGGTAGATTCTTTTGTTTGTAAATACTTTCTTTAGATCGACTCCTGCAATCAGCATTCCTGTGACGATCATACTTAATGGTCCGATCATACTTCCAACGGATGACAGGGTATTTCCTATGATCTCTGGAAATCTGATCTTCGTGAAGAATAAGAAGACTCCTGCGAATACAGAGATCATGTTTATATTTAACAGAATCTTCTTTAAACTGATCTCTGTTTCTCCACTGATCTTACATTTGCAGTGGGTCCAGATGAAGAATAATTGAACACTCATGAAGACGCAGCCGTAGATGACCCATTCTTTTCCTAAGATATAGGTGACTAATGGTACGATCAAGTTGCCTGAGTTGGAATAGTAGGCAGATGTGTATTCCACCGTGTTTAAATGAAACATTTTTCCCATGATCCATGTGACAAACAGTAATAAAAACTGCAGGATCACAGATGCGATACATGCAACTGCCAGTCCTTTCATAATGCTTGGGGTATAGTCTACCTGAAATGCAGTGATGATCACAGATGGTACGATCAGATAGAGTATGATCTTTGAGATTACTTTGCTGTCTTCTTCTTTTAAAAATTTGATCTTTACCATAATGTAACCCATGAGGATCATCAGGAATAGTTGTACGATCTGTTTTAGCAGCAGAATGCTGATTTGCATGGTGTTTTCCTTCTTTCTTTTGTATGTTTTCTTGATATCTCATCCTAGTATATCATTCTGCTTTTTTTATACAAGAAATGTTTCGAATTTGATACATCTTTCTTCGTTGTTTTTCCTGGAATCATCTTGATAATCTTCCCAAAAAGTATTAGAATCTGTATAGTTTTTTGAAAGAGGGTATTGTATATGAAGAATTCTTCGAAACAGTCCGTGAAGATGGATATGCTTCATGGAAGTTTATTCGATAAGATGTTAATGTTTGCTATGCCGCTTGCTGCCTGTAGTATCTTACAGCAACTTTTTAATTCGGTCGGTACTGCCGTTGTCGGACGGTTTGCGAGCAGTGAGGCTTTAGCGGCGGTTGGTAGTAATAGTTCTGTGATTGCTTTGATGGTTACATTGTTTTCTGGGATTTCTCTCGGTTCTAATGTTGTGATCGCCAATTATATCGGACAGAATGATACGAAGCGGATCCCTCGTGTGGTACATACCGCTGTGTCTCTTGCACTGCTTAGTGGTGTGTTTTTGCTGATTCTTGGACAGTTTGTAGCTCATCCGATCCTTTTGCTGATGGGTGCACCGAAGGATATCATTCATCTTGCAACGTTATATCTGCGGATTTATTTTCTTGGAATGCCATTTTTTATGTTATATGATTTCGGTGCTTCCATTCTTCGCAGTATCGGAGATACACGTCGTCCGATGTATGCTTTGATCGTGTCTGGTGTTGTGAATGTGATCTTGAATCTTCTATTTGTCGTTGTATTTCATATGGGTGTTGCGGGTGCCGGACTTGCGACGGTTGGTGCGAATGCAACAAGTGCGGTTCAGATCCTTTATTTTCTGACGCATGAAGAACTTCCGATCCGCTTGTCTTTTAAGTCTTTGACGATTGATCGGGATGCTGTTTCTAAGATCCTGAAGATTGGGGTTCCTGCGGGACTTCAGGGAATGGTTTTCTCTCTTGCCAATGTCTGTATCCAATCTGGGATCAACAGTTTTGGAGCTGGCGGGATCGCGGGTTCTGCGGTGGAATTAAATTATGAGTATTTTGCTTATTATCTAGTCAATGCCTTTGCTCAGACGGTGGTTACATTTACCGGACAGAATTATGGTGCGAAGGATGAGGGGCGTTGTAAGAAGATTTTTCGTCTTGGGATGTTGTGCAGTGTGATCTCTTGCGGAATCCTTAGTACGATCTTTGTTGTATTCCGTACGTTCTTTATTGGATTATTTACAAGTGATCCATCTGTCTATCATTATGCTCAGCTTCGTTTTTTGATCGTTCTGACATTCGAGTGTCTGACAAGTTCTTATGAAATCAGTGGTGGCTGTCTGCGTGGATTTGGACGTTCCATGACTCCTGCGATCCTGACAGTGTTTGGATCTTGTGTATTACGTTTGATCTGGCTTGCGACAGTCTGTAACTGGTTCCATGATTATAAGCTTTTGATGGCGATCTATCCGATCTCTTGGGTGTTGACTGGAACGATGGTTCTGGTGGCTTATTTTAGGACACGTAAGAAGCTGTTTTTATAATTTGGTGATGTAATTAAAATGTCTGTTATACCTATTTGTTTCATAATAGATCTAACAGACATTTTTCTTTGCTATTTTTAATATTTAGCACACAAAAAACCGAACAATTCACGTAAATTGAAATCATATTTACGTGAATTGTTCGGTTTTATTTCACTTATTTACTTCCTATTCATCTTCCTGCAATGCATATGCTCTTTCTTCGATCGATTTCTTCTTTGTTTCTTCATAGTTCTTTAACTCTTTGATCGCCTGTCCTGACATTGCATACAGGATGAAGATATTAAAGATCGTCATTAACCCAATTCCGACATCTCCTAAATCCCATACGAATGTATAGGTCTGGATTCCTCCGATAAATAACATCACAAGTGCTAATACTTTATAGGCTGTCTGCCATCCCCATTTGTCACCGAACAGGTAGGCGACGTTGGATCTTGCATAGAATAAGATTCCAAGGAATGTCGAGAAGCTGAACATCCAGAGGATCACTGCGATAAATACAACTCCGAATCCTCCTAAATGGTAGTTCATTGCTGTCTGTAACAAGTTCATACCAGTTAATCCATCGGTCAGATTCTGTGGTGCTAATAACATTAACATTGCCGTACAGCTGCAGATCACGATCGTGTCGATGAAGACTCCTAATGCCTGTACCAGTCCCATCTGTGCTGGGCGTTCACAGTCTGCTGCTGCGGCTGCACATGGTGCGGATCCTGATCCTGCTTCGTTGGAGAATAATCCTCGTTTCACTCCGTTCATAAGAACTGCTCCAAATCCTCCGGCTGCGACCTGACGGATTCCAAAGGCTTCTTTGAAGATTCTTGCAAAAACCCCTGGAATGCTTGGCAGATTCGTGAGGATCACAAAAATTGTAATCCCGAAGTAAATGACTGCCATGATCGGTACCACGATATCTAATACTTTGACCGTTGCATTCTTCCTTAGTACAATCACTGCTGCCACAATAACAAGCACGATCGTTGTATAAAGTGTTGGAATATGGAAGGCATTGTGGAATGATTCTGCCACGGAATTACTTACCACCTGACTGATCCCACACCAGCAGATCAATCCTGAAATCGCAAATAAGACAGCGATCAGTGTGTGTGTTTTCTTCTTTCCTTGTCTCTCTTCCATAAAGTGGTGAATATAATAGGCTGGTCCTCCTCGATATCCACCATACAGGGGGTCTTTTTCTTTATGTAACTGTGCAAGAGTTGCTTCGATAAAGGCTGTCGATGATCCAAGCAATGCTGTGATCCACATCCAGAATACGGCCCCTGCTCCACCTGCGGATATTGCTGCGACAACTCCTGTTAGATTCCCCATTCCGACACGTGTTGCTGTTGATACGATCAAGGTCTGTAAAGAAGAAAGACTGCTTTTTTCATCTTTTCCATTCTTATTGTTTGCTGTTAGTGCTTTGACCATATCCGGGAACAGACGGATTGGTAAAAATTTTGTTTTGATCGTAAAAACGATACCTGCTGGAAGCAGCAATATAATGAGCAGCGAAAGTCCCAGGCTTCCACCTCCTGGTAACGGAACATGAATCCATTCTTCCCATAAAAACTGATATATATTTTCTATTAGCTGAACAATCATTGACTTGCCTTTCCTTTCATTGTTTTTTCCAAAAAAGAAGGCATGCAGTTTTATTCTGTTATGCATGCCTTCTTTTTATTATATAAAATTTTCTGATAAATGTCAAAAGATTTACTTCGTATATCTGCTTATCAGTGCTAGGATCAGGAAACATACCACCTCGAGCAGTACGATCGTTCCTCCTGGCTTAAGACCTACATAATAAGACAGTGTTAATCCGATCACTGTTGTGACCAATGCTGTGATCACACCGATGATCATGACTGCTTTGTAGCTTCGTCCTACCTGCATTCCGCATGCGATCGGGATCACAAGCATGGATGAGACGATCAATGTTCCGACCGTTCTTGATGCGATCGATACCGTCAATGCGGTCAATAAAGTAAAGATAAAATTAATCGTCTTGACAGGTACACCGCTGATCCTTGCTGCATTTTCATCAAATCCGATATAGAATAGTTCTTTATATAGAAGCAATACACAGAGCAATACTAACACACTGATCACACATACGATCTTCAGTTCGTCTTTGCTGATGGATATGATACTTCCAAATAAGAAACTGTTAAAGTTCGTTCCGTTTTTTACGAATCCGGATAGGATACCAGCAAGTCCGATCCCTGTTGACATAATGATCGATATCGCCATCTCAGAATATCTTGGGATCTTTCTTCGGATCGCTTCAACTCCCAGGGCTGCAAACAGACAGATTCCCATTGCTCCTAAGATTGGATTGATCCCTAATAACAAGCCCAGAGCAACACCTGCCAGGGATGCATGGGAGAGTGCATCTCCGATCATGGACATTCTCTTTAAGACGATCGTGATTCCGATCAATGGTGCGATCACGGCCAGTAAGATTCCTGTAATAAATGCACGCTGCATAAATCCGTATTGTAACATCTCGATCATTCTTCCACGATCCTCCCTTCATCCATTCTTAAAATACGATCACATCCTTTACATTCCTGCAGTCTTCCGTGTGTGATCATAAAAATGGTCGTATTGTATTTTGTATTGATCTCATAGAGCATATCGTACAAGATCTTTGTTGATCTTGCATCTACTCCCGTTGTTGGTTCATCTAAGATCAGAAGTTTCGGATCTCCGATCATTGCTCTTGCGATCATCACTCGCTGCTGCTGTCCACCAGATAATTCACCGATCCGTCTCTTAAGGAATTCTTCCATTCCAAAATCCCTTAGTGTCTCTTTGATCTTATTCTTGTGTTTTTTATGTGGCAGATGAAACAAGCCAAGTTCCTGATAAAGTCCTGTGATCATGATCTCTTCTACCGTTGCTGGGAAGCTCTGGTTCTTACTGATCCCATTCTGTGACACGTAACCGATCCGTTTCTTTAATCTTGGATCGTTATTCATCAGGATGATCTCTCCTTCATCTGGTTTCATTTCACCTAAGATCAGACGCATAAGTGTACTTTTTCCGCTTCCATTTTCACCAGTCAGAACAACATATTCGCCTTCATGGATCGTCAGATTGATCTCTTCTAAGACTTCCGTATCACTGTATCCGAATTTTACATGATTTAATTGTATCATCTGTTTTGTGTTTGATTCACTCATTCGCTTAATGCCTCTTTGATCGCAGCGAGATTTTGTTTCATTACGGAAAAATAATCTTCTTCTGCTTTGATTTTTTTGTTACTTAGTCCTTCCAGGGGGTTTAACATCTTTGCATTGGCTCCGGTCTCTTTTGCAATGGTTTTCGCTACTTTCGGACTCACCAGTTCTTCAAAAAAGATTGTTTTTACCTGATGTTCTTTTGCAAAGCGGATCACTTCGCTCATCTGTTTGGGATCTGGTTCATCGTCTGCGGATAATCCCTCAATTCCCATCTGTTCTAACCCATATGCGTGACATAGATAGCCAAATGCTTCATGTGCCACAACAAGTTCTTTCTTTGTAAGTTTGGATGTTTCTTCCTTATATAATGTATCTAATTTGTCACATTCTTTTGCGTATCTCTTATAATTCGCTTCGTAATAATCTTTATTCTCTGCATCCACTTTGATCAATGCTTTCTTGATCTTGTTCATCTCATACTTTGCATTCTGTGGATCTAACCAGACATGGGGATCATTCTCACTGTTGTGTTCGTGATCGTGTTCATGTGCATCCTGATCTTTTAGTAACTTGATCCCCTTGGATGCTTCAACGCTTGTAAGTTCTTCCGTATCAAGGCTTTCCAAAACGTCATCTACCCATTGTTCCATGCCGGCTCCATTATAAATAAAGATGTCTGATTTCTCCATCTCGATCAGATCCTTCGTTGATGGTTCCCAGTCATGAGGTTCTGTTCCTGCTGGTACTAAATTGATCACTTCTACTTTGTCTCCACCGATCTTCTTTGCAAAATCATACATGGTGTAAAAACTTGTTGTAATTCTTATCTTGCAATTCGATTTCTTCTTGCTTGTATTGCCAGTACATCCTGCCATGCAAAAACTCATGGATATGATGCATACCAGGATCATCCAAATCTTTTTTCTCATTCTTCTCTACTCCAATTTCTGCGGTTTCTCTCTGGTATTTATAGCAAATCTTTCTTGGTCGTGTCAAGCGTGGTTTACGAATGATCGCTGAAAATAGACGTGCGAAATGCATTCTGTGACCATAATTCATTCCCATAGATGATCCTGTAACATCCAGTATACATCAGGGCTGCGAGCACTACGTCCACCACACTGTGTTGTTTTAAGAACATCGTCGACATGATAATTAATATCGTTAAGACAACACATGCTGTATCGGTGCTTTTCTTATATTTTCTCTGATTCTTCAAAATCGCAACGCAGCATGCCAGAGAGTTAAATACATGGATACTTGGAAGTACATTCGTCGGAGTATCCGTGTGATAGATCATCTGTACTGCTTTGATAAAAATGCTGTCTCCAGTAAGAACTGGTCTTAGATCCTGTCCATTCGGAAATACTAATGAGATGATCAAAAACAGGGTCATGCCTGTTCCAAGTGTTATGATCAGCTGATAATATTCTTTCCATTGATTCTTATTAAAAAACATAAAATAAAAAACTGTAACTGCTACAAATAAGAACCATAATAGATATGGTACGATGAAATATTCACAGAATGGTATCTGATCATCTATCGTTGTATGTATGATGTAATGATGCACATCTCGATCTTCAATGTAGGAAAATGTGATCATATAAACTATAAAAAATACTGCGATCATACCAAGATGTCCATTCTTTATGATCTCATTTAATTTTGTTCTCAATTGTGACTCCTTTCTTCAAAATCATTGCCTATTAGAAAGTGTATACATATAGTAGTACCACGATTTTGTAGAAATTTCAAATCTTTTATCGAAATAGTTGTGGCGGGATCTTCTTAACTAGCACTCCACTTAACACTCCGATGATGATCCCTGCGATCGTTCCTGTGATCAGTAATACTGGTGCATAATAATAAATCTTTGTATTCTCCATTAAGAAAACAGCGACACTGAGCTGCCCGATATTATGCGCTACTCCGCCTCCAACGCTGATTCCAATGGGTGAGAATCCTTCGATCTTCTTTAGAAGTCCCATGATGACCAGACTTAAGATCCCTCCTGCCAGACTGTAGGCGATCGTCATTGGATTTCCAAACAAGAATCCTGCCAGTACAACTCGGATCACTGAGATCTCAAGCGTTCTTGTCCATGTTGTAAAGAATAACAAAACCATGATCACTCCATTGGCAAGTCCTAATTTCACTCCGGGAATTCCAACTGGTACCGGGATCAATACTTCTATATAGGATACAACAAGTGCCAATGTTAAAAACATCGCATCTGTCGCTAATCTTTTTGTTGACATATATTTTATTTCTCCTGTTGTTTACTATCTCATCTGATGTTTATTGTGTTACCCCGTCTAATTCCTGTTCTTTACCATCTTCTGATTGAATCTCAATCACTACTTTATGTGGCAGACATACGATCGTTTCTCCTGATTTCTCGATTGCTTTATGGTCTGCACAGATCTGGTCTTTACAGTCTGCTTTTTTCATTGTAACTTTTCCATCTTTGATCTGCATGACGTTCGTGCCATTTTCCTCTGGAATTTGATAGATCTGATCTTTCTTGATGGATGTTTTGTACACTTCTTTTCCGTCAACTGTCACGATCACTTCTTTTCCGTCTTTTTGTGTCATCTTGATCGCTGCAAAACTGATCAGTGAAATTGCCAGTACTGCTACGATCAAGATTATATCTTTTTTCTTCATCTTTATACCCTGATTCTTCCCAGTACTTCTCCAATTGGGTCTGTAATGCACAGATCTGCCTGTTTGTCTCTGCTTGTCGCATCACGATTCAGTACTACAAGATATTTTCCTTTAAAATAATCAATCATTCCAGCGGCTGGATAGACAACCAGTGATGTTCCTCCAATGATCAGCATATCTGCCTTGGAAATGGCTCTGACTGCTCCGTTGATCGTCTGAGAATCTAAACCTTCTTCATATAATACAACATCTGGTTTGATGATTCCCCCACATTCGTCACAATATGGGACTCCTTTGGCATTCACGACATAATTCACATCGAAGAACTTGCCGCATTTCTGGCAATAGTTTCTGTGAACACTGCCGTGCAGTTCAAAGACATTTTTACTTCCTGCTGCCTGATGAAGCCCGTCGATATTTTGCGTAACGATCGCAGACAGTTTTCCCGCCTGTTCCATCTCTGCAAGTTTTAAATGTGCCTTATTCGGTTTTGCATCCAAGAAGATCATCTTATTCTTATAAAAATCATAAAATTCTTCCGTATGCTGTGTATAAAATGTATGGCTTACCATAACCTCGGGTGGATATTTATAAGTCTGGTGATACAAACCATCCGTGCTTCGAAAGTCTGGAATATGACTCTCTGTTGAAACACCTGCGCCACCAAAGAATACGATATGATCACTTTCATCGATCATCTGTTGTAATTTTTCAATCTTTTCGTTATCCATGACTTTTTCCTCCTTGAAATCTAATTGATCAAAAATCATCTACAAAGTTAGTTGCTTATAACTTATTTTTATATACTTTATCTTTTATTGTACAAGAAAAAAAGGCCTCTTGTAAAGAAGCCTTTTCATTTTTTTAATCATTGCTTTGTTCTTGAATCTTACTGATCTGGTGTAAAGTCTGAAAAACTGTTGCCATATCGTCTTTAATTAGTTTTCTTTGTTGTTCATAAATACTGCGATAGTATTTTGTTCTTATTGGATCAGGTTCATAAATTTTCTTGATCTTTCTTGTTTTTTCAAATACCTGACTTGGATCTTCCAGATCTCCTACCGCATATGCTGCGATCACTGCATCTGTAAGAACTGCTCCTTGTGCATTTTCTAATGTGGCACTCTTACATCCTAACATATCTGCTTTGATCTGATTCCAGACTTCTGAATTGCTTCCACCTTCTGTGATCGTCATAAATTCAAGTGGCACGCCTGCTTTTTTATAAATATCTGTCACACTCATATAATCGTAACCGATTGCTTCTAAAACTGCACGCCACTGTACTCCCTGATCTGTGTCCATCGTCATATTCAGGAAACAGGCACTTGCATTGGATGTTTCTCCAAATCCTCCTGTTAAATATGGAAGGAACAGGACTCCTTTGGATCCGCATGGCACATTTTGTGCTTTCTCATTTAATTCATCAAAATATGCTCCATTTCCTGCTTCGTTGCATACATTGTCCCGATACCAACGAAGTGCTAATCCACCGGTTCTTATGAATCCCCAATAAAAGTATGTATTTTCTAAAGTTCCGCTGTTAAAGATCAGTTCATTTTCTGGTTTGCTTAATTCTTCATTGATCCCATCGGTTGCGATACAAAACATCGCACATGTTCCTGCTACGTCGGCTGCCTGATCTGGTTTGATCACTCCGCATCCGATCATAGACTGCATCGTATCTCCAGCTCCCGCACAGATTGGGATTCCTGGTTTCAATCCGGTTTCTTTTGCAAATGTCTCTGATAATGTTCCAATGATATCCCATGGTTTTTGAATCTTTGGCATCATTTCCATTGGAATTCCAAGGATCTCTAATTGTTCTTTGGACCATTTTTTTTCTGTTACACGGTATCCTAGTCCCCATCCAGACATTGTTCCCCAGTCGATAAATGCATCTTCTGCAGACAGTCCTGCAAGATTGGCCAGGATATATGGGGCATTGTGCATGAATTTTCTGCCTTTTTCTTTAAAGCCCTCACAATTGTTCATCATCCAACGTGCAAACATCGCTGGAAACATACAGTTTGGCTGAGGATTTCCAGTCTCTTTTGCCCAGATCTCATAATGATGGGATGCTAGTTCCTCAACATCTTCTTTTGTTCTGGAATCCAGATAATTGATGTAAGGTGTGATCGCATGGCAGTCCTTATCAACACCGACAATCCCGCAGATGATCCCATCTCCAAAAATAGAGCGGATGTTGTCTGGATCCAGATTCTTTTCTTTCATCTTTGTAACGCAGTTTCTGATCCCTGTAACCGTTGCATGAAGATACTGGTCTGCGTCCATTTCCACCCATCCCGGATGTGGATAATTTAAGATTGTTGCATTGGTATCCTGCACGATCAGGTTCATATCAATATCATAAACTGCTGTTTTTACACTTTGTGTTCCTGCGTCAAATCCTAAATAATATTGTTCCATACTAACTTCCTGCTTTAATTTCTGATTCTTTTTATGCTTCTACTTCTTTGATCAGCTGTACCATTTCGATTGCAGATAATGCACAGTCATATCCTTTGTTTCCTGCTTTTGTTCCAGCACGTTCAATCGCCTGCTCGATATTTTCTGTTGTAACAACTCCGAATAAGACTGGAATTCCTGTATTTAATGATACCTGTGCGATTCCTTTGGATACTTCGTTACATACATAATCATAATGGCTTGTTGCTCCACGGATCACTGTTCCAAGACAGATCACTGCATCGTATTTTTTGCTTTTTGCCATCTTGTCTGCGATCAGTGGAATCTCAAAAGCTCCTGGTACCCATGCGATATCGATATCTTCCTCTTTCACATCATGTCTTTTCAATCCGTCTAAAGCTCCGGATACTAATTTGGATACGATAAATTCATTAAATCTGGCTGCTACGATTCCTACTTTTAATCCGCTTGCTACTAATTTACCTTCTAATACTCTCATTTTAATTACTCCTTTTTTCTTCGTTAATTTCGTTAATCTTAAGGTCCCTGGGACCTTAATTTTTTTAATTTTTCTGTTAATTTAAACTTCGTATGTTGTCATGTGTCCCATTTTCTTTTGCTTTGTCTGCATATAATATTTATCAAATGGATTGATTGGCATCTGGATCGGTACTCGTTCTACGATCTCGAGTCCATATTCATTTAATCCGTCAATTTTGGTTGGATTGTTTGTCATCAGTCGTAGTTTTTTGATTCCTAGATCCTGTAAGATCATGGCTCCTGCACTGTAATCTCGTTCATCATCTTTAAATCCAAGAGCTAAGTTGGCCTCGACTGTATCCATTCCCTGTTCCTGTAATACATAAGCTTTCAGTTTATTGATCAATCCGATTCCTCGTCCTTCTTGACGCATATATAAGAAAACCCCTCGTCCTTCTTTCTCGATCTGACGCATTGCACGGCTTCGCTGTTCTCCACAATCACAGCGTAGAGATCCAAAAGTATCCCCAGTCAGGCACTCAGAATGCACACGGCATAAAACTGGTTCTCCGTCTGCGATATCTCCTTTGACCAGTGCTACATGATGTTCCCCACTTCTCTGGTCTACATACCCATGTGCCTCAAATGTTCCATATTTTGTTGGAAGCTGTGCGATTACTTCGCATACTACATCGCTCATCTTGTCTTTTCCCTCCTCGTTTTTTATTAAAATCCAGCATTTCTTAACATTTCCATTGTTAAGGTGCTGTTTGTATGTTTGTCGTTTGTTTCCTGCTGATCAAAATGCAGCAGTTTATCTATATATTTCCCAACCATGTCATTCTCCAGATTGATCTTATCTCCTGGTTTTTTATATCCAAAATTGGTATTTTTTATGGTATGTGGGATCATGGATACGGAAATGGTATCATCGCTTAACTTAGCGATCGTCAGGCTGATTCCATCGAGTGCGATCGATCCTTTTTCAATACAGTATTTCATGATATTTTCTGGGGCTTTGATCGTAAACCATACAGCATTATCATCTTGTTTTACACTAACAAGTTCCCCTGTATCGTCCACATGGCCTGCTACCATATGACCTCCGAACCTTCCATTGGCTGCCATCGCTCGCTCTAAGTTGACGACAGATCCCTTTTTTAAACTTCCAAGACTGCTTCGGTTGAATGTCTCATTCATCACGTCTGCCTGAAATGTATTGCCGCTAATGTGAGTCGCTGTCAGGCAGACACCATTAACTGCTACACTGTCTCCCAATTTAAGATCTTCAAAAATAACATTTGCTTTGATCGTAAGGACTGCTGCTTTGCTTCCTCGCTTCAGGGATATGACTGTTCCTAATTCTTCTACGATTCCAGTAAACATGATCTCACCTTCCCTTCCAGTAATATGTCATTTCCAAGTGGTGTTGCCTTTAATTCATCAAATACCAAAGCTTCTTGGATCCTTTCGATCCCTTTGCCTTCTACAGGTGTTTTAGCCTTTTCTCCTCCAAATAATTTTGGAGCAATATAGGCGTAAACTTTGTGAACACAGTCGTTTTTGATCAAGGATTCATTCAAGATTCCACCACCCTCAACTAAAACACTGTCAATTTCCATATTTCTTAACTGTTTTAAAACTTCTTTGACATTGACCTTTCCATCTTGCTCTGACGTTTTTAAGATCTTGCATCCTTTTTGTTCTAATTTTGCTATTTTTTCTTGATCCTTACTTATGGTAGCGATGATCGTTGGAATTTCTCTGGCTGTTTTTACGATATTTGATCCTTCCGAAATCCTTAAGTTTGAATCACATATCACACGAATTGGATCATTCCCATGTTCGATCCGTGCATTTAACATCGGATCATCTGCTAAAACCGTACCGATCCCTGCCATGATCGCTGCATATTGATGTCGTAATGTATGTACATGTCTTCTGGCTTCTTCTCCTGTGATCCACTTGGATTCACCAGTTGCCGTTGCAATCTTTCCATCCAATGTCATTGCATATTTTAGTGCTGTATATGGAATATCATTCTGAATATAATGAAAAAATATATCGTTTAACTGTCTGCATTCTTTTTCAAGAATTCCTGTCTCAGTTTCTATTCCATGATCATTCAGGATTTTGATCCCGCCCCCTGCCACTTTCGGATTGGGATCTAAATTCCCGACATATACTTTCTTGATCCCTGCTTCGATCAATGCTTCCGTACATGGTGGTGTTTTTCCATAATGGCAGCATGGCTCCAATGTTACATAAATCTCAGCTCCCTCAGGATCTTCTATGCAGTTTTTTAAGGCATTTCGCTCTGCATGTAATCCGCCGATCTTCTCATGATATCCTTCGCCAATAACCCTTTGATCTTTTACGATCACTGCTCCGACTAAAGGATTTGGATTGGTATATCCACAGCCTTTCTTGGCAAGTTCGATCGCACGCCGCATATATTCTTCTTTCAAATATTTTTCTCCCTTCCCTTCAGGTTCTTTGATTTTGGGAGGTTGGATTTTGATTGGTATTGAAATCGGAAATATAAAAAGGAGCTCCTGATCTTTGTTCTAATTCTTCAGGAACTCCTTTTTGATATCTTGATATTTCTTTTTGAAATAAAAAAATCCTGGAATTATAAAAATCCCAGGACATGATGATCAATATCACTTCTTAAATCTTCTTCCATCCAGACTGTACTGTCGGCCTTGGAATCTCACCAAGTCATGCCATATAAGGCTCGCGGGCTATAACCGCCGGTAGGGACTTGCACCCTGCCCTGAAGACGTTATGTAATTTATTTATAGAATAGCACTCGCTAACTGTTGTGTCAAGTGAATTTTCTATCACTTCAGCATAGCATTTTTTACATTCTCTTTCGCATAAATACTACAAGTAAAGCAAAAATCACAACTGCAGCTGCTCCGATTGCAATCCCTGTTGTGTGTTTTTTCTTTGTTTCTTTCTGCTCTTTTTTCTTTTTTTCTTCTTTTTGTTGTTTCTGTTCTTTTGTTTCTGTTGTCACTTTGGTCGTTGTTGTTTCTGTTGTTCCTTGTGTTGTTGATTCTTTTGCAGATGTTGTACTGTTGTTTGTCTGTTCTGTAGATGAATTTTCTTGTTTTGTTGTACTATTTTTATTGGTATTTTTAGATTGTTTATCTTTTTTTGTTTCTGTCTTCACAGTTGAATTTTTCTTTTCTTCTATGTCATTTTTCTGGTTCTTTCCCATATATGCATCTGCTTCTGGAACATCAATCTTTCCATCCATATAATCCTGATATGCCTGTTCTGCCCCTGCTCTTGTTGGTGGATAACCATGCGAAGACAGCCATGATTTCGCCTGCTGCTTTTCTTCATCTGTATATGCATAAGTCGCCACCGGACGGCTTGTGATCATTACTGCTCCCAGAATCAGCATTAAAACTAATAATAACCTTTTCATTTGATACTCCCTCTTTCATTTTGAAACTGTTTGATTAATCTTGTATATTATAGCATAATTTAGTAAGAATTCTATAGATTATTCGTTTTTATACAATCCTGATTTGAAGTGGTAGTGTTGGTCATGTATGAGTCAGAAAGAAGATAAGAAGAACTATTTATAAGGATCCAAGGTGACACTCCGCATTTTTGAAAGCGTTTTTTACAAATCGCCGATCCGCGCCTGTTCCTTTGATAACTTCCTGGCTGCGAGCCAAAATGCCCGCAGC
>OIWL01001065.1_pt1 | contig 32084 bp, 32 predicted proteins | sample 1587561 | NCBI WGS metagenome assembly OIWL01 (sample SAMEA3888903, study PRJEB22519) | human gut metagenome | biome: human gut; feature: human-associated habitat; material: faeces | place: Denmark | collected 2010 | reverse complement strand
CGATGGCATACCCCCTAAACCATCGGTCACTCGCCGTTAGGCAGGGGGAACAGCTAGTAGCTGTTCCCTTGCGGGATAGTGTAGGAACTTACGAAGCAGTCAAGGGCTGCCCTACGGCGTATCGGGGCTTTGCCCCTTGTCCCTTGACAGCAAATCTACACTTTAAAAAATAACGTTAAAAGTGTAATATAATACTTGAAATATCACATAATAAGTAGTATAATGTGAAATGTACCATAGTACAAAGCAAACCAGGAATATAAGACGCAGGAGGAAAAAAACATGTCAACAGTAATCAGTATCATCAATAATAAAGGCGGTGTCGGAAAGACAACCAGTACAGAGATCATTGCAGAATTGTTAGCATATCTGGGAAAAAAGGTGCTTGTAATCGATCTGGATGAACAAAGCAATCTTTCTATGCTTTTGAATAATTATGTTGAAGATCCGGAAGATGTTTTGAATGGTATTGAAAATCCAAAAGATTATAATGTAGCAGAACTATTCAAGTACCGTTACTCAAAAAGAGAGGATGTTATCAAGCTGATCAGACATACATCCATCTATCAGCTTGATATTATCCCATCAAGTAAAAGGCATAAATATTCTGTTACAAATATTACAAATAACCAGTTAGGAAATAATAATATCATACTTAAGAAAGCCTTAGCATCCATTGCATCAGACTATGATTATGTTCTGATCGATAATGCACCGGCAAATAATATACTGACAGTCAACAGTATGTTTGCATCAGATAAGGTCATTGTTCCGGTAAGAGTAGAGGGATTTTCTTATAAAGGACTAAAAGAAACCATTGAAACCATTCTTTACATAAAAGAAGAACATCTGATTGATGTAGAATTTGCAGGTGCCTTTATCACACAGGCAGAAATGAATACAAATCTCTTTCATGGTTTACATGAAAGTTACCAGAAAGAATTAAATGAGAAATTTTTACATACGGCAATCAGAAAAGATATTAAGATCGGAGAGATTGAAACAAACTTCCAGCCGATACTTGAGTATGCTCCAAATACAAATGCTGTATTTGATTATGCAAATCTGATTTTAGAATTAAATATTTTAGATGAAACCTCAACGAAAATTTTAAAAAAATCCATTTCATATGGTGAGTAGAAAGGGGGGAATGAGAATGGCAAAACAGAAATTTCACTTTTCCACAGGAACACCAGTAGAAAAAAAGCCGGAAGAAAAAATAATGGAAGCAAAAGCAGATCAGGAGCAGACAGAAGCAAAAGCAGATCAGGGGATCGTTGGACGGTTGGTTGGTCAGTTGTCAGAGGAGAAAGAGCAATCATCTTTTGAAATTAAATATATTCCTAGAAACATGTTAAAGGATAATAAAAAGATATTTTATCCTAAATATTCAAAGGAAAAGAGAGAGGAAATGAAACAATCAATACTTCATTTTGGACTGCAGCAAAATTTAGTTGTAATGTATATCCGGTCTGAAAATGAGTATGTTGTAGAAACCGGTCATAACCGTATGTATTCGATCGATGAACTGATCGAAGATTTTAAGGACTATCAGGATAAGGAATCTGACGAATATAAGTTGTATCTTAAGAATGTAGATGAATACTCTAAACGTGGCTATCCCTGTAAAGTAGCAGGTATCATTGAGGAAGAAAAGACTTACGAAATAGAGGAAAATGAAGATCTCTCAAATGTGGCAGATGAGGTCATCGACAGTGAGATCCGGGCAAGGATCACAAATGACATCAGGCGTAGTGATGATGAAATCACTCCGGCTGATCGGGCAGCGAACATTGAACGTCTTGCTAAACTTTATACTAGAAAGAATTTAGGGAAAAAGAGAAGTGAAAAGATCAATATAAATGAGCAGATTGCTAAAGATCTGGGAATCAAGAAGCGTCAGGTTGCTAATTATAAAAGTATCGGAAAGCTAATTCCGGGACTTAGAAAAGCCTTTGATGATAACCAGATTTCTTTAAAAGATGGGAGCAGCTATGCACAGTTGTCGGAAGATGAGCAGCAGACAATACTCACATTGATCGAATCCGGAAAGAAAGTAAGCCGCAACGAAGTTGATGCTTTGAAAAATGAACGTGCAAAATTAGAAACAGATCTTAGAAATAAGAAGGATGAAGTGTCTGATCTGCAGGGAGAGATTGAAAATTTAAGAATTGAGTTGAAATCCAAAGCAAAGCCGGAAGTCATTATAAAAAATGATCCAAACATACCGATCATGGAACAACGGTTAAAAGAAAAAGAAATAGAACTTCAAAGGATGCAGGATGAAGTTCAGAAAATGAAATCACAGAATGAATACAGAAAGAAGATGGATGCAGCACAGAGTGCTATCGTGAAAAAGGACATCTCACTTAGAAATGCATTTGATGAATGTCAAAATGCCATTACAAAAGTTATGAACCTGTCAGAGGAACTTATGAAGTCGTATGATAAACTGCAACCAGATGATATCCAGAATCTCGCTATTTTGGATAAAAAAGAAATTGAGAACCGTATAAGAAAACTTGCGGATCTGATAAAATAATACAAGGGAAGGAGCGGAGCATTGACATGACGGAAACGGAAAAGATATTTAAGCAGAATCTGATCTATCTAAGAGAAAAGCATCAGATCAGTGGATACCGTGTTGCCAAAGAAACCGGAATCAACAGCACATATTATTACAGATTGGAAAATTTTGAAAAAAAACAATCATTAAATTATGATGTCGTAGAACGATTGGCTAAGTTCTACGATATCGAGCCATATGAATTATTCAAGAAAATGGAATCATAAACTGCATCCCCGATCTGTTTAAATGTGATCGGGGATGCAGCCTTAGAAGTTGATTTTCTGCACCGGATGATGTACAATCATAGTGCATCTTTTTCTTGGTTTGCAGAGGATGTACGGAGCTGCTGTATTAGTGTACATAATATAGTAGCTCCTTTTTAAGAAAACTCAAAGAATTATATTCTTCTTCGAGTAATCATGTCCTATCCTAGTTCAATTATTTGTTAGTCTAATTTTACACACTCTCTAAATTCATCAATATCCCATACAGTAACAACAAATGATGATAAATCTTTTGTCCTATATAAATCAGCACTCCATTTATCGAATGTGATATTTGTTTTTTTCAAATATATCCTATCTCCAATTTCAAAACTCCAATAAGGTTTTACAACTGTACCACTATACATATTTTTCACCTTTCTTTTCCAACTTCTTCATCCATTTCGTAGCCGATTGTAATATTCATAAACATCATTTTCACCCACTTTATTACTTTTAGTGTTTGTATTTTCCTTAGCTATGTATATATAATACACGATAATAGACTAAAAATAAAGATGCAAAATACACAAAAATAGATTATGCAAGTAACTAAAAAATTGTGGAAAGTGCTACACGATAATAGACGTTGACAAAATAAAGAAAATCCATTATCATATAAGACAGAAAGGAAGTGTCAAAGATGAGTGGAATGATAAAAAAAGAACCTTATGGAACACATGGAATAATAGATTTTACAAGATTATGGGGAGTGCTTGAACGGAAAGGATATAATAAACAATGGTTGAAAGATCATGGAATACATTCTAATACGGTGGCAAAGTTAGTTAAAAATGAAAATGTGACATGTGAAGTTCTAGCAAAATTATGTGAATTACTAAATTGTCAGATATGGGAAATCATGGAATATAAAAATACATGAAAATAGACTATTGACAAATACACGATAATAGACTATAATAATACTTGTAAAGGAAATATGAATACATCTTATAAAACAGAAAGGAGATCATATCATGTTAGAAGAAAAAGACCTACAGGCAATCGGAGCATTGCTTGAAAGACAGAAAGAAAGTATTGAAAAGTCATTTGATAAAAAGCTGGAGGGTCAGGATAAACGTTTTAAAGAAATTTTAGATCAGAATTTTAAGACAAGTGAAAACCTGGTCCTGCAATATGTAGATGATACCAGAAGGATCTTGGAAGAAGAAATTCAAAAAGTACAGAAAAATCTTGATGAACTGAATCAGTATTATAGAATCACAAGATTAGAAAATGATAATGGAGCTTTGTTGATGGAGATCATTAAACAGATGCAGGACAAGATGCAGAAAATGGAAGAAGAATTTGAAGAATTAAAAAAGAAAACAGCGTAAATGCAGAAAGTGGAAGTGCCTTAAATGGCACTTCCGGAACAAAAAAATTGGAGGGAAAAATTATGTTACATGAAATCACAAAGAAAGAATTTGAAGAAAAATATCCAGAAGTAAACACATATGGTCTTGAATCATGCAGTCCGGTATATCTGGAAAACGGCGTGGTTTTGATCAATGAGGAATGGAACGGAGAAGTTTACACAATTAAGGATACAGAAAATACAGAAAGATCATACAGACCAGTAGAAGAACCGGATGTAATGGATGATGATGGGGAAGTACTGCAGTGGAAGATTGTTGGTTTTGAAGAAATCTAATTAAAAAAGGAAAAAGAACATATATGAGATCAAACGAAGATACCATACAGTTTGAAAACAGAATGGAAATCAGCATCATCATAAGGGCTTTGGAAGAATGGAAGAAAGACCACGATGCAGATGAAACGGTAGAAGAACTGATAAAAAAACTTGATAAAATGAGCATGGATTGGTAGACAAGATAAAAGCCGTCAGAAATGATGGCTTTTTTTTGTCCTTTTTTTTCAGATGCCCATAAGAATATAAGAACAAACCAGCCAGTAACGCAGATAAAAGTCAAGGGACAAGGGGCAACGCCCCGATACGCCGTAGGGCAGCCCTTGACTTTTCCACAGACCATACACTTTCCCTGCAAGGGAGCAGCTGGCAGCTGTTCCCCCTGCCTAACGGCGAGTGACCGATGGTTTAGGGGGTATGCCATCGGCCTGCACCCTTTTTCTAAAGGGGGCAATAGAGATCCCCCGGAGGGCTTTATGGGAACGGTGCGAAAATTTTTTAGATAACGTGGTGACTGCACCCTCCCCCGGGAGTTCGGGGAAGGGGAGCTCGTAGACTTTCTTAGGATTGGTCTTTTCAATCCTTAGAAAGACTAGACAGGGGATTGGGAATGGTAAAAAAAACATAGAAAAATATAAATAAGATAATCGGAAAAAAGTTATTGATTTTGAAAAATAAAAATGATAGACTTAAAAATGTTTAAAAAGTAAACACTTCGCTTAAAAAGTAAAACTTTAAAAAAAAGGAGAACAAATGGCAACCCTAAACCAAACCCGTCTGGAAGAACAGAAGAAGCAGAGAAGAAAAAACATGCTGACCGTAACACTGATAGAAATACTGTTCAGCATCTATCTGGTCAGCATCATGGTACAGCTCTTAGAAGGAATCGCAGACGAAAATTTCATAAATGAAGGACTGCAGGGACTAAAACTAAATTATTCCTACCTGTATGCAGTCAATGAAATGCTCATACCAAAAATCGATATCCATAAAATGCTGTTCCTTTTGATACAGGCAGCATATTTTACTTACATCGTAATGATAACGAACCCCTATGAAGAAAAAATAGAAAAAACAGACAGCTTTTATATCACCCCGGAAATCAAAAAGCCAAAGCCGGCCGGAAACGGACAGTGCGGAAATGCACGATTCCAAAGGGAAGATGAGAAAGAGGAACTGTATGAAAAATTTACATGGAACGGAGATCTGAAAGACATACAGATAGAAAAAGGCGGGATCGTAGTCAATTATAAAAAACAGGGAAAGACAGAAACCATATATTACATAAAAAAAGCCGTCCATACGCTGATACGAGCAGCGACAGGATTTGGAAAAACAAGAAGGATACTGTTGGAAACGATCGCATTGCAGCTCTTAAGCGGCATCAGCATAGTAAACAGTGATGTCAAAGGAGAAATTTATTATTATACAAGCCCCTTTGCAAGACAGATAGGATATGAAACGTACCCACTGGATTTTAGAAACCCACGAAAATCCATACATTATAACTTCATGCAGCCGATCATAGATGAACTCGAAAGAGGGGATCAGGCAAAAGCGATCGACAATACATGGGATCTGGTGAGTGCCTTAGTCGGAGAAGCGAAAGGAGAGAGGATCTGGCACGACGGAGAGTGCGCCACGATCGCAGCAACACTATTGATCCTTGCAACAGAAGCACCAAGAGAATACAGGAATCTTACAAATGCCTATGCATTTTTAAGTTATATGTGTCAGCCGGATGAATATGGAAATACACCGCTGAACCAATACATGATGACACTGCAGGATAACCACCCGGCAAAAATGGTATTCAGCCAAGCCACGATCGCACCGCATCGGACAAGGAGCAGCTTTTATACATCTGCACTGGGAACGTTAAGATTATTTACCAATCCGAGCATAGCGGAAATGACTAGCAGGTCGGATTTCCGGCTTGAAGATATCGCAACAAAAAAATGTGCACTTTATATGATGATCCCGGATGAAAAAGATACCTATTATCCGTTGATAACACTTTTGATCACACAGATGTACAGTGCATTTGTGTCAGTTGCAAATCATAACGGCGGTGAAGTCATAAACCCGGTAGATTTCAATTTAGACGAAGTCGGAAACTTTCCGAAGATCCCGGTACTGGGAAATATCGTATCTGCAGGACGGAGCCGGGGGATCAGGGCAAACCTCATCATCCAGGATGACCAGCAGATGCAGAAAATATATGAAAAAGAATATAAGAACATACTGACAAACTGTAAATGCAAGATATTCTTAGGCGGTGATGATACGGAAACATTAGAGCGGATCTGTAAGCCGATAGGGAGCTATACTGCAGAATCAAACAGTGCAAGCAGCAGTACTTCCGGCAAGTTGACAGGAACAGATAGTAACGTCAGTATCTCACAGTCATCACAACTGACCGGCGTGAAATTGTTAGAACCGTCGGAATTGCAGCTTTTTAAAGAACCGTATGCATTGTGCCAGGTCACAGGAGAAAGAAGTGCAGTCAATCAGCTTCCAGATTTAAGCAGTTGCTATTTCAATGAGATGTTTGGACTGGGAGATGAAAAACATAATCAAAAAATAATCATGGAGAGGGAGGCGGAACGAGAAGAAAGAAGCATACCGGAAATCAACCTCTGGGGGATCTGGGAGCAGTACAGACAGCCGGAAGAAACCGGAGCAGAGGTGCCGGAACAGACAAATATCAGTTTTTTAGATTAGAGAGGAAGGATAAAGAAATGAAAAACAGATTCAAGAAGGTAAGGGAAAAACTAAAAATGGTAGTGATGATCGCAGGAATCACACTCATGCATATGAATGTGAACGTTTATGCATCAGGAATAAAAAGCACAAAACTGTATTCAGGAGGATTAAAACTTATTAAAGACCTGACAACTGTGGCAATGGGATTTTTAGGGGCATATGTAGTATACAGAGAAGTGACGTTGTTCATACAAAGGGCAGATGCAAAGGATAATGAAAAAGCGGTACTTGAGAAAGAAATGAAGAACATTGTAGTACTGGGTATTTTGGGAGAAACGGTAGGAGGAGTACTGCAAGTTGTGTTTGCATATTTCAAATAGGAATCATAAGAGAGGGGATCTATGAACTGGATAACAAAACAGATACAGGAAACAATGTCAGATATCATCTTAAGTTTTGTGGAATTTTTTCAAGAGATGGTAGTAGAGATATTTGACAAAGGGACAAATTTTGCGACTAACAAGCAGATTTCAGGAGCAGTCAATGCAACCACACTGATCGGAATAGCCTTAGTCAGTGTCATGGTATTAAAGCAGATCTTGTCAGTGTACGTGTTTGAAACAGATGGTGATGCGGAAACAGATCCATTGCAGCTTATCGTAAAAGCATCACAGACAGTATGTATCATCTGCTGTAATGATCTTATCTATACAGAATTGCAGAAAGTATCAAAACTAGCAGCAAATGATCTTAATAATGCTGTTACACCCGATAAAGTGTTTACAAATTTACAGGCAGTTATCACACAAGGTGCCGGACTTGTGATACTAGGTCCGGTAAATTTAATATTTATCATCATCTATCTGGTCGGATTTATCATACTTGTCATAAAAGCAGCAATACGTGGAGTGGAATTAGCGGTCATGAAGATCCTGGTTCCCATTTTTGCAGAAGACAACATAACAGTCAGTGGAGAGAGATGGAACGCATTTTTATCATCCTATATTGTGGTTTTCTTTGGATATATCATACAAATGCTTTGTTTTAACATGAGTATCATAGAGTTTGTACAAGCACTGACAGACAGTGGAATACATTATATGTACTCAATGGGATTTTTGATCTTTTCATTAAAATCACCACAGTGGTTAGAAAAATATGCATATAACAGTGGACTGTCAAGAGGAATCAAAGGGGCAGCAAGCGCAGGAATGCAGATGGCATACATGATGCGATTAGCAAAATAAACAGGAGGAGAATACATGAATATCGTAATTTTGTCAGGAAGATTAACCAGAGAGCCAAATGTAACATATAGTCAGGGAAATGAGCCGATCGCAGTAGGAAGGTTTACGCTTGCGGTAAACCGGATAGACAATAATGTTGATTTTATTTCTTGTGTTGCATTTAAAAAACAGGCGGAGTTTTTGCAGAAGTATTGTCATAAAGGAACAAAGATCCTTGTCAGGGGAAGATGGCAGACAGGAGATTATACGAACAGGGAAGGAACAAAGATCTATACCAATGAATGCATCATTGAAAATATCGAATTTGCAGAAAGTAAAGGTAAAGATGAATCCGGTGCTGAAAATCAACAGGATGAAAATAAGAATATGAATGATACAGAGGATCAGGATAATAAGAAATCCGGTAATAAAAAGAATGGAGATAAAAAGTAAAACATACCGTACATCAAGCAAGAGAGCCCTTCGGGGGATCTCTATTGCCCCCTTTGGAAAAAGGGTGCAGGCCGATGGCATACCCCCTAAACCATCGGTCACTCGCCGTTGGGCGAAGGGAACAGCTGCCAGCTGCTCCCTTGCGGGATAGTGTAGGGACTTGCGAAGCAGTCAAGGGCTGCCCTACGGCGTATCGGGGCGTTGCCCCTTGTCCCTTGACAGCAGATCTACCTATTGAAATAAACAGGAGAGGGAAAAGAAGATGATAAAACATTTAAGTGCAGAAAGAAAAACAGATATAGAAAAGATGGGATGTATCAGACAAAGGAATAAATGTATAAAGGAAAAAAAGTACAGTATTGTGGATGGCGGAACAGGAAACTGTAATGATCTGGTTGTGGTCGGAACAGACCATAAAGATGCTGCGGAGTATTTAGAAACCTGTATAGTTGTTTCAGCAGATCAGGAAGAACAACTCACTTTTAAAAAGAGAACAGAAGAAATTTACGATGTGCAGGTCTGGAATGCGACAGATCTTAATCTTGCAGCGTTCAGCAAGAATGAAAAAAATCGACATCATTGAGATGTGAAAGGGGGATTCATATGTTATTAACATCAACAACAAGTTATATCAATAACAATCTTATTCCGGCGCTTGCGGGACTGGTAGAGGGTGGAATCATATTAAGGGCTGTCATAAAGATCACTGACGGAATAGAGAAAGGAGCATCCTTAACAGAAATTTTTCATAGTATCAAGAATCTTTTGAAGGCAGCCGCAATCGGAATCTGCATAATTGCTATCGTAGCATCACTGAAAGGATATTTTTCATAGGAGGAAAGGATGGAAGAAAGGAAAAAAGAACTTTATATCCCGACAAACATCCCGGAAAGCCGGGCAAATGACTATTTTTCCGGATTTGGAGCAAAGGAAATGAGTATCTTAGGGATCAACTTTGTGATCGGAGTGATCGTGGCGGTTATGATCTATGTATTTACAAAACTAATATTAGCAGCAGTCATCATCATAGCTGGGATCGTTGCTTTAACAATCCTGATCGTAAGAAGGGATAGGTATGATGAATGTCTTATAGATCAGCTTATGATCCTCCGTAAATTCAGTAAGGCACAAAAAATATATGAGTATGATTATTACAATATCTATGAAAGAAGGGAAGCCGAATGAATGAAGGAAAGATGACTGTAAACCAGTATACGAATGTGAAAGACATCAAGGAAACGTTTTTATATACGAAAAACGGATATCTGATGGCTTATATCAAAGTGAATAAGATCAATATCGCACTTTTAAGGAAAGAGGAAAAAAGAGGAAAGAGTGACCAGCTTGCAGCATCATTTGGTGAAGATCGTAACGATTTTATGTATGTATCATATCCAAGAGAAATTGATATTGACGATCACAAAGAAGAAGTCAAAGGGATGCTTTTAGCAACAGAAGATATCGGAAGAAAAAATCTGCTTGAGATTATTCAGGAGAATTATAACCATTTATCAACATCGGGAGAAAATTATTCCCACCAGCATTATATCAAGATATGGAAATACATAGGAAAAAAAGATATCCGGGAGATAAAGGTGGAATTGATGCAGCGTGCAAAATCTTTTGTACAAAGATATGAAGAAGTTGGCATTCCAACAAAAATATTAGATTCCAATGAGATCATTAAAATGTGCAACTTGTTTGGAAATGCAGCACAGGCACCATTTGATGTACCAGTAGACAGCAGTTATGAAAGGATCACATTTGTAAAATGAAAAAAAGTCAGAAGAAAAAGAAGTCGGCATCGATCATTGACAGCAGCGTAAATCAGCATATCTTAAATGTAATCACACCGTCAGGTATTGATTATACAAACTCGTCTGCATCATTAGGAGAAAATGAAGGAAAGTTATTTTTTATTTCAAAATATCCGACAGATGGCGTGGACTACGGATGGCTTTCTGATATCTGTAACTTAGAGGGAACAATTACACAGATCGGATTCCATTATACAGATCCAAAGCTAATGACGGATGCATTTAATAAGCAGATATCGGAATTAAAATCTGAAAAGGAACTTGCAAAGCAGGAATCAGAAATACAGATATGTCAGAAGAAGATTGATGATCTAAAAGAAATGATCGATCGTATTTCCGTCAGGGAAGAACCGGTCGGATATATGAATATCACCCTTTTTATACAGGATCAGTCAATCGAAAAGCTAAATTCTGGAAGGGAAAAAAGGATCAATACGATCTTAGCAACCAACGGATGTAATATGCGCCTATTAAAATACAGACAGATCCAGGCAATGGAATCTGTAGCCCCATATGGTCTGCCAAATGAAGATGTGATGCGTAAAGGAAACAGAAACATACCGATCTCTACATTTACAGGTGGTTTTCCAATGGCAGATACAGGTATCAATGATAAGGAAGGATATTATATCGGAAAAACGTTAGATGGCAGGGTTGTTTTTTTAAATCAATGGCTAAGGGGAAAAGACCGTGTTAATTCCAACTGGTTTATCAGCGGTAAGCCGGGGCTGGGAAAATCAACAACCTTAAAATATATTGTTTTAAATGAAATTGCCTACGGAAGAAGGTTTATTATGATTGATCCGGAGGAAGAGTATCACGATATCGCAAACCACCCAGACATAAATGGGGATATCATTGATTGTGGTGGAGGACTGAACGGACGTATCAATCCGTTGGAATTTAGGACAGTTCCCATAGTCAAGGAAGAAGATCTAAGAGAAGATGAAAGTGCAGATGACTATATACAGTTTGCAGATGGGTCACCGATGGCACTACATATACAGTTTTTAAGGAATTTTTTTAAGCTGTATTTTGGCAAAGAAAATTATACAACAGATGTAAAATCAACGCTGGAGGATTGCCTTGTAAAGACATACGAAAAAAAGGACATCAACTGGAATACTGATCCAAGTAATTTAAAATCTGAAGATTATCCATACTTTCAACATTTATATGACTGTGTATGTGAAGAAATTGAAAATAAAGACATGACAGAATACAGGAGGAGCAGTTTAGAAAAAACACAGGATTTACTACGGTCAGCAACAATGGGAGCAGACAGTTTTTTGTGGAATGGGCCGACAACCATAAAATCAAAGTCAAAGTTTGTTGTATTAAATACATCCAAACTGCATGAAATGGATGATAATGTAAAAAATGCACAAAACTTAAATATCTGCAGCTGGGGATGGAATGAAATGTCAAAAGACCGGACCGAAAAGGTAGATTTTGGAGTAGACGAAGGATATCTGTGTGTAGACCCAGATTACCCGGAACTGATGAAATTCTTAAGAAATACATCGAAACGAGATCGAAAGTATGAAGGAAGCCTGTTTTTTATCACACATGGAGTAGTAGATATCCTTGATCCGGCGGTCAAGCGTTTCGGACAGGCAATCATAGATAATGCCTGTTATAAGTTCATCATGGGATGTGACGGAAAAAACCTAGAAGAAACAGCAGAGTTGTTTAACCTGACATCAAGGGAAATCACATTTTTAGCAGCACAGAACAGGGGAAAAGGAATTTTATTTGCAGGTGGTGTAAGACAGACAATATCTATCGATGTGCCAAAGCGGATCTTAGATATGATGGGAAGTGCCGGTGGTAGATAGTGGTTAAAAAGATATTAATCCAATTAGCAATAGCATTAGCCAGAGATCCCAAAAACGGAGCAAAGGTCATTTTATATGTGTTTATGGCAGTATTCGGGTTTTTTATTTTGATAGCAAGCATTGCTTGCGGAATGATCTCCGGTTTGTCTGGAAGTGATAAGTATATTGATGAAGATTATAAGATCGAAGAAGAACCGTTATATAAGGATATCGATAGTGTATACCGGGAATTTGAAACGGAGATGCAGGAGAAAATGAGTGCAAGGGAAGCAGAAATCATAGCGGAGCATACCGAAACAGTGGAAACAGAAGACGGTGGAACACAGAGCGTATGTAATGTTACGGTTTCAAAGCAGTTTACACAGGTCAATTATGCATATGTATTTTCTTATATCACACATAAACATCCAGTCAAAGAAGGGGAAAAATATAAATTTGATAAAAAAGAGATCAAAGGAGTATTTGAACGGATCACGCAGCTAAAAGAAAGCAATGTAGGAAATTACTACAGACTGTATACAGAAGTTTTAACACCGGAGAAAGCTGCAGAAATCTATTTTACTAAAAAGGATGAAAGACAGATGTATGAGCAGTCGTATGAACTGTATGGATCATTTTTAGCATTTTCAGAAAGTGGAACAGCAGACAATGATATGGGAGATGGAAACGGAAGTCCGGGAGTGCCATATACACATATCACGACAGATGCACAGATGAACGCAATCAATAACTGCAATGACGATATCGGAAAAAAGGTCTTAGAGTTTGCCATGTCAAAACTAGGATACCCCTACAGTCAGGCACAAAGAGATGATGGGGCACATTTTGACTGTTCTTCCTTATGCTTTTATGCCTATCAGTCTGCAGGGATCACACTAATGAGTGGATCAGCAAATACAGCGGCAGCAATCGCAAATTACTGTTCAGTGAGAGGTCAGACCGTAAGCTATGAGCAGTTGCAGCCGGGAGATCTGATCTTTTACTGTTGCAAGCCGGGAAATGGAAGATTTATGGGAATCGATCATGTGGCAATGTATGCAGGAAATGGAATGATCGTAGATGCGTCAGCATCCAAAGGTTATGTAGTATATCGGAATGTATTCTGGAGGGACAGAATCGTTCTTTGTGGCAGACCAAGATAAGGAGATGTGAAAATGAGAAAAAAACAAATCAAGCAGATTGTAGAAATCAGTGTGTATTTGATTCTTTCAATATGTGGTCTTATATATAAGTTTTTCTTTAAATAAGCAAAAAGCAGGAGGAATTTTAGGATTATGAATCAAGATAAGCCTTTAAAAATTATCAATATCCGTATCAGAGAAAAAACACTTATGGAAATAAAAAAAAGGTGCGATCAAAAGACAATCACCGCTTATATACGAGATCTTCTTTATGAGGGAATGCAGTATGCAGAAAAGGAAGATATGTATATTTATCTGAATGAGCATAACAATTTCTACAAAACAGAAGGAAAGAAGTATTTTACAATACGTGTATCAGAAAATACATATAACAAAATCAGGGAACTGAGTAATGCATCCGGTGTATCACAACCCAGAATTTCCGGGCACTTCATAGAAAGAGGATTAGAAAGGGAGATGAAGAAAGAATGATCTTTTTTGTAGCATCGACAAAAAATCAGAATCTGTTTACACAGGTTATACGTGAATGCAGTGAAAAAATTATAGATCAGATCTGCAAGGATAATTTTTATCTGCTGCCATATGTAACAACAAATATGCAAATCATAGATAATGCAGAGATATTTCTTGTAGATCTTACAGCGTGTGATGACAGCCGGGACGATCTTTTACAGGCATTAAAAAATATCCGTGTAATGAATGACAGCATCAGGATCATTGTTGTAGATACAACAAGATATGAAGGAGATTCGCTTCTGTCAGAATGTTTTGCATCTGGAATTTATGACCTCATTGTCACCAGTGACAATGTGGAACTTAAGGCAGAATTGGCTTTTTGTATTACAACAGGAAAGAAATATAAGGATGCAGCAAATTTTCAAGAGTATGTTCCATTTAGTGAATATGAAGCCAAGGTTAATAAAAAGCCGGATGCGGAAGATGTTCTGATCGGTCTGTCCGGTACCCATGCAAGGATAGGTGTTACCCATGCAATGATCGTACTTGCAAACCATTTACGAAAAATGGGATATCTGGTGGCACTCGTTGATAAATCACAGAAGCCTACATTTAGAAGTATACAGGATAGTTTTGACTGCGAAGATCAGAATGAATATTTTACCTTAGATGGCATCGATTACTACAAGGAGCAGGAATTACAGAAGTTAAAGAAGAAAGGATATAACTTTATCCTGATTGATTATGGTGAGTATTTAGAAAGAGATGAAAGTTATGGTGACTGTGGCATACAGATCATCATTGCCGGTGCGAAGCCATGGGAAGTAGAAAAAACGTTCTATGTCTTTCAGGACACCGTAGAGGAAACATTAAAGAAATACCATTATTTCTTTAATTTTGTAGCTGATGACATGAAAGATGAGGTCAGAAGCGGAATGGATAATTTAAAATCCGTACATTTTCTGACATATGCAGAAGATCCATTTAATTCAGAAGATTTTCCTGATATAGAAGATATCATTTATGAGTATAGCAAACCTGAACCAGTACCGGACAAGAAGAAAAGGAAGGGATTTAAAAAGAAGGGTTAGTGTATGGAAAAGATACATAGAAAAAAACAAAAATGGCTGTATCAGAAGTACAAGGCAGACCAGGAAGATAAAGAAAGAGATCAAAATAAAATTCGTGTTAAGAGGAAAGAGAAGGAGAAACCAGATAACAAAGAAATCATGTATAGGATAGTGGATCTTGCAGTATGCAGCATTCCAATAATCATAGCAGTTATCGGAATACTTTTACTTTTTATGATATAGAGGAGAAAGACAATGAGAAAAATCATGTATATATGGATATGTGTACTTTTGGTATTTCTTCCGGTCCATGTAAGTGCAAGTTTTGTAGTAGAGGAAGAAGTAGAAGTCAGTTCAGGTGATATCAATGGAAACCAGCAGCCACAGTCTGCACCGGAAGAACCGGCACAGCAGCAACCGCAGATCCAGACTGAACCAAGTCCAAGCACATATACATCAGGAAATCGTCCAAACAGTACAGTCAGTCCAAAGAAGCCTGAAGTAACAGAACAGAAAAAAGAACAGGAAAGTACGGATAATACGGAAACAGAGAATATATCTATAGAAGAAACAGAAATGGTCGTACCGGAAACAGAAAATGTGGAACAGCCTGTGACAGAAGCCATGGAAACTGAAACAGCCGTACCAGAAACAGAAACACATGAACCGCTGGAAACAGAAATGGCTGCAACAGAAGAAAACGTATCAGATACGGAAACAGCCAAGGAAAGATCCAATGACAATAACGAAAATATTGCAAAAGCGGATTTACAGAGAGCAGTCGGTATGCTATGTATTTTGATCGCAGTTGCAGGTGGTATCTATCTGTTCTATGGTCAGGTAAAACTTTATAATCTGTCTTCTGACCATAAATATTCCTATATAGGAATGTGCAGGATCAGTGTAAAAAGGGACTGCGTACAGATACATATGTCGAAGTTTTTAATGAACAGGGGCAGATCGGGAGAATACAAGATTGTTGTAAATAACAGAATCCTAAAAAGGAGAAGCGGTAAAATGTGTGTCCTTCTGTTACCGGAGCATGAAAGGATAGAAGCCGGGGTATTGAGGAAAGAGATACTGTTCCAGTATGAATGATAAATCGTGGTAATGTTTTGAACCCGGAAAATGATCCTATCATTAAAGGGAACAACTTACATTTATAGATGCAGTATGACAGAGAGGTTTTTGTGCTATTTTTGATAGCAATGAATGAAAAGGAGGGAGATAGTGTGAAATATGGTTAGAAACAGGAACAAATCATTGTGAGAAAGAGCAGAGGAAAGGATGTGTCTATATGGAGAACACAAATGTGAAAGTAGAGATCGAACAGAGCAATCCTAAAAGGACAGCAGAAAGATATTCTGGATATCTGAAAAGGTATTTAGATAAGGTGAAAGAAAAAGAAGAAAAGAAAGAAAAGGGGGAGAATTGATATGGAATATAAGGATTTTTTAGAGGAAGTAAAGAATAATATCAAAGATTATCTTCCGGATTCTTTCAAAGATGCAACTGTGCAGATTCAAAAGACTATAAAAAATAATGGACTTTCGTTAGATGGGTTATCAGTTAGCAAAGTAGGACAGATGGTAAGTCCTGTAATGTATCTTAATCATCATTATGAAAATCTCCAGCGAGGAGTAACGAATATTGAACAGATCTGTAAAAACGTAGCGGATGGAATTTTAAATAACCAGAAAAGTTTTGATCTTAAAGAAATTTTAGATCCCAAACAAATAAAAGATAAGATTACATTTTCAGTTATCGGAGCAGAAAAAAATGCCGCTATGTTATTAAAAATGCCACATAGGATCAAAGATGATCTGGCAATGGTATATCGCATCATTGTGAATCAGGAAAATCAAGAAGTAGGATCTGTAAAAATTTCAGATCAACTTGCAGAAAGCTTAAATTTAAACGAAAAAGATCTTTATAATATGGCAATGGAGAATACACCGAAACTATTCCCGGCACAGTTCCAAAGTATGTTTGATGTTTTGAAGAAGATGATGCCGGAAATGGCTGAGATGATGGAACCAAATATTTTTGAGGATTCCATGTATGTATTATCAAATGAACAAAACATAGATGGTGCGTCAGCACTGTTTTATCCGGGTGTACAGGAAGAAATTTATAAGCATATGGGAAAAGAATACTATGTACTTCCATCATCCATCCACGAAACGATTATCGTACCAAAAAATGCATCCATGAATGCTACAGAATTAAAAAATATGGTAATGGAAATAAATGGGAAAGAAGTATCACCGGATGAAGTCTTAACAGATAGCGTGTATGAATATGATGCAAGATCAAAGACACTTACGATTGCTAATGATGAACGCTATCGAGTAAATACAAAGGACATCGTAAAAGCAGGGTTTAAGCCAACAAAAACGCTTGTGAAAAGTATGGAATCCTTAAATAAATCAGTTGGAAGGAATTGTTCATTAAAAGATGTAAAGGAACTTGCACAGGATGCAAAAGCATCAACGATCACTAAGGATATTGCAAAGGATATTGTAAAGGAGTGTCAGGTGCAGGAAATGACAATGGATCTGCCTACGAGGTAAAGCATATGGAAAAGGAAAAAGAAATTATATTTATCGATACAGAAACCATATGTGAAGAAGAATTACGTTTAGGAGATGCATATGAGCAAAATAAGCAGCGTAACGAAAGAGTTCCGGGAGCAGATAGCGAATGAGTTTATCAAATGCTTAGAAGAAAATCAGCTGGACTGGAAAAAAGGATGGAACAGTCTGAAGGTTGAACCTTGTAATGCAGCGACAGGGGCAAAGTATAAAGGTGTAAATAAATTCAAGATACTGCTGTTATGTGCTATGGGAGAAGTGAAAGATCCAAGATTTGCTACGTTTATGCAGATACGAGATAAGGGATGGCATTTGAAAAAAGGTGCAAAGGGAATGAATGTAGAGTACTGGATTCCCTATAATGTAAAGGAAAAAACTTATCTGACATGGAAAGAATACAATCTTCTTCCGGATGCAGACAAAGACAAGATCGCAATTTATGCGAAGTATTACAATGTATTTAATGCAAAAGATATTGAAGGAATACCACCGCTTGAATTGCCAAAGAAAAATGATATCCATCCGTCAGAGATTATCAGTAAGATTTCAAAAAATATGAATGTAGAAATCTTAAATGATGGTGAAAATATGGCATTTTACAGACCAAAAGAAGATAAGATACATATGCCGGAAGCAGGATATTTCAAAAGTGATTATGAGTATAATGCTACCGCACTACACGAATTATCTCATGCCACAGGAGCAGCACACAGACTGAACAGGAATTTTTTTAATTCTTTTGGAAGTCCTGAATATGCCTATGAGGAATTAGTGGCAGAAATCAGTTCCGTATTTATGAGCAAGAATCTGTCAGAATGTGTAAACAGTTTTACGATGGATAACCATAAGGCATATATACAGTCATGGATTTCGCAGATCAAGGAAAAGCCGGAAACACTGATATCAGCAATCAAAGAAGCGAATAAGGCTGCTGATTATCTGGAGGAGGCTATAGAACGTACTCCTGTTATTGAGAATCTCAAGAGTAATTCAGAGATTTTAGAAGTAGATAAGGATAAGATTGTTGATGCACCGGAAAATGAAGTAAGAGAAAGAGCAAGGGATAAAGAAATTAAAAAAGATTTGGTAGCACATGATTTTACTCCAAATAAGAAGTTGGTAAAACACATCATGGACTTAGACCAGTGTACCGGAAAAAATAATACATTATCTGATATTTCAAAAATGCATAAAAGCAGAACTACATTGAATGAGCAAACCAAGAGCATTTTAGATCAGATCGTGAAAGAGTGTCAGATGCAGGAAATGGCTTTGGCACAATGATACTTTAATAATTTTCATGCAAACCAGGAAAAAAATTAGATCGGACAGTAGTAATCAGAAGCGATCTTCTTAGATTTAGCGTGCTGCAAGTGCGATAAAGCTAAGAAGGTCGCAACACTGGGAATTACACGACAGTGTAAGGCGTGTAGCGCAAAATACAATGTTTCCAGTATTAGAAAGCCCTCCGGGGGATCTCTATTGCCCCCTTTAGAAAAAGGGTGCAGGCCGATGGCATACCCCCTAAACCATCGGTCACTCGCCGTTAGGCAGGGGGAACAGCTAGTAGCTGTTCCCTTGCGGGATAGTGTAGGAACTTACGAAGCAGTCAAGGGCTGCCCTACGGCGTATCGGGGCTTTGCCCCTTGTCCCTTGACAGCAAATTTAGTTTTTCACGACACATTAAGTATCAGAGAATATATAAAATGCAAAGGAGATAAAGATGCAAAAAAGATTTTTAATGAAAACATTAGGAACGGTACTTGCGGCATCAATCATGCTGACAAGTGTTCCCTTAACAGTGAAAGCAGGAGAAACAGCAAGTACGACAGCAGAAGCCATTGACAGTACAGGGACCGGTTATATTGTAGGAGTAACAAGTATTAAAAATTCCAACTGTTACTGGTCAATAACGGAAGATGGCACACTTGAAATTACAGGAAATGGTGATCCGGGGATCTACATTTCTAATTATAATCAAGTAGGGTACAGTTCATATTTGCCATGGGCTAATTATCTTAATAATATAAAAGCTGTAACGATTGGTGAAAATGTGAAACCAACCAACATGGATTACTGGTTTTACTCATGCAGCAATTTAGTAACGGCACCGGTGATACCGGAAAGTGTAGAAAGCTGTCATTTTACTTTTTATGCTTGTTATAATCTGCAGGGTGACTTATTTGTACATGGTAATGTGGCTCGTTATGGAAATATGTTTGATAATGCGGTATCTAAAACAAACAAGCTCAACTTGTATCATAACAAGAAATGCACAAAAGAACTTACAGAGAATATCGCAGCTACAAACGAAAATGTAAATGTAGCAGAATACTGTACAGCAGAAAAATTAGAGTGTGGTAATATCAGAGTAGGTGCATCTAACACAGGACGTTTATCGTATTCTGGCAATCTTCCGGGAACTCCAATTTACAAGTCATCAAATGAAAAGGTTTTAAAAATCAATGATTATCACGCTCCTATGTATACCAATTACACAGGCATTGCATATGGAACAGCAACAATCACGGCAACTATTTTATATCCAGATGGAACATCATCCGGAGTAAGCTGTGATGTCACAGTTACCAATGTAGCTCCGTCAATCACAAAACAACCAGAAGATATAACGGCAGAACCGGGACAGGCTGCATCTTTTACAGTAAAAGCGGATGGATCTAATAATACTTATCAGTGGTATATTGCTAATGATAAAATTTCTTCCGGAACAGAATTAAAAGGTGCTACAAAAAGCACATATACGATTTCTGCGGATTCTGTTACACCGGATCTGAACGGCAAGTACTTTTATTGTGTAGTAAGTAATGAAGGTAATGATCCGGTCACTACAGATAAAGTTAAATTATCAGTTGTTACCACTCCAAATGCACCGACATTCAGCGCAAACGTCAGCTCCGACAGTTGGGCGAATAAAGCAGTAACCATCGGACTTTTGGGAAGTGAGATCAACGGATCAACAGAGTTCGTTGCATATAAATATTCCTTAGATGGCGGTGTTACATGGTTAGATTATGCAGATCCGTTTGTATGGAATACAGACACAACAGGATCTACGATCATGGCAAAAGCCTATAACACCAAATATCATACATCTGTATCTGACATTGCGAAGTTTATTATCAAGTACGATGCAACGGCACCGGTTATCAAAGCCGTAAACGTTGAAGATAAGACGGTTTCTATCACAGCGACCGATGCAACATCCGGTGTTGAAGGATATGCATTGCTTGAAAATAAAAATGATACTCCGGTATGGAAGGAATCACCTGTCATCATTGCAGGAGATTATGGTACATATTATGCAGCAGTAAAAGACAATGCCGGCAATGTCACGATTGCATCCGAAACAGTTAATCTTGCAAAGAATACAGGCAACTGCAATGTAAACATGAAAGGCTGGAAGTATGGAGAAACACCGGCAGAGCCGGAGTATTCTTCCACGACACATGATATCAGCAAAGCCATTGTTACTTATGCAGTAAAGGGTTCAGAAGAATATACATCAGAAAAACCATCCGTACCAGGAACATATACTGTAAAAGTCACACTTCCGGAAACATCTGAATATCAGGAAATCAGTGCAAAGTGTGATTTTACAATCGAAAAGGCAGATCTTAATGTAGTAACAGAAAATTATACCGGTGATTATGATGGAAAAGCACATTCTGCAACCGTAACCTGTGATGGGGCAGATATCCGATACGGCATCAAGAAAGGATCATATGACCTTACTTCCATGCCACAGTTTACAGATGCAGGAAGTTATACGGTATATTATGAAGTGTCGAAAGAGAATTATAATACTGTAACCGGAAGTGTGACAGTGACGATCGCACAGATCTCCGGTTCGGTAAAAGTATCTATCACAGATTGGAATTATGGTGAAACACCATCTGAACCAGTTATAAAATCTGATACATACGATGTGAAAAATGCAGTAATCACATATTCCATCAAAGATGAAGATGAGTATGGATCAGAAAAGCCATCTGTACCGGGTGAATATGTAATGAAAGTATTCTTCCCTGAAACAGATAATATGGAATCTGCGGAAATTACATATGATTTTGCCATCCATAAGGGAACACTTGACGTTGCATCAGAAGATTATACAGGAATCTATGACGGAAAACCGCATGTTGCTATTGTAACCTGTGATGGAGCAGATATCCGATACGGTATCAAGAAAGGAACATATGACCTTACTTCCATGCCACAGTATACAAATGCCGGAAGTTATACGGTATATTATGAGGTGTCAAAAGAGAATTACAATACGGAAACCGGATCGGTAACGGTCGTTATTGATAAGGTATCCGAAGCACCGGATAAACCGGAATCAGTTGTAAATGTCCCATATACAACAAAAACAGTCGGTGATGTTGCACTGGGAGATGGTATTGCATGGAAATGGGAAATCCCTTCTGTTGAACTTGCAGTTGGTGTACCATATACGGCAGTAGCAGTTTATACCGGAGAAGATGCTGCAAATTACGAAGTTGTAAAAGCAAATGTAGTAATCACAAGAGCAGCCTGCAAACATCCGGATGAATTTGTACAGAAGAAAGCTGAAAAAGCAGCAACCTGTACAGAAAAAGGTCATACTGTTTCTGCTATCTGTACGCAGTGTAATGAAGTACTTGTTGCAGAGCAGGAGATCGCAGCCAAAGGTCACGACTGGGACAATGGCGTGGTGACAAAGGAAGCAACGGAAACAGAAACAGGGATCAAGACCTATACATGTAAAAACTGCAGGGCAACAAAGACAGAAGATATCCCTTTAAAAGAAGCCGAAGTCAAAGATGAAGATGAATCTGTATTGACAAATACCGTTGTAACAGAAAAAGAAACCATCACTGTCTGGGTAAGAAAAGACGGTACAGAAAGAATTGTTTACAGTACTCCTGCAGATAAGAATCTGACATCTGCGGATATCCCGGATGAAGTAGAAATCAACGGTCAGATGGTAGCGGTTAATGAAGTTGCCAACAGTGCTTTCAACGGCTGTAAAAACTTAAAGACAGTATCGATCGGAAAGAACGTACGTGTGATCGGAAACAATGCATTTAAGAACTGTAAGGCATTGACAACTATAAAAATGGAAAACAATGTAGAAACGATCGGTTACAGTTCTTTTATGAACTGTAAGAAGTTAAAGTCTATCGTTATCCCGGAAACAGTAAAAGAGATCAACGACGGCGCATTTAGAAACTGTAAGAAATTAGCAACTGTTAAAATGAAAACAAAACAGCTTAAAATCATTGATGATAATGTATTTTATGGCTGCAAGGCATTAAAATCTATTGTCATCCCGGAAGAAGTGACGGAGATCGGTGATAATGCATTCAAGGGCTGTCAGAGTTTAAAGAAAGTATCTATGAATACCTGTAAATTAAGCCTGATCGGTGATAATGCATTTAACGGATGTAAGAAACTGACATCATTCGATATTCCGGATGCATTGAAGCGTATCGGTGACAGGACGTTTTATAATTGTAAAAGCCTTAAGAATATTATGATCGCATCCACTAAACTCTCTTCAAAGAGAGTTGGATCAGAAGCATTTAAAGGGATCAACAAGAAAGCGACTGTAAAGGTCAGCCCAAAGAAAATGAAGTCATATAGGAAACTGCTCAAGGCAAAGGGACTTCCTAAAACAGCAAAGTTGAGTAAATGGATGCCGGCTGCATCAGCTAAGCACAAAATGTAACCAGATACCTGATCCGCTGAATGTAAAATAAAAAATGCTTATTCTCTGCTTTATGCGGAGAATAAGCATTCATATGAACATATGCAATAAATAGAGCCATACAGATAAAAAATACGATATATTGTGTTAATCTTGACTTGAAACAGATCTAATGTTAGAATATTTGACATAGGTTGAAGCAAAAAAACAGAGGGCTTCGCACCACCCTCTGTTTCAATAATAAAAGTAAAGTTTTTTAAAAACTTAGTCTTGTTAGCGCAAAACTAAGAGGAAACTTCGCTTACGCTACTAACCTTTAATAAACCACTACATTAGAATTATATAAAACTATTATATTTTTGTCAAGGCAACACACACAATGTTTGTGAGTGTTTTTCAAAAAAAGTAGTCTGTATGAGCCTAATGTAGTTCATACAGACTTTTTTATTTTTTTATTGAGTTGGTTTACAAGTTATACGATTTGTAATAGACTATTCCAGATACTTCTTGGCGGGCGTATCAGGAAAAAACTGAAAACATAAAAGACAATACTCTGAAATAAGCATTTTTTAAAAATAAAAATTCTTATTTGAGGGGCGTGTTAAAGTCACCCAGATATGAAGGTCAACAGACCGACTAGCGACGACCGACAACCGACGACCGACTTTCATATATATTATAAAAAAATCAGAAAAAAATCAAGTTCCATGAGCAAAAAAGATGAAAATATGTGGGGCTTAGTTGAAGTTACCCATTTTTAGAAGAAAAAGGAGCAATTATGAACGGACAGTTGGCATTTCAAACTACATATTCGTTAGAAGATTTCGTGGCTGTGCATTTCGGACAGTCTGCTTTTAATGGTCATGTGGTGATCGGAGCATCCAAAAAAGACAATGCATCGATCTATCGTTTCCGTTCCATAAGTGCGTCTGCTCTACAGGACGAGATCGGTTCTTTGAGATTTAAGAACATGGACTACTATATAACAGCAAATTCTTTTTCCGGTTTAGACAGGAAAAAAGAAAATCTGTTTGCACTTCATAATATCGTGATCGATATAGACCATCACGGTCAGATGTTTTCTGCAATAGAACATTATAATAAGACAGAAAAGCTAATCAGATGCATCCATGAGCAGATGGGAATATACCAGCCTAATACTGTTGTAAAAACAGGACGAGGGCTGCAACTGTGGTATGCTATAGAATCAGCACATCAATCATTGGAACAGCGGTATATGCAGCTTACGGATATGCTGATCGATCAGATCAATAATATTATATTGCAGGATAGAGAACTTTATACATACTTTGGCTGCGTGGATGCAGCACCATGTAGAAATACAGCAGGCTTTTTCAGACTTCCGGGAAGTTATAATACAAATGCAGGATGCAGGGGAACATTTGAAATATGGCATGAAGAAAAAATAAATCTGATGAAGGTTTCCTGTCCGAAAATCAAGAAATTTCAAACAGAGATCATACCGATACCAAAGAATAGGGATGGATATGTATTAGCAAAGAAACGCCTGTATGCAATGGAAGAACTGCGCCGCATTAGAAATCTGAATGAAGAACCAGAGTTAAGGGATATGATGAACCTTGTCATCTACTGCTCCTGTGCTGCAGCTTATGATGAGAATGAACTGAGAATGATCGTAAGAAAGTTTAATGCCGGACATCAGCATCCAGTCACCGACAGAGAGTTGTGGCAGCAACTTTCTACAGCAGAAAAGAAAAAATACAAGCTGTCTAATCAATGGATCATAGACGGACTGCATATCACAGAAGAAGAACAAATACAGATCGGGATCAGAAAAAATGGTTCTATGTCAGGAAGGGAGCAGGAAAGACAACAGGCAAGGATCAGGAAAAAAGAAAGAAATGAGAAGATCATTGCCTTAGCATTAGAAGGATATACATATAAAGAAATCAGTCAGATAGCAGGATGTAGTGAGAAAACAGTAGGGAGAGTAATAAGATCAGCCGGGACTAGAAAGTCGTGGTCTGATCTTCATGCACAGATCAAGATGCTGTCAGAGGAGGGATATACAAAAGAGAACATAGCTGAAATTACAGGTCTGTGTGTAAGAACCATAGAACGTCATTTGGAAGTGAACGATAAGGAAGATCAGGAAAGAGAATGCAGAAAAGAAGATAAGTGCAGCAATGCGGTACAGGACGGATGTATTCTGCAGTTTACAGATGAAGCTGCAACAGAATATTGTGCAGAGATACGGGAATATTTAGAGGAAAATAATGACAAACCGGACAAAAACGCCCCTATATATATTTTTTCTATTGGGGATGACAGAGGGAGTATAACTGATATTCTTTCTGTACCGGATCATGCGGATCTGTTCTCTGTGATGGGAAGGAAGAAAAAACAGTCATATTTGTCTTTTATGGATGTTATTGACGATATAGATAATAATTCTTGTTAAAAAAATAGATATGATTGAAATGACAACTTATATCGTTATGTAAAATTATAAGTTGTTACGAGCATAAACATAAGTTGACAAATTTACTCACAGATTGTATGATATTGATAATTTATAATCGTATGGAGGAATTTATTTATGAAAGTAAAAGATACAAGACGAACATCATTTGATTTAACAGTTGAGAATGCTATGAACCTTAAAGTATTTTCTGAAAAAATCGAAAAAACTTACAGCTGGGTTGTTAATTATATGCTTGGGATTTTCTTTTCTGCAAAACCAGAAATTAAAAATGAACTAGCAGAATTTTGTGACAGAAAGATTGATGAAATTAGTCAGAATATGGATCTAATGTCAGAATTTGAAAAACAGGATTTACGCCAAAAAAAAATTCAGTATCAGGAGTTTAGTTATTTTTTTAGAGAAGGAAAACAGGTACAATGGAAAAAAGAAAATGGAATGCGAAAAGTATTTCTTAAAGAAGGATATTTGTTAATACCGGAGGATTGGATAGTATTAGATAATTATTCAAATCCGGCAGATCATATGTATGCTGGAGTCGTAGAAACAAGAGAACCCTTAGACGGCAAAAAAAAATACAATGCAAATCATTTCGTATATTTTTCAGATTATAAATATTGTAATGAATATCCATCTGATATGAAAGATGCTATATATATTGCTTGCTGTGAAAAAGACAAAGAATTTAAAAATGTATTAAATGCCGTTGTAAGCCCAGTATATGAAGGAAAAAATATAGCTTCGAATATGATTAATTTAGAAGCCTATAAAGCTGCACCATGTCCCGGTTTATTTCATGTTGTGGAACAGGGAGATCCGATGTATTGGAAAGAAACAAATTTAGATTATGAACCGCCTTATGGAGCAATGATTATTCGGTGATTTGTGAAAAATAAGCAACTGTAATGTTTATATATTTGAGGATCGATTTGTAAAAGAGAAGACTATCCCAAAAACGAGGGCAAATGAAGATTTTATAATGAATATAAAAAATACCGTAGTTTTTATTTTCTACGGTATTTTTTTACACGGTCTGCAGTTCCGTATGAAATTTGTTATTCCCCTCTTACAATGTCTGTAAAATCTGACCAGTCCTCAACTTTGAATGCTCTGATATCTCTTACACTTTCTCGAAACCATTTAATGTGTGAAAGTCGATTTATGGCTTTGTAAACAGTTGTTAAACTGTCTTTTTCACTATGATTTATATAAACACTTCCCTGTGTCCATTCGAAGCCCAGTGTTTCTAATTCTTGTCGTATTTCATCATAGGCTCTGTTGTATGGGTCGCCATATTCTTGCTTTAATGTGTCGATTTTCAAATCAAAAGCAATCGCATACATTGTTTACGCTCCTTTCTTAATACCAACTAACTAAATATTTTATCATTTTTTGTGACAATCTTCAATGTATTAAAAATTTATTTCTGCATTTTGAATATACCTACATTTACACTCTATGATTGTTCGTTCACCTTTCGAGGTCGTAAAAATCCTTGGATGCTCTTGACATTTTGGACATACTACGCTTATCTGACCGGTTTCCAACTGCTCTGATCGGGCTTGATTCGCTAACATAATTGATTCTTGTGATATCACAGGATATGTTTTTTTCTTCATTTGAGTACCCATAGACTACCTCCTTCATAAAATCATCCATTTCTATTAAGTGACCAAATTCTTTTGCTCTGTATATTGCATCCATTACTAAATTGCTTTTATCTTTTTCAGTAAGATTAGGAGCCGTTTTAGCAGCGGTAATACTTGCCCTGCATTCGTCCTGCCATGCCGGTGTTGTATGGTAATCTGAACTTTTTGCATAATCAGATAAGTATTCATCTCTATATGTTCTGTGTCCGTAGTATTCATGTGCTAATACTGCACCAACACTCATAAGATCTCTAGGATGTATAGAACCGTATTTTTCATCCGGGAACACATTTCTTGTAACATAAATTTTATCTTCTACAAAGTTATAACAGGTACTTGAAGATAAATGGTTTTTATTGTTGAAAATGAAAACTGACTGATCAGCACCTATTCTTTGTATTTCCGATTTGATAAATGTTATTTCTTTATCGGTTAATGGAGTTTTTGAAGTATTTCTCATTCCATTAGCCAGATCTTTTGTATTGGCTGTAATAAGTTTAATCATTAGAAAACCTCTACCATCTGCATATTACATGATATATGTATTTTATTTTATTGTACATCGTCAGTGTGTGATCTGCAAGTAAATGTATGGATTATTCTAGCACCGGTTTTGTCATGTATGAAATAAATGAGGGGAGGATGCCGGAGTACGGAGTAGTCGTAGTGTGGTAAGGGTGGGTAAGTGATGTGTTTATGGAGTTGTGGGTAAGCTGTGGTCAAGGTTGTGTGCAGCTTGTGGGTAGCTTTGCTATCCATGGTCTGTGCATGAGCTTGTCCGTCAGCTTATCCATGACGGAATATCACTTATCCTCGCTTTCCACGCTTTAAAAATTGATTTCAATATTTTTTAATGTAATATCAAAAATTTTTTTTAGATATTGCATTTACAGATAAGAAATAGTAGAATTATAAACGCTTAAAAAGTAAACACTTCGCTTAAAAAGTTAATGTTTTAAAGGAGGAAGAAAATGAAAGCACGTTTATTTGCGTTGCTGCTTGCTGTATCACTTTCAATGACAAGCATTCCAGTAACGGCAAGAGCAGAAGAAATGACATCTGAATCAGTTTCCGAAAATACGACAGTAGGAATTTCGGAAGATCAGACACAGAAAAATCAGGAGTGTATTGATATTTATTCACTCGACTGGAAAACGGCATCCACAGATGAGATCAACGATGCCGTTTATGCGGCAGACTTCGTGGAACTAGGGAACTGGCTGAGTGCCATGCCGGAAGATGAACGGCAGGAACTTCTAAAAAAAGACACTTATCTTCACAATAAGGTGCAGGTTTTATCAGCAGATCCGGCAGGTAACGGTTATAATGAGGTCAGCGGAAACGAAGATCCGGAACTGTGGGAGTTCTCGATGGCACAGGCACAGATGGAAACAGGAGAAGATGTTTCCGTACAGACAGCAGATGCAGACGATGGGATAGCGGTGCAGTCGGCAGACGATGCCATTGATGCAGTCGGTGCAGGAAGCATTTCTAGCTGTTCCGGCTACCATTTCGGTAAGGGTTCCGGCTATTACACCTTGGTATTCCACATCGTAAATGCGAACGGCAGCAATACGGACTACGTGTATAAGATGGCGGTTTCCGGTGTCAGCAAGACAGCTGATATTGTCCTGGAATCCGATGAAGTAAATCTTGCACTTGTGATTCCTTCCGGTGTCCCTGGTTGGCTGAACTTCTCCATGAACAAAGGTGTGACAACAACCACAGAGAAGTTAAGAAGACCGGCTTCATGGACGGGAAGCGGGGAAGGCTATCAGACTTTGCAGGATTATTTCAAATTTACAAAACCTGTCGGATATGTGTGTGAAGCTACGACAGGCGGTGGCGGCATGAAATATTCAAACCTGTTCTATAATGACAATGATAACTACGCCACATCAAAACAGGTGTTTACCGGTTCTGCAAATTCAACGGTATCAGAAACCTACGCATTAAGAGCATGTGTCGATCTGCTCGATACCGGTATCAGCATCGTTGACTGTAAAGGAAAGACAAAGTATGCTACATCCGGTGCAAGCTGTTATGCGTTCTGGCTCAGACCGATCTCATACACTGTCGGCTATCATCCGAACGGTGCAACAGGTGGAAGCGTACCGGCGCAATCCTGTGTATATGGTCAGACCTATACACCGTCTGGAAATGCATATAATAGGACATATGCAATGACATATAATGCAAACCGTGGTAACGCATCTAAAGTAAGCGAAAATGTATCTTATGACTTTTTAGGATGGGGATGGGAAAACACAGGTGTTGTCACACATACACCTTCTACAGCGTTTGCCAATCTGACATCGGTACATGGCGGCTATGCCGGAACCTTCTATGCGGTATGGCAGCCGAAAAGCACTGTCCTTCCAACAGCAAACAGAACCGGTTATAAGTTTGCAGGATGGATCAGTCATGCAGATGGTAAGACATATGGAGGTGGAACAGCATTTACACCTGTTTGCAATACACAGATGACTGCACAGTGGCAGGCGAATACATACACCTTAAAGTTTAACAGTAATGGTGGAAAGGATTTGAGAAACCTATCTGCAGCCTATGACAGTGAAGTGGCACTTCCGACACCGGAAAGAGCAGGATATACATTCAAGGGTTGGACTTGCAACGGAAAGACTTATAACGGCACGGCGAAGAACCTGACGGATAAAGACGGTGAAGTCATGGAACTGACCGCAAATTGGCAGGCGAACACAGATACACCGTATAAAGTAATTCACATGGTTCAGGTATCGAAAGAAGAATACGATAAGCATGAAGATGGAATTAAGAAGGATGATAAAGACAATGCTGAAAAAAAATATTATTTCATTCCAAGGGAAACCGAAAATCTGACAGGTACGACAGATGAAAAGGTGACTGTTACACCAAAGTCGTATAAAGACTATGTTTTCGATACTGCGGAATCAGCCACGATCGCAGGGGACGGAAGTACGGTGGTCAGATGCTTCTACCGTCTGGATGAAAAAGAAATGCTCCGGTATAGTGTGGAACATTACTTGCAGAGTAAAGAAGACAAAACCCAGTACATTCTCGATGAAGCTAATTCGGTTGAATCCAGAGTAGCAGAAGGAACGTCTGTAACGCCCGATGTGATCACGACATACGAAGGTTACAACATTCCGAATCCGCAGACCGTGACCATTACGGACGATGGGACTGTGATCAAATATTATTATACCTTAAAGGATGCAGATAAAAGCACCGGAAACAATAGCGGAAATGGATCTGGCACAAATACAGGAACGAATACTGGAAGCCACGTAAAGGAAAGTTCCGGATCAGATAACGCTTACAGTGACAATAACAACTTTAAGAGTGGTGAGATTAAGTATTATACAGATGCCGAAGGGAATGTATATACAATTTATATTAACCCGGACGGAACGGTTACGGTTATGAACGTCAAACCGGCAAAGAAAGCAGGTTCCAACCTGTCTGTTGCAGGAACGATCACCGTAAACGGCTTCAAGTATCAGGTGTCTGAGATTGCTCCGTATGCGTTCAAGAATAATAAGAAGATCAAGACCGTTACGATCGGTAAGGGCATTACGAAGATCGGCAAGGGAGCGTTCTATGGCTGTACGAAGTTAAAGACCGTCAAAGGCTGCCAGACATTAAAGGAGATCGGCTCACTTGCATTTTACAAGTGTACGTCCCTTGCGAAGATGGCATCATCCAAACCATTGGAAACGATCGGCAGTAAGGCATTTTACAACTGTAAGAAACTGAAAAAATATACGATCGGCAAATACACAAAGAATATCGGTTCTGAAGCGTTCCGTAACTGTAAGAAGTTAAAGAGCATCACTGTAAGTGAATCCGTTGAAATCATCGGGAAAAGATCATTTTATGGATGTAAGAACTTAAAGAAAGTAGATATGAAAACAACAAAGCTGCTTAAGGTTGGAAGTGCTGCATTCAAGAAATGTAATAAGAATATAAAATTTGTACTTCAGGCTAAGACAGCAAAGAAATATAAGAAACTGCTAAGAAACAAAAGTTAAATCTGATATATAATATACAATAAGTATTTTATATATACCCCTTAAAGCCCCTTTAAAAATCTCCAGACAAATATCTGGAGATTTTTACATATGGTATAAAAAGTATTATAATACTTGAAATAACACAATAACTGTATTATAATATACATATAAACCAAGAATATAAGATGCAGGAGGAAATCTTATGAAGAAGAACATTTTTAAAGGAATCGTTGGTTTTGTATTGACAGTATATGCAGCCGGGATCAGTTGTATTTCTGTGCAGGCACAGGAGAGTGAAGCATCAACAGAAGTAGAACTTCCGGCAAAGTATGATTCGAGGGACTACGGCTGCATCACCAGTGGCAAGTCACAGTACGGCGGTACGTGCTGGGCGTTTGCTTCGACCGCAGCGGCAGAATCCAGTCTGATCCGTACAGGGCTTGCCGACAGCAGCATTGAC
>OIWL01001043.1_pt1 | contig 32408 bp, 29 predicted proteins | sample 1587561 | NCBI WGS metagenome assembly OIWL01 (sample SAMEA3888903, study PRJEB22519) | human gut metagenome | biome: human gut; feature: human-associated habitat; material: faeces | place: Denmark | collected 2010 | reverse complement strand
CCGACATCGTTCACCGCCGCAGCTGCAAGGTGCGCAGCCAGAACGGTGCCCTGAAGCTCCGTATCCTGCTGGACAAAAACAGCATCGAAGTTTTCGCCAACGATGGTGAGCAGACCATGACCGCATGGATCTACACGCCCCAGTCTGCCGATGGCATCACCTTTGCTGCCGATGGCAAGGCAACTGTTACGGTGGAACAGTTTGAACTGAATCTGTAACCTGATATTCCCTTCATTTCTCCTTCATAAAAGCACAGCCCCGCTTTGGATCCTTCTTCACCAAAGCGGGGCTGTGTTTGTTATTTGCAGTCAGTTTTTACGGTTCGATCACATTGAAAGTCTTCTCGAACTTGGAGGCGTACGCCAGCAGGCGCTTCAGAACGGTGGCATCGCCGCTGATCTGTACCTGCCCGGCCTGCTGACCTGTCATCAAGGCAAAGAGCTGCAGACGCTTGCAGGTGACGGAAGCCTGCGCATCCGGATGGTTCTCGCCGGGGTAAGATAGCAGGATGCCATTCTTACGGGTTACATAGAACTGTTCCTTCACATCTGTCACCGTCAGATTCAGAGTCAGATCATCGTTCTGGGCGGCATTGGCATCGGTCATGATAGCGATGTAATCCAGCAGCATGGCGATGGTCATCTCGCCCATTGTCGCGGTCAGTCCATTGGCTGAGCGCGCCAGTTTGGACAGGTTGCCCTTGCGCAGCTCGGCAGCGCCCATCAGATAGGCATTGCGCCATGCGCCGGACTCTGCCTGATAGCCAAGCTGTTCCAGTGCATCTGCACACAGATTGCGTGCTTTCTGATTGGACGGGTCGGCGTAGACCAGTTCTTTGGTGATCTGCGCTACCCATTGATACTCGCCCTTTTCGTAGTCTTTTTTCGCTTTGCAGAGCACCAGCTCTGTGCTGCCCAGATATTCCACCAGCTTCCTGGCGGTATCGCTGGGAGGGAGCGGGTTCAGGTTGACCGGGTTGGCATCGTACCAGCCCAGATATTTCTGGTAAACGGCCTTGGAATTGTGCGCCAGTGTGCCGTAATACGGCCGGGTGTACCAGACCTTTTCCAGTTTTTTGGGCAGGGTCAGCATCGCCGAGATCTCATTCGAGGTATACCCCTGGTTCATGTAATGCAGGGTCTGGTCGTGGATGAACTTATAGATGGCGGCTGTGTTCAGCAGATACTCATGGATCTCCTCGCCCCAATGCGGCCAGTTGTGGCTCTGGAACACCACATCGGTCTTATCGCAGAAGCGCTGGTCGGCCTCGATGATATACTTTGCCCACTCGTTGGCATCGCGCACCTCTGCGCCGCGCAGGGTGTAGAGGTTGTGCAGGGTGCCGGTGCAGTTTTCGGCCATCCAGAGGGCACGGTACTTCGGGAAATAGGCGTTCATTTCGGCAGGGGCTTCGGTGCCGGGGGTCAGCTGGAATTCGATCTCCAGCCCGTCGATGGTCAGTTTCGGGAGATCTTCCCCGATCTCGTAGGTAGGAGCGATGAGGGACACCGTACCGGTGGACTGTCCCATGCCGATGCCCACGCTCAGCGCACCCTTTTCGCCTTTGTCAAGCACCGTGCCGTATTGAAACTGTGCGCGCCGCGCCATGGCGATGCCCGCATAGACATTCTCGCTGATGGCGTGCTTCAGAAAGCCCGCCGGCGCAAGCACAGGGACCTTGCCGGAAGCCAGCTGGTCTTGGAGCGAAAGGCTCGCATCTGCTGCCTGTGCGCGGTCGATGATACCCTCCACGCCGCCGAAGTGATCCACATGAGAGTGGCTGTACAGTACGGCCTTGATCTCCAGCGGGCCGAAGCGGTTTTCCATCAGTTCCTTGGCGGCTTTCATGTTTTCCTTGCACATCAGCACGTCAAACACGATCCAGCCATGGTCGGTGCGGATAAAGGTCGTGTTGGCCATATCGAAGCCGCGCACCTGATAGATGCCGTCGCACACTTCAAACAGACCGGCCTTGGCGTTGAGTTGGGTATTCCGCCACAGGCTGGGGTTGACCGTATCCGGCGCATCGCAATCCAGATCGCCATAGCTTTGCAGATCCCACGCCGTTGTTCCGTCATCGTTGTAAATGACCCTGCCTTCCTGATCGTCCAGCAGGCCGCGCATTGCATTGTCAAATTCCTGCCGGTCGGAAAAATCCAGTTTGCTGTACCACTCCGCATTTTTTTCTGCGGTACAGCTCGTCGCATCCTGCGTCGTCCCCGGCTTTGAAGGGTCGCTGAAGAAATCAGCGATAAAGTTCAGGCTATTATTTTCGGCTTCGCTTCCGGCTGCATGTGCAGACAAGGATACTCCGCACGCCAGCATTGTAGCAGCCGAAGCTGAAATAAAATTCCGACGGGTCATTTTCATAGCAGGTTCCTCCTTATTACGGATCAGTTTGTGCGGACGACCGGCGGCTGCCAGTCTGTCAGTGCGGCGGCATCCGGTTTATAGATACGAAGGAAGAGGTGGAAATCTCCCTCTCCTACCGGCAGCCAGTTGGTCGTGTCCGCCGGTGCCTCTTTGGAAAGGGTGATATCGATCGAGCCGTCCGGATTACGGTGCAGACCGGAGCGGTCGTTGACGCAGTAGCGGTCAATGGGGTTTTCAATGAGGAAATCGTTCTCCCCGTAGGCGGTCACCGACCAGAAGCCCTTTTCCAGTGTGGGAGGATCTGCCTCGATATGCAGCGTATAGGTCTTTTTGCCGGTCAGGACTGTGCCGGTGCTGTCCACATCTGTTTTAGGGTAGATGGCAACATCGGTGGTGTTGGCACCCAGACCCCGCAGCGCCACCATGGTACGGTAGGTATATGCTGTGCCAAAGTTGCCGATGGGGTCGCCGAAATAGATCCACTGACCCATCTGGCGTGTATAGCACTCCGATTCGCTTTGCAGCTTTTTCTTCAGCTGGAGCAGCATCAGCTTCCAGCGCAGCCCGCTGAACAGACCCAGCGCCTTGTCATCGAACTTCTCACCGGGGCCGACATGCAGTGCTGCAAGCTCCCGGAGTACCGGCGCATCTGCCGCAGCGGGCGGGTTGGTTTCCATCAGCTGGTTAGCGGTATCAAAGAATTCCTTTGCGTCCATAGCAAGAACGTGCTTTACCGGCACAAAGTCATTGGCAGGGTCATAGCTGCCTGCGGGGGCGGTCCATCCACCCGCCTGATAGGCGGAAAGCGGCATCAGCTGCATCTTATCCTGAATAGCCCGGACGTTGGGCAGGTCCTCCTGTCCGGAAAGCACGATGCGGGCAATGGTCCAGACCATCGTGGTAGGCACATCAATGCGCTGCACCCCTTCCGGCAGTTCGCCCTGCCAGTCTGCACGGGTAATGGCATAAAGCCCCGGCGTTTCCAGCACAGCGGCGGTGTTTGTCCACGCATCCAGCACCTGTACATTAAAAAAGCGGTCGGTCTGCGGCACGCCGTAGATCATTGGTTCTGCGCCGACATCCAGAAACGCCTGCGTATAGATGGTATCCACATTCGGCGTAACCACCGCACGGGTCGTTGCATCTGCCAGCTTTTCCGCATGGATGAACTGGTTGATGGGGGCCTTGTTGCTTGTAGCTGTGCGGGTGTTTGTGGAAGCCGTCCGCGTAGCATCCATGATCACCAGCGGAAAGGCGTACAGATACGCCTGTTCCAGAAGTTCCTGCGCCGCCATCGTCTGCTGTGCTGCGGCGGCTTTCTCTACGGGCAAAAGTGTAGCTGCGCAGACCACCGCAGCCGCAGTGGAAATGTTCAGAAATCCTCGGCGGGTCATTTTCATAACATGAAACCTCCTGTTATGCTTTTTGCTTTATGCGTATGCGCTTTATGGGGAAAACCATTCGGTGTTCTGCGTTCATCATACGAAAAGAATGCTGAAAAGTCAATAGTTTCTATGCGAGACACGCAAAAACGTGAGTTTTAACAAAAAATGCCTCGGATTATTGTTGAAAGCTCCATTGAATTGCGCTTTTTCACGAATCCTCCTTGTCGGCCGCACGGCAGTATGTTATACTAAAGTCATCAACTGACAAAGGAGCACTGCAATGAGCGACCTGAATAAATGGATGCAAAAACACGATCTCTGCCCGGAAAACATTTTATATCTTTACCGCAGCGACCGGAAAACGGTCCTTCACCGCATGGACGGCGGGGAAGCCGCGCTGTATGCGCCGATGCACGGCGTCCTGTCTGTTCTGCCGGAAGATCAGTTCCTGAACATCAGCAAGGGAATCGCAGTGAACCGCAGCCAGATCGTAAACATCGGCAACGATGGTGTTTATACCATGTCGGACGGCCGCACGTTTCAGGGACGCAAGCGCGGCCTGAGCAGCCACCGCCGCCTGCGCATGGAGATCGGGCTGTCCGACACGAAGCCTCGCCCCATGAGCATGAGCCTGCTGGAAAAATGCAGCCTGCTGGACGATATGCCGCTGGCGTTCTGTGTCATCGAGCTGGTCTTCAATGAAGATGGACGCGGCGTGGATTTCATCTTCCGCTATTGCAATGCGGAAATGGCCAATATCGAGGGTGTGCCGGTGGAGGAAATGCTGGACCGCTCGTTTTACAAGGTGTTCCCCAATGGGGACAAAAAGTGGCTGGTGTCCTATGCAGATGTGGCGCTGAACGGTACGAAGCATACCCTCCACGATTACAGCCCGGAGGTGGACAAATACCTGACCATCCACTGCTATCAGCCCGAACCGGGGTATTGTGCCTGTGTGCTGCAGGCAAACGAGCCTTGACGCGGGTCGGGCGGAACGCCGCGGTGCTTCCATAAAACAGGAAGTTTGATAAAGATGATGCCGAAACATTGCCAATCGGACTTCAGATTTTTATAATAGAACAAGCAACAGGCAGCGTGGCCCCTACAACGGGTCATGCCGCCTTTTGCTTTTGTTTTGCACCGCGCACGATGAGGCCAATGGGGGAAAGGTTGGCGATGCCGGGATGCAGGGCAGAATACGCTGTTAGCTGGGGCAAGGAATTTCTATCCACGCCCTCCGCGAGGAGGGCGACGCTCCACGAGGTCGCTGTCCTCATCCAGCAGCGCATTTCTATCCACGCCCTCCGTGAGGAGGGCGACAAGGTCAGTGCGCGGGTTGGTTTTCTTCACATAGATTTCTATCCACGCCCTCCGTGAGGAGGGCGACGCATTTTCGATGATGGACAGCGTCTCGTTTGCGATATTTCTATCCACGCCCTCCGCGAGGAGGGCGACGGACTTCCTCACCCCTGAGCTGCTGCGGACTCTATCTCTATCCACGCCCTCCGCGAGGAGGGCGACCAGGCTTGACGGGGCGCCCAGCCGCTTTCATTTAATTTCTATCCACGCCCTCCGCAAGGAGGGCGACTGCCGCAGGTAGCAAAGGTGGGCACGGTCACTGTATTTCTATCCACGCCCTCCGTGAGGAGGGCGACCTACTTTATTTTGATGTTTTGCCTTGTGGCAAGGTATTTCTATCCACGCCCTCCGCGAGGAGGGCGACTCTCTCGTTTTTGCAATCTTTAAAGCGATATTCACATTTCTATCCACGCCCTCCGCGAGGAGGGCGACCGTCCAAGGCCGGAGGTCGGCAGCGACTTTTTGATATTTCTATCCACGCCCTCCGCGAGGAGGGCGACTCAAAACTGGAGCCAATCAGCTCGTTGTTTTCCTATTTCTATCCACGCCCTCCGCGAGGAGGGCGACTACTCGCCATCCGGGAGATCGGCAGTCGCACCAGCATTTCTATCCACGCCCTCCGCGAGGAGGGCGACTTGGGGTTTATCCTTCTCAGCGTCGGCGTCCGCAAGATTTCTATCCACGCCCTCCGCGAGGAGGGCGACATTATCACAACGACTCCGAGTTGTCAATTTTAGATTTCTATCCACGCCCTCCGCGAGGAGGGCGACCGGAGAGGTCGTCACGCCGCGCCGCATCGTTGAGGATTTCTATCCACGCCCTCCGTGAGGAGGGCGACTTCGGATGCGGTCGCAGATCTCTTTCCATTCGGTCATTTCTATCCACGCCCTCCGTGAGGAGGGCAACCTGCTCATCATAACCCCGCAGTGCTGCAAAGGGAGAATTTCTATCCACGCCCTCCGCGAGGAGGGCGACCAGCGCCGCACGGACGGTCATCGGCTTCGAAACCATTTCTATCCACGCCCTCCGCGGGGAGGGCGACCATAGCACAGCAGTGCAGCCTTGGGGTCACAAATATTTCTATCCACGCCCTCCGCGGGGAGGGCGACCAGCCTTCTGACGCTTCTTTGTGCAATCGCTACAATTTCTATCCACGCCCTCCGTGAGGAGGGCGACAGCTGGCAAAGTGGAGCTACTTCATTTCCCCGGTGTTTCTATCCACGCCCTCCGCGAGGAGGGCGACGACTGGTACTTCTGAACTGGCTCCGCATAGCCTTCAATTTCTATCCACGCCCTCCGCGAGGAGGGCGACACCGCCTGGAAGCTCTGGCCTCCCCGGAGGAAAAGATTTCTATCCACGCCCTCCGCGAGGAGGGCGACTTGGAGTGGGCCATGGCGTAGGCCATCACATCGACATTTCTATCCACGCCCTCCGTGAGGAGGGCGACGCGGGGGTGTTCAGCCAGATCGTAGACCTCGGCGTATTTCTATCCACGCCCTCCGTGAGGAGGGCGACCCTGCATCACGATGCACCAATACGCAACATGGAGCATTTCTATCCACGCCCTCCGTGAGGAGGGCGACCTTTCTGGGAGCAAGTTTCTTTCTTGCCTACTTTATTTCTATCCACGCCCTCCGCGAGGAGGGCGACCCATAAATCACGCAATCCTAAAGGCAAAGTTCAATTTCTATCCACGCCCTCCGCGAGGAGGGCGACCTTTCGCCCAACAATAGTTATCTATCTCTTTTTTATTTCTATCCACGCCCTCCGCGAGGAGGGCGACAGCCCTGTTGGGTAAGCTGATTGCCTTGTGTGGTATTTCTATCCACGCCCTCCGCGAGGAGGGCGACCGGTATCCCTCCCACTTGGCATCGTTCTCCGTAGCATTTCTATCCACGCCCTCCGCGAGGAGGGCGACAATCTCCATCTTTGGCAGCGCGATGGACGACATATTTCTATCCACGCCCTCCGCGAGGAGGGCGACCAGCCGTGGTGAACGGTATGGCTGTGGCCGTGGAATTTCTATCCACGCCCTCCGCGAGGAGGGCGACCAAAGCTGCACGCTTAACCTCCCGTGCTACGAGAGATTTCTATCCACGCCCTCCGCGAGGAGGGCGACCACGGATGCGCGGAGGTGGCATACAATCATGGATATTTCTATCCACGCCCTCCGCGAGGAGGGCGACGGTGATCGCTTTCTCCTACGCCATATTGCAGGAATTTCTATCCACGCCCTCCGCGAGGAGGGCGACCTGTCATAGGCCGCATTGTAAGCGTCCGTGTATGCCATTTCTATCCACGCCCTCCGCGAGGAGGGCGACGTCACCGCACTTTTTCGTGTTGGTGGCAAGGCGGGTATTTCTATCCACGCCCTCCGCGAGGAGGGCGACGAAGAGCAGCTCGATAAAGAGTACCACCGCAGCATATTTCTATCCACGCCCTCCGCGAGGAGGGCGACAGGATATTACCAATCAGGTGAGCACGGCGCAGGAATTTCTATCCACGCCCTCCGCGAGGATGGCGACGTGAAATGGTGGAGATTAACGAGGAGGTGGCGGAGATTTCTATCCACGCCCTCCGCGAGGAGGGCGACTAACGATTTTTGCGTGTAAACGTACCGCCCGCGCAATTTCTATCCACGCCCTCCGCGAGGAGGGCGACCGCATCGCTGGGACAGTCCGGTAAGAACTATGATATTTCTATCCACGCCCTCCGCGAGGAGGGCGACGTCCCAAGGGTGGGGCGGCTGATTCTTTTTAACGTATTTCTATCCACGCCCTCCGCGAGGAGGGCGACCGCCGCCCAAAATATGGACAATTTAACGGCACAATACATTTCTATCCACGCCCTCCGCGAGGAGGGCGACGACGCGGCCACCCTGACGCTTCGGGCGCAGATAGAATTTCTATCCACGCCCTCCGCGAGGAGGGCGACCTCACGGGAGCTGCAACACCTGTCCGGGATAAATCATTTCTATCCACGCCCTCCGCGAGGAGGGCGACGTCGCCGAGAGGTGTGAGCTCCGGCTGCGGAAAGAATTTCTATCCACGCCCTCCGCGAGGAGGGCGACCCACCGGAGGATGACTATTACTACATCCTACGAAAATTTCTATCCACGCCCTCCGCGAGGAGGGCGACAGACAGCCGTTTCAACGTACCCTTGATACCCTCATATTTCTATCCACGCCCTCCGCGAGGAGGGCGACTTGGCGTTTTCTGGTCAGGATCAGCCCCGCAGTCAATATTTCTATCCACGCCCTCCGCGAGGAGGGCGACTTTTTAACGAGCGCCGCCAGCCGCACATTGGACATTTCTATCCACGCCCTCCGTGAGGAGGGCGACGATCTCCCTGCGGGAGAGCAGGCCGCCGCCATGGGATTTCTATCCACGCCCTCCGTGAGGAGGGCGACAGTGCATCGCCAACACCAAGATGGAGCGTATCACATTTCTATCCACGCCCTCCGTGAGGAGGGCGACATCATGCCGCCCTTGGTTCCAATGGGGGTATCGCCATTTCTATCCACGCCCTCCGTGAGGAGGGCGACTATAATCGGACAGGTACTCACAGGTACGACCTCCCATTTCTATCCACGCCCTCCGCGAGGAGGGCGACGATTCATCTTCCATTCGGAGGTGTGCATCTGGAAATTTCTATCCACGCCCTCCGCGAGGAGGGCGACTCTACCTCTCATCCCGTCACCTCTCGATGATGTCATTTCTATCCACGCCCTCCGCGAGGAGGGCGACCTCTGCACTTTCCAGATTCTTGGTAGCCTGTGCATTTCTATCCACGCCCTCCGCGAGGAGGGCGACGACAGATGGGGGATGGCAATGGTCTTAGCATCCACATTTCTATCCACGCCCTCCGCGAGGAGGGCGACCGCGAGTTCGAACCTTGCCGGACGCATTGAGGGATTTCTATCCACGCCCTCCGCGAGGAGGGCGACGACTGTCCTTGCTGACTTTATCCAGCTGGGCCATGAATTTCTATCCACGCCCTCCGCGAGGAGGGCGACTGTTCATGCAGAAGGATGTTCCCGCCTCTTCCAAATTTCTATCCACGCCCTCCGCGAGGAGGGCGACTGGAGCGCAGGGCGTAGTCGGCATAGGCTTTGGAATTTCTATCCACGCCCTCCGCGAGGAGGGCGACTTCGGAGCGGGACCATAATCTTCCGCCCGGACAAAATTTCTATCCACGCCCTCCGCGAGGAGGGCGACCTTTTGAGCTACCTTGTCAGGAACACCGGCATAAAATTTCTATCCACGCCCTCCGCGAGGAGGGCGACATGGAGCCGCCTTACATCGGCATCGGTGCCACGAAATTTCTATCCACGCCCTCCGCGAGGAGGGCGACTGTTTGACGCCATTGTCAATGAAATTGTCAAAAAATTTCTATCCACGCCCTCCGCGAGGAGGGCGACGGGCAGGACAGACCCGAAGAAGCACCGCCAGCGGCATTTCTATCCACGCCCTCCGCGAGGAGGGCGACGCTGTGCCCTATGTGCCAGTGGCGGCGCTCTCTCATTTCTATCCACGCCCTCCGCGAGGAGGGCGACTGCCGGGCTGGATTATGACCCCATCATAGACATTGAAAATTTCTATCCACGCCCTCCGCGAGGAGGGCGACATGAAAATCAAGGTTTGGCGAAAAATTGTTGTATATTTCTATCCACGCCCTCCGCGAGGAGGGCGACAGATATTTTTGGAGGATAACCCATGGAATGGAGAATTTCTATCCACGCCCTCCGCGAGGAGGGCGACGCATCCAGTAACGCCCGACCTGTCGAGGGCGAAAAAATTTCGATCCACGCCCTCCGCGAGGAGGGCGACGGGAAGAAAAAAGCAAGCCACGGGGATGCCCCAGGAATTTCTATCCACGCCCTCCGCGAGGAGGGCGACTTGGCCGCCAGCCGTTGCGCGGGGGCACCCCTCCGCATTTCTATCCACGCCCTCCGCGAGGAGGGCGACGGCCTTGCCTGCCAGTGCCCCGGCCAGCGATGGGCATTTCTATCCACGCCCTCCGCGAGGAGGGCGACCCCTGACCCTTCGGGCACAAATCGCAAAGCTCCGGATTTCTATCCACGCCCTCCGCGAGGAGGGCGACGGTGCAACCCCTGTATTGACTCCCCACGGTTGAGATTTCTATCCACGCCCTCCGCGAGGAGGGCGACCCCTGTGCGGGCCTCCCGCCCCTTCTCAGTCTGGTATTTCTATCCACGCCCTCCGCGAGGAGGGCGACACGCTCTGGCTGACAAGGAGGTTTAAGGATGCAGATTTCTATCCACGCCCTCCGCGAGGAGGGCGACGAGTATCTAAATGGACGGTTCTATTACCACCAACATTTCTATCCACGCCCTCCGCGAGGAGGGCGACGAAAGAACCTCGCTCTGCGCTTGAGGCGGAGGGTATTTCTATCCACGCCCTCCGCGAGGAGGGCGACGAGGAGGAAACGCAGGTGTTCACGGACGAGCTGGCATTTCTATCCACGCCCTCCGCGAGGAGGGCGACCTATACCTCCGCATGGAACGAACTGCAAGAGAAGAATTTCTATCCACGCCCTCCGCGAGGAGGGCGACAGTTGGCGCGGAACCAGTCTTCCGCATCTTCAACATTTCTATCCACGCCCTCCGCGAGGAGGGCGACCGCCGCCGATCAGCATCGCGTACTCGTCAGAATATTTCTATCCACGCCCTCCGCGAGGAGGGCGACGTGAGACCTACGAGTTGACCAATGCGGTCAAGCTATTTCTATCCACGCCCTCCGCGAGGAGGGCGACCATTGCCGCATTCAGAGCGGCTTTACCGACAGTCTTATTTCTATCCACGCCCTCCGCGAGGAGGGCGACCGTCAAGGAGTATCTGGGTTAAATTCTTTGAGAAATTTCTATCCACGCCCTCCGCGAGGAGGGCGACGTAACTTTTTATTCATACAATCAATCCTTTCTTTCATTTCTATCCACGCCCTCCGCGAGGAGGGCGACTAAGATTATCTATTTTTCACTGACCGATAGAAGCATTTCTATCCACGCCCTCCGCGAGGAGGGCGACAACATGACAAGCACCACCTATTCAGCGATACCGGGAATTTCTATCCACGCCCTCCGCGAGGAGGGCGACCTTAATGTTGCCCGTGCCAGTGGCGGACATAGAGAATTTCTATCCACGCCCTCCGCGAGGAGGGCGACGATGGGTGACGGGGAAGCCCCGGCGTTCGTCTTTCTATTTCTATCCACGCCCTCCGCGAGGAGGGCGACCCGGACAGGGCTTAGATTTGACGGTGAAAATCAATCTATTTCTATCCACGCCCTCCGCGAGGAGGGCGACTCAAGAACGTAAGTTTCCTTGATCTTGAACGTGTTATTTCTATCCACGCCCTCCGCGAGGAGGGCGACTCCAGATAATCCGACACGGTGATTTCAGACGGTGTATTTCTATCCACGCCCTCCGCGAGGAGGGCGACAGAGGGTGACGGCTTATTTTTTATGCTGTTGTTCTATTTCTATCCACGCCCTCCGCGAGGAGGGCGACGGGAGGAATTTCTGGCGATACCGTCCGACCTGTACGATTTCTATCCACGCCCTCCGCGAGGAGGGCGACTCGGCTGGCTTTGCTGGTCGGCCAGAGCGTAAAGCATTTCTATCCACGCCCTCCGCGAGGAGGGCGACCTCCTTTCCTGATTTTGTTAACTCGTAACGCTATTATTTCTATCCACGCCCTCCGCGAGGAGGGCGACCAAGCTGGTAACGGGCGCAGCAAGCGCCTATTCTATTTCTATCCACGCCCTCCGCGAGGAGGGCGACGGCCTCTCGAAGAAGCGCATTAGGGTGGATATTTATTTCTATCCACGCCCTCCGCGAGGAGGGCGACATAGCCGGACACGAGAAAGTGGCGCGGATCACAGTCATTTCTATCCACGCCCTCCGCGAGGAGGGCGACGCGTCAGCCTGACGGTCTCTTATGTGCAGCTGGAATTTCTATCCACGCCCTCCGCGAGGAGGGCGACGTATGCGACTGGGACGGCGCTGAATCAACAGGCTATATTTCTATCCACGCCCTCCGCGAGGAGGGCGACCGTCGGCTGCATACAGCGCGACATGGATGTTGGAAATTTCTATCCACGCCCTCCGCGAGGAGGGCGACCGTCGTGGTGATAATCCAATGGAAGAACGCAAGAAATTTCTATCCACGCCCTCCGCGAGGAGGGCGACCTCTACTTCTTCCCGCCACACGGTACTGTGCATGATTTCTATCCACGCCCTCCGCGAGGAGGGCGACACGGCGTTTCTTCTTTTTCTCAAGCTGCTGCGTCAATTTCTATCCACGCCCTCCGCGAGGAGGGCGACCGAGAAGCTGGCGGGTCTTTTCGTCGGCCAGGATATTTCTATCCACGCCCTCCGCGAGGAGGGCGACGACGCCACCGAGTACGAGATACTCAAGGCGTACAATTTCTATCCACGCCCTCCGCGAGGAGGGCGACGGCCGTCTGCCGCGCAAAGAAGTTCGAGCAGCTTATTTCTATCCACGCCCTCCGCGAGGAGGGCGACCCGTGAAGTGGACGTTGCAGGAATCCTCGTTGAACTCATTTCTATCCACGCCCTCCGCGAGGAGGGCGACAGGAGGCGTGGAGCACTTACCTCGACAAGCTGGACATTTCTATCCACGCCCTCCGCGAGGAGGGCGACTGACGAGCTCGCATTTGAATTACAGGAGGCAGAAAGATTTCTATCCACGCCCTCCGCGAGGAGGGCGACCGTCACGCGGTACAGCTTGTCTCCGAGGTAGAATGTATTTCTATCCACGCCCTCCGCGAGGAGGGCGACGCGGCGCAGACAGAGAACCTCCCGGACGATATAGAATTTCTATCCACGCCCTCCGCGAGGAGGGCGACGCCAAAATCCGCGTGGAGAGCAAGGACGCCATGAAATTTCTATCCACGCCCTCCGCGAGGAGGGCGACGGGTTAAAAATTACAAAGAGCTGCACCAGCATGATATTTCTATCCACGCCCTCCGCGAGGAGGGCGACGTTTTTTCGTGCTCCAAGCACTCCTCCTCGTCGTAATTTCTATCCACGCCCTCCGCGAGGAGGGCGACAAAGCCGCCGACGGGGTTTGCGACGACAGAAACGTATTTCTATCCACGCCCTCCGCGAGGAGGGCGACCAACGATGCCGCCGTCTTTCGGCAGCATGGAGAGATTTCTATCCACGCCCTCCGCGAGGAGGGCGACCGGGCAGCATCGGCAAAGAGAACGCGGATGAAATATTTCTATCCACGCCCTCCGCGAGGAGGGCGACAGCAAAAACGGAGAAAAACATCTCCGCTTTTGTTTCATTATAAAGCGATCTGCACAGATTTGGAAAAGCTTTTCCAAAAACATCCGAAAAAACAGCTGCAATCTGCACAGAACGGCTTGAAAACATGGTGCGAAGGAGACGGAAAAGGGGTGAGTGCTTTCCATTCGCACCGAGGGAACAGACTAGAAAATCAGCACGTCTCCGGATTCAAACAGGGGATGCACCCCGATGTGCTCGACCTTGGTCTTATAGTTGTTGCCCAGTTGATAAAACCGCAGACTGTCCAGATCGGGGTCGATGAGGGCGGAAAGCTCGGACTTCAGAACAGCAAACTGCGCGGCGTCCAGCAGGCACTCGAAGACAGAATTCTGCACCCGCTGCCCGTGGTCCACGCACTTTTTGGCGACTTTGCGCAGGCGTTTGCGCCCAGCAGCGGTCTCGGTGTTGACATCATAGGTGATCAGGACCAGCATAGACGAACCTCACTTCCAGAAGAATGGCGGATACAGTTCCAGATCACCGCGCAGAGTCCGCGCCAGAAGGAGCGCCTGCACGTAAGGCACCAGTCCCCAGGGCAGTTTCTCTTTCAGGAAGGGATGGGTGATCTGCTCCTGCTTTTTGGTCTGCCAGGCTTTGAGAAACGCGCGGCGGCCATCGTCGGTCAGGAGGACAGCACCATTCTCCTGTTTCTGGAAGTGCTTCGCTGTCAGCAGTTTCTGGTTGATGCAGGACAGCACGAACCGGTCTGCGGAAACGGCGCGAAGCTCTTCCATAAGGTCCAGCGCCAGACTGCGGCGTCCGGGACGGGCGCGGTGCAGGAAGCCGACATACGGGTCCAGCCCGACGCTGCTCAGTGCGGAAGCGCAGTCGCGGGCCAGCAGGGAATAGGCGAAGGAGAGCAGCGCATTCACATTGTCCAGCGGAGGCCGACGGTTTCGGGACACGAACGGAAACGCTTCATGCTGCTGTAAAATGAGGGAGTCGAAGCAATCGAAGTAGCGCTGCGCTGCTTCCCCTTCTAGACCGCGCAGCTGGTCGAGATCGTCGCACTGCTCGATGAGGGGGAGCGCCGCCGCAAGCTGGGCACTCGTGCGTTTGAATTCCTCTACGGGTACGCGCTGCGGGTGGTCGCGGGTGGCGCGTTCCAGTACCCAGCGGGCGTTGTAAACTTTGCCAAGGATGAAGTATCGCGCATAGCGGCAGCTCAGCGCTTCGCTGTCGGAGGTGCGGTACTGGGTCTGCCGCAGCAGGACATTGCCGCGCTCTTCGCCGACGGTGCGCGCCAAAAACTGGCCGTAGGGGCTGAAAAAGCAGAGGTCGATGCCCTTGGCCGCGCATTTGCCCATGAGTGCCGGGCTGGCACCGGAGCGGCTGAAGCAGACGATCCCTTCCAGCGTGTGGAGCGGGACCCGCCCGATCTCGGTCTTCTGGCGGCTGACCACGACATTTTCGCCGTCGAGCGAAAGATAGGCGTCTTCCGAAGTGACGTAAAGCTGGGTCAAAAGCTGTCTCATGGTGTGTCCTCCGCTTGCACTTCGTCCAGATAGGCTTTCAGGTAGGCCCTGGGGTCGGCGCGTTTGTACAGTGCGGGCAGGCAAAGCTCTTTGAGGGAGCAGGCGTTGCAGAAGGTTCCCGGCTTGACTTTTGGCGTGTAGCCGCGGGCGAAATACTGGTTCATCTCGTCGGCCATGGCCTGCGTTTTTTGGCGCAGCGCGTCCGTCAGCGGGACGAGTTCCCGCCGCCGCGTTTCCTCGTAGAAGAGCGCGGCCTGCGGGATATCACAGGCCAGCATCTCTTCCAGAGCCATGGCCTGCGCACAGAGCTGCAGCCGGTCGGCGTCGTTCTCCTTGGCACGGCCATGTTTGTACTCCACCGGCATGGGCCGCCAGCGGCCTTCGGTGTGTTGCAGCGGGATGCCCTCCGGGTCCGCCCGGAATTCCACAACGTCGCAGTCTCCGCTGAGCCGCAGGCGGTGGCTGACGACCTTCATCCCCCGTGTGATGAGCAGATCGCCCCGCCGCTCGGTCTGCGCGGTGTCATGGCAGCGGGTATGTTCCAGCCGCCCCTCCGCAGTGCGAAGGTTCTCAGACCATTGCTGTTCGAGGTAGGCCAACGCCCATTGTCTTCTACAAAAGGCAAAGTGTTGAATACCGGACATTTGCAGATATTCGTCAGTGTTCATCATACACTTCCGGGGTCAGACCGTCCAATTCGTCGCAGGTAATCTCGTAATCCTCTGCGCTGTGAGGTGTCTCGCAGGTTGACTTCACATGCAGGCAGCGGTGGACCTTGGCGGAGGAATACTGTCCGCTCTTGCAGTTGTGCTCCCACCAGTACAGGCGGATCACCTCCATGCTGCCGTCCGGCCGGGCAGAAGACGTGTCGTTCTCAAATAATGTGAGGAGAGCCTGCTTGATTAGGTCGGCATCTTCCTGCGTGAAGCCGGTCTTTTCGGCAAGCTGGCAGTTGATGCTGCCAAAGGTAGTATAGACGCCGAAGTCCACACGGTGCTTCATGCCCATGGTATCGCTGGATTTTTTTGCACCGGATACGCCGTTAACGCTTTTGGTGATCTGGAGACTGCTGATCTCGACGGGGTCAACGCTGAACGCCGGGTGGATGGATACGGGCCCACGCACACCGATCGAGACACCGTCGGCCTCGCCGCCATTCTTGAAGGCGAACACCTGGCCGAAGCTGCGCACATCCAGCCAGGTCTGGCAGGCGACTTTTGCGTAAACATCGGCGTCTTTTTCTTTTTTCAGTGCAGGGATGGAGTCAGCACGGTCTTTCAGGCTTTTGCAGCCGTCGATGCAGCGGTCATTGGACTGCACAAAAACCGGAGCGCCGAGGTCCATCATGCGGTTGCGGATCTTTCGCTTCAGGCAGACATCCGAGATCTCGCCGTAGCCTTCGTAGGTCTCACGGGGGCGGTTGCCATTGAGCGGGTCCCCATTGGGGTTTGCGTGGCGGACGGAAAGAACAAGGGCAAAGTCGATCTTATGGTTCAATGTACTCATAATAGTAGATCCTCCTGTTATTTATTCTTCACTCGGATTGGAATTCTTTTTCGATTCTTCGTTTTCACGGCGGAAGGCCATCAGCTGGCTGGAATAGCCAAGGAGATAAAGTTCGCTCAAGGGTTTGTTGGTGAAGTTTTCTTCACCGAGCTGATCGATTAGATCCAGCATGAGCTGATAACGGCGTCGGCTGCCGTTTTTGGACTGGATGCGGCTCAGATAGGGCGTGAGCTTGTTTTGCAGCAGAACGGTCGTTTTGGCGGGTCGCTGTACGAACATGACCTGTGCCCGTTCGGCATTCGTTGTACGTTTTTCATCGGTGGTCAGGTTTTGTGCATAGCGTTCGACCTGCTCTGCGCAGGCGAGGATGCGGCCGAACAGATAGCTGCGGTCGCGGCAGGTTTCATCCAATGCCATAGAATAAGATTCTCCTTTCGATCGGTTGTAATAACCGCAGATCAGCGCACAGGCGATGCTGCGGGTCTTGCGGGCTTCCCAGGGCTCCAGCGTGACGCCTGCCGTAGCACGGCGTACAGCGCTTCGCACAAGGTCATAAGGCAGCGGCTTTCGTTCTACCAGACAGGGAACAAGGCGCTCCAAAGTCTGTTGCTTGAGTTTCTGATCGACCTTTTCTCCGTAAGCAGCTTTCGCGATGTCCTCCGGAGCGGGTGCTCCGACAAACGAAAAATGTTCCTGCTTGGGTTTCGTTCCGGGCTGTGCCGGTGCGGGGCGGGAGCGGTATTCCAAAAGCCACACAAAGGTTTTGTGCCAGTCAACGATATTTTCCAGCAGCCGGGAGCCGCTGAGTTCCTGATAATACCGGACCGAAAGGCGGCCTTTGGCACCAGAAGGAGAGTCCAGGATCAGAACGGAAAGCTGGGAGGTGTCGGTCAGCTTCAAGCGGTATCCATGGATCGCCCGATTGAACTGCCGCGCAATGGTCTCGGCGGTGGAAGCTTCCTGTGAGGGCATCAAAGCAAATTCTGGAATCTCCATGTCATCGAGATCATCAACAGGGGCATTCTGCGCAAGATCATAGGTATCATCGCAAAGCGAGGGAACCGGTTCATCCTGTGTGCCCCAGACCAGGATGGATTCATCACCAAGATTTGTGCCCTGACGGCTGATGAGCCAGCGCAGTGCACTGTGGGCTTCCTGCGTGGTGCGATAGCCGATAGAAAGCGCCTGTCGTGGGTTAAAGAAACGCCCGCGAAAGGTGAAATTCGTTTCGTCGTTGCTGGAAATCAATTTTGCACCATCTCCGGCATTGCGGATCTTTTGTGGGCTGAGCATGGAAATCGCGGTTTTCTCACCAAGAACAGTGCAGTAGTCCTGGTCGGTCAACTGTGATTCATAAAAATGCAGGAAACTGTCCCAGAGTTCGGGTGTGCAGGACAAATCAATGTTGTTGACACGAAAACGGATGAACGATTCAGTCTGGTCTCCAGAAGGAATGGCACGAACGATTTGGGGCGAAGCATCTTTTTCACCTGTATATTTTGCGGGAAGTCTGCCAGTTTCATCTGTGAACAGGATGCCTTTTGCAAGAAGATCGGGAATCAGGCAGCCTTTTTCGAGGTAGTGAAGTACAGCGCAGACCAATGGATGGGAAAATGGGGAAGAACACCAGCTGAGAAGCTGTTCGTGATATTTCTCCCAGCCTGGCTCCTTTCGCCCACCATAATCGGAATAATTGGAAGCGATGTATTGAAGTTTGTCGGCAAGTGGGTGAGGTACAATGCCGGAAGTTCGTGCGGATGAGCGTTCAGTGCAGGGGATGATCGTGGTTTGTTCATCTTTACGCAGGACAAAAGCGTTCAGAAAATTGCCGTCGAGGTCGAGCTCTACCTGAATCTGTGCCTGCTGGGTGGTGTGACCGACGGGCAGGAGGGTGGCACGATTGGGTTCCTGCCTGCCGATGAGGTCAGGTTCTGCCCGGCGGATGTACTCATAGGTCTGATAACAGCGTTCCAGCCAGCTCATTCGGAGAACACCTCCTGATAAAGATCATCGCAGCTTTGGAGCGTTTCGTTCAGGATGAAATGCTTGGCCGACTGCTTCCGGATATCGCGGACGACGGGGCACTCTTCCGGGCGGCAGAAGTGGATGATGCCGTTTTCCATCACCGGATACCAGAAACGCTCCTGCATGGTGCCAGTGGTGGTCTCGTCTGCGTAGGTCAGACCATGTAGCATCAGGCCAAGCGGAACAGAGGGAGTGTTGTCGTAAGCACCGGGGCCCTCGCCAAAGGTGCAGGGTTCTACGTAACCCTGACATTCCCGTGTACCGAGAAAGATGTCCCGCCGCCCGCCGCGTTCCAGCATTCGCTTGGCGATGGCGTAGTGCTTGTTTTCGTTCCGGTCCTGCGCAAGGTCCGGGCGGTGCTCGTTCCACTCAAAGTGGGCGCGCACCTGATAGGCAACATCAGACAGATACGTATAGATGGAAAGGTCGTTTTTGCCGTTGCTGTAGTTGATGGGACGGATGCCCTTGGATTGCGTTTCGATTCGGTTCAGGATGCGGACATCGGTAGGGAACCAAATAAATGTGGGCTTCCAATATACGCTTTCCAGAATGCCTTTGAGCGCTTGGTACGTCGGGACGGGGTAACTGCATTTCTCGCCGCCCACGCGGGTAATGGGGTCACTGAAAAGTGCATAGCGTCCGGATACAAGCAGAGTGATGGTGTTGGGATATTGCAAAGAAATTCCTCCTTTTTATCAGAAGATCAGAACCTCCGGTGCAGAGGGCTCGGTCTGGATGCCCTTGATGGAGTCATAACAATTGGACTGCAAAAGATAGACGGCTCCTTTTGCTCCGGGTAGGATCGCATGGGCTTGGTCAAGGCGTCGGAACTCGCTGCTATTGAGCTCTACGGTATAATGCTGTGCCTCACGGAACAGTTCGGGACCCGGATGTTCGGTGGACAAAAATAATGAAACGAGTTTCTGCCCCTGTTCCCGGTACGGCACAATGACGGAGATCGTGTCGCTTTCCAGTGCATGAAATTGCGATTCGGCTGTATCAAATGCTTGAAAAAGCATAACTGGGGAAAGCTGCGGTGCCGAACGGTGGGTTTCCCGATATGCTTTGACACCGGATTTGTTGTCGCTCAGAAGGTCGAGGAGCGTCTGTCCGTCCTGCCCGGTCGGGGCAAGCATCTGGTTCTTCTGACGACCTTCTGAATAATAGGCATCGTAGTAGGCCTGAATGGAGGCCGGAGAGAGCAGGTCTGTATGAGCAGGCAGGCTGGAAAGCAGACGTTCTGTGGAACGACGCCCCTCATCCAGATCCGGCAGGGAGTCCAGATGTTCTTCGTTCTGTGCGCAGGGGAGCAGATAGACCGGGCGGCAGGACGTTTTACCGTGACGATTGCAGCGTCCGGCGGCCTGTGCGACGCTGGGCAGGCCGGCCATGCCGCGAATGACGCAGTCAAAGCTCAGATCTACACCTGCTTCAATGAGTTGAGTGCTGACACAGATCAGTTTTTGTGCCGGGTGTGGTGGATCCAGATGGGCTTTGATGGCGTCGATCACATCCATGCGGTGCTGCGGGCAAAGATGTGTAGTAAGGCAGAAAAGCTGAACATCCGAACCCAGAAGCGGTTTTAGATGATCGAATACGGCTTCGACCATCCGGCGGGTGTTGAGGATCACGAGCAGAGAATCATTGGTTTGGAGCTTGTCCAAGGCAAAATCGGCCAGTGATTCAGCAGAAAAACCGGAATGGTCGAGAATGGGGACGATTTCGGTTCGCTTGAACTGCTCAAAGCGTTTTGCATAATCTGGAACGATGTCCTTGGGAGTAGAAAACAAAAGTGGATAAGCAAGTTGCTCCAGAGGAGGCTGCGTGGCGGTGCAGAGGACGATCGTGCAGCCCATCGCCTGCGAAAGCAGGTTGAGTGCAATATTGAATAAGTAGGTGTGTTGCAAGGGAAGCGACTGGATCTCATCGAAAAGCAAGACAGCGTTGGCCAGTGAGGGCATTCTGCGGGCGTTGCGGCGAGGTGCAGCAAACAGGGTGTTGAGAAATTGAACCATGGTCGTTGCAATGAGGGGCACACCCTGCCAATTCTGCGTTTGTGCCAGAATGGATTCCTGCAGAGTCTCGTCCTGGATGGCGTCCGCGTGATGTTCCAGAACAAGAGCGGAATTGCCGAGCGCTTTCCGGAAATGCCCGGTGTTCTGCCCGATGATCGAGCGATAGGGTGCAAAATAGAAGATCCGGCTGGCATGGGTGTGCTCTGCTGCGTGAATACAGAAACGGAGGCCGGAGTAAGTCTTGCCGCCTCCGGTGGGAACATAGAGCCGGTAAATGCCGGGAGCAGCGTTCTGTCCGGCAGAACGACACTGGTCGGAGATTTCCTGCCGCAGAAAGTCAATCGTGCGGGTTTGCTTCAGGTCTGCAAGAAAGTGCTCCACGGTGTTCGCCAGTGCGGGCCAGTCGGTTGCCTCAGCGGATGGCAAGGGCGTGTTTTCCTCAAAATGGGCGGTGTCGGTCCAATCGGCATCGACCAATGCACCAAATAGATAGCGCTGAACAAGACCGAGCATCATCCGAAACGAAACGCTGTTGGAGTTGTTGTTGCTGAGTTGTTTCCAGAGAGAGGCCATCTCCTTGGCGGCAAGGGCCATTTCATGCTCAATCTCCTCCTGTGGGATGCACTCGGTGAAAAAAGATTCACAGCTCTGGGCATAAAATGGCGCAGCTTTCTCGGAACACATTCGTTCCAACCAGGGTTCACTGCCGTCTTCCGGGTCAAAAATATCACAGCGCGTTCCGTGATGGCAGCCGATGGCGATGGCGGAAAACTGTGCAGCCAGACGGTAACTTTTCCGTGTTTCGTTTTTTCCAAAGGCTTCCCAGACCCACCGCATCCCGGCACTGGAATGATTGAGCTTTCCGACGATCGGGGCTCCATAAAGATAGTCTTGAACCTCGTGAGCAGCTTTTCCGAGATCGTGCAGAAGTCCGGTCAGGCGGCCAAGGTGTTCCAGGCCAATCTGCTGACAGGCAGCACCGCAGCGTTCACCGACGTTGCGACTGTGTGTTTCCAGAAGCTGGGTGCGTGTTCTGTCGGGTGTCTGATGGGCAATGAGAGGACGTTTCATCCGACATTCCTCCTTTGGGTGATTTTACCATAATGATAGGACGTGGTGCGAACGGTGTCAATCCAATACAAACAATAGAAAAGGATTTTAGCAAAGTGCCTAATTTTACGCAGGAAAAACCGTCTGATTGACGATGTGGGAGGGAAATCTTGTGGCCTGCATTCATAATACATTTCATGGTGTCCCATAAATCGTACTTCTACGCTCCCTTCTCAAAAAATCTTGCCTTTTCCCCAAAAAAGGCTTACAATAGCCTCGGCAAACCGAAAAGATAAGGAAACAATTTCGGAGGACAGAACAATGGCTTGTACTACAATCTTAGTCGGCAAAAACGCATCATACGATGGCTCCACCATGGTCGCCCGCAACGACGATTCGGGTTCGGGGCATTTCACGGCCAAAAAGTTCGTGGTCGTGCAGCCGGAGGAGCACCCGGCCGTCTATCGGTCGGTGATCTCCCATGTGGAGGTGCCGCTGCCCGGCCATGCGCTGCGGATGACGGCCATGCCCAACGCCGTGGAAGGCGAGGGCATCTGGGCGGCAGCGGGCGTCAATGCGGCCCATGTGGGTATGACGGCCACCGAGACCATCACGTCCAACCCGCGCGTTCTGGGTGCAGACCCGCTGGTGGTGTACCAGCCCGCCAAAGGGGAACGGCCGGAGGTGCCCGGCGGCATCGGCGAGGAGGACATCGTCTGCCTCGTGCTGCCCTATATCCGCACGGCCCGCGAGGGCGTGGTGCGCCTGGGCGAGCTGCTCCGGACGTACGGCACCTATGAGATGAACGGCATCGCGTTTCAGGATGTGAACGAGATCTGGTGGCTGGAGACCATCGGCGGCCACCACTGGATGGCCCGCCGTGTGCCGGACGACAGCTATGTCGTGATGCCCAACCAGCTCGGCATCGACAGCTTCGACTTTGCCGACGCCTGCGGCGCACAGGAAAACTACATGTGTTCGGATGACCTGAAGGCCTTTGTGGACAAGTACCACCTCGACCTCTCGCTGGACGGCAGCTTCAACCCGCGCGATGCCTTCGGCAGCCACGACGATGCTGACCATGTGTATAACACACCGCGCGCCTGGTTCATGCTGCGGCATCTGAACCCCAACACCTGGGTCTGGGAAGGCCCCGATGCAGACTATACCCCGCATTCGGACGACCTGCCCTGGTGCATGGTCCCGGAGCGGAAGATCACACCGGAAGACGTGAAATACCTGCTGTCTTCGCACTATCAGGGTACACCGTATGACCCGTATGCCGCCTATGGCGACCCGAAGAGCAAGGGTGCCTACCGTACGATCGGCATCAACCGCAACAGCTTCATGGCGCTGACTCAGATGCGGCCGGATCTGCCGGAGGAGTTCCGCACGGTGGAGTGGATCGCCTATGCGTCCAACGCCTTCAACACGATGGTGCCGTTCTATGCCAATGTGGACACCACCCCGGCCTACCTCGCCTGCACCACCGGCGAAGTCTCCACCGAGAGCTTTTACTGGGTCAGCCGGATGATCGCCGCCATGGCCGATGCCGCTTACGGCAAGTCCATCTTCCATGTCGAGCGCTACGAGGAAGGCGTCCTCTCCGCCACACGCGCTCTGTTGAACGCCTACGACGAAAAACAGGCCCAGGAGGCCGACCCGGCCCGCCGTGCCGCCCTGCGCACGGAGGCCAACGAGGCCATCGCCAGAGAGCTGAAGGCCCGCGCCGCCGATACGCTGAACAAGGTCCTCTTTGAACTGAGCTGCAATATGAAGAATGCCTTCTCCCGCTCGGATGCCTGAGCAACAAATAAGGGAATCAATGGGAGCGCCCCGCACAGAAGCTGTTTTGTGCGGGGCGCTCCTCGTTGTGCTGGGAACAGCATTTCATAAGGAACCCCAATGCAGAAAACGCAGAATGACGGATATAAATCATAAAGAAAATGATTTTTTGTATGCGTTTCATATTTTCGGGGGGGGGTAGGAAAAAATGAAAAAACATGGAGGAAAACATTGACAAATAGCAAAAAAAGGTGATATTCTATGAACGAGGCTTTATACCTCGGATGTCATTGTGCCCTGAGGAGGGGAAAAACTTTTTGAAACGATATGACCAGGCAGGAAAAGCAAAGTGGCTGATCCTGGTCATTGCGGCAGGCATCCTTCTGCTGGGTGTGATCCTGTATGCAGGGGGACGCTGGCTGGAGACCAGGAGCGTTGAAGAAGCACGCGGGGATCTGACCCAGACGGAAGCGGTGGAAACGCAGGAATACAACGGCGTCACCTACCAGCGCCGGGAGGGGCTGACCTCCATCCTCGTGATGGGCGTGGATCATGACAGTGCTGTGGAGAGCGAGGGCGCTTACCAGGGCGGCCAGGGAGATTTCCAGCGGCTGATCGTCATCGATCCGGAACGCCAGGTCATCCGTCAGTTGAAGATCGACCGGGATACTATGACAGAATGCACCGTGCTGGGCTACCTTGGCAGCCCCATCGGCACCAAAGAGATGCAGATCAGCCTTGCGCATGGCTTCGGCGATGGCAAGGAGGAAAGCTGCGAGTATGCCCGTGAGGCAGTAGAAGGTCTTCTGCTGGGAGAATCCATTGATTTTTACTTGGCCATGAACATGGATGGCATCTCGGAGCTGAACGATCTGGCAGGCGGTGTCACTGTGACATTGGAGGATGATTTCTCCTCCATAGACCCTGCAATGACCAAGGGCACGACCCTGACGCTGCATGGGGACCAGGCCGAGACCTTTGTCCGCAGCCGGATGACGGTCGGAGATGGGACCAACGCCAGCCGCATGGAACGCCAGGAGGCGTTCCTCTCCCAGCTGGCTTCGCAGCTTGGAGAAAAGATCCGTGCCAGTGAGCAGTTCACGGCGGATCTGTACGACGCCCTGCAGCCCTATCTGGTAACGGATATGGCGCGCGGGCGGATCATCAATGAGACATGGAACGCCAGAGCGTATACGCTGGAGGAACCGTGTCAGATCACAGGAGAACACAGAGTGGCAGAGGATGGCTTCACGGAGTTTTATCCGGATGCGGATTCCATCCGGCAGGCCGTGCTGGAGCTGTTCTGGGAGCCTGTGGAAACGAACTGAAGTGAGTGCCTTTTCCGGCATTTGCGATAAAGGCTGCATCTATAAGGGGTGTGGTTAAGGCGTGAAAGGAGTTTTTATTATGAAAATGAAACGTGTTGCAAGTGTGGTTCTGACGGGCGCACTGGTCCTGAGCATGGGCGTTGCTGCTTTTGCAGCGACCCCCAGCAAGACCGTTGCCGATGAGGTCAAGGCTGTGGCTTCTGTTGAGACCACCGGTTTCGACCGCGTTGAGATCAAGACCGAGGAGACCGAGGCTACCATCGCTCAGTCTGCTGCGGTCGTGCAGGAACTGGCTGCCGCTCCGGCCGAGCTGAACGCTGCTGTGGGCGCGACGAAAGAGGAGCAGGTAGAGATCACGGCCGTTCAGACCGTGACGGTCGCCGAGACCCCGCTGTTCAACCGCACCACCGTTACCGTGACCCTGAGCAGCGCTGTTGTGGAGGCTGCTTATAAGGAGAACGAGGAAGTGGCCGTTGTGGTCATGGTCCCTGTCGTGGACAAGGACGGCAATGTGACCTATGAGAAGATGGTCGTCACCGGCGTTGTGAAGGGCGGCAAGGTCCAGGTCAAGCTGACCGGCGCACAGCTCAAGAAGATCGGCAAGAAGAGCGTGACCATGGTCGCAACCAAGAAGACTGCAAAGGTCTGAGTTTGAGAAAGTACCTTTTGTAGGTATACAGAAGGCAGTGGCATCTGCTGCCACTGCCTTCTTTCCATTTTAGAATCAATCAGAGGGAGAACGAAACTGTGTCAGATTACCAGATGCCCCCCAAAGAGGTGAACTTGTCCCAGCCCGTTGAAAGCGACGAGGAGACCATTGACCTCCTGGAGCTGCTTTATGCGCTGCTGGGAAAGTGGCGGGAGATCGCAGCAGCGACTGTGGCTTGCGCCCTGATCGCGGCCATTGGGGTGCTGTTTTTTGTGACGCCCAAGTATCAGGCGTCGTCCACCATTTACGTCATCAGCCGGAAAGACTCGGCCATCAACATCTCCGACCTGCAGATCGGCACGGCTCTGACCGATGACTATATCCAGGTCTTTCATATGTGGGAGGTACAGGAGAAGGTGATCTCCAACCTGGACCTGCCCTATACCTACAACCAGCTGGATGGGATGCTCTCTGTGACCAATGCCTCCAACACCCGGATGCTGGAGATCACCGTGACATCGGAGTCTGCGCAGGAAGCAGCAGACATCGCCAATGAGTATGCTACCGTGGTGCGGGACTACATTGCCAAAAAGATGGCAACGGACAAGCCCTCCATCATGTCCACAGCACTGGTTCCTACGGTGCCGGTCAGCCCGAACAAGACCAAAAGCATCCTGCTGGGAGCATTGCTGGGCTTTGTGGTCAGTGCAGGCGTCGTTGTTGTGATGACATTGCTGGACGATACCTACAAGACGGCGGATGACATCAAGAAATACACCGGGCTGGTGACGATGGCGGTGATCCCGCTGGAAAAGGGCGATGAGCCAAAACACCAGAGGGCAGACAAGCAGATCGGCCTGAAGCTGCCGGGAGGGAAAACGCTGTGAACAGACTTGAATTTCGAAAACTTCCCCAATTGAGCTATCCGGTCAATGAGGCCTTCAACACCCTTTCCACCAATGTCTCCTTTTTGGGTCGGAATATCAAAAAGATCATGCTTACCAGTTCCCACGCATCCGAGGGCAAGAGCTTTACCAGCATTACGCTGTGCCGGAAGCTGGCAGAGCGAGGCAAGCGGGTGGTCCTGGTGGATACGGACCTGCGGCGGAGCATGATCACCACTGTTTATGGGGTGCAGTTTGCGCCGGGTTCCAAAAAGCAGGGCCTGTCTCACTATCTGGCCGGCATTGCCGAAAAGGAGGAAGTCCTGTTCCACACCAACGTTCCGGGCATGGACTTTATCCCTATGGGTCACGAACTGCTGAATCCCATCCCGCTGCTGAGCTCTGAGCGGTTTCAGAACCTGCTGGATGAGCTGGCAGAGCAGTACGATTACGTGATCGTGGATGCGGCTCCGGTGGGCGTGGTCATTGATGCTGCGGAGATCGCCAAGGTCTGCGATGGCATTCTGCTGGTGGTGAGCTACAATCAGGTCCACCGGCAGGAGCTGATCGACGCCAAAAACCAGTTGGAACAAACGGGCTGCCCCATCCTCGGCACCATCCTCAATCAGGTGGATTACGAGGGCTTTGCCAACAAGAAGTATTATTACAAATCGCATTATTCCAGTTATTACAAGGCCTACGAAAAAGAGGCAGAAGAAAAGAAGAGCTGAGCCCATGACAGAACAGTTTTTAGATCTGCATACGCATGTGGTCTATGGAGTGGACGATGGTGCCCGCACAGAAGAACAGATGCGGGCGATGCTGGACGCAGCTGCCGCCAACGGCATCACCACATTGGTAGCCACCACCCACGCGACACCGGGCCTGGAGGAGTTTCCACAGGAGCGCTACCAGCGCCACCTGGATGCAGCGCAGGCCTATTGTCAACAGCAGGGGTATGGATTGCGGCTGTACCCCGGTGCGGAGCTGCTGTACAACCCCATGCTGCGGGATGCGGCCAGAGAAAACGGCCTGCCCACGCTGGCCGGTACGGATTGGGTGCTGATGGAGTTTTTACCGCAGACTTCCGCCAAAGAGCTGGAAAACGGGCTGGAAGAAGTGGCTGTGTGCGGCTACTCCATTCTGATGGCCCATGTGGAGCGCTACCGCTGCCTGGAATCGCGGGGCCTGCTGGAAAAGCTGAAGGCCCGGTATCCTGTGGCCTGCCAGATGAACGGTTCCACGGTGCTGGAGCCGGGCAGCTTCTGGAAGCGGCGGCGGGTGGAACGCTGGCTGAGCAGCGGTGTCATTGATGTGGTAGCATCGGATGCACATAACACTACGTCCCGGCCGGTCAATCTGCGGGAAGCCTATCAAAAGCTGAAACTCACCTTCGGCGAGGAAACAGCGGACCGTTTGACCGGGCGCAGCGGCCTATGGAAGGAATTCCGGGACGCCTTAGCGCAACAAAAAACGACTTGACGATCCAGCAAAGTGCTGGGGACCGCTTCCTTCTGCAAAATGCGTAGCATGTTGGGAGCAGATGTGCAAGACGCGGCAAAACAGCGGCAGTTTTCCAAATTGGAAAGCGGCCGCTGTTTTTTGAAATCAATCTTGTTAGAATTTGCTAAAATTCTTTGAACTTATTTGTTAGCACAAAAAACTCTAGATGCAAAATTGTTGCATCTAGAGCAAAAATAAAAAATCACACCCCCGATGCGCCGTAGTTTGCCAGCACACGGGCGGAGGGATCGTTGACGTTGCAGCCGGGCCATGCCTTGTTGGGCATCCAGAAATCGACGATGGTGCGACTCTGGTCGTGGTAGTATTTCTCGAAGATCTCGCGGTAGAACAGGCTCTCCTTGGTGAACGGCATGCAGTGGGCCGAATAGTTTGCCCGGCGGAGCTGGAACTCCTCGTCGGTGTAAAGGCTCTCGGTATACTCCTTGATGTCGTCTACCATGCTGTGGCCCACGGCATCGGAGAAAGCGGCCTTTTCACGCCACAGGATCTCCGGCGGCAGCCAGTCGCCCTCGAAGGCTTTGCGCAGCAGGTACTTGCCCTTGCCGTAGCTGTTCAGCTTCTTTTCGGGGTCAATGGCCATCACGTAGCGGACGAAGTCCAGATCACCGAAGGGCACACGGGCCTCGATGCTGTTGGAGGAGATGCAGCGGTCGGCGCGGAGGACATCGTACATATAAAGCTCGCGGATGCGCTTCTGGCTCTCCTGCTGGAAGGCGTCGGCGGTGGGGGCATAGTCGGTGTACTTGTAGCCGAACAACTCATCGGAGATCTCGCCCGTCAGAAGGACGCGGACATCGGTCTGCTCGTGGATGGCCTTGCACAGCAGATACATGCCCATGCTGGCGCGGATGGTGGTGATGTCCCAGGTGCCCAGCAGGCGGATGACCTCTTCCAGGCTCTGGAGGACCATCTCCCGGTTGATGATGACCTCGTGATGCTCGCTGCCCAAATAGTCGGCGGTCTGGCGGGCATACTTCAGGTCGATGGCGTCGGTGTCCATGCCGATGGCAAAGGTGCGGATGGGCTTGCCCAGCTTTTTGGCTGCGATGGAGCAGACCAGCGAGGAGTCCAGACCGCCCGAAAGCAGGAAGCCGACCGGTGCGTCGGCGTCCAGACGCTTTTCCACACCGGCAATGAGCTTTTCGCGGATGTTGGTCAAGGTGGTCTCCATGTCGTCTTCCATGGGAGCGGGCACATCGGCGATGTCCTCATAGCGGACGAAGCGGCCGTCGCAGTAGTAGCTGCCAATGGGGAAGGGCCGGATGTCGTCGCACCAGCCGATGAGGTTCTGCATCTCGGACGCGAATGCGATCTGGTGGCTGGACTTGGAGTAGCCGTAGAACAGCGGGCGGATGCCGACGGGGTCGCGGGCTGCGATGAGGCGGTCCTTGCGGGAATCGTAGAGGATGAGGGCGAACTCGGCGTCCAGATGGCGGAACATGTCGAGGCCGTACTCATAATAAAGCGGCAACAGGATCTCGCAGTCGCAGTCGGACTGGAACTTGTAGCCCCAGCGCTTCAAAATCTCTTTTTCAAAGCGGAAGCCGTACAGCTCGCCGTTGCAGACCACACAGTCGGCTCCGCGGTAGAACGGCTGCATGCCTTCGGGCGTCAGGCCCATGATGGCCAGCCGGCCAAAGCCCATCAGGCCGAACGGCCCTTCCACGACCCGCTGGTCGTCCGGGCCGCGCATCACGGTGCGCAGCAGATAATCCTTGAACTTGGCGGCACTCAGATCGTGCCCGGTGTAACCCATTACACAACACATATTTCTTACCCCTCTCAAGTGACCTCTCCGTCATTGCTTGGCAATGCCGCCTTTCCGGATCGGAGCGGTCTCAAATAAAAATACGGCAGCCTTCATCCCATTTTGCTAGGACGAATGCTGCCGTATCCGTGGTGCCACCTAAATTACCGACATGCTGGGCATGTCAGTCACTTTTGTGCGCTCTCCCCGTTGAAAGCACTGCCGCGATAACGAGCGGCGCACGTCTGCCCCTACTTGCCGCCTTGCGCGGGTTCAGGGGGAAGCTCACGGGGGTTCGTTCGGGTCCGGCTCTCTGCGCGGCTCACACCTGCCCGCGCTCTCTGAAAAAGAGCGGTTGGACCTTACTTTTCCCGGTCAACGCTTTTCTTGCCTGAATTGTATCACGGCTTTTTGTCCGTGTCAACAGCCGAATTTGAATTTTCTGCGGTTTGTTCAGCCTGCTCATTTTGCTGCGCACAGCGGCGGCAAAGTCCGTACAAAACGCTTCCCTCGCACTGGAGCGTAAAGCCGTGTTCGGCCATCAGATGGGCGCGCACCTCGTCCATGAAGTGGCAGTCCAGGTGGTAGATCCGCCCGCACTGCACACATTTGAGGTGCAGATGCTCCCGGCAGTGCCGCCCTTCGTCCACATACTGGAACACGGCTTTTTCGCCCTTGTCGGCGACGTATTTCATGATGCGCTGTTCGCCCGCCAGCTTGTCGAGATAGCGGTAGACGGTGGTGGGGTTTGGGCTGGCGCCCTCGGCCTCCAGATGTTCCAGAATATTCGACGCACTGACCGCGTGCTGCCGGTTGTTGATGAGATAATCCAGGATGAGCTGCCGGGTTTTGGTGTTGTATCCGCCGCGACCTGCCATGATATCCGCCTTCCTTTCCGCATCAAGTGTATCACAATTTATCCTTCGATGCAAAACAAGATGGGAGAGTTGGTGACAAGCACAAAAAACTTTGTGAATAATGCGAGAAAATACGGCAGAATATCTGTGCAAAACGGAAAAGCTCCCAATCTTTTGGAAAAACTCTTGTAAAGATTGACAAGTTGTGTGATAATATTCGTATGAGATGAGTTGGATTATTTCAGGGATACAAGCTGCCTTTTGGGCGGCTTTGCGTTGTTTGAGACGAACATCGGAACATCGGAATGAAATGATCTGTTCGGTTAGGAGATTGGAAAGATGAAAGAGATGGAACAGCAGGCAAAGCAGAGCTTGAAGCTCCAGGCCTACCAGTACCTGAAAACAAAGATCCTGAACTGTGAGTACCGTCCCAATGAGTTTCTCAACGAGCAGAAGCTCTGTGCGGAGATGGGAAATATCAGCCGCACCCCCATGCGGGATGCGTTGGGCCGGTTGGAGCAGGAGGGCCTCATCACAATCCTGCCCAAAAAGGGCCTGATGGTCTCCGGCATCACGGAGGACGATGTGCACAGCATGTTCGAGATGCGCCTTCTGGTGGAGCCGTATGCGCTGCGCAATTACGGCAACCTGATCCCCCGGCAGGCACTGGAAGACTATAAGGAACTGATGCACCACCCGGACCGCATCGACGACTTCTGCAAGTCGGACGACGACTTCCACGCGCTGCTGATGAGCAGCCTGCCCAACAAGTACCTACGCTCGGCCTATGACCGCATCACCGGCCTGAACACCCGGTTCCGCATCATGACCGGCAAGGTGAGCATGATCAATCAGGACCAGACCTGCGAGGAGCATCTGCACATCCTGGATGCGGCCCTGAACGACAACTGGGACACCGCCGCCGATGCGCTGCAGCACCATCTGGAGCTGGCCCGCGATAAGGCCGAAGGCGTCATCAAGGTCATCCGGCTGTGGTAAGACGTACCCTCTCAGGCGCTCCGCGCCAGCTCTCCCAGAGGGCGAGCCACTGGCGAGCCGGTTCTGGTCGTGCTGGGTGAGCAATGTTTCTTGGAATCATAAAATAGAGTGCTCCGCTGTTTCGACTTACAGCATCCGTACAAACGCTCTTTTGTCAGAGCCATTGTATCGATGCCGTTGGTCTTGACAACGGAGCACTTTTGTTTCCAATTCAAACTGCTTTCAGCATCCAGCAGAGCCTGTCCGGCCTGCCAAGGGCTCCCCCATCGGGGGAGCTGTCAAACCCACAGGGTTTGACTGAGAGGGTATTTTTTGCACAAAAACAGCACATTTGTCTAGAAACAGTTGAATATGTATAAAAAATTCATAAAAATCATAAGAATTTGACATTGCATAGTTTTTAACAATATGGTAAAGTAAAAGGCAGAGAGACCCCGGCTGAAAACGGGTACAAAGATTTGGAGGATCGTAATTATGGCTGATCGTATCGTACTGAATACCATTTCCTACCATGGCCACGGTGCCATCGAGAACATCGTTCCCGAACTGACCGCCCGCGGCTACAAGAAGGCGTTCGTCTGCTCCGACCCCGACCTCATCAAGTTCGGCGTGACCAAGAAAGTCACCGACCTGCTGGATGCGGCAAACTTTGCCTACGCTGTGTACAGCGAGATCAAGCCCAACCCCACCATCGCCAATGTGCAGGACGGCGTGGCGGCCTTCAAGGCTGCTGAGGCAGACTGCATCGTGACCATCGGCGGCGGCTCCTCCATGGATACCGCAAAGGCTATCGGCATCATCATCAACAACCCGGAGTTCGCGGATGTCCGCTCTCTGGAAGGTGTCGCACCCACCAAGAAGCACGCCGTCTTCACCATCGCCGTGCCCACCACCGCCGGTACTGCGGCCGAAGTCACCATCAATTACGTCATCACCGATGTCGAGAAGAAGCGCAAGTTCGTCTGCGTTGATACCAACGACATCCCGGAGATCGCCGTCGTGGACCCCGATATGATGTCCTCCATGCCCAAGGGCCTGACCGCTGCCACCGGTATGGACGCTCTGACCCACGCCATTGAGGGCTACATCACCAAGGGCCACTGCACCATCTCCG
>OIWL01001037.1_pt1 | contig 32526 bp, 17 predicted proteins | sample 1587561 | NCBI WGS metagenome assembly OIWL01 (sample SAMEA3888903, study PRJEB22519) | human gut metagenome | biome: human gut; feature: human-associated habitat; material: faeces | place: Denmark | collected 2010 | reverse complement strand
TTTATGAGGTGGCAAAGGCTATCAATAAGCATCCGGACTGTGATGTGCTGTATTCTGATGAAGATAAGCTGGATATGGATGGAAAAGCCTTATTTGATCCCCATTTTAAGCCGGATTTCAACCCGGATCTGCTTACCAGTGTAAATTATATCTGTCATTTATTTGTTGTAAAGAAGGAATTACTGGACCGGGTAGGCGGCTTCAGACAGGAATTTGACGGGGCGCAGGATTATGATTTTATCTTCCGCTGCACAGAACAGGCAAAAGAAATCGCCCACATTCCCCAGGTGCTGTATCACTGGCGCTGCCACAAGGATTCGACAGCGAGCAACCCGGAGAGCAAGCTGTACGCATTTGATGCGGGTGCGCGCGCGATCATGGATCATTATAAACGCGTCGGTATCGAGGCGGAGCGCGTGGAAAAAGGTGTGGACTACGGCATTTATCACTCTGTATATAAAATTCAGGGGGAACCGCTGGTATCGATCATCATTCCGAACAAGGATCACCATACGGATCTGGATCTATGCCTGCGGGCGATTGAGACGCGGGCAACGTACCGCAATGTTGAGTTTATCATTGTAGAGAACAACAGCACGGAGAAGGAAACCTTTGAATACTATGAAAAGATTCAGAAGGAATTTTCCAATGTCCATGTGGTAACCTGGGAGCGCGAGTTTAACTATTCGGCGATCAACAACTTCGGCGTGACCTTCGCAAAGGGCGAATATCTGCTGTTTTTAAATAATGATACCGAGCTGATTGCGGAGAATTTCATCGAGGAGATGCTGGGACTGTGCCAGCGGGAGGACGTCGGCGCAGTTGGCGCGAGACTGCTCTATCAGGATGATACGATCCAGCATGCGGGCGTCGTGATTGGTTTCGGCGGCATCGCAGGGCATACGTTTATAGGGCTTCATAAGGCGGAAAACAGCTATTTCCACCGTGCGATGAGTACACAGGATTACAGCGCTGTGACGGCGGCGTGCCTGATGACAAAGAAAGCGCTCTTTGATGAGGTCGGCGGCTTTACGGAGAAGCTGGCGGTCGCATTTAACGATATCGATTATTGCATGAAAGTGCGGGCATCAAATCATTTAGTGGTTTACAATCCGTACGCATTGCTGTATCATTATGAGTCGAAGTCAAGAGGACTGGAGGATACGCCGGAGAAGGTGGCACGTTTTAACAGGGAGATCAAGATTTTCTCGGAGCGCTGGCCGGAGATCCTTAAAGATGGAGATCCTTATTACAATCCGAACCTGACGCTGCGGAAGTCCAATTTCGCCCTCAGGGATCTGAAAAAAGAGAAAATCGGAGAACCGTATCATCTGGAGGTATAACCCGGGATGGAGATTACAACGACAATTATTATTCCCAATTATAATGGGTTGAAATTTATGGACGAATGCATCCGTTCACTGAATGCACAGACGTATCCGAATTTTCGGACGCTGGTGGTGGACAACGGTTCGACGGACGGAAGCGTGGAGTGGCTGAAGGAACATCAGATCGATACGATTTTCCTGCCGGAAAACACGGGATTTTCCGGTGCAGTCAACGTCGGAATCAAGGCGGCAGACACACCGTATGTGCTGCTTTTAAATAATGACGTCCGGGTGGACGAGTATTTCGTGGCGGAGATGGTGCGTGCGATCGGTCAGTCGGAGCGCATCTTTTCCGTCAGCAGCCGGATGATCCAGATGTACCATCCGGACAGGCTGGATGATGCAGGCGATATGTATTCCCTGCTTGGCTGGGCGTACCAGCGCGGCGTGGGACGGGATCTTACGCATTACCGCCGTTCAAGCCGGGTATTCTCGGCGTGCGCGGGCGCAGCGATCTACAGGAGAGAGGTATTTGAGGAGATAGGCTATTTCGATGAGATGCATTTTGCCTATCTGGAAGATATTGATGTGGGCTATAGAGCCCGGATTGCGGGTTATGACAATATATATTGCCCGGCGGCGCTGGTATGGCACGTCGGAAGCGGAACCAGCGGTTCCAAGTACAATTCATTCAAGGTTAAGCTGGCGGCACGCAACAATGTGTATCTGAATTATAAAAATATGCCGTGCTTACAGCTTATCATAAATGCGATTCCGATCGCAGCGGGGATTTTCGTGAAATATTCATTTTTCAGGAAACTCGGGTTTGGAAAAGATTATCTGGAAGGTCTGAAAGAAGGCATACGGACGGCAAAGAAGTGTAAAAAAGTGGCGTACCGCCCGGAACGGCTTAAAAATTATCTGGCGATAGAGCTGGAACTTTTAGCCGGGACATTTCTCTATGTCTATGAATTTGCTGTGAGACAGATCGAGAAAAAAGCAGCATCTGATAAATCGTGAGGAAAAGGTTAGAGTTGTTACTGGGCACGTATGTGTGGGCAGTAACTTAGAGTTTGCGCGATGTGTGAACGGTCATGGTTTAGCAGATGCAACACGGAGAAAGGCTGCTTATCAGACAATGTCTGAGCGGCAGCAAGCAAGTGAAAGATGAGGTAGCTTATGAATTATGAGGATGATGAGCTGGAGCGCATGAGGGCGCGCCGCGAGGGCAGAAGCAGCCGTGTCAGTCAGGCAGGGCATTCTTCGCGCGGCAGTTCTGTTTCCGGCACCAGCCGCAGAAGAGTCAGCAGTACAGTCGAAAATAGCCAGAGAAAAGGTGAGGCGGGCAGCAGTTCAGTACGTTCCGGCTACAGCGGTCCTAAGAGCGCTGGAAGTGGAAAAAAGAGTTCGGGACGCCGCGGCAGCCATTACCGTAAATCGGCGCGCCACAGAAAGCATATGATCATTGCGGCGGAGATTGTCGTGATTATATTGATGATTCTGGGCGGTGCGTTCTGGTATATGTATCACAGAACCTTCGGTTCTATGCAGAAGATTGATTTCAACGAGGACCAGGTTAAGAACGTCAACCTGTCCCAGGAACAGATCGATGATATGAAGGGCTACATGACCGTGGCGTGCTTCGGTGTCGATTCGCGAAGTGAGCACGGGCAGATGAATGTCGGAAAAGGTACGAACGCGGATGTCAACATGATTGCCAATATCAATCTGGAGACGGGTGAGATCCGCCTTGTATCGGTATTCCGGGACAGTTATCTGAATATCAACGATAAAAACTCTTATAATAAGATCAACGCCGCTTACGCACAGGGCGGTCCGGAGCAGGCAGTTAAGGCGCTGAATAAGAACCTGGGTCTTAACATTACCCAGTATGCGACGTTCAACTGGAAAGCGGTTGCGGATGCCATCAACATTCTGGGCGGTGTAGATGTCGAGCTGAGCGATGCAGAGTTCTCCTGGATCAATGCCTTCATCACGGAGACCGTAAAGGAGACTGGTATCGGTTCTCATCAGCTGACCCATGCGGGCAATGTACATCTGGATGGTATCCAGGCAGTTGCATACGGACGTATCCGTTATTCAGATACGGACTATGCGCGTACCGAGCGTCAGAGAATTATTCTTCAGAAAGCCTTTGATAAGGCAAAAAATGCAGACTGGGCGACACTCAACTGTCTGATTCAGACGATCATGCCGCAGCTTGCAACCAATGTTGATATTACGGATTTGATTCCGCTGGCACGCAATATCGCGAAGTTCCATATCGGTGAGACCGCCGGATTCCCGGCAGCCAGAGGCGAGCAGGATGTTGGAAAGATCGGCGACTGCGTTATCCCGCAGACACTGGAGTACAACGTAAAAGAGCTTCATAAGTTCCTGTTTGATGAGGAAGATTATCAGGTTCCGTCCAATGTCAAGGAGTATAGCAACCATATCGCGCAGGTAACAGGTCTTACGACGAATGCGAAGCTGATCGGTCATGTTCCGGTCGATCAGGGTGTCAGCGCCCAGACGTTTATCAAGAAACGGGCGAGCCGGATTGCCGCGAAGGCAGCGGCGAAGGATGCCGCTAAGAAGTCATCGACGAGTGCTTCGGACGAGTCGGATGACGAGAGCGGGGATGAGACCAAGAAGGGCGAGAGCGAGAGCTCGATTGGATTGGACGAGATCTTTGATCCGGATGAAGACTGGATTGACTGGGAGGAAGAAGAGTCGAAGAGCAACAGCAGTAAGGGACCAGGAACAACGACGACTCCCGGCAAGAACAATCATACGGATAGGACAACCGAGGCGGATGATTCTTTATCCGGACCAGGCAGCACATCGGAGACGAAGTCTTCCATTGCAAAACCGGGATCTACAACCACAACGGCGGCAGAGACATCGGCATCCAGTGAAAAGACTTCTCCGGGTGCGTCGGATAATTCCGGTGTGAAAAGTCCGGTCACAGAGATTCAGGAACCGGGGGATTCCGGAAACAGCGATGCAGCAGGCCCCGGCGGTCCGGCAGGACCGGGAGCTTAATCCGAATTCAGGTGATATACTATGATAAAAGATAACCAGAAACGGCTGAACCATTTCCACGTAGTGCTGGACGCATGTGTCATCGCATGCGCCTACGCACTTGCGTGGTTTATCGTCAATGGAACGTCGTGGTTTAATGTAACAGGGCATAATAAGAGCGCAATGGCAGTCGTCTATCTGGCGGCTGGCGTTCTTATTGTACCGTTTTATTTGATTTTATACGCATTTTTTCATCTTTATACGCCCAAACGGGTTCAGGGAAGACGGGTGGAGTTAGCCAATATTTTCAAGGCGAACATCATCGGTCTTTTGGTGATCTCACTGATTCTTTACCTGGGCGGTAAAAATGAGTATTTCCACAACTTCTCCCGTCCGATGGTATTTTTGTTTTTTGGCATCAATCTCTTTGCTGAGATTCTGATGCGGAATATCCTGCGGATAGCGCTCCGGTCGATGCGGTCGAAGGGATATAACCAGAAGCATCTGCTTCTGGTCGGTTACAGCCGGGCAGCGGAAGGATTTATTGACCGTGTGAATGTCAATCCGGAGTGGGGCTATAAAATCCGCGGTATTCTGGATGACCATGAGGAGTGGGGCAAAGAATATAAGGGAGTGCGCGTGATCGGCAAAATTGACGATCTGGATACGATTCTGGCGCTCAATACGCTGGATGAGATCGCGATCACCCTGAGCATCCAGGAGTATGGAAAACTGGAAAAAATCGTGGCGGGCTGTGAAAAATCGGGTGTGCATACGAAATTTATCCCGGATTATTATAACTTTATCCCGACCCGTCCGTTTATGGAGGATCTGCAGGGACTTCCGGTGATCCACATCCGCCATGTGCCGCTCACGAATCTGCTCAACGCAACGATGAAGCGGACGATGGATCTGGTCGGCGGCATGATGGCGCTCATCCTGTTTTCACCGGTGATGCTGGTGACGGCGATTCTTATAAAGGCGACTTCGCCGGGACCGGTCATTTTCTGTCAGGAGCGGGTGGGACTTCACAATAAGCCGTTTAAGATGTATAAGTTCCGCTCGATGGCGGTACAGTCGGCGGCAAAGGAGAAAAGCCAGTGGACGACGCCGGGAGACCCGCGTGTGACTCCGATTGGAAGATTTATCCGGAAGACGAGCATTGACGAGCTTCCGCAGCTGTTTAATGTTCTGAAGGGCGATATGAGCCTGGTTGGACCGCGCCCGGAACGCCCGTTTTTCGTTGAAAAATTCAAGGAAGAGATTCCGCGTTATATGATCAAACACCAGGTGCGTCCGGGAATGACCGGATGGGCACAGGTCAATGGTTACCGGGGCGATACCTCGATCACGAAGCGGATTGAGCATGATCTGTATTACATCGAGAACTGGACGCTGGGATTTGATTTTAAAATCATGTTTTTGACGGTTTTTAAGGGCTTTATAAATAAAAACGCGTATTGATGAGGAAAACCACATGGGATATGAAGAAGAAAGAGATAGATCAGGACACCGCCGGAGCCGACGGGCAAAACCGTCGGAGATGGAAGACGATGGTCTGACACTGATCACGGATTCATTTACGGAACGCCGGGAGGACGGATCCCACCGGAGCGGAGATAGAAGCCGAAGTGGTCAGAAAGCGGCAAAGAGGGGACAGACGCAGCCTGGCAGCAGCCGGGAGAGCCGGAATCAGGAGAAAACCCGGACCATGAACCGGTCGGATATTTACGCCGACCCGGTTAAATTGAAAGCGCGCCGGAAAAAGAAGCGGAAGATATGGTTTATTCTTCTGGAGAGCGTGATGCTGATCGGGATTCTCTGCTTTGCGGGATATTCGTATATCAGCAGCCGTCTGGATCTGATGCAGCGGCTTCCGTGGAACCCGGATGAGATCAAAAACGTCGAGATTTCGGAGGAGAAGCAGGAGCAGATGAGCGGTTACTGGACGATCGCGGTTTTCGGCGTGGATAGCCGTAACTCATCGGTCGGAAAGGGCAATAACTCGGATGTCAATATTCTCTGCAACATCGATCAGGGAACCGGTGAGATACGTCTGGTTTCGGTGTACCGGGATTCATATTTAAATATCAGCGACAAGAATACCTACAACAAAATCAACGCCGCTTATATGCAGGGCGGACCGGAGCAGGTTGTCAAGGCGCTCAATAGGAACCTGGATATCGATATTGACGATTATGCGACCTTTAACTGGAAAGCCGTTGCAGATGCGATCAACATTCTGGGCGGCATTGACGTGGAGATCACGAAATCAGAGTTTTATTATATCAATGCGTTCATTTCTGAGACGGTCAAGGCGACCGGCGTCGCTTCGACCCAGCTTAAATCAGCGGGCATGAACCATCTGGACGGTGTGCAGGCGGTTGCATATGGGCGTCTCCGTCTGATGGATACGGACTATGCCCGTACCGAACGGCAGAGAAAGGTTATTTCCCTCGCGTTTGAGAAGATGAAAAAAGCAGATTGGGCGACGATCAACAATATTGTGCAGACGGTATTTCCACAGGTGGCGACCAGCATCGAGATCAATGATCTGTTGAAGATAGGACGAAATATTACGCGTTACCATCTGACCGAGACGACCGGTTTCCCGTCAGAGCTGAGGGAAAAGAAGATGGGACGCAAGGGCGCCTGCGTCATCCCGCAGACGCTGGAGAGCAATGTCATCGAGCTACATCATTTCCTGTTTGGCGATGAGGAATACACGCCGACTGAGACGGTCCGGACGATCAGTCAGAAAATTGTATCAGATACAGGCGTTCATGGCACGAAACAGGCAGAAACGAAGGCATTGCCGAAGACGACCGAGGCGACGACAATTTCCATCCTGGATCCGACGCAGGAGAGCGGCGCGGACGAAAGCCAGAAAGCCGGGAGCGGCAGCGACGAGTCGGAGAAAGAGACCGGTAATGCTTCGGAAACACAGGAGAATGACGTTTCTGAGCAGGAAAGTCGTCCGGACGGTACGCATGCATCAAAGGAAAATGCGCGGGAGAGCAGTGAGGCAGAGTCTGGCGGTTTTTCGCCGGCATTTCCGGGCGGAAATTCTGGCACCGGCGAGACGGAGAATGGCAGAGAAAAACCTTCCGGCAGCGGTTCCCCGAATGGAAGCAGTGCACCGGGAAGTAAGACGGATGCGGGAATCATCATTGAGTGATGAGAGAGTGTGAAACGGAGGAAATGCTTTGAATTTAGATGGTTTGTACCGGATGCAGGGAATGTTATTTTCCCTGATGATTCTGGGTGCATTCTTAAAGAAGAAGGGAATTATCACGGATGAGGGAAAAAGGGTCATTGCGGATCTGGTTATCTTTGTGACACTTCCCTGCAGTATCATCGAGTCATTTGAAGTAGAACTGAGCATGGATATCTTAAAGAGCAGCGCACAGGCGCTGCTCGTCTCATGTATGGTTCAGGTGGCTTGTTATATCTTAAATATGGTACTGTACCCGGGTGTGGGAGAGGAAAAAAAGAAGGTCCTCAAGTACGCGACGATGGCGTCCAATGCCGGGATTCTGGGAAATCCGGTGGCGGAGGGCATCTTCGGCTCGATGGGGCTTTTCTACGCCTCTTTTTACCTGATTCCGCAGAGAACTGCGATGTGGTCGCTGGGAATGACGTATTTTACGAAGGCGCCGGATCGGAAGACTCTGATTAAAAAGATATGCACGCATCCGTGTATTGTCTCCGTATTCATCGGCTTTGTGCTGATGCTTTTACAGATGCAGATTCCGGGATTCCTGGGAGATACGGTACATAGCTTAAACAAGGCAAACACGGCAGTCTCCATGATTTTTGTCGGAACCGTTCTGGCGGAGGCAGATATGAAGACGATGATCACGCCACTCAGCTGCTACTATGCCGCCGTGCGCCTGATCCTGATTCCGGCGCTTGTGTGGATCGGCTGCCTCCTGTTCCATATTGACACGCTGGTGATGGGGATTTCTGTGGTGCTGGCAGCGATGCCGGCAGCAAGCACGACGGCGATTCTTGCCGCGAAATATGGCGGGGATGAAGTCTTTGCGACGAAGTGCGTGGTATTTACGACGCTGCTTTCGATGGTGTCGGCACCGGTTTGGTGTATGGTGCTGCAGCGGTAATCCCTTATGAGTTCGTATTTCTATAAAGGGGGTTTCGCTTGCATTGGATGAAAAGATATGTTATATTAGGGATAGAAAAAAGGAAAAGCCAGAGGAGCGGCTTACCTGAATAAATTAAACAACTGTTTTATTAACAGCCGTCATTATTGCAGTAATGGCGGCTATTTTCGTTTTCCCTTGAAAATTGTATAACACAATCCAACAAGGGCGCAAATGAATATTCCAATCTGAATCAAATCAGAGTATGTAACATACATTGGCAATGCCCTCCTTTCTTTCGTCTGGAGGGTTAGATTTGTGCCTCGTTCCAGTCTTTGATAAACAAGCTTTGCTGAAATCTAGCAACCCTCCGATAACAGAGGGTAAGCCGCCTGGCTCTCTGGTTTTTCCCATGTACGAAGTATATCATATTTTATCAGAACAGACAATGATAAAACGAAACAAATCCCCTCAGATTGCTCTGAGAGGATTTGCAGATTCATGATTTATAATAGCAGTTCATATTGCTTGGTTATAGTCTTACAAACATTCTGTGATTTTACTTTTCATCCACAACCTGGAAAATGTAGAACTTCAGATAATAGGACGTCTCATCCCCCGCCCACAGAATCGGATGGTCGGCTGCCTGGGTGCGGTATTCGATCTGGCGCAGGCGGCGGTGGGCGCTGCGGGCTGCCTCCTGAATCGCCTTTGTGAAGAGTTCCGGCGTCATGAAATGGGAGCAGGAGCAGGTGGCGAAGTAGCCGCCGTCCTTTACCAGACGCAGACCGCGAATATTGATCTCGCGGTAGCCCTTGATGGCATTTTTGACCGAGCTGCGGGATTTTGTGAAGGCAGGCGGATCGAGGATCACGACGTCAAATTGCTCACCTCTTGCCTCTAATTCCGGAAGCAGGTCAAAGACATCCGCGCACTGAAAGGTGGTAGTACCGGAAACACCGTTTAACTCTGCATTTTCACGCGCCTGTGCGACGGCAAGTTCGGACGCATCCACGCCGATGACCTCTTTGGCGCCGGAGACGGCTGCATTTAAGGCAAAGGAGCCGGTGTGGGTAAAACAGTCCAGAACGCGTTTGCCCGGGCAGAGACGCTGGATTGCCAGACGGTTGTATTTCTGGTCGAGGAAAAAGCCAGTTTTCTGCCCGTCCTTGACATCTACCAGATAGCGGACACCATTTTCAACGATCTCTACTTTTGTATCAAATGGTTCCCCGATAAAGCCCTTATAGCGCTCCATGCCCTCCTGTAAGCGGACCTTAGCGTCGCTGCGCTCGTAAATACCGCGGATATGAATGCCGTCTTCCTCAAGCACCTTGACGAGTTTTTCCAGAATCAGCGGTTTCAGACGGTCGATACCGAGCGCCAGGGATTCAACGACCAGCACATCGGAAAATTTGTCGATCACGATGCCCGGAAGGAAATCTGCTTCGCCGAAAATCAGGCGGCAGCTGCTGGTATCAACTGTCTGACGGCGGTATTCCCAGGCATTGCGGACGCGCATTTCGATAAAAGCATCGTCGATGACAGTATCCTTTTTGCGGGAAAGCATCCGCACGGTAAGCTTGGAGCGGGTGTTGATAAAACCACATCCGAGCGGATAACCGTCAAAATCTTCGACACGAAGGATATCGCCATTTTCAAATTCGCCCTCAATTCGTTCAATTTCATTATCATAGATCCACATACCGCCGGCTTTCAGGGAACGAGCCTCGCCTTTGCGGATATGGACAACTGCCTGTGTATTCATCATGGATGTAACAGTCCTTTCATATAAAATGTAAAATTCGTTTCTTTCATTAAGTATACAAGAGGAGAGAAGGACTGACAAGTGAAAACCGAGAGATGTTTTTAAGCTTCACAGATTTATGATTTTATTTTCACAATTACATCACAAATAACTGATAGACTATCTCATGTAAACAGAGAGAGGGCAGAAAGCCTGAGATAGAATATAAGAGTATGAACAATCCGCTGCGGGAAGGTTCGCAAAATGGACAGTACGCAGCTGTGATTCCTGAGAACAGGAGGTATGAATATATGTATGACGAGAATGAAAGAAATGAGAGACACGATCAGGATGTAGATTATACGGAGGGCGCTTATTCGGACAGCGCTTATGAGGAAAAGAATAACGATACTGCTAAAAAAGAAGAAACTTCCGATTATGGCGGTTATCATGATTCCCGTTACCGGGGCAGTCTCGATGGAGAACCGGAGGCAGCAGCCGGAGCAGATCCGAAAGAGAATGCAGAGAAGCAGCCGGAACGCAGCTATATTCCGGAAGAACGGAGTGGCCGGGGACATGGCTCTAAGAATACTGGTAAGAAAATTGCGGCACTTGTGATGTCGGGCATTCTGTTTGGCTGTGTGGCAGGCGGAACCATGGTCGGCGTGAATGCACTTTCAAACCGGCTTCTTCCGGGTGAGACCGCACAGGAAACGATCGGTCAGGTTTCCCAGGAGACACAGGCAGATGCGGGCACTAAAACGCAGGCCTCCATTGGCAACGATGTTTCTTCGATTGTAGAGAAAGCGATGCCGTCCGTTGTAGCGATCAACAACAAGATGATTTATACACAGAACAACTGGCTGTTTGGTCAGCAGCAGTACGAGGTGCCGAGCAGCGGTTCAGGAATCATTGCCGGACAGAATGACACGGAACTTCTGATTATTACCAATAACCATGTCGTTGAAGATTCCGAGGAACTTTCGGTTACCTTTATTGATAACCAGAGCGTTAAGGCAGCGGTCAAAGGTACTGATTCCGATTCGGATCTGGCAGTCATTGCCGTACAGCTTTCGGATATACCGGAAGAAACGAGAAAACAGATTAAGGCAGCCGATCTGGGCGATTCTGATTCCCTGAAGCTGGGACAGGGTGTTGTGGCAATCGGTAACGCACTGGGACAGGGGCAGTCGGTTACCGTCGGTTATGTCAGCGCTTTAAATAAAAAGCTAACCATCAACGACGTAGAGCGGACACTTCTGCAGGTCGATGCGGCGATCAACCCAGGCAACAGCGGCGGCGCACTTTTAAATATGAACGGTGAAGTTATCGGCATCAATGCGGCGAAGTATTCGGACACCAGTGTTGAGGGCATCGGCTATGCGATCCCGATTTCACAGGCAAAGGATATTATCAGCGACCTGATGACGAAGACGACGAAGGTAGCTGTCGATGAGAATGAGCAGGGCTATCTGGGAATCCAGCTTCAGAATATCGACAGCCAGATGGCGCAGGCGTATGGCATGCCGGAAGGTATCTATGTATACAAGATTGTTGCGGGCGGCGCGGCATCCAGGTCGGATCTGCGGGAGCGCGATATTATCACCAAGTTTGACGGTGAGAAGGTAAAGAATGGTGATGATCTCAAGAAACTGCTGACTTACTATAAGGCAGGTTCCACCGTTACCATGACGGTACAGAGTCTGGAAAATGGCAAATATGTCGAGAGAAACGTACAAATTACACTGGGCTCCAAGAGCGATATGCCGCAGAGCCAGGATAGCCAGAACGAGAGCCGGAGTGAATCACAGGCAAGTCCGCAGAGAAAACTGGGAAGATAGAAAATATCCCATCAGCGAAGTGGGCTGGAATGGATATTTGCCCGTAACGGTGAAGATACGGAACTGTTGCGAAGCGGAAATGAATAAAATCAGGAAGATATAGAAAAGAAGGCAGGTGAACCGCCGGTAGATCCTCTTGTAATCAGAGAGGGCGGTGATTCATCTGTCTTTTTGTTTCATAGGAAATTTTTTTATTTTTAAAACGAAATGACGGCTGCTGTTATGATTTACGTTTTTCACAAGCTATGATAAAATGAAAAGGTGCTTTCAGATTGGAGGAAATATAAAAATATGAGTGATAACCAGAATATAGATACGACAACCAATATAAACGAAACAGATACAAATAAAACCAGTACAGATCATTCGGATGATTACGAGAAAATCTGCTACGTCTGCCGCCGCCCGGAGAGCAAGGCGGGAGAGATGATCACGATGCCGGGCGGGATGAATTTCTGCCATGAGTGTATGCAGAAAGCATTTGACTCGATTTCCAAGTCGGGCATGGACTTTTCCAAGCTTCAAAATATGCCGTTTATGAACATGAATCTCAATGATTTTGCGGGCATGCAGATGCCGAATACAGAGATTCCAGAGAAAAATAAGATCAAGAAAAAGAGCAAGGCAAAAGACGCGGAGAAATTTCTGACGATGAAGGATGTTCCGGCACCGCACCAGATCAAGGCGCAGCTGGATGCGTATGTGATTGGGCAGGAGCGGGCGAAACGGGCAGTTTCAGTGGCAGTCTACAACCATTATAAGCGCGTGATTCTCCGGCAGCAGGACGAGCTTCGGGCAAATGAAAATACGGAAAAAAAGGCGGAAAACGCGGCGGCACAGGGAATGCAGATGCAGGGCGGCGAGCCGGAGATTGAGAAATCCAACATCCTGATGCTGGGACCGACCGGAAGCGGAAAAACGTACCTGGTCAAGACGCTGGCGAAGCTTTTGGATGTGCCGCTGGCGATTGCGGATGCGACGGCGCTCACGGAAGCTGGATATATCGGAGATGATATAGAAAGCGTAGTCTCCAAGCTTCTGGCAGCGGCTGGAAATGATGTGGAGAAAGCTGAGCACGGCATCATTTTCATCGATGAGATCGATAAAATTGCGAAAAAGAAAAATACGATGAGCCGCGATGTCAGCGGTGAGTCGGTACAGCAGGAGCTTTTAAAACTTCTGGAAGGCAGCCAGGTAGAGGTGCCGGTCGGCTCAAACCAGAAGAATGCACTCACGCCGATGGCGACTGTGGATACGAACAACATCCTGTTTATCTGTGGCGGCGCGTTTCCGGGATTGGATGATATCATCAAGGAGCGCCTGAAAAAGCGTTCCACGATGGGCTTCAACTCCCATTTGAAGGATGAATTTGACAATGATCCGGATATTTTGAGCCAGGTGACAACGGAAGATCTGCGGAATTTTGGCATGATTCCAGAGTTTCTCGGACGTCTGCCGGTGCTTGTGAGCCTGCAGGGGCTGACAAAGGAATTGCTGATGCGGATTCTGAAAGAACCGAAAAATGCGATCCTCAAGCAGTATGAGCGCCTGCTGGCGCTGGATGAGGTCAAACTGGTGTTTGAGGACGATGCACTGGAGTGGATCGCCGAGCGGGCGCTGGAAAAAGATACGGGTGCCCGTGCGCTGCGTGCAATTTTAGAGGATTTTATGATGGATATCATGTATGAGATCCCGAAAGATCCGAATATCGGCTCCGTTGTGATCACGCGCCCGTATCTGGAGAAGAATGGCGGTCCGCGGATAGAGATGCGGGGGTAATAGCTTTTCAGGAACATGATCGGTGAACGGTGTCATGGATGTGGTGAAAGTTATCGATGTAAGGATCCGGAAAAGCAATTTGTGTGTGAAGAGAAAACAGCAGAAGTTAATTAACTTCTCATGGATAAAAAAGAGTTATATAGGTTTAACGTCCCATACCCCCACTCCCGGCTGGGATATTCGATGGAATTTCGGCGGTCAGCCCCGCGGATCAGAAATGCCTTGGCAATCGAGGTGTTGATCCGCGGGGCTGATGGCGTATAGGCAGACCAGGAGAGCAGGATCGCGGCGGCTCCGGCGGTCATGGCGGCGGCAAATGAGGTTCCGGTTACCTCCTGATAATCGGGAAGCGGGAGGCGGACGCCGGGGGCGGCAAGGTCGGGCTTGATAGTTCTGGTGCGGGTAAAACCGCGGCTGGAATGCAGATAGATCCCGCCCGTCTGGTGGCTGTAGGCGGCGGTGGTGATGATGGCTGCTGTATTGCCCGGATCGGTGATGGTTGTGTCCGGATCCGGGCGCAGAAAGAAGGTTTCATCCGAGATAAAGCCGTGCACCGGCAGCCACATATGGTATTCACCCTGAATCGAGAGCGTGTGGTAGACGCGGATTTTCCAGATTCCGGCGGCGGGGGCATCAAAGCGCATCAGGATCAGTTCGCTTCCGGTCGCCAGCTCGGAGCTGGTATAGTTGAGGTGAATGGTCGTTCCTTCCAGAAGAAAGGGAATCCGGCGTTCTTCGTCGCCGGAGAGCCGGATGCGTCCCGTTTCGTCGCCGGAGGGGGATAAAAATCCGACACTGTAAAGCTCCGATTCACGCGCCCACAGTTCCAGCGTAAATCCCCGTTCGCCGGGACCGACCCGCAGTTCCACATCCTCATAGGAGGTGGAAGCAGGAAATACACTGCGAAAATGGTGCCCGCGCCCGGTTTCATTGCCTCCGGCGGCGACCAGAATCTGCCCGCTGGCGCGCGACAGGCTGTTCAGATATAGACCAAGCGGCGAAGTGCCGCTGTGGCTTCCGGTATTGGTGCCAAGACCCAGCAGGATCACAAGGGGCTTTTTCTCCTGCCTGGCAATATAAAGAAGAAACTTGATTCCGAGCATGATGTCGTCCTCCTGAAAGGCGATGGCATCCTCGCGGATCAGAAAAAAATCGCGAAGATAGGTTCTGGCTGGTTTCAAGCGGACAACGACCAGTTCCGATTCCGGCGCCGCCCCGGAGAAAAAAGCATCGGCATCTTCGGAACCGGCGGCGACCAGCGCCATCTGCGTGCCGTGGCGGAGAGGATCCGAGGTGGGGACGATGGAATGCGGATCTTCCGAGCGCAGCGCCTCGTTGATGTGGGAACGCTGGTAGACACTTCCGTAGTGCAGCGCATCGATCGGATCCGGCGTGCTAAGCCCCGCGCCCGGAACCGTCTGATCCCAGATGGCGGCGATGCGCGTGCTTCCATCCGGATTGCGTAACAAGGGATTTGTATAATCGATCCCCGTATCCACAACCCCAATCAGCGCCCCGCGCCCCTTGTTTCCGAGAAATGGCTGTTCTGCCGTCCGGGAAATTCCTGCGCTGTCCAGGCTGGATGTATCTAATATGGTATAAAGATTCGGGATCGAGTCATAGCCATACTGCTGGACTGAGAGCGGCAGCGCCTCAGCCAGAGACCGGTGCCAGATCACATACTCATGATTGACAAAATCATAGCAGCCGGAATCATTATCCAAAATCTGGTTATAGGTAAAAGGAAAAAAACGTTCGATAAAATCGGCGGTTTGGTTGTCTGGAAGAGAAGAGCAATTCATAGCGTTTTCCATAGAGATTTTTTAGAATTTAAGATAAGATATGCGGTAAAATACGAAAGCTTCCCTATACTCTGTCGGAAAAACTTGTTATAATAAATATAAGTTAGATAATGACAATTATATGAGGAGGTGCCCTTATGAAAAAATACCTGTATATGATAGCTGCCCTGTTCGGCATCGATTATTTCTGCAAGGAAAACATAGAAGCCCAGAAACCGGAAGATTTTCCGCGCGACATGGAAAAAAGTCATGGAAAGATCCGCCTGTACCGCAATCACAACGACGGTTTCTGTTTTGGGGTAAAAAAAGAAAAGAAAGAACTGGTCCGCATGGTGCCGGTTGTCTTTACCTCGGCGGCAGCGGGCATTCTGACATGGTTACTGTGCCGGGACGAAGGCAGAAAAGCCGATCGGATCGGTTTTGCCCTCATCACGGCGGGTGGTTTAAGCAACCTATATGACCGCCTCAAACGCGGTTATGTGGTAGATTATTTCAGCATCCGGTGTAAATACCTGGAAAAGGTCGTCTTTAATCTGGGAGACTTTTTTATCTTCGCAGGAAGCGCCCTGATCGCAGCCTTCGATCTGCTGGGAGCCGTCCGTGATCTTAGTTCTCCGGCAAAGGATCACATAAAAGCGCTCCGACTGCCGTGGCGAAAGACGGATGAGGCGGAATGATATAGTCGATTCCAAAGACATCGTGCATCTGATTGAAAATGTCAAAGGTCTTTGCAGCAGGCGCAAGGCTGGCGAGAGAACCGGTCAGGACGACATTCCGGGTGGTGTCCCGGCTGAGCGCCAGGGACGCCATCACACCCACATTTTCATAAATCATATTGAAAAGAGCGGCAGCCAGGTCAGCATCCGAGGCGCCGCTTTTGATTCGCCCAAAATTGGCAGCGGTTAAGTCGGCGGCAAGTCCCGGGACATCTTCCTCCTGCACGTCGGCGATGCGGAGATCTGCCATGGCCTTATTGCCGCGCAGCGCCATCTCTGAGAGGGCAAAAATGTCGGTGACGCCGAGAAAGCGCTCCGCCATGCCGGCAAGTGTCCCACCGCCGACACCGCTTCCGCCCAGATGATGAGAAGAAACAGGATGTGCTTCTGTTTGTCGACAATATATACCGTTATGTACAGGCTTATTCGGAGATCAGTGCCATGATGAACCGTATGCCCATCGAGAACGGTTATCCGGCAACCATCGAGATGAACGTCAGCGAGGTGGAGGAGCGTATTAACTCGACTCCTCATGGTTCCATCACATCCTTCCAGGCGATCTATATCCCGGCGGATGATGTGACGGACGAGGCGGTACAGACCATCATGCAGCATCTGGACGGACAGGTAGTACTGTCACGAAAGGTGGCAGAGAAAGGTCTCTATCCGGCCATTGACGTATTTGCAACCACATCAACTCTTATTGATCCGGAGAAGGTGGGCGAGCGCCACTATCATCTGGTGGAGGAGTCCATCCGTTATCTGGCACGTTATGAGGAACTGGAGGAGATCATCGCAGTTCTGGGTATCGAAGAGCTGTCCCAGGCGGACAAGGAGATCTTCTATCGTTCCAGAATGCTGAGAAACTACTTTACCCAGCCGATGTTCGTAGCGGAGAACTTCACTGGTATTCCGGGTGAGTTCGTAGCCATCGAGGATGTTCTTCAGGATGTGGAAGATATCCTGAATGGTGTCTACGATGACGAGGACGAGGCTGCATTCTATATGATAGGTAAATTCCATGGAAGAAAATAAAGAAAACAAAGAAGAAATGGCGATTCATGCCAGTGTGCTGAGTCTGTCCGGCGGTATGAAGACCTATGAAAATGTGTCTATGGTCCGGATCGTCAGCCGCGACTACAACATTCTGATTCTGAAGGATTATATGCCCACCATCGGTAAAGTAAAAGGCAGTGTACAGATCGTGGGGAAGGATATTATGGAGAGTCTGGATGATATCGAAGGATATTATGTATTCCGGCAGAATCAGTTCGAACTTTTGATAGAAGAGGATATGTATGTTAAATGATGCAATGCAGATAGTTCTGCAGTTCCGTGTATTTTTAATCGCAGCGATCATAGTGGCGCTGGCGATGGAGATAGCGCTGCTTTTTGGCACGAAGCACTTTGGATGGCAGAGAAAAAACCTGTGGATCTACCGTTTTTTCTTTGGCCTGACAAGGCCACAGTGCTGTTTTCTGGCAGCTTCCTGGCTCTGGCTGCTTTTTACGGCAACCAGTGCCCTCTTTGTCGTGGATATGCAGCTGTGCCATCTGGCGATGCTGCTTCTGTTGTCGGCGGCAAAGTTCACGGCCTGGAAGCGGATGCAGATGCTGCTTCGCGATTTATTTAACAGTGTATTGCTGTTTGCAGCGATGATGGCAGAAAATCTGCTGCATTCCTATCTGCTGGAGACACGTTTTCAGTTTCCGATTTTCATCATTCTGGGACTTCTGATTGTTTTCATCATTCTGTATGCGCTTTACTTTACCCTTCGCGATATGTATCTTCTTGCGAAGGATCGGGCGATGAACCGACCGGTGGCAGAAGAGAAACCGCCGCGTGAAGAAGATGCACCCGGAGAAGATGAAACACCGGAAAATGGAACGGATGAACCCAATCAGACAGCGGATGAAAAGACAGACGGCGACAGCAGACCAAAGCGAAAGAGAAGAAGGCGGAAAAGACAGAACCAGAAAAAACGGCTGTTTTATAAAAAAGGAACAGAAACAGGAGGTGACAGGCAGTGAAAGAAAAAAGAAATCGAAAGTTGAGAATCAATTATGGAGGCAAAATTCAGCTTCAGAAGCTGCTGTTTCTGATTCCTATTGTGATTATTATCCTGGTATTTATTATGTACCGGGAGGCAGGCGCGTATCGGGCGGAGGAGAAATTGTATACCTATATGGGAGAGGTTCAGACGGAATATCCGGAAGGAACCAAATTCCAGCGGACCGATGATGCTACATATCTGAAAAACGCCGGTGGCCAGAGCATCAGTTCGAGACCTCTCTATATGGGAAGTGACGATAAGATGCTTCTTCCGGTGCCTTATGCCTGGGTACAGATGAATGTGGGAAATGCCGCGATGTACCGCCTGGAGACTTTCTCCACCGCAGATATCAGCACCGGTTCCGTCGTACTTAAAGATCAAAAAGATGTCCGGGAAGGTGCAGGCGGTTTTCTCTTTGACGGGGAAGGAACCTATATCTTTCTGGAGCCGGCTGAGATTGACTGGGAGGATGATTCCATCGAAGTGCCGGCCATGTCATTTGCAGTGGTACAGTATGGACAGACGCTGAATCTGCATGTGTACGGTGAAGATTCAGCCCGTTTGATATCCATCAATGAAAAAGAAGTGAAAGCATCCTTCAAAAATGGAGGATCAGTGAATCTTGGAACCAACAAGCTGTGGCTTCCGAACGGAACCTGGCTGCTTCTGTTTACAAAACCGGAGCTGCTTCCAAGAATCAATGAAATGAAGTAAGGGGGAGCAGAGCCTTGAAACGAATCATTGCAGCGATAGCAGTTCTTTTATCGGTTATGTGTTTTGCATACGCATACCGGCTGCAGGTACTGGGCATGATCCAGACAGATGTGGTGGCGGTAAGTGACCGCAATCTGGCTAAAACCCTGCAGAAAGGTGCCGACGGTGATAAAGAGCCGGATCCGGTTACCCTGGAGAAGTTCCGGGCCGGTGACACGGTATACCGCCGGGGCAACAATCTCTATCTGGGCCCGAAGAAAGAACGGATCCAGGGAGAATATCCGTTTTATACCGGTGATGGTACCGGTATCTGGTATTTTCAGGCCACAGGAAGCCTGATGACCGATGATTTTATGGAATATGAGCCTTATGCTGGCCTGTTTGTCAGTGACGGTACGGCCTTTGATGACGAAGGTGTAGGCCAGGATGAGGATACATATATATTTGCAAAGTTAAACAATGGTCTGTATATGAATACAGTTCCGATCACGATCCGGAGCAACGGGCTAGACCATGCCCTGCGCCTTGGATCGCTCATTTGTTTTCGGGAAGATGACCTCTCTGCTTATGGATACGCAGGGGAGCGTCTGGTTTATTCCGATCTGAAGAATCTTGGATCTGCGAAGGTTGTGATCCGAGATAATACTTACGATTATCATTCCTTCGTAAGACTCATCGGTGCAGTCCACGACCCCTCTGAGTCGGCGGCAAGAGACGAAAAGCCGGAGGAGACTATGGCAGCAGAGGAAGGAATCCGCAGCGAAGCCGATAGACATACCGGTTCCGGACAGTCAGAAGGTGATGGAGCAGAAGAGATGGAAACAGAGGACGGGGACGACTCATCAAAGGATGGCTCCGGAACCGATGGCAGCGGCTTTGAAGATACGGATGAACTTCTCGAAAATACACCGGAAGAAGAAAATGACAGCGATACCGTTTTCTCCAGTGAAGAACTGGATGCAGAAGGTGCCAATCAGCCTAACGAAGGAGATTCCTTCCAGGGAAATGGTGAGTCAGTCAGCCTTCCTAATGCCGGAGGAGGCAGCGGAGACGGTTCTGGTTCTTCTGGTTCCGGTAATACACAGGGAAGCGGTTCCAGCAATGGAAGCAGTGAGTCAAATTCCGGTGATCATTCCGGCAGTGAAAACGGCGGCAGCTCCGATTTTGATCACGGTGGTACCCAGGGGGGAACCGGTGCCGGAGGCGGAAGCAGTGCTGGAGGCGGAAACAATAACAGTACCTCCGGAGGCGGCGGAACCGGTGATGATATGGGAACCGGCGGCGGTGATCACGGCGATTCGGAAAGCGGCGGAAGCACCAACGGTGGTCACGGAAGCAGCGGTAATACCACAGAAAGCGGCGGTACCAGCGACGGCAACGGCTCCAGCCATGGAAATGTCCGAAAACCAGTGGTTTCTTTCACAAATGCAAAAGCAGATGTATATAATGTATACGGCGACCTGGAGATCCAGGATCCGGATATGCGTCTGAAACGTGTAGTGCTTCGTGTTTACGAAGAAGAGAATGGTCAGGAGAAGAAACTGATTACCCGAAAGAACTTTAAAGCAAGAGGCAGTATTAAGATTCCGAACGTAAAACCGGATACCAGTATTCTGGTACAGGGTACCTTTGTCTGGTTAAATAAAGATGGGGTGAAAGAGACAGAGGAGTTCATGGAAGATATTCCGCTTCATACTCTTTCGCTGGATCATCTGGCACCCTACACCTTCAGCAAGGAACAGGCAGTTGATTTCTATGCAGATAAGATTAAGATTCCCAATATGCAGATGACCAGCAGCCTTCCATCTGACATGCTTTATATAGCCAGAGGCAGCGTGACGGTCCTGAAAGACGGAAAAGCAGTGACGGATGAACCACTTGCGCTGGCAGGTACGGATATCCGAAGCCTTCGTATGGGCCAGAAAACAACCTGGAACTCAGATGCAGTACTTAAATCCGGCACGAATTATACCTGGGAACTGAAGATGACAGACCGTTTCGGCAATGAACTTCCGTGTACGAACCCGGAGGAGCAGAAGGGAAGCGCCTGGACCAGTTACCGGGCACCGACCGCTTCGGTTTCCCTGATCACGAATGCAGTCGGCAAACAGCAGATGCGTATCTCCATCGTGAATGAAGATAAACAATATATCAATCTTCGGGACGGATATATCGTGCTCTGCGATCCGCAGACCGGAGCAGAGCTTTCTATGTTTGAACAGGTCGGTGATGATCCGGCTACCAAGATTCGCAGAAAAGTAGATCTGAGCCAGGATATGCTGACAGAGATACTGGGGGATCTTCCATCCGGACGCAATTTCCGTATGGAGATCCATGGAACCTACGATCTGAAGGATACAGAACCGGCAACAGCAACAGAAAATGCTTTGATAGGACAGACCACCTTCTACACAGCGTCTATCTCAAATCTTGGTAAAGCAGCCTATGAGCTTACAGTTCCGGAAGACAGCATCACAGCGTCTTCTGCGACTGCACGGTTCCATCTGACCAGCAATACCAATGAGCAGCTGATTCAGCTGATGTCACGGATCAAGGTGGTACTCTCTAATACAGAGACCGGAAGCAGGGAAGTGGAGCTGAACCGCTCTGAATGGATGAACAAGAAAATTGCACAGCTGAACCGGGATGGAGAAGCATATGTGCTGACAGATGCTATCCCGGAGGTCGGTATTCCCCAGGTGGTACTCCATTATCTGGGAAATGACCCGGAAGGCACCAGTGTGTGGGATGCAATCTGTGCTTATGCCACCGTGGAAGTGCGGTATCCGAAGGGAAAATTTAAATCAAAAACCAAGTATGACGTAAGTATTCAGACTACAGTAACCCAGGCCAGTGATGAATACGATGTCAGTGCAGCTGTTACGAAGGCTGGATTCCAGACACTGAAAAAATCTCCACAGATTCAGTGCGGAGAGCTTTTGGTTATCTCGGATTTTGCAGAGCTTTACAACTTCCGGATAGATGATCCGGACGGCACGGTGACAGATGGAAGAATCAATATGCGTCTGTATGCCGGAGAGCGTCTGGTAGACAGCCGTATCATAGAGACAAACCGTACCTACAGTGCAGATAATACATCCGATGAAGATCTGATGATTTTCCGGAACCTGACCAATAACATGAGTTATACCATCGGTTTTTATGCATCCGAGTATAATGAATATTTTGATGATTCCCGGAAAGAAGAGAACTATGAGTTACCGAAGGAAAACTGGCTGAAGTTTACAACCGGTGCCGGAATCAGCGGTAAGATGGAACTTCGTGACCTGTCAGAGCCGGAGAATAACGCCCAGACAGCTGCGATCCGGGTGATTTTCAAGGATCCGGAGAGCGATCTTTTAAAGAGTTTCACAGGTGACGAAAAGCCGGAGTATCTGCTGGAGTACCGCAAGGTACAGGGACTGGATGTATCAGATGCAGAGCTTGCGGAGGCAGAGCCGGTAACGGAGCACCACGAGCTTGAGGTCACGGATGGTTCCATCGAGCAGGTTGACCAGGTGTTTAATTACAGTGTCGATCTCTTCACAACTTATGAGATTCGCCTTTTGGTGGAGGTTAAGGGACATAAGGTCCAGCTGGGCCGGGTGAAGTTTGAGACGGGTGAGAAGATCTACACCATCTCAAAAACCGATGACCTGAAACTTTTAAGTCAGCATAAAGATAGCAAATTTATTGTCTTAAATGATATCACGAGTACCGGAACCGGTGGTTATACTGGTTCTGACACGGAACCGTTCAATGGTCACCTGGACTTCCAGGGCTATACCCTTACCTGGAATACAACGGGAAGTTCCCGGTTGTTTAGCACTCTGGGCGGCCGAGGCATCGTGGAAAATCTGGAACTTAAGTATACCGGTGTGGCATCTGGACGATCAGGTGTGTCCGGGCTTGTTTATGATAACTACGGAACTGTTCGCAATATCATTGCTCATGTAGAGTTTAAGGGACGTTTTCCGATTTATCATGGTGGAATCGTCTACAACAACCGGCGGAGCGGTGTCATCGAGAATTTTGCCGTGGAACTTCCGGCCAATGGCCAGTATGTAGGAATCGGTTCCGGCGGCGTGACGCGAGACAATGAAGGAATCGTCCGCAACGGTTATGTCTATGGAGGAAGCCTGATCACAGGAAGCGGTGTGTATGGAGGCGAGATGGGAAGCCGTTCCTCGAACGGATGTATCACCGGATCCAACTCCGGAACCGTGTATAACTGCTTCACCTTAAGCCAGGTGCAGATCGAAGAGGGAACCAGTATGAATACGGTCGGCCTGGCGGTTGGTTCCAACTCCGGCCGCGTCCGGAATGTGCTTTCAGTGGGTGATATCTATAAGTATGGATTCGAAGATTATAAGCAGACCGATCTGGAACCCTTCACACTTTACGGCGGAACCGTCGGATACGGTGCCGGTATTGTGCAGGACACCTATATCCTTTCAGAGCGGGGCGAGACCTATGGAAAGGATGGTAATGCAGTCTATAAGACGGCAGAACCTATCGAGACCCGTACGCTGCGTTCTGCTTCCTGGCATGAAAAGTGCTTTAACAGTGAGGGTGCCTTCGAGGTAGAGAACATGATCAAGGCGGGCTATTACCCGCGCCTGAACCTGCCGGATTCCCTGAAATCCAAGCAGGATCTCATCGGTCTTCCACTGGTGGGCATCAGTTCCTATCCGGATATCATCAGTAGTGAGGTAACAGAGACGGGAACGGATGATCAGGGCCGTGATTATGCCCTGGTGAACCTGGAGTTCTATAATCCCAATGGTTATGAGATCACCGGCCTGGATGTGAAAGGCCTGACGGCAGAGATTCAGGAGGGACAGGGAGCAACCGAAACCAGCTACAAGGTAACGGTAAAGCTGATGGAGCCGACGATTTTCCGTTCCGCCTATACCGTTACCCGGGTTTACTACCGCGGGGCAGGTTCCCTGACGATCAACCAGTACGATTATACAAATCGATCCATTCTGGCCAGCTTCTTTAAGCCTATCAGCAAATTAAGCGAATGGAAGACCATCAAGGATGATTTGGCTGGAAACTACAGGCTGAAAAATGATATTGATTTTTCGGGTTCCTACAGTGATGATGTGCGTATCCGCGGTACCTTTACCGGTACTCTGGACGGTGATGGCCATACACTGAAGAACCTGCAGGAGATTCAGTACGGTTCGGTCTTTGAGACTATCAGTAAGGGAACCATCGAGAACCTGACGGTGGAGGGCCTGAAACTGTCATCAAACCATCAGTCAGCAACTCTTCGAACCGGATTTGCCGGTACTATGAAGGATTCCGCTTCCATGGATCATGTCTTTGTGGTTGGAACGGCTGGATATGACACCGTAGATGTATATGGATACGGTGGAGTACTGGCAGGAGAGATGAATAATGTCTCCATCACAAACTGCGGTGTCCGTGACATGGAACTTGTGAGTCAGGAGATTCAGAAGAATACCCTGTATCTCGGCGGACTGGCAGGTTCTCTCAGTTCAACGAATGTTGCAAATTCTTATGTACAGGGAACTACCATCACGGCAGATGCCGGATATACGGCAGCCGGTATCGGCGGACTGGCAGGTGTACAGGGCTCTGGATCTCCGATTGAAAATGTCTATGTCCAGGGAAGCATTCACACCAGTTTCCAGAATGCAGGCGGTATCGCCGGAACCTCTGGTTCCCCTATCAAGAAAGTCTGGAGCTATGTGGACATCAACAGTATCTCAGACAATCTGGGCGGTATCGTCGGAAAGCTGACAGCCCAGGTTTCTCTTGAGAGTCTCATATCCCTTGGCAATATATATACCACCAGCTCCAATACAGGTGCATCTGGTGCTGTCCAGCGTATCGTCGGTACATCCGGTATCTACCGGTATACCACCAGAAGAACAGTGGGTTACAGCGGACAGCTTCTGGGTAAAGAAGCACCGGCGGCAGAGCTTCGGGATGTAAACCGACTGTCTTCTCTTGCAGAACTCTGGACGAAGGTTCCATACCGCGATTATGCGGTGCTGGGTGCCTCCTTTGACTTAAACGGAAGGCAGAGCGGCGAAGTCTGCACGGCGGAGAACGGAGTACTTCCGATGCTGCTTGATACAGAGGGTGCACTCCTTGCATACCAGGAGCCGGTGAGCCTTCCGGATCCGTCCCTTGCCCTGAAAGCAGAGGGAATGAAGGATGAGACAACCGGAATCTACAGTGTGCGTCTGACGGTCGATGGGTTTTATGATAAGCCGAACCAGAAAACACTCTATGAGGTGACGAAGGCGGAGGCACCGGGACTGGTGCTGCTGCCGGAGGCAGAATCAGCACCGAAGGATGAGATCAACCCGGACGGAAGCCTGATTCGAACCTATGAAAAGATAGGAATCGAGTCTTATCTGGACAGCTACCAGGTGACAGTTACCCTTCAGAAGGCAGAGGGAGGTGCCAAACAGGTTCTGACCGCACCGCTTTCCTTTGGAAGCACTCCGCTGTATCACGATATTGCAGATGCACAGCAGTTTAAAGACGTGATGACAAAATATGGCCAGAATTATGAGAACTTCCGTATCACGGGAGAGATCGATCTGAGCCAGGTTTCGGATGTACCTTTGAACTTAAAGATAAACCGTCTGGTGGGAGCTGGTTCGGGCCATACGATTTCAAACCTTTCCTACCAGATTCAGAGTCAGGGACAGTCTCTGTTCCAGGTTCTGACCGGTACCATGGAAAATCTGACATTTAAGGATATGACGGTTACTTCCGCATCCTCATCAACGGTCAGCGGTGGTGAAAACGTCGGCCTTATCAGTATCAACCAGGGCGAGATCCGCAATACCTCTTTTGAGAATATCGCGATCACGGCCCCGTCAAGAAGCCAGAAAACGGGACTCATCGGAACTAACATGGGTACGGTGAAGAATGTGAATCTGAAAGATATCCGCATCACGGTAACCAGTTCCTATGCCGGCGGTCTCTGCGGCTTCGCAGCATCCGGCCGGATCGAGGACATCACAGCGACCGGCACGCTGGATCAAAACGGAAACTATCAGTACCGCATCGCAGGCGGAGAAGGCAATTCCGGTGGTCCGAGCCATATTGGCGGTCTCATCGGCCGTCTGGAAGGAGAGGCAGAGCATCTGTCAGCCGATGGCATCCAGGTAATCGGAACGACCTATGTCGGCGGCCTGATTGGCATAACCAAGGATCCGGCAGGATCCCTCACTTATTATGGGTATCGTCTGGGCCGGCGTACGGCTGAGAGTGACGAGGATCCGGCTTACCGTGGTGCCAGAACCGGAACGAACAAGGATGCAGTCGGCAGTGAGATCATCCGCAATAGAATTAAAGGTTATCAATATGTCGGCGGTCTGTTCGGATATCAGGGCCAGAGCACAGAAAATATTATCTACTGTGAGATTTATAACAGTGATATAGAATGCAATTATGAGAGTGCAGGTTCTTACGCCGGTGGAGGCAGCTGGAACTATCCGAAATATCTCATCAGCGAGGATAATAAGGTTTCCTCCATGATGAATTGTGCCGGTGGTGTATCTGGTGAAGTGGGAGATGGCTATAATATGCTGATCAACCACGTGACGGTCAGCGGCTCAGATTATATCGGCGGTGTTTACGGAAAATATCCGAACACGAATACCAATAGCGCATTGGTTGAGAATTCCTCAATCAGCGGTTCCAGCTATGTGGGAGGATATTCCGGTTATCAGAATCCAAATTATACAAGTAGATTTACCAATATTGGTGTGTACAACACTGAAATTAAAGCAACAGGAAACTATGCCGGAGGCCTCTTCGGAATGGTACGGCCGCATTCTATCCAAAAGTGTTTTGTCAGTAAGGTGGATGTTTCGGCGAATGCCTATGCCGGTGGTCTGGTGGGAGATCTTTACTGCGGAGATATTTTTGGAAATATTATCAATGCGAATGTAACAGCAACACTTGGAGCCGGTGGTGTGTCCGGAAGAATGTTCAGTTTGGGATACTTTGCATCTGCACCAAGTTCCTATCCGGACACCCGGGTAAAACGGACGATTGTAACAGGTACAGTTTCCGCATCTTCCGATCGTGCCGGCGGTCTGACCGGAGAGTTTGTACGTGGTGATGACCGATACAGTGCAGATGGTGTTTTGATTACAGAAGCACCAGAGGAGATGACTCCGGATCGCTTCAAAGCGAATCTGCTGGCGCTGACATCGGTTTCCAGCGGCAGTACATCTGTTGGCTGGATGGACTTCAATACAAGCACCGGTTTAGCAGATGCAGGGCAGATGGACAGTTCCTATATCTGGGACGGTATGAAGCTGATTCGAAATTCAGCGGAAAGTCTGGCCGGAAATGCCTTTAAGGACACTGAGCTACAGACAAAGACAGGACTTGCTCTGACAACATCTGCGAAGATGGCTCTCTCAGGTTCAAATAATGAGAGTCCGTACCATAACATCACCAGTCCGGATATGTCCTACTGGTCTGAGGAAGACTTAGAAAAGGGCATTATGCCTTACTCAAAAGCAACTGACGGGCTGGAGATTCTTAAGAGTGAGACAGAGTCTATCGAGGGGAAAGGCACTCTTTCCATGAAGGCAATCGGAGCCGGTATTCCGATTCCACAGGGCGGAGTGACGACACTGGCCATGACGGAAGGCGAGCTTCCGGGCCTGGAGGTTTATGCCTCCGGTGCAGGCAGCATCAACCTGGAATTTGACCGGGATGTGACGAAGGATGCAGAAGCCGGTATCGGCATGCGTCCGGTTGTGGATGAAGAGGATGCGTCCGCGGATGACTCTTCAAGCGAAGCACAGAAACCGGCAGCGGGAACAGAAAACGGAGATACATTATACGATATGGATGCCGATTTTGCCTATGGAGACACGGAGGCAGCGGTACCAGAGTACCGGGTACGGATTCTCTCTGGCCAGGATGTTCTGGCTGATGAGGCTATCACCGGTCGTGTGATGACATTCTCTTATGATTATCAGACACCTCTGACGGCAGAGGTAACCGACGGAGTTAAATCAGAGGAATATGAGATTGATCCGGATGAATTGGCACACAGTGTTATGGTAAACGGGGATTCCTGGTATTACCTGACCGCCGGAGGCGCAGGCACTCCGGAAGGTGTGAAAGCCGGAGAGTATATCCATCTGTTTAACGGATGTGCTCTGGATCTGGATGGCAATATCATCGATCTGGAGAGCGGAAGTATCATCGGAACAGCCGGTTCCAACGGTGAAAAACTGGATACAGTACCTCTGTATGACTGGGACTATGCAGGTTATGAACTGCAGGTATACAAGAACTTTACCTTGTCAGCAGAACCGATGGCTCTTTCGGAGGAGGATTCAGAAGAGGCATCCGTGCTTCCATATCAGGCGATTGTCAAGAATGGTGAGCTGAGTCTCTACAATGCACAGAATCCGGTTTCACCGGATGGCTGGATCATCGACCACTATCAGGACGAGTCCTTTATGACGGTTCTGGGAGAGGACGGAAAACTGGCTGACATCGGCAAAGACGAGATCAAGCTTCCGAATGGCTTCCAGAATGCTTCCATCGGTGAGATTTCCAACACGGCATATGCCGACGCACCGATAGTGGTTGGACGCTATAATTCTGGCAAGGTCTTCGCATTCAACTACCTGACCGGTGAAAATCTGGAAGTAGTTCAGAATGATGAGGATGTGGTCAATCTGGTTGATTTCGCAAAACAGTGGATCTCCGATAAGACCGACAGTATGTTCAAGAGTGCCCGCTCCAGCTATCTGGCAGCAACGGATCTGGGCAATAAGGTTGATTTAAATGAGGTGAAGAACCTGTACGACGGTACCAATGGAACCGGAACGGAGAACTCCATCGCAGGAGTCCTCCGCGGCAATACAGCAGGAGGTGCCGGCGGTGATGCGGGACAGTCGGATTCCGGTGTCCGCTCGAATGAGCAGAAAGAAGCCGGAGACGGCAATGGAACGGCTGGCGGCACGACGGCTGCGAATACGGTTCAGACCGGAGAAGCCGGGGACGGCGGCGATAAGACTGGTTCAGAGACAGGAGCAAAGAAGAATGGCGTCCAGAGTTCGAAGAACGATGGGGCAGACCTGGATGATTCGGAGGATGCAGACGAGGCAGAAGATGCGGAGGACGCAGACGAAGAAAGCTCCAAGTCGAAGAAGTCTTCTAAGAGCAGCAGTGTGAAGAAGGCCAGATCGCTCAGAGCGAAGAGCAATGCTTCGAATTCAGAAAATGAGTCCCCGGAGTCCGAGTCCCTGAAGAAGGAAACTTCTAAGAGTGACTCCAGGACGCAGAGTGATTCTGAGAAGGATTCGCAGGCTGCGGTACAGTCTGGAGAAGGCGTCAAGGCAGCCCTTGATGGCACACAGACGGATGTAGAGAAGAGTGCGGACAGAAAGACCGGCACGGGTCCGGCAGGTGATACAGCTGCCGAACGTGAGAAGGCTGGAACCGGCGGGCGCAGCGGTCAGGCCGGAGAAGCTGGAAATGGTGCAGAGCCGAGCGGAAGCGAGGCAGGCGCAGCAGATCAGGGCGGAACGGAAGCCGGGGCAGCCGGAAGCGCTGGCGCAGGTCAGAGCGGAACAGAGGCAGGCGCAGCAGGTCAGGCTGGTGCAGAAGCTGGGGCGGCTGGAGATGCTGCATCGGGTCAGACTGGAATATCCGGTCAGAGTGGAATGGAGGCAGGCGCAGCAGGTCAGGCTGGCGTAGACGCGAATGCGGCTGGAAGTGCTGCATCGGGCCAGACAGGTACGAAACTTGGAACAGACAAGGTAGCAGCGGCGATCAGCAGCCATGATGCAGAGCGCACGAAAGAGGCGTTAAACAGCAGCTGGCTTCCGGTTTACGATGCGGCGAGCGGCGAATACAAGCTTTACAATGCAGGCGAACTTCTCTCCTCGAATGGCGGAGTGGTCTTAAGTGCAGAGGAAAAGATGGAGGCACTGTCCCGCCAGGGCATCAATGTGAACTACGGACAGGTCAATGCCGGAGCACACCACACGGATTCCGAGAATCGGGGCTTCAAGATTCTGGGCGGTATCGCGGCAGCGATCCTGCTGATTCTGGGCAGCTTCTGGCTTCGCAGAAGAAATGCAAAGTAAAATGAGTCAATTTATAAAGTGACAATCTGCTTTCTGGATGGAACTGCAGTTTCAGTCAGGAAGCAGATCTGGTAAGTCAGGCTGCCTGGTAGCAGGTGGCCTGATTTACAATCAGGAACTGTGGGATTTCCGGTGGTTCGAAGAAAGATGGAAATGAGAAGGGCAGAAAAGGAGTGAGGAGGGAATGGTGATGAAAGGTCATACATCTCATGTGAAGGGACATTGGATTGTCCGGTCGGTATGCGGTATGCTGCTGGCGTTCAGTATGATGTTTTTTCATACCGGCTATACAGCCTATGCCGATGATGACGATGTCGAGATCAAGAAAGTGACAATCAATATCAAATCTGATATCACGAAAGAGGATTCCGATGCGATTGAGGTGAATTGTTCAGGAGAGGGATTCACTTACGATGGCTTTGAGACGATCATTCCAAATGGAAATAGCTGGAATGCTTCGGAATATCCGAGAATTATCGTGACGCTGGAGGCGGACGAGGGCTATAAGTTTAAAAAGAGCAGCCTGAGAGTTAATGTAAAAGGCGATGTGTATAAGGTTGTCAGCAAGAAAAGCACGAAGGATGAATTAAAGGTAACGGTGGATCTGGAGCCATACGGCGGTAAAATCGGTGCGCCGGTCAACCCGCACTGGGGCGGCACGACCACGGCTTCCTGGCAGAAGGGCTACCGGGCAACTTCCTATATGATAGTATTAAAGCGGGATGGACGTACGGTGACCTCTGCAGAAACGACGTCTACCAGCTATGATTTTTATGATTACATGGAAGGTGGACAGAAATATACGTTCAGCGTGGTATCGAAAAACGGAAAGCGGAAGAGTGTTGCGGTCACATCCGATGAGACAACCTACAGCGATCCGGGCGGCGAGCGCTGGATCCGGGGAAAGCGCGGCTGGTGGTACCGCTACGCGGATAATTCTTACCCGGCAAACGGCTGGTATCAGCTTAGCTGGAATGGTGTTACCTCCTGGTATTATTTCAATGCCAAAGGTTATCTTCTCCAGAACCAGATTACCCCGGACAATTATGTAGTAGGAGCCGACGGCGCCTGGATCGAGAACCCGACCCAGGAACAGCGGACGCTGGCGGAGAATAAAGGCAGAGTGCCGAAAAAGACCGAAGAGGAGTGGGTGGCTGACTGGTAAAGCTGTGGCTGGTTCATCTGATAGAAGGATGAAGGCGATTAAGCATCAGCTATGGTGTGGAAATATAAAAAAGAGGCTGTCGTTAAGCGAAAAACGGCTTTCCTGTTTATTTAGCAGGGAAGCCGTTTGTGCGTATGCGACAGCTTTTTTATTTCATAGAAAGTATGTCCAATGAGGCAGAAATGTTTTACAGGAAATTAAACATGATTTAGGGCAATCCCGATTAGGCGATTGACCTGGTCAGCCATGAACAATGGAATATTTAACATATCCCCATCCAGTTTCAAGTTATCAAGAGAAAAACGCACCCGCAGTTTGACTTTATCCGGGAACAATTCTTTAAATTTTTTAATACTTTTACTGGTTGTATTGGTTTCAGCTTTTACTTCGATCGGGAAAATATCATTTTCCCGCTGAATAAGAAAATCTACCTCATAAGGAGGATTGGTTTGTGTCCAGTAACGGGGAACAACTTCAAATTGTGTAATTAAAGTCTGGAGCACAAAGTTTTCGGTTAATGCCCCTTTAAATTCAGTAAATAGGCGGTTTCCTTCGGCAAAGGCGCTGGGAGATAATTGGGATAGACGCCGAAGAAGACCTACATCTACAAGATAAATTTTAAAAGCGGATATATCATCATAGGCGGACATTGGAAGACCGGGAGCTGTGCTGCGGTAAATTTTGTGCACAAGACGGGCATCTACCAGCCATTGCAAGGCATCTTCGTATTCGCGGGCACGGGCGCCCTCTTTAATCACTTTATAAATAAATTTTTTGTTTTCCTTTGCAAGCTGGGACGGGATAGATTTCCATACCATAGAAATTTTCGGAAACTCTCGGACGTCCGGATGTTTGGCAAAATCGCGTTCATAAGCGTCAATGATGGCAGAAAGAGAGTCCTGCATGGCGTTGACATCCCGGGCTTCTGTCCACATCAGGACAGATTCAGGCATACCGCCGGTAATATAGTACATTTTCAGCTTTTCATAAAGTGGGTTAAAAAAAGCATCGGGGATTGGTTCCAGCGTATCTATCTGTTCCAGATAGGCGGCTAGATTATCATCTCCATTTGCAAGTAGAAATTCAGTAAAAGTCATCGGGTCAATCTGCAGGAAATTAACTTTTCCAACTGGAAAA